>Ga0209342_10008080_pt1 | contig 10558 bp, 8 predicted proteins | sample RifCSP16_2_FD_184023 | JGI IMG/M metagenome (GOLD analysis project Ga0209342, IMG submission 184023) | Soil microbial communities from Rifle, Colorado - Rifle CSP2_sed 16_2 (SPAdes) (version 2) | ecosystem: Environmental > Terrestrial > Deep subsurface > Rock core/Sediment | place: Rifle... | reverse complement strand
AATAAACAATTTAGGAAATTCCATAATTTCGGGTATTACAAAAAGTAATTATTTTTTTGTTTTACATATAATTCATAGTCATTAAAATCACCAAATTTGATGAAGTTTTTTTTAATATAATTATATCTTTATCCAAATCATTATTTGTCATTATCATTGAAACTTCATTATTTATCTCAGTATATCGTTGTTTATTAAGCTCGTAATTTATTTTATTTTTTATTATATTAATATTATTCTGTATTTTTTCATTTTTCTTTGCTTGTTTCTTTTTAAATTTTTTTCTATTTATAATACCAATTATAAATACAACAAATATTACAATAAAGACTATAACGGTTATCCACCAAAAGTGAAAAGGCTCTTTTGCAGAATATGGCGTTTGAGTTCTTGTTGCATCTGTTGAATAGGTTTGGGTCGCCTGCACGCTTGTTGAATAGGTTTGGGTCGTCAGTACGCTTGTTGAATAGGTTTTGGCTGTTTGTAGGCTTGTTGAATATGTGTTGGCTGTTTGTAGGTTTGTTGAATAGGTTTGGGTCGTCGGCGCGCTTATTGAATAGGTTTGGCTTGTTGGTACGCCTGTTGAATAGGTTTGGGTCGTCGGCGTGCTTATTGAATAGGTTTGGTTTGTTGGTACGCCTGTTGAATAGGTTTGGACCGTTGGTAAGATTGTTGTAAGATAGGTTGGACATGCTGGGCAGTTTAGTGTTTGGTTGCAAGAGTTTTTAAATGTTCCACAGGCAGGCGGATTAGAGCAGATTTCGCAAATGTTAATGTATGTTTCAGATGTATTCCTATTGCAGTCCTTATTTCCAATGATACTATACCCTGTGTCAACATTGAATGTAAAATTTGAGAAGGCTTTGTTAATATTAAAGGTGATATACTTTTCGGCAATGGGACAGGTGGTCAATAATTGAGTAAAGACCTGAACTCCGTTTAATAGAATTCTGAGTTGTAGGGAGGAAAAGCCGTTTGGATGGGAGGTAAAATAAAACCTCGCCAGAGAGCCTATATTAGAGGCGGTGTTAAAGTAGATTTTCGCATCATTATCTCCATAACCGGCACAAAGATATTTTACACCTGAACAATTGGTCAAACAAATAACTGAACAATGTGATGGAGAATATTCATAATATGGATAGATTTTATAGCCGTAAACACTCGTTAAAAATGAAAGTATCAAAATAGTGTTCATTACGTAAAACATGCATTGCGCAAAAGAAAATCGTTTTTATAAAACTGAACTTTCCATTGCCCTTTCCTAAAATCTAAATGTCTGCTATTGGCTTTCACATTTCAACAACCAAAGGAATAGTAAAATCATTCGACAGAGGACTCGTGCAGGGGGCGGATGCATTCCAGATTTGGACAGGTAGTTCTCATAGATATCAGACAAAAATGATTGATGAAAAAACATGTACAGAGGTCAAAAAATATGTAAAAGAAAATGAAATATTCCTAATCTCGCATAGCCCATATATCTTAAACTTTGCGGTTGATCACACGGAAGATGAGGGGGAAGCATTGGACAGATACATTAAAGATTTGATTAACATTGTGAATCTCGGCGGTGTTGGGTCAGTTTTGCATATGGGTTCCAATTGTAAAAAGTATGAGCAGAGCATGGAAGACGCGTATAAAAATTTTGTGAAAAACTTGGAATATGTGATTGAGAGGGTCCCAAAAGAGGCTTTTATCATTCTGGAGAACATGGCCGGCGGAGGAGATAGAATGTGTTGTAGATTAAAAGATTGGTCATATTTTTGGAACGAATTTGTTCCGTCAAAATTAAAAGACAGAATTTATTGGTGCGTCGACACGGCACATTTATTTGTCGCAGGAGAATATAACATTAGCAAGGTTAAAGAGGTCGAAAGATTTTACAATGATTTTGAGCGTGAAATAGGCTGGGATAATATCCTTTGTTTTCATTTTAATGGGAGCAAACATAAGTTTGCGAGTAAGCATGATGTTCATGCGGATATTGGCCCTCAAAAGTCTGGAGAAATTTATTCCGCTGGATTAATGGAACTTGCGCGTATCGCATTCGACACCAAAAAACATTTAATTATGGAAATACCAGCGGATGAATACCCCGTACAAGACCAATTAGACCTTTTAAGAAAATGGTCAATTTAAACTATATTGGGTAAAACTGATTATTCATAAATTATTTTCTTTGATTTATAAACAATGGATTTGGAACGTAAAATTCAAGAATGTCAAAATGAAATTGCTCAATTGAAAGAATTGAAAGAAGACTATCAAAAGCAACAGGGACTATTAAAGGAAAAGATTTGGGAGTTGGAGATCCTCAAGGACTCTCACATTACCACAATTGCTGTTCTAAAGCAACAGACTTTGGACAAGGAACATTTGGAACCCATAAAGTACTTTTTGACTAATTTCCCCCAAATTATCGAAATTGAAAAAGAGTATGACATCTATAACACTTTAAAGTACAACAGTAGAAGACTGAACAAGGATCTCAAAAATAATAATGAATACATACTATACATTGAATCAAGTAGAGAATATACACAGGAATGGAAAGATAAAGAGGGAAAAATGATAAATAATATTATTCGCGATATCAAAGAGCAGTTGGATGAATTGAAAAAACTCAAAAAATCAAAAACAAAATATATTTCTTTGAAAAAGAAATTTAAGCTTGTTTTTTCATTTGTGGAATGGTCTGGCGGACCATGTGACGATAAGTACCGAAAAGAAGAAGAAATTACTTTTATAAAATGTACAACAATCAAAGACTGGCATTTTTATTTTGGCGATGGAAAGGTTGCAGAGTATATCTCTGTGTTGCCCCATATTCTAAAAAAAAAGCCAGAAACAAGTTTTTTTAAGATTTCCATAAAGATGGCATGAGATTGATTCTACAGGATTAAGGGAACTTATCACCTTGATATCAAAAATGGTTATTTAAATTATATTTAAATAAATTAATGATTGAAAAAATACTTGATTTACTTGATTTACTGCTTTTATATGGCTGATAAAAGGGCCGATCCTACCGCAAAGAATAGTTTTGCCTTACATGCATATAAAAGAAAACGTAAGGAAATAGTAAAATTACTATTGAATGATGGTCGAGCTGACTCAACTGTGATATTTACTCCCGGAAAAATTATAAGTTATGGTCTCAATATTAGGTAAAAATAGACCGCGCAAGAGTTTAAATTAATTTTTCATTGATACACTTAGTGTCAAATTTGTTCTGGAAATCCATACAATGTCAAGACAATTGAAAAACACAAGCGTACAAAGTTTCTTTCAGCCCTTTAAGAATTGTTTGAAATCATTTCATAAATTTAAATTTATGAAATTTAATCATACCTTTCAATGTACTTTCATTTATGAGCAGAAAATATTTCATAGATTTCCTTAGTTTTTTTCATAATAAAAATGAAAAAATTTGTTTTCATTTTATAAGAGATAAATATGACAACATTTACAAACGATTTTAGCAAGGAGGTTTATGAAAGCACCTATAAGATTGGAGAAGAGACTATTGATGAGACCCATAAGAGAATTTCTATCTATCTGGCGAGTATCGAGGAAAAAAAAGATTATTATGAAAAAGAGTTTTTAGAAATTTTGAGAGATTTCAAATTTATACCTGGTGGACGTATTATTTCAAACGCTGGTTTAAATCTCAAAGGCACAACAATGTTAAACTGTTTTGTAAGTGCTCCTCTTGGTGAAGATATTGATTCAATGTCTGGAATACATCGAGAACTGGGTCATCAAATGCAGATTTTACAAAGCGAAGGTGGGTATGGTTTTTGTGCGAGTTTTATGAGACCACGAGGTGCGTTCATACAGGGGATTGCGAATTATTCACCTGGGTCAGTTGAAATGTTAAATATGTGGGATACATCGTCGCAAACAATTACCTCTGGAGCCGTTCCAAGGCTTGAGAATAAAAATGCAAAAAAGAAAATTAGAAAAGGGGCTCAAATGGTGACTCTACATTGTTGGCATCCAGATATTTGTGAATTTATAACAGCCAAACAACAGGCCGGAAGATTAACTAAATTCAATATGTCTGTTTTAATAACGGATGAATTTATGAGTGCTGTTAAAAATAATAAATCTTGGAACCTTGAATTTCCAGATTATGAAAAGAGCAATGAAACATATCATAAATTGTGGGATGGCGATTTGGCAAAATGGAGGTCTCAAGGGCTCCCAATAAAGATTTATCATTCATTTGAAAATGCAAATGAGTTGTATAATTTAATTATGGAATCTACCTATAAACGCAATGAGCCCGGGGTTTTATTCATTGACACAATAAATAAAATGAATAATCTGCATTACTGTGAGACCATTCAGGCGACAAATCCATGTGTAACTGATGATACATGGATTCATACATCACAAGGTTCGCGCCAGGTTTCAGATTTATTAGATGAACCATTCAAGGTCGTTATAAACGGAAAAGAATATAACTCTACATCTTTTTGGAAGACTGGTGTACGTACAGTTTATAAAATTTGTACACATCAAGGGTTCGAAGTAACTGCAACTGAAAATCATCGTTTTGCAACACCAAATAATAGATGGACTCAAGTCAAAGATTTAAAAGAGAATGATAAACTTTGTTTATCAGAACATGACTCAAATTATAAATGGCCAGGTGATGGAACATTTGAAGAGGGCTTGCTGTTGGGAGATGGCACAATTACACAGGAAACTGCTCGTTTATCATGTTGGGATAAAGATATCCCCGTTAGCCGTTACCCATATGGTGTAAGGGGGCTTACGGGGGATATCCCCCGTAACAAAACATCATCAGATTTTCAAAGGGGATTTCTACGTGGATTGTTTGATGCAGATGGTTCTGTTCAAGGAAACCTTTTAAAAGGTATTAGCATACGCCTTTCACAATCTGACATTAATGTACTTTTTATTGTCCAACAAATGCTCGCAAGACTCGGTATAATATCTACTATTTATAAAAATCGTAGAGTTGTGGGAAAACGAATGATGCCAAATTCATTTGGTGGGTATTCCGAATATAATGTTCGAGCTAATCATGAACTTGTAATTAGTCGTATAAATTGGATTAAATTTATTGATTGTATTGGATTTTCAAATATCAGAAAACAGACACATATTGAAACATTACGAGATTCAATGAAGCGTAAACCTAATAAAGAGAATTATATTGCAACTATTAAATCAATAACTAAATTATTAGAGCCAAAACCTGTTTATGATTGTAATGTTGATAATATTCATTCATATGATGCAAACGGATTTCTTTCACACAATTGTGGTGAACAGCCTCTTCCACCAGGAGGGGTGTGTCTTTTGGGCTCTATAAATTTGAGTCAATTTGTGGCTGATTCTGACTGGGATTATGAAAAATTGGAGAGACTTGTGCCGATAGCAATTAGAATGCTTGATAATGTAAATGATTTGTCCAAAGTGCCTCTTGAAATTCAGGTTCAAAATCTCAAAAATAAACGGCGAATCGGATTGGGGATACTCGGCTATGCAAGTGCTCTTCTCATGATGAAGATAAAATATGGTGGTGAAAAGGCCATAAATATAACTCATAAATTAATGAAAAAGATTCGTGATTGTGCCTATGAAGCCTCCATAAATCTTGCCATTGAAAAAGGGGTATTCCCATTGTTTGAAAGTAAAAAATATTTGGAGAGCAAATTTATCGCAACATTGCCAGCGAGTATTAAAAAAAAGATTGAAAAACATGGAATAAGAAATTCCCATTTATTAAGCATTCAACCAACGGGAAACACCTCTGTGTTTGCGAATAATGTGAGTGGCGGATTGGAACCTATTTGGCAGCCTGTTTATACGCGGACTACTATTATTCATAAATGTCCAATTGGCCTACATTTGCCTACAAATATTGATTGGATTAATAAGAAATATAAGGCGAACGGGACTGATTGGAGGTGGAAAAAGGAGGGAGATGAAAATCTTTTATATACTAGTTTTGAAAATAGGGTTTGGAAGGTTGACAGCAGTCGGGGGCTTGTAAAAGAGACTATTTTGACCGATTATGGTGTTCATATATTAAGCGAAAAAAAGGAATGGAATCCAGAGGCTAATTGGGTGGCAATGATTTCTAATATTTCTTTGGCCGAACATTTATCCATACTTGAATTGTTTTCAAAATATGTTGATGGCAGTATATCTAAAACAGTGAATTTACCAGAGGATTTCAGTTTTGTGGCCTTTAAAAAATTATACATGGATGCCTATGATACACAGACAATTAAAGGAATAACAACTTATCGAGATAAGACAATGTCCTATGTATTATCAAGTGTTTCTGAAATTACCCCATCAGTTGCGCCCAAAAGACCAATATGTTTGCAATGTAATATTCATCCTATGACCTATAAAAAGGTCCGCTATATAGTCCTTGTCGGTTTATTAAATAACAAGCCTTATGAGGTTTTCTCATTCAAAGAGATGGGGGTAAAATTTACGCCTAAAATGAAAACTGGAAAATTGACGAAAATAAATAGTGGGGTTTACAATTTAGAGACAGAGTCTGTGATATTTGAAGATTTAAATAAACATTTTGATAAATGTGAAGAGAGTTTGGTAACAAGACTGATTTCATTGTCTTTGAAACATGGGGTTGACATTAATGAAATATATGATCAACTTCAAAAATCTGATAATAAAATATCTAGTTTTTCTCGCGTTATCGCCAGAACATTATCTCAATATGTATCATCGACAAAAGATGCTTGTGGGAGTTGTAATTCAAAAGGCATTATATTTCAAGAAGGATGTATAAAATGCAAGGATTGTGGATGGTCAAAGTGTCTATAATACGGGGGATAACGGGGGATAACGGGGGATATCCCCCGTAAGCCCCCTTACTCCACGGGGGATAACGGGGGATATCCCCCGTAAGCCCCATTACTCCACGGGGGATATCCCCGTAAGCCATATGATTAAATACAAGGATATGTAGTGATGGATTTATACGTATTTTTCCTTTCTCTCACTGTTCACGGCAATTGTTACTTTTTTAAGAAATTTTGATTTTTCCAAAAATAGGCTATTTGCTCACTAAACCTCAAAAATAGAATCAGCCTATTGGTTCAACTTTGTGATTAAATATTTTAGTATCCAATATTTAATCATATGGAGTAAGGGCTTACGGGGATATCCCCCTTACACTATATCCCGTAAGCCAATTACATTATATTAATCATCTTGACCCACAACCAGTCCAAAGGGATAATAGAATTATTTTAAAGAAATGCGATAATTAATGGTGTCATCATTGTTATTTAATATTGGATATATTACAGGTTTGATTTTTGCATATATATATCCAGGTAATCCTGAAATTCTTATTTACACTGTTATAGGAAATACAATAATTCCTTTTACCGCCACTTATTTAATAAATAGAATAAATGATGTGAATTGTGATAATGAAGAAGACTATATCTCCTCTGAAGACGACGATGAGGACGATGTGGAGGAAACAGACGAGCACTCCGACGCCGACGAGCACGCCGACGCCGACGTTGACGTTGATGAAAAATGTTGTTGTGCGGAGAAAAAAGATGAATAAATTGAAATTTCATTTATATATATATGTTTAATATGTAAATGTCTGTGAGATTAAGTAAAAAGAATATTGACATAAAAAAGATTTATTATGATTGTAGAATAGTGGGAATATCGGCAATTGGATTTCCACCAATGATAAATGCATATGGTGAAACAATGCATAATATTTATGTCCCTTTTTCCTATTTTAAAAAAGAATATTCAGAAAGGCCAAATTCGGCTCTCGAGTACGTTAAAACAAATTTTATATTTCACACCGAACAATATCCATTTAGAACTGATGGAGGCCGTAAACAGGATTATGTTTATAATGAGGCTCTTAAAAGGATAAAAAAATATGGATCAGTTCTTTTATCTTTATTTTGTGGGTATGGAAAGACATATTTGGCCATTAGGCTGGCTTTTCAGTTAAAATTAAAGACGGCAATTTTGGCTCATAGGACTATTTTAATAGACCAATGGTATGACTCTATAATAAAATTTACTAATGCAAAGGTTCAACGGGTTGATACAAATGGGATACTGGATGATAGCGCAGATTTTTATATTTTTAACATCACATTTGTTCCAAAGTATTGGGATAAAGAGGTAAAAATGTGGAGAAATAAAAATTTAGGGAGATACAAGGATATTGGGTGTTTAATAGTTGATGAGGCACATATTGCATGTGCAGAGGAGATGTCAAAGGCTCTATTATTCTTTAATCCAAAGGTATGTATTGCTTTGACCGCTACGCCAGAGAGAGAAGATGGATTGGATGAGGTATTAAAATTATATTTTGGGGACTATAAAAAGACACAGATAGTTGAGATATGTAATAATCCTTTTATTGTTTATAGTTTCTTTACAAATATAAAGCCTCCAATAGTCTATAATAAGGCCGGAAAAAAGGATTGGGGAAGTATAGTTGACTTTTTGGCCGAGGATAAGGATAGAAATAAAATGATATTAGACATTGTGTTAAAATTTGAAAAGAATACAATACTTGTTTTAACAAAGAGGATCAAGCATTGCAATCTGTTGGATGAAATGATGCGAAAAAAAAGGATAATAACCTCTGTTATGACTGGGACTCAACAGACCTATGATAAGGCTTCACGAGTATTAATATCTACCTTTTCAAAACTCGGTGTGGGATTTGATGATAAAAGGCTTGATATGCTTATTATTGCATCCAGTGTTAAAAATATTGAGCAGTATGCGGGACGACTTCGTGATGGAGTAAATAAAAAACGAATAATCATTGATATGATTGACTTTGATTATAACTGTATTGCGCACTGGAAGAAGCGAAAGGCCTGGTATTTATCAAGAAAAGGGATAATTAGGACATATCGCAAGATGGCCACCGATGAACCTCAAATGAAAAGGCTGGCAAAAGTGAAAATATAAATTGTAAAAACTTTGACTATAAATAATGGAAAAATTTTCTATATCTGAACTATATTTAATTTTAAATTTTTTGGATATTAAAACGCTTGGAGAATTGAGGGCAATGCACGGAGAGATGAAAAGAAAAAGAAAAGAGACGACAGAGACGCAGGATATATTGCCTTTGGAGATGATCGAAGAGGGAAATGCATTTGATCCATGTCAGAAAATTCTTGTTTCAATTGGGGCATATGATTTGATTTTAATAGAGAATGCGAGTGAGATTGCAAAGGAGGATCTTTTATTTCCAAATTTGGAGAAAATTATGGGTGCAATTACAAAGGAATTTGGCGGAACAATATATTTACCAAGTAATGTATTTGATGTTGACACCTCATCAGACTCTCCTATATTAACTAATGTGGATAAAGTCAACATTTACGCAAGTAAACATAAAAAATATATAGAAAAAAATAAGGTAATATTTACAATACTTGCACTTAATTTAGGAGAAGAAGGAGCACATTATGGCGGATTTATATTTAATAGACTTGAAGACATATTGTACATTTACGATAGCATGAGTAAATATAAAGGCCCAACAGAATCTGCATACGCCTCTGTTTTTGAGAAAATTGGAGAGATTATATTTAACCCTAAAATTACACTATTAAATACATGTTTGAATCTTAAATTGCAGCCTACTGGTGGCTTCCTTGGTAATCTGGATTTAGAAAGATTAATTAAATTGAATAAGAAATATAAAAATAAAGAATTAGAAAAGCAAAACGTTGGATCCCTATTGATTCTTCAAATACCTGAATCGCAAGATCATTTCTGTTTTATGTGGTCTTTATGGCTCATTTTGTTCAAATTACAAGGTTTTGATAGTAAAGACATTAAAACTCCTATTTCCCTATTAATTATTAAAAAATTTATTTGGACGTTGATAGAGTATTTAAAATTAAATGGATTTCAATCATTAGAGAGGGAACGAATATTTAAAACATATTTTCCTACCGCTTGGTTGCAACCGAGCGCTGCTGAGATTCTTTCTATTGATTTTAACCCGTCAACAATAGAAATGCCGGCAAAACCATTGTCAAGTATAAAAGAATGTTTTTTATATTCTGTTGAAGCCACACCTCTTTATACATTATCTAAAACAAAGGCTCCAAAGTCAGTTGAAGAGGCGATGGAAAAAATAACTGAAACATGCCTTTCTTAATGTCTGCCAAAATCACTTTATATTAATTTATGTAACATAAATTAATTACATATCCCGTAATATTGCTCACGGGCTAACTGGGAATATGGTGTAAGGGGCTAACGGGGAGTATGATGTAAGGGGCTAACGGGGGATATCCCCAGTAATGTCATTTTTCATATCATAATCTAAACTATGATATATATTTGGACAATGTTCAATGGCTTTTTTAATAAACACTTTATCATGTTTTAGTTCACTACTGATATACTCAAATATGTCAAAACAATCATGTTTTGCAGATTTTATCGCTTCTAACATTATGTCTTTATCCTTTTGAAAATTTTGATTACAACAGACAATTTTGGGGGAAATTTTCACCAT
>Ga0209342_10008079_pt1 | contig 10558 bp, 8 predicted proteins | sample RifCSP16_2_FD_184023 | JGI IMG/M metagenome (GOLD analysis project Ga0209342, IMG submission 184023) | Soil microbial communities from Rifle, Colorado - Rifle CSP2_sed 16_2 (SPAdes) (version 2) | ecosystem: Environmental > Terrestrial > Deep subsurface > Rock core/Sediment | place: Rifle... | reverse complement strand
ACGATACCCTTGACTGTTGGCATTTTGCTGATTATCAGATTGTAATTCTTACCGTATGAAAGATAATAAGTTAATTCAACGAAGTCAAACCTCATGGTTAGATGGTGGCAGATTGTTCGTATAGAGAAAAAGGAGAAGGAGGTAAGGGATCGTGGGAAAAAAACAAAGGAAAAGAGGCATGGAGAGTATTTTTCAGCACGGCACAAGCTCGTGGATAGCCTTTTATGATCATGGAAAGCAGGTAAAGGAGCGTGTAGGTCCTATAGGACTCATTACAAAAGGGCAAGCTGAGGAAGAGTTAAAGGCTCGATTGGGGAAGTGGTCCAAGGTAGATTCAATTTGGAAAAGACAAAGAAAGGAGTTCTCTTTGATAAACTGGTGGAACGATATCTGGAATATTCAAAAGCTTACAAAAATAGGGTTATGCTCTCGTAAGGCCTTTGTCGGAGGTTCAATTCCTCCCGCCGCCACCATATATCATGTAGTTCCGTTATACCTAGTTTGTTTAATTATATACTTTTGTTTGATTAATTCAATGCTTGTTTTTTTCTGAGCCCGATAATAATTGCAACAATTCGGAAGCAATAAAAAGTTTATTCCGTTTCCAGCCTCTAATTTAATGTTCCTGCAATAAGGAGAACAGATATTGCAGGATTTGCCAATATCCTGCAATTGTGATGCATCTTACTCCAAATCCTGCAATAACCAGAACCACAATTGACGTATGATGTCAAATTCGTCAATAGACAGGTTTTTATTGACAGATAGGAGCAAATCCGTCAATAAACAGACACGTTATTGACGGATCCTGCAATAAGCCCATTGTTACAGGTGTGGACAGAACATTGTTCTGTCCCTACAACTAGCAGAATTATTTATTAAACCAACATTGCCCACCAGCAAGACTGGTGGACCCTTAAAGATGCCATTTCTTGAATTGTTTAAATTCTTATGGATATAATCCGCGTATCTTTTTTGCTTGGGCAACCTGATTTATACCCAACATTAGAGCTGCCATACGGAGTGTAACCCCTTTTTCCTTTGCATAGTCTGATACTTTTCTAAACATGTTGTGCATTCTCTTCTGAAGTTCAGAAAAAATTATATCCCTTGACCAAAAATATTCCTGAAGACCTTGCACCCATTCAAAGTATGAGACAATTAGACCACCCGCATTGGCTAAAATGTCTGGAATCACAGGAATACCCCTTTCTTCAAGTATATCGTCTGCATCTATTGTCGTTGGTCCATTTGCCCCCTCTACTACTATTTTGCATCTTAGTTTAGGCCCATTCTCTTTAGTAATAACCCTTCCAATTGCTGCAGGGATAAGAATATCGCATTCAATTGTAAGAAGCTCTGAGTTTGTTATTTTATCAGCTTCTTTAAACTCCTGTATGCGTCCTCGCTGTCTTGGTATCTCAAGCAGTTTTAAAACCGGTAGCCCAGAAGCATTATAAATCCCACCTTGCATATCGCTTACGGCAACGACTGAGCAACCCATCTCTGAGAGTTTTCGTGCGGTATAGGTACCCACGTTGCCGAATCCCTGAATAGCCACCCGTGTTCCTGGAATTCTTTTTTCAAAATGTCTTAGTGCATCTTCGACTATATAGGCTACCCCATAGCCTGTGGCTTCTTCTCTTCCAAGTGAACCGCCTATAATAACGGGTTTTCCAGTCACTACAGCGGGGGTAGTATAGCCTTCTGTCATGCTGTATGTGTCCATCATCCAAGCCATGACTTGAGGGTTTGTACCCATGTCAGGAGCTGGAATATCTTTGTTGGGACCGATTATGGGAAGAATCTCTGCTGTATACCTTCGTGTGAGACGTTCAAGCTCGCTCAGAGAAAGATTCACAGGGTCAACAGCAACTCCGCCTTTTGCTCCACCAAAAGGGAGTTCTGCTAGACCGCATTTCCAGCTCATACCCATAGCAAGTGCGGCTACTTCCCCCATATCTACATCTGGATGATAACGAACTCCACCCTTGCCTGGACCAAGAGTGAGATTGTGCTGCACACGATAGCCGGTAAAAACTCTAATCTTTCCATTATCCATTCGTACAGGGCAATTTACGATTAAGGTACGCTGAGGGAACCTAAGTCTGTCCCTGAGCCAATCGTCAAGCGCCAGGTTCTCACAAGCTCTGTCAAATTGTGTAACTGCGTTATCAAATGCAGGTGACTTAAATAGCTCGTACATTTATTCCTCCTTTTTGGAAATAGAAATTTCCCCTTTAAGAAATTATAATCACTTGAGTATAAGAAAGAATCTTTCTATTTTATTAGTTATAACATAATCAGGGGATATAGAAAAAGAGCTTTGATTTCAACTACATGACCTTAAAAATATAATCTTTTACTGGGCAATAATACCAATTGTATTTGCCTTTTGAGAACCGTTGTAATTCCTAGTGTTGTCTGTTTTACCTCTTATTCTTCTCATATGTCGTGAACAAGTACAAACAAGTACAAATGTTTGACAACATAATTGAAAAGTGCTAGTCATTTACTCAAAAGTAATTAACATTTTAGACCACTGAGAGGTCGAAACAAACATGCAGTCGAGGAGCAGACCTACTTCCTTTACCATTCTTAGTATATTTCTGACGTTCACCATCTTGTACTTGATAACTGGCTGCGCGCGAAAACCTAAGGATCATGACTACTCTACGATGATACTCGAATTGTTCGATTTGAATGGAACGATAATAAAGCCCATAGAAGCCATTGAGAGTGGAGATTCTTTATCAATAGGTTTTCGGGGACTCTCTCCGGCTGCTCCGGTTCAAGTGTATCTCAATGATGATATGGGCAAAGAATGGTCTTACGCGCGTTTATTTGCAGATAAAAGCGGGAACATAGAGCCCACTCTATTTTGGTATCACACAGGGGTAATCGGTACAACTTCGAGAACAATTAACTTTAAACCAGACCCAGCTTTCGTAACCTTTGAAGAAGCAGAAGCCTACTTTGAAAAGCATCCGCTTAAGCTAACGGTCAAAGATCTGAGGGGGAGAATTATCGGCGAAAAGATTCTGCCTTTCAAGAAGAGGCAATCGCCAATGGTGTATCCGTCCAACAAGGAAGGTGTATTGGTTAACGCCTTTAACTTGGCACAGGAAGACATCTATGCTACTGGAAAGAATTTTCCTGCCGGCTCTACAGTCCAGCTTTTTGCTGTAATTAATCAATACCTTTGGAACATAGGTGATAGACTCGTAGATATATCCGGTAAAGGTGGAGGGCCTGAAGTTGAGACGATAGCTCTGGTGCCCAATCAGACAAGTTTCACTGTAAAGATTTGGGATCATCCAAACGGGCGACCTGGTAGTTTTGATATTGTCGCAAGGGTTGATAAAGAGATCAGAGAACCGGTGTTAAGGGCGGACGACATTCTTTCCTACGGGGAAGACACGGGAATGATCTTTTATATAATCATTAACGGTAATATCGTTATCGAATCGGCGGGGCGTATGCGTTCAGCCCCCGCTAAATTTGAGTTTTCCGATAGCTTTGAAAAACAGGAAAATGTTTATGCCGCTGTAGATCCAACCGATGTGCCTGCTGTTCACAGTGGTGGAAGTTACGCGGCTTACTACGTCGTTGATCACCAACCTGATTCCTACTGGGATGGATCCTCACCGACCCTAACCGATGTGTCGGGCGGCATCGAAATCCAGCGGGTTAAGTATTGGTGCATCAACGCCTCGCGCCGATTGATCTGGCCAAATGCCACGCAAGCGGACCCGATAAAAGCATATGATGTGATTGTGGATTTTGGCTCTGTGCCTGCGATGACTTCTACTGACTTTATTCAAGACGATATTTACAATAAGGGTACCGATTTCATAGATGGTTACAATACCGACGCCGGTTTCTGGGTGTTTGAAGACCCATCCACTACGGGACCATTTCCTGTCGGTCAGGTTGAGCTTAACGAACCCAACGGAATATCAGGTATAACGGATTCGACGGGTACAACAGGGCCTACTCAAAACGTCACTCTTGCATGGGCAAGGATAATGTATCCGGCAACTGCGGCGGGCATCGGGACACCGGTGAGCGGAACATCGCCCAACTATCCTATTGCACTCTTTCTTCATGGACGACATTGGAATTGCGATAACGATGGGAGCGGGCCAGGGCTGACCGGAGGATTTTCATTTAGCTGCTCCCCAGCCAATCGCATCCCCAGCCATGAGGGTTACAATTACATCATGGAGCGTTTGGCAAGCCAGGGGATTTTCACGATCTCGATCAGCGCCCACGATATACAGCCGGGTCTGGGTGTCTGGGATTATGACGCAAGAGGGCGTCTCATCCTCAAGTTTCTTGATAAGCTTAAGGACTGGAATGACAATGGGACTGACCCTTTCGGCGGGATTTTTGCGGGAAAGTTGGATATGACGAAGATTACGCTCTCAGGTCACAGCCGCGGCGGCGAAGGCGTTGTGGCGGCGCAGGAGTTGAATCAAACATGGCCTACGCCTCATTCAATCTTGGCAGTAAACGCCATCGCTCCCACAGATCAGAATGCCGTATCATATTTGATGACCGATGCACCCTATTTCTTGATAATAGGAGCGCGAGACGGGGACGTTTCAAATATGCAGGGCTACCGCACCTACGACCGCGCCTTCCCCGATGGAGCTGCGATCCGCCATCCAAAGACCGTCGCCTTGGTCTACCGCGCGAACCACAATTACTTCAATACAATTTGGACTGACTCGGCCGCCCTAGGGAGCCCTAATCCTTGGGCCGGGTCTGAGGATGATGCTCCTGGATTCGTCCCAGCCATGTCCGCAGCCGACCAGAGGCAGGTCACCCTCACTACTATAGCCGCCTTTTTCCGACAGCATTTGCAGGGGATCGAGGCTTACCGAGAGATATTCACAGGTCGCTTGAAACCATCTGCCATGCTGAATCAATTTGTCTTCTGGACGTATCAGGACGACGAGAGGAAAGCGGTTGACAACTTCGAGCAAACTCCGCTTGATGCTAGTCAAAATACGCTTAGCGGAATGGTCACGGCGCCCGGCTTTACCACGTTTGAGGAGCGGTTGTTAAACAATAGTAGTTCTGACTATCCTGGAGGACTGCCGAAGGATTCCCAATTTTTCCACGATACTCTTGGCTTGAAATTAGCATGGGCGGCTCCACAGACCTACACAACCCTAATCCCCGTGGGACAAGGGGACGTTAGCATGCATACTCACCTTACACTCCGCGCAGCTAAGAAGGTGACTGGGCCCCAGGTGGTTGGGCCGGGGGTTAACCTGCTCGTCAACATCGAGGACGGAGCTGGTCATAAGGCTTTATGGGATCTGCGGACCGACCAATTCGACGCGATCCCACACCCTTTCGAGGGGAGCGGAATTCTGAACCAGGCACTGTTGACCGGAGTAAGGATTCCCCTTCGCAATTTCACCCAAAACAACTCAGGCGTAGATCTTGCCGACATCGTTAAGATTACTATACGCACGGAAGGGTCAGGTGAGATTGGCATAGACGATATCGAATTTGGAGAGTGAGGTTTGTCATGAAACTTAAGAATAAATATATTAAAGGCATAAAGCATACAAGTTTAAGTTTTTTCACTATAATGCTTAGTGTATTTTTCCTTGTGATCCCCGGCTTCACAGAGGATAATACTAGAAAAACTTTTTCGCCTGAGGTAGATACTGAACTCCTTTCAGCAGAAATAATTCGATTCGACAAACCTATACGAATCGGTGTGGGAAAACGGGTTATTGAATACCAGGAAGCTCTGGTGCTTAAGGCGCAAGTTGACCGAGAAGAGTTCGATTCATTGCCTCCAAATATTGAGCCGTTTCTCTATATAGGCACCGAAGAATCCCGTATTTTCTATATTGACAGGGACGACGAAAGAAGAGAAATTATTCTGACCTTTCATATAATAAAATGGGAGAATCTGAAAGAGGGGGCACCCGTTGTCCTCACCATTGATCACGACGCACCCATTCGTGACCCCGAGAAATTTATTCGAATGGAAACACCGCGTTTCAGGAAGAGCATGATTGTTGACAAACGTTAAGGTGTGGTTTGAGAAGAAAGAAATATACTTCCGAGATAAACGGATATTTCATAGGTTTGTATAAGCAAGTTGCTTGAAATAATAACAACTGGGGAGGATGGGAAAATGACAAAAACAAGAAACAAGTCCAACGGCTGTATTTTTACATCTCTGACGACAGGACTTCTGTTGATTGTTCTGTCATCGGCAATCGTAGGTTGTCCTGCAAAGGAACCGCCGAAACCGCCTGAGCTTAATTCCTGGCGGTGGGGTGGAAGTGCCGCGTATACTAGCAGAACCCATTCCGTCTACATCAAAGGTCAAATTAGACCCATCTGCTCTTCCTAAAGGTGCACGCGCTTTCTACCCAGCGTTTATCGGCGACTCATTCCTCGTTTCGATCCCCCCAAAGAGGATTAAGAGGCTCTCAGCCGAACAGGCATTCAAAGAAGTAATTGTCCCCATATTAAAAGCCATAGGGTTTGAGCGCAGCCTTAAAGAATTTAGAGTCACGGCTTCCCTTGGTACTAAGCTCCCTAGCGCAAACCTTTCTGCTCTATCTGATCAAACCTGTCAAGAGGTTGAGAAGGAGGAATTGAAGCGTTACCAAACCGTGTGCAATGCTATGCGTGGCATTATCCGTCCCACTAATGATGTTGAGCGGGTTATTCAAGATGGTGACGGTATGACCTTCGCACAGTTCAAGGCAGACATCGAACGCCGGAGAATAGAATATGTCTTCCCTCAGCAACTAGAGAACATTGATATAGAGCACTCGGGGATCATCGCCGGACGTTGGGGCGAAACGATCACCTCTGTACACGGAACGGTATTCAGCCGATTAGTTGTTACCAATAAAAGGGTGCTTGGACCGAACGAAGCGGTTAAACAAGCATTTATCAATCTTAAGAAAGTGCCGGGAGTCGCTGACTGTGGATCAAACTGGCCACCACGCGTTGAGTTAGTACTACTGTCCTACGGTGGGGCTAGCGATGCAGATGGGACTAAAGTACCAGGTCTCAGGTACGCATATCGAATGCTTTTATTTGGTACTGTGCCTGTACCAGGTGGTGGTGAGGGTGAAACTGAACCCGCCAGTTGGATGGCATGGGTTGATGCTGAAACTGGACAGATTCTCCAACTGCTCCCGCAGTTTGACGAGGTATTTGGAAGGGGTGAAACCTGGCGGCGAGATCCTGGAACTCCTACTCAGCTCAGTTTCTTTGAGGTAGATCCCGCGTCCGGCGATAGACTTGGCAGACGTGTTGACTTTTTCATGGATTACGCTGAAGCTGTGAGGGAAAATGAGGTCACCATTTTTTATCTTTAATTTGCGCAGGATTGTCACCGACGGAGAATACGGGACTAGCATTTTTCCTAGCCTGACCAGTTAGTACCGTAAAATGGTTTGTCATTAGATAGGAGGATATTGTTATGGCAGATAGGCGTGTCAATATGCTATACCCTTTAGTGATTGCATGTTTGGTTGCCGTTATAGTAATTACCGTCTATTTTTGCTGTTTTAACTCACTAACAACAGTTTTGGTCGTGCGTCATGCGGAAAAGGCGGAAACACCGGCAGATAATCCCCCGCTAACCTCCCAGGGTCAAGCGCGCGCCGAGGCTTTGGTTGACGTTGTAAGAGATGCAGGGGTGGGGGCAATTTACGCAACCGAGTTCTGCCGCACCACTCAGACAGCGCAGCCTCTTGCACTCAATCTCAGCCTGCCCGTTAACGTTCAGCAGAACACACTTGCAGGCGACCAGCTTGCGGGCTGTAATCCTGCGATTACGGCGACGGTTGACCTGCTCCCTGCGGATATTGGTACAATCCCCGAACTTGTGGATCACGTACTCGGGAATCACAGAGGGAAAATAATACTCATTGCCGGGCATTCAAATACCGTTCCCCAAATCGTGGAGGAGCTTGGCGCGCCGTCGCTATGCCCCGACTTCTTCCCGCTTACAAATAATTCGTGTCTCATCCCTGACGACGAATTCGACAACCTGTTCATTGTAACGGTGCCAAGATTCTTCGGTACAGTGAAGATTGCAAAGACCAAATATGGTGACTAAGCTAGCTTGGAATGAACGATTTATAATTAATAGTGGACTATGGAGTGAAGATGCCATTGCATAAGATTTCCTTCCACACTTTTCAACTGCTAGCTAAAAGATGATAGAAAGTATTCCTTGTTGAATTGCTATAACTAAACCTAGGATAAGCAATAAGCCACCTACGACTTTAGAGATCATGACACCGTGCTTGCTTATCTTTTCAACTAATATCACGAGTGTAAGAATCCCCATCCATGAAAGATTCATAACCCCGACTACAAAGAGCACAAGCATAAGCCCCCAGCAACATCCTAAACAGTAAACTCCGTGGTCTATACCCATCAGGAATGCACCTAGGTATCCTTCCCTCCATTTGTGCATAATAAAATGAAGGGGAGAGCGACAGTGTGTTAGACAAGCGTTTTTAAGGGGGGTTAGTTGATACAAACCCGCAGCTATTAAAACGACTCCGCCAATCACTGTACTATACGCCTTTAGCTTTGGAAAACTCAAAGCTGAGTGGTCTACGAGTAAGCCTCCAAAGTAGGCCAACACCCCAAAAAATGCCCAGACAATGAGATATCCTGAAACAAATACCCAGGTTGGAATAGATCCTTCGTTCCTAGCTTTTCGTTCGTCGTGTACTTTAGAGAAAATTAGAACCATCGGTACTACAGCAGGAAACATCATTGCAATCATCATAACGACCCACATAACGAGGAAAAGAGAAGCCTCAAAAATCATAGAATGATTTCCCATACCCATGGGCATGTCCATTTCCGTAGACATTTGGCTGTTCATAGAATGAGCATGAAAGACTGTTACAATCCACGAGACTACAGAAAGGATTAATAAAGCCAATATGATATTTTTTTCTTGTTTGCCTAACTGTAAATGCTTCATGTTAACTTTTTATAGTAATCTATATCTTTGAATCATAAACTTAATCCAAACTTTTTAAATTTCTACACCCCATATGATTCATTAGAAAAATTACAATCTCTTGTCAACAAAATTTTCTTCTCGAGCAATGTTCCAAGCTTTTCTATGCTCTTAACGCTTTGTTTTAATTAGGCTATAATTCATCACCAAAAATCTTAGGAGGTCTAAATGGGAGATACCATTGAATTTAGTGAACTAAAACCACCTGAGCGTATTCTAATGGGACCCGGACCTAGTAACGTTCATTATCGTGTGTACAGGGCTTTAACAACACCAATCATCGGCCATCTCGACCCTGATTTCATGAAGATAATGGATGATATCTGTGAGATGTTAAGATTCGTTTTTCAAACTAAAAACAAGCTTACTATTCCAATTTCAGGAACTGGAAGCTCAGGAATGGAAGCTTCTTTTGTCAATGTTTTAGAACCCGGAGATAAAGTAGTAATTGGAGTCAACGGTGTCTTTGGGGAAAGAATGGTTGATGTTGCAACAAGGTGTGGAGCAGAGGTCATTCGGATTGATGAAGAATGGGGATATATAATAGACCCCAATCGAGTAATTGAAACATTAAAAAAACACCCTGAGGTAAAAGTGTTTGCTGTGGTTCATGCTGAGACCTCTACAGGAGCAATGCAGCCACTTGAGGAGATCGGCAAATTTCTCAAAGGCGGAGAAACACTTTTTGTGGTAGACGCAGTGACTTCACTCGCAGGGTGCGAATTAAGAGTAGACGAATGGGGAATTGATATATGCTACAGTGGAACACAAAAGTGTTTGAGCGTTCCTCCGGGGCTTTCTCCTATCACTCTTAGCGAAAAAGCTGTTCGTGTTCTGCACTCAAAAAAATCTAAGGCTCAAAGCTGGTATCTGGATTTAAGCATGATTGAAAGATACTGGGGTGAAGAGAGGTTTTATCATCATACTGCCCCAATCTCTATGCTCTTTGCCTTAAGGGAAGGGCTTCGAATTATACTTGGGGAAGGGTTGGAAGAAAGGTTCAAGCGTCATCAAACCGTTGGTGATTACCTAAAATCGGGGCTTATGGAATTAGGATGGAAACTCTTTGCCCAAGAAGGATACAGGCTTCCTATGTTAACTTCAGTAATACTTCCTGACGGGTTGAATGATGCTGAAGCAAGAAGAAAGTTGCTTTACGACTATGGTATCGAGGTTGGGGTGGGGCTTGGAAAGACTAGGGGAGAGGTCTGGAGAATCGGTCTTATGGGTGAGACCTGCAAGCGCCAAAACGCCGATGCTCTTCTTTTAGCTATAAGGGATTTAATTAGATAATTCGCTTTAGCTTGCTACAGGCTTTTCACTGCCCCCCGTGTCATTGTGAATACTCTTTTTCTTGTCATTTCGAATACTTCGCCTTTGCTCAGTACAGGCTCCGTGAGAAATCCTAGATCTCTCACATGCTCCTTCGTCAGACTCTTCACTACGTTCAGAGCTTCGACTCAGGACAGGGTTCGGGATGACAGATCGTGGTCAGATTGCTTGTCACTGAGTTTATCC
>Ga0209342_10008078_pt1 | contig 10558 bp, 6 predicted proteins | sample RifCSP16_2_FD_184023 | JGI IMG/M metagenome (GOLD analysis project Ga0209342, IMG submission 184023) | Soil microbial communities from Rifle, Colorado - Rifle CSP2_sed 16_2 (SPAdes) (version 2) | ecosystem: Environmental > Terrestrial > Deep subsurface > Rock core/Sediment | place: Rifle... | reverse complement strand
GCACTTCTGGGGGCAAACCCCTGCGCGCAGGAACGAACAGGCCACGATGGACCGTCGCTCCCTCGGGATGAGGTGGCTCTGGCCGCCGCTCGACCACTCGAACCACGTCCTCGATCTTCTTCCGGCTCACGTCGCGCATCCATTTGGCCTCGCCCAGGAACACGTGCCGCCGATCACCCGAAACCGAAACGACATCCCACTCGCCTCGATCGGGATCCCGCCCTTCCCAATAGCGGCCCGCGGGCTCCCAATCGATCCCTGCGTGGCCGAGGCGGTGCCACTGCTGCCTACAGAGGCTCTCCCAGACAGCGGCCACGTGGTGCACCCAGGCTGTCAGAGCGTGCTCCCGAGACGTCCTAGCGTCCAGGTTGAGCCCGCTTAGGTTCGGCCGGACGCACGAGTACCACATGGCAAGAAACGGGTCGGCGAGCCGGTAGAACGACCGCCGCCCCCCTGTGGCGGGGCATCCTTCCCGCAGGTCGTACGGGGCTTGCCGCTCCACGAGACCCAGGTCCAAGAGATGCTTGAGCGGCTTGCCCAGGACCGTCTCCTTCACCCCCAGGCGCGCGGCGATCTCCGAAGGGCGCCTGGCCCCTCGCCCGATGAGCTCGCAGACCGAGCGTTCCAAGGTCGCAGCCTCTTCGTCTCGAAGGGCACGCTCGGCCTCGTCGTGCAGCACGCCGCGCGGAGAGAGCACCAGTCGGGCCAGCGCGTCCGTCGCGCGAGCGCACTCGTTTTCGCGCCATAGGTCCCAGTATCGGGGCACGCCTCCGAAGGTCGCGTACGCCTCCACCGCCGACACGGCGTCCGGAAGCTGCAATGCCTGCCGGATCTCGGTGCATGGCAGGGGCTCGATCCGCAGGACGAGCTGCGCCCGACCGTAGAGTGGTGCCGCTGAATCCAGCACGAGACCCTGCATCATCCTCTGGCTCGACCCGCACAGCACGAGCGGCAGCCTTCGGTCGTCCGAGCCGTCTATCATGGCCTGGAGCATCGAGGGGAGCTCGGGCGCGGCCCGCGCGAGGTACGGGAACTCGTCGATCACCAGGACCGGGGCGCTCGCGGACCACCCGCGCTTCAACGCGTCGAGGAGACCGCGCCACGAGGGGTAGGTGGCATCGGCAAGGCCCGGGACGGCCGCCCCGACGTCCTCGGCGAATGCCGCGCGTTGCGCGGATGGTGTGCCCTCGGTGGCCTGAACATAGCAGCCGCTCCCGCCGGCAAGCCATCGACGCAGGAGAGCGGTCTTGCCCAGGCGCCTGCGCCCGTGGATGACGGCCAGCCGGGCACCGCGGACACTCCAGCGACGAAGTGCCTCGAGCTCGTCTTCGCGATCCCAGAACTCGTAGGAATTATTCTTCACAGAATAAGTGTGGCGCCTGGCGATGAAGAAATCAACAACACCCCGCCCATCGCCTTCCTCGGCTCATGGAGCGCTGCTTCCCAGCGGTGTCCCGGCTACGCTGTGGCAGTGTCGACCCAGCGAACGCCTGTGAAGCACGGTCTGCGCGCCCTGCGCCACCGCAACTTCCGGCTCTTCCTGGCAGGCCAGTTCATCTCGCTCGTCGGCACGTGGATGCAGACGGTGGCTCTCGGCTGGCTCGTCTACCGCCTCAGCCACTCGCCGTTCCTCCTGGGGCTCGCCGGCTTCCTGGGTCAGATCCCGAGCCTGTTCTTCTCGCCCCTCGCCGGCGTCTGGGCCGACCGCTGGAATCGCCACCACATGGTCATCGCGACACAGGTCCTGGCCATGCTCCAGGCGCTGGCCCTCGCGGCGCTCGTCCTCTCCGGTCGAGCCACCATCGCGGAGGTGCTGGGGCTGACCCTCCTCCTCGGGTTCGTGAACGCCATGGACGTGCCTTCCAGGCAGTCCTTCGTGTTCGAGATGGTCCAGGGTGCGGACGACCTCCCCAGCGCGATCGCGCTCAATTCGTCGGTCTTCAATCTGGCGCGGCTCATCGGGCCGTCAATTGCGGGCATCCTCATCAGCGTGGTCGGGGAGGGGACGGTCTTCCTCCTCAACGCCGTCAGTTACATCGCGGTCATCGCGGCGCTGCTCGCGATCCGCCTACCCCGCCACGACCGCCGCGCCCTGGAGCCGGTACGTGTGTGGCCCCACCTCGTCGAGGGCGTGCATTACGCGGCGGGGTTCGCGCCCATCCGCTCGGTGCTCGTGCTGGTCTCGATCGTGAGCCTCGTCGGCGCGCCGTACACCGTGCTCATGCCCATCTTCGCGACGGACGTCCTCCACGGGGGAGCGCACACGCTCGGATTCCTCGTCGGATCCATCGGCGTGGGCGCGCTCGCCGGGGCGGCGTTCCTCGCGACGCGCCGGAGCGTGCGCGGCCTCGGCACCGTCATCGTCCGTGCAGTCGCCGCCTTTGCGCTGGGCCTCATGGCGCTCGCGCTCGCGCGCTGGCAGTGGATGGCCGTAGGGGCGCTGGTCATCACCGGCTTCGGGCTCATGGTCCACATGGCCTCGAGCAACACCATCCTCCAGACGCTCGTCGATCACGACAAGCGCGGGCGCGTCATGAGCCTGTACGCCGTCGCGTTCATGGGCACGATGCCCATCGGAAGCCTCCTCGCAGGAGCGCTCGCCGCCAGGATCGGGGCGCGCTGGACCGTCGCCTCTGGCGGAGCTCTCTGCCTGGTGGCCGCCGCGCTCTTCGCGCGAGCGCTCCCGGCCCTCCGCGCGCAGGTCCGGCCCATCTACGCGCGGCTCGGGATCATCCCGGAGGTTGCCGACGGGCTGCGGGCGAGCGAGGAGCCTGCGGCGACCGCCGTGGACGCAGGCAGTGATGTCCCACCGCGAGGACCATGAGGCACTCCCGGGCGGGAGACCCGGGGACGCTCACGCGAGGTGGCGGCCTGCTCCTCGGGGCGGGTGCTGGCGGCATTCCCGCGCTACAACCCATCCGTGGACTCGACGCTCCCACGCGGCCCCCGCGGCGCGACCCTCCGCCGCGTCGTCGCCCTCGCCCACCCCGAGTGGCGGCTCCTCCTCGCCGGCACCGTCGCCCTGACCGTCAGCAGCGCGGCGTCGCTCCTTTACCCGCAAGCCATCCGCGTCGTCATCGACGGCGCGCTCCGCACCGGCGCGCCGACGTTCTTCGGCCCGGCGGGGCCCGGCTCGGTCGACCTGGCCGCCCTCGTCATGGCCGCGCTCGCGCTGGTGCAAGGGCTCGCGATCGTGTTGCGCGCGCGCGCTTTTGGCGTCGCGGGCGAGCGGGTCGTGACCCGGCTGCGGAAGGACCTCTACGGCGCCATCCTGGAGCAGGAGGTGGCCTTCTTCGACGAGCGCCGCACCGGTGAGCTCACGAGCCGGCTCGCCTCGGACGCGTCGGTGCTCCAGGGGGCGGTCTCGTCCAACGTCTCGACGGGGCTGCGCCACCTCGCGACCGCCTGCGGGGCGGTGGGCCTCCTCTTCTTCACCTCGCCCCGGCTCGCGCTGGTGATGCTGGCGATCGTGCCCGCCGTCGCGGTGGGCGCGGTGATCTACGGCCGCCGCGTGCGCCGGCTCGCGAGGGAGGTGCAGGACGCCCTCGCCGCCGCCGGAGAGGTGGCCGAGGAGGCCATCTCGGGTCTGCGCACCGTCCGCTCCTTCGACGCCGAAGCGCGCGAGACCGACCGTTACGGTGCCGCCGTCTGGAAGGCCTTCGAGGCCGCCCGGCGCCGCATCCGCGCGGGTTCGGTGTTCATGGGCTCGGCGATGGGCGCGGGCTACGCGGCGGTGGCGGTGGTCCTGTGGTACGGCGGCCGGCTCGTCGCGGGCGGCACCCTCAGCGCCGGCGGGCTCACGTCGTTCCTCGTCTACACCCTCCTCCTCGCCATGAGCCTCGGCTCGCTCGCCGACCTGTGGGCCGACTTCATGAAGGCCCTCGGCGCCGCCGAGCGGATCTTCGAGATCCAGGATCGCCTGCCGCGCATCCCGGTGCGCGGCGGCGAGCGCCCTGCGCGCGTGGAGGGGCGGCTCGCCTGGGAGGGGGTCCGCTTCGCGTACCCGACGCGCCGCGACGTCCCGGTGCTGCAGGGGATCGACCTCGCCGTGGATGCGGGCGAGCTGGTGGCGGTGGTGGGCCCGTCAGGCGCAGGCAAGTCGACGCTCGCGCAGCTCCTCTCGCGGTTCTACGATCCCGACGCCGGCCAGGTCCGGCTCGACGGCCGGGACCTGCGCCAGCTCGACCCGGGGTGGCTGCGCCGCCAGGTCGGCGTCGTCTCCCAGGAGCCGATCCTCTTCTCCGGCACCATCGCCGAGAACGTGCGCTATGGCCGGCCGGGCGCGTCCGAGGCGGAGGTGATCGCCGCCGCGCGTGCCGCCAACGCCCACGAGTTCGTGGGGCGGTTCCCGGACGGCTACGCCACGCGCGTCGGCGAGCGCGGTGTGCAGCTCTCCGGCGGTCAGAAGCAACGGATAGCCATCGCGCGCGCCGTGCTGAAGGACCCGCGCGTCCTCGTCCTCGACGAGGCCACGAGCGCGCTCGACGCCGAGAGCGAGCACCTCGTACAGGAGGCGCTCGAGCGCCTCATGCGCGGGCGGACGACGCTCATCATCGCCCACCGGCTCTCGACGGTGCTGGGCGCGGACCGGGCGGTGGTGCTGGAGGGCGGCCGGATCGTACAGGCCGGCAGCCACGCCGTGCTCATGTCCGAGGACGGCCCCTACCGGCGGCTGGTCGAGCGGCAGTTCGTCGCCGCGTGAGGGGCCTCACCCCTCCTTCTTGCTCTGCGTCACATCGACCTTGATGGGCTCGCGGATGGTCCCGGGCGGCATGTTCTTCATCCGCTGGATGAGGCTCTGCGTGACCGGGTGCCCCCGGGCGATGAGGAGCGTGCCGGTCCTGAGGCGCACGTCGTCGGCGAGCACCATGCCCGGATGCAAGCCGGCGATGGGGAAGTCCCGGACCTCGGCCGACTGCACGTCCTGGCCCAGGAGCCAGCCCAGCGCCTCGACGACCGTCGGGTCGTACCAGCCGGCGCGCTCCGCCAGGGTCTCTATGGCCTTGGCCGACGCCATCCCCGAAGCCTCCAGCGAGTCGAGATCGAACACCACCTTGAGCATGCGGGCGCCGAGCGGGATCTGCTCGCCGCGCACCGGGTTCGAGGGGGCGTCGCTGCCGTCGAAGCGCCGGTCCTGGGCGGCGATGATCTCGCGCACCGGCTCGAGCCGCGGGATGTTCGCGAGGAGCTGGTCCGAGATGGCCGGGACCTTCGAGACCATCTCCTGCTCGGGCTCGGTGAGCGGCTGCCCGTAGTACACCTTCTCCGCCACCGAGTCGGGGAGGGTGATGAAGCCGATGTGAGAGAGGTGAGCGGCGATCCGGATGGCCCAGCGGTCCTTCAGCTCGAACTGATCGCAGAGCGACTCGACGCGCCGCTCGATCCGCACGACGCGCCCGAACGCGACCGGGCTCGCCAGCGAGAGCAGCTCGGTGAGCGTGCGGATGCTCCCGGCGAGCGTCTGCTCGAGGAGGACCTTCTCCGCCTCCACCAGCCGGTAGTGCTCGGCCGCCGCCGACACCGTCTCCATCATGATCGGGGCCGGGCAGGGCTTGGTCAGGAACCGGAAGATCTGACCCTGGTTGATCGCCGCCAGCGCCGAGTCCATGTCGGCGTGGCCGGTGAGGAGCACGCGCACCGTATTGGGCGAGAGCTCGCGGACGCGCGAGAGGAACTCCGCGCCGTTCATCCCGGGCATGCGCATGTCCGAGACCACGACCGCGAAGTCGCCGGCGCGAACGATGGCCGCGAGGCCCTGCGGTCCGCTCTCCGCCATCTCCACGTCGAAGCGCCGCTTCAGGTGCAGGGCGAGGCCCTCGAGCACCATCCGCTCGTCGTCGACGCACAGGATGCGGGGCTTTCGCTTCGACGTGTCCATGGTCACCCGGCCGCAGTCGCGGAGGTCAACCTCTGTGCTTCGTCCGTGGCCAGCCGCCTCCACTCCGCGACATGCTGCCATACCGGTTGAAGCAATCCGTCGGCCAGCGCCTGCGCTCCCCCGTCCGCGCCGGCCGGCCGGTGCCGCCCGGCCAGCGCCTCGTGCGCGAGGATGTGGGCGACGTTCACCTGCACGGCGAGATCGCCGGCCCGGGGCTCCGCCGGAAGCGGCAGGTGGTGGCTCACGACCGCGTCGATGATGGCCGCGGGGAGGCCCCAGAGCCCGAGCAGGTAGGCGCCGATCTCGGCGTGGTCCGCCCCGATGAGCTCGCGCTCCGCCTCGTGGAGCGGCTTCCCTTCGCGCCGCGCCAGCGCGGACGCCTCGCGGCAGCGATCGGCCAGGCGGCTCACCAGGACGAGCTTGCCAGCGTCGTGAAGGAGCCCCGCCGCGAAGGCGAGCTCGCCCTGCTTCGGGTCGGCCACGATCCGCTGGGCGATGCGCGCGGTGAGCAGCGCATGCTCCTCCAGCGGTTCCGGGGCGTAGTCGGCGACGTCCCTCGCGAACGCCCCGAACACCTCGGTCGAGAGCACCAGATGTCGCAAGGCGTTGAGCCCGATGCAGACGATCGCCTCCTCGATGTTGCCGATCTTCCGCGAGAAGCCGAAGTAGGCGGAGTTCACGAACTTCAGCACCCGCGACGCCACCCCCAGGTCCTTCTCCACGATCCCGGCCAGGCGCTTCATGGTGACCCCCGGGTCGGCCATGGCCGTGGTGAGCGCCTGGTAGCTCGCCGGAGCGCTGGGGAGGCCGCTCAGCGTCCCGATGACCCGCCGCAGGCCCTCGTTTGCCAGGAGGTCGCAGAACGAGCAGGCGCGCTCGAGCACGGCGCGCAGGGCGTCCGGCTCGCATGGCTTGGCGAGCTGCTGGTGGGTCACCGAGCTGGCGCGGGCCACCATCTCCTGGTCGGCGTACCCGGTGAGCGCGATCCGCACCGCGGCTGGATGGTCGTGCCGGACCTGCTCGAGGAGCTCGAGGCCGCTCATCGCCGGCATGCGCATGTCGGAGACGACGACGTCGAAATGCGACCCCGCCATCAGGGCGAGCGCCGCCTCGCCGCTCTCGGCGAAGGCCATGTCCCACTGCCGCCGCTCGCGGCGTAGGACGTTGCGCAGGCCCTCCAGGACGGCGACCTCGTCGTCGACGAAGAGGATCCTTTTCATGCAGCCACTCCCGGTGTTGCCCCCTCTATCGGGAGGCGGATGAAGAAGGTGGTGCCCTTCCCCTTCTCCGTCGCGAAGTGAATTGACCCCCGGTGCTTGCCGACGATGCTGCGGGCGATCGCCAGCCCCTGCCCGGTGCCGCGGCCCACGCCCTTGGTGGTGAAGAAGGGGTCGTAGACCTTGGTCCGGATCTCCTCGGGGATGCCGGCGCCCGTGTCGGAGATGGAGACCAGGACATGGTCTCCTTCTCGCCTCGTGACGACGCTGATCTTGCCCTTCTCCTGCGTCCCCTTCACCACGTCGCCCACCGCGTGGGCCGCGTTGACGATGATGTTGAGGAAGACCTGGTTCAGGTCGCCGGCGTGACAGGTGACGAGCGGGAGCTCGCCCAGCTCGGTCGCCACCTCCGCCACGTACTTGTACTCGTTGCGCGCGACCTCCAGGGTGGCCTGCAGGGAGCGGTTGAGATCGGTCGCCACCATCTCGTGCTGGTCGGGGTGGGCGAACTCCTTCATCGCGCGCACGATGGTGGCGACGCGCTGGACGCCCTGGAGCGTCCTCGCGATCGTGCCCGGCACCTGCTCACGGAGGTAGGCGAGATCGAGCTGCTCCTCCGCGCGCCGGAGCTCCTCGCGGGACTCGGGGGGCAGCGCCTCGGCGCAGCGCCCGAGGAGATCCGCGAAGGTGGAGAGGCCGGAGAAGGCATCCTGGAGGAACTGCGTGTTGTCGCCGATGAACTGGATGGGGGTGTTGATCTCGTGCGCGATCCCGGCGGCGAGCTGGCCCACCGCCTCGAGCTTCTGGGCCTGGTGGAGCTCGACCTGCATGCGCCGGGACTCGGTGAGGTCGCGCACGAAGGCGCAGCGGCCGGCGCTCGCTCCGGTCTCGAGGCGGGTGAGGCTGCACTCCATCGGGAACTCCTGGCCGCCGCGGCGGAGGCCGCTGAACATGGACGCTCCGTGCACCGCGGCGTGCCGGCGCTGCTGGATCGCGTCGACCACCGCCGCGCGCGAGCCGGCCGCGACGAAGGCGTCGACGAAGTCCTGACCCGCCACCTCCCCCTGGGTGAATCCGAAGATCCGCTCCGCCGCCGCGTTCATGCCCTCGATCTTGCGGTCCGGGCCCAGCAGGACGATGCCGTCGAGCGCGCTCTCCACGACCGCCCGGAGCCGGGCCTCGCTCCGCGCGGAGTGCGTGATCATGCGCCCCAGGCTCTCCTGCTCGGCCCGGAGGTCGTCCTTCATCCGGCTGATCCGGACGGCCGAGTCCACCAGCGCCTCCAGGTACGCGGAGCCGAAGCAGCTGGGCGCGGCGACGCCGACCCCGCAGCTCCTCTCGGCGTGCCGCTGCGCGGCGTCCCCCAGCACGACCATGGGGACGGCCCGGAGCGCGCGGTCCGCCTTCATCTCGCCGGCGAGCCACGACGCGTCCTCGTCGTCGCGGTCGCAGAGGACGACGTCCGGGACCGCGGCCCTGGCGAGCGCGATGCCCTGCGCGAAGTCGCCCGCCTCGACGAGATCGTAGCGCTCGCGGAGGGTGCCGATGCTGGCCAGCCAGGGCGAGGCGGGGGGGTGGATCCAGAGCACGCGCTCCCGCCGCGTGCCGTCCCGCGCGGCGCTCTGCGGCGCGGCCTCGCGCTCCAGCTCCGAGAGCCAGTTGGAGAGGAGCACGGACGCGAGCCGGGCGAGGGGTCGCGTCGTCTCCTCCTTGCCGTCGATGCCGAAGATGCCAACGCGCCGCCCGCCGACCGCGATGGAGCAGCTCATGCCCTCGCGCGCGAGCGGGTTCGCCGCCGCCTCGGCCGCCGACACCAGATACTCGTCCTCCTCGTAGCGTACGATCTTGTGCGCTCCGGGGTGGCTTTGTCCGACGCGCTCCGCCGCCGTCGACCGCACGATGGTCCCCGTCTCGTCGGACACGAGGCCGTCGAACCCCGTCTCCTCCTTGACGAGGAGCAGGAAGCGATCGACGACGCGCAGGAAGCGCTGATCGAACGGCATACGAAAGTACGGGGCTAGCATCGAGCGTGCCCGAGGGTTTCGGGTACTCTCGGCGTGCCAGCGCCAGGGTGCCTGGTGACTCCGGGTGGCGCGATGGGTGCCTGCACGCCTGGTCTTCGCGGCGTCCCGGTGGGGCCGCACCCGGGTCCGCCGCCGACCGCGCCTTCAGGCGCGCGGAGAACGGCCGAGGCGCGGCACGCGCGGTGCAGCACCACGGCGCCGGAGGTGCCGATGCACCGCGCGACCGTCCTGATCGTCGACGACGACGAGAACGTGTGTCTCGGACTCAGGCACACACTGCGTGCTCCCGAGTACCGCGTCCTCCTCTCCGACGGGCCCGTCTCGGCGCTCCGCCAGCTCCAGACCGAGCCGGTCGACGTCGTCGTCTCGGACCATCTCATGCCCGGGGTCACCGGGCTCGAGTTCCTGAAGATGGTCCGCGACCGCTATCCGGACACCATCCGGATCATGCTCACCGGGCACGCGGACACGGAGACGGCGGTGAAGGCGATCAACGAGGGCGAGATCTACAGATTCCTCATCAAGCCCTGCCAGCCGACCGAGCTCAAGGTGACGATCTACCTCGCCTGCGAGCGCCTGGAGCTGGAGCGGCAGAACCGGCGGCTCCTCGCCGTGGTCCGCACCAACCCCGAGCTGATGAAGCGCGTCGAGGAGGAGGAGGAGCGCCACCGGCTTCGGCGGCGGGGAGAGGCGGCGGGGTCCTGAGCTGGTTCGCCGCGGTCAGAAGCAAGGCTCGACCGGCGCCTTCCCGGAACCGGCGTGCGGCGGATGGCGAGCCAGCCTGAGCGAGAAGATCGTCCCCTCGCCTTCTCGCGAGACGAAGCTCACCGCGCCGCCCAGGTAGCGCTCCCCCAGGAGCTTCATGCCGTAGGTGCCGAGCCCGCGTCCGCTGTGCGCCTTCGTGCTGAAGGAGCGCTGGAAGACGTGGATGGCCACGTTGCGGGGCATGACCGCCTCGTTGTGAACGTGGAACTGGCACGCCCACGGCAGACCCGCCGCCTCCCCGCCGCTGCACCAGGCGCGCACCTCTCCACCCTCGCCGGTCGCCTCCAGCGCGTTCGTCAGCATGTTGGCGAGGACGCGCATGAGCAGCGACGCGTCGGTGTGGATCTCGAGCTCCGGCGAGTCCGGGAGCGAGAGCGTGCGGCGCGCGGCGAGCGGGTGTTCGGAGAACCCGGCGACGAGATCGCGCAGGGCGCCTCGCGTGGAGACCGCGCTCGGGGTGAGCTCCAGCGTGCCGTGCTCGGCGTCGAGGAGCGTGCGCTGTCCCAGGATCTCCCCCTCGAGCCGCTTGACCTGGCGGGCGACGCGCTCCGCGGTCCCCCTCCAGCGCTCCACCGGGGCCCTGAGCAGGAGCTCGGACGAGACCGACAGCCCGGTGAGCGTGTTGAGCACGTCGTGGAAGAAGATCTTCTCCAGGATGCTGCGTCGCTTCTCGT
>Ga0209342_10008077_pt1 | contig 10559 bp, 10 predicted proteins | sample RifCSP16_2_FD_184023 | JGI IMG/M metagenome (GOLD analysis project Ga0209342, IMG submission 184023) | Soil microbial communities from Rifle, Colorado - Rifle CSP2_sed 16_2 (SPAdes) (version 2) | ecosystem: Environmental > Terrestrial > Deep subsurface > Rock core/Sediment | place: Rifle... | reverse complement strand
CACGCCGAGCATCTCGCGCTTCGCCTCATTCGAGTATGTCACGAATCCCCGCTCGAACCAGTCGGAACTGCCGGAGACCGACGTCACCGCCTGCGCCACCCAGCCGCCGGTGCAGGACTCGGCGGCGGTGAGCTTCACGCCCCGGTCCTTGAGGCGCGCGCCGACGCGCGCGGCCAGCGTCGTGAGCGGGTCAGGCACCTGGCATCACCCGAGCAGCCGCTTCGCCGCCGCCAGCACGAGCAGCGCATAGAACGCCGCGATGGCATCGTCGAGCATGACCCCGAGGCCGCCCTTGACCGTGCGGTCGACGTGGCGGATCGGCGGCGGCTTGGCGATGTCGAACACGCGGAAGGCGACGAACGCGAACGCCTGCCAGACGAGCCCCGGCGGCGTGAAGAGCAGCACGGCGAGGAAGGCGACGACCTCGTCCCAGTTCATGCTGCCGTGGTCCGCGACACCCAGGTCACCCCCTGCGCGGCCGCAGGCCCAGACCCCGATCGCGAAGAGGCCCACGATCGCGCCGGCCAGGAGCTCCGGGGTAAGCCACCGCGCAAGCAGGGCGTACAGCGGAAACGCGAGCAGCGTGCCGACCGTGCCCGGCGCGAGGGGCGAGAGCCCGGTCCCGAATCCGAGCGCGATGAAGTGGGCCGGGTGCGAGAGCAGAAAGCCCGCGTTGGGGCGCACGAGCGTGGTCGGCGTCATCCGAAGTGATCGAACCCGCGCCGGGCGATCTCGATCGGCTTGCGCTGCCCATCGAGAAGCCGCACCCCCGGCCCCCCGCCCACGACGCGCCCGATGCGCGTCACCGCGACGCCGGCGGCAGCGCCCGCCGCCTCGACCTCGGCGCGCCGGGCCGCCGGCGCGGTGAAGAGCAACTCGTAGTCGTCGCCGCCCGCGAGCAGGCACTCATCGGCGAGCGTGCGATCGGGACACGAGCGCAGCGCTGCCGACCGCGGCAGGGACTCGTAGTCCACCTCGGCGCCGAGCTTCGACTGCTCGACGACGTGCCCGAGGTCGGCGAGCAGCCCGTCGGAGACGTCGATCGCGGCGCCCGCGAGCCCGCGCAGCTTCTGCCCGAGCGCGACGCGCGGCGCGGGCGTCTCGAGCCGGGCGAGGCAATGCCGGCGGGCGTCGGCGTCGAGCGCGACGCGACCGCTCGCGTGGGCGAGCCCGAGCGCGGCGTCACCGGTCGAGCCCGACAGCCAGAGGTCCTCGCCCTCGCTCGCCGTGTCGCGTCGCAGCGCATAGCCCGGCGGGAGCGTGCCGATGGCAGTGATGCAGATCGTCCGCGGGCCGCGCGTGGTGTCGCCGCCGACGAGCTCGATCGCGTGCGCATCGGCAAGCGCGAACATCCCTTCCGCGAACGCCGCGAGCCATGGCTCGTCCGCGTCAGGCAGGGAGATCGCGAGCAGGAACCAGCGCGGATCGGCGCCCATCGCGGCGAGGTCGGACAGGTTCACGGCGAGCGACTTGTGGCCGAGCCGGCGCGCGTCCGCCCCGGGGAGGAAATGGGTTCCCTCCACGAGCATGTCGGTCGTCACCGCGACCACGAGGCCGGTCGGCGCCCGGACGAGGGCGCAGTCGTCGCCGACCCCGAGCGCGGCGGTCCGCGCGGGGCGGGTGAAGTAGCGACGGATCAGCTCGAACTCGGAGGGCACGCGAGGCGCTCGGTCACGCGAGTCACTTGGGTTCTCGCGGCGTCCTGTTCCGGTCTCGTTCCTCGGGCCGCAGGGCCGGCGCGAGCCGGTCGAGCACCCCGTTCACGTACTTGTAGCCGTCGGTCCCGCCGTAGTCCTTCGCGAGCTCGATCGCCTCGTTGATCACGACCTTGAACGGGATGTCGGGCGAGTGCTTGAGCTCCCACGCCGCGAGCAGCAGGATCCCGCGCTCCACCGGCGACAGCGATTCGACCTTGCGGTCGAGCAGCGGGGCGATCGCGCCCTTGAGCGCCTCGGCCTCGGCGATCGTGCCGCCGAGAAGCTCGTTGAAGTACGCAGCGTCGGCCTTGTCGAAGTGCTGGTCCTCGGCGAGCTGGCCGCGGATGTCCGCGGCCGGGGCACCCGAGAGCTGCCATTGATACAGCCCTTGCAGCGCGTACTCGCGGGCCCGGCGGCGGGCAGACTTCATTTGTGTTGCCGCTCGATCGCGCGGAGGAGGTTCGCCATCTCGACCGCCACGTCCGCGCAGTCGCGCCCCTTCGGGGCGGCGCGGGCCTCGGCCTGCGGCTCGGTATCGGTGGTGAGAATGCCGTTCGCCACCGGAATGCCGGTGTCGAGCTGCACCTGCATCAGGCCGGAGGCCGACTCGTTCGCGACCACCTCGAAGTGATGGGTCTCGCCGCGGATCACCGCGCCCAGGGCGATCAGGGCGTCGTACCGCTGCGTCGCGGCGAGCCGCTGCAGCGCGAGCGGCGCCTCGAGCGCGCCCGCCACGCTGACCACGGTAATGTCGGCTCCCGCGACGCCGAGGTCGGCGAGCCGCCCGAGGCAGGCTTCGAGCGCGACGACCCCGATCGGCTCGTTGAAGCGGGCGCGGACGATGCCGACCTTGAGCCCCGCGCCGTCGCGCCCCGGCTTGATCTCAACCACGGCGGCGAGCGTGACTCACTTCGCCGCCGCCCGCGCGGGGCTCTCGTAGCCGGTGACCTCGAGCGCCCAGCCGGCCATGCTCGGCATCTTGCGCGGCGTGGTCATGAGGCGCATCCGGCCGACCCGGAGGTCGCGCAGGATCTGCGCGCCGATGCCGTAGGTGAGGAGCGCGCGGCGCGCGGGCTCGCGCGACCGGGGCTCGGCGACCTGCTCGATGAGGCTCCCCGCGCTCTGGGCGCAGTTGAGCAGCACGACCACCCCCTTGCCGGCGCGGTCGATCGCGGCGAGCGCCTCGTGCACCGTCCACGAGTGCGTGCCCGTGCCCGTGTCGAGCAGGTCGAGGAGCGAGAGCGGCTCGTGCACCCGGACCAGGGTCTCGGACTTCGGATCGATCTCGCCGCGAACGAGCGCGAGATGCGTCTCGGCGGAGAGCTTCTCCACGTAGGCCACCATGCGGAAGCGGCCGAACCGCGTCTCGATCTCGCGCTCGGTGACGCGCTTGATCAGGCTTTCGGTGCGGCTGCGGAAGTGGATCAGGTCGGCGATGGTCCCGATCTTGAGCCCGTGGCGCCGGCCGAACTCGAGGAGATCCGGCAGCCGCGCCATCGTGCCGTCGTCCTTCATGATCTCGCACAGGACCGCGGCCGGGTTCAGCCCCGCGAGCTGCGCGAGGTCGCAGCAGGCCTCGGTGTGGCCCGCCCGCGCGAGCACGCCGCCCGGCTGGGCGATGAGCGGGAAGACGTGGCCCGGCTGCACGATGTCGTCGGGCCGCGCGGTCGGCGACCCGGCGACCTTGATCGTGTGCGCGCGGTCGGCGGCGGAGATCCCGGTCGTCACCCCGCGCGCGGCCTCGATCGACACGGTGAAGTTCGTGCCGTGCACCGCGCGGTTGTGGGGCACCATCGGCCCGAGGTTGAGGCGACGCGCGTGCGCCTCGGTGATCGGCATGCAGACGAGGCCGCGCCCGTGCGTCGCCATGAAGTTGATCTTCTCGGGCGTGACGAACTCGGCCGCGAAGACGAGGTCGCCCTCGTTCTCGCGGTCCTCGTCGTCGACGAGGATCACGGTCCGGCCGGCCTTGAGCTCGGCGATGATGTCCGGGGTCGGGGAGATGCTCATGCGGCGCGCGGCTCGCGGCGAAGGACGGAAGCGCTATTTTAGCAGTCGCCTCAGGCCGCCAGCGCGGCGAACACGCCCCGCCGCAGCTCGCCGAGCTCGGCTTCGATCCGGCGTCCCTGCCGGACGGCGTCGCCGACGAGCGTCGCTTCGCGCCCGTGGCCGATCATGATCGCGCCCGCGATGCGCCCCTCGCGGACGAGCAGGCGCGCGTAGCGATACTCCCCCGGCGCCTCGAAGCAGATCACCTCGTCGCCGTCCTGCTCGGCGATGCGTCCGACGGAGACGAGCTCGGCGCCGTTGATCTTGAGGATCGTGGCGGGCACGGTGCCGGAGTACGTGCGTTCGCCGCCCGCGGCGTTCACGCCGGCCGTCTCGCCCTGCGCCACGGACGCCGGCCAGATGCCGTAGAGACGGCCGTCGTGCTCCGCGATGTCGCCCGCCGCGTACAGGCCGGGCGCGCTGGTCTGCATCCGGTCGTCGACGACCACGCCCTGGTTCACCTTGAGCCCGGCCGCCACGGCGAGCGCCGTGTCGGGACGGACTCCAGCGCACGCGAGGAAGGCGTCGCATGGCAGCGTACGGCCGTCCTTGAGGCGCACCGCGCTCACACCGGCCGGGCCGGCCTCCACCGCAATCGCCTCCGCCTCCGTGAGCACCCCGATGCCGAGCCCTCCGAGATAGCCCTGCAGCATCCGCCCGGCGCGCTCGTCGACCTGGCGCTGCAGCGGCCAGGGGCCACGCTCGAGCACCAGGACTTCCAGGCCGAGCTGTCGCAGGCCGTCGGCCGCTTCGAGGCCCAGCAGCCCACCGCCGGCGACGATCGCGCGCCGGGCGCGGCGGCGCTGCGCGTACTCGCGCAGGTGCATCGCGTGCTCGGCGTCGCGCAGGATGTACGAGCCCCGCGCGCCGAACCCTTCGAACTGCGGCACGACGCTGCGCCCGCCGGCGGCGAGAATCAGCCGGTCGTACTCGAGGATCTCGCCCGTGCCGAGGGTCACCGTGCGCGCGGCGGGATCGATCGAATCGACGCGGGTGTTGAGCCAGGAGGTGATCGAGTGCTGCCCGTACCACGCGTCCGGCAGCAGATAGAGCCCCTGCATCGCCGAGCGGCCGTAGATCAGCCGCGTGATGCCCATGCGGTTGTAGAGCGGGTAGCGCTCGCGGCCGACGAGGTGGATCTCGCAGCTCGGATGCGTGCGGCGCACGTGGTCGGCCGCCGTGACGCCGGCGATCCCGTTGCCGACCACGACCACCCGCTTGATCGACGCGTCGTACCTCGCGCCGACGTGCACCAGCCTGGCGACGGTGCGGTCGGGCGCGAGCATGACCGCCACCGGCCCGCGCACGCGCGCGCAGCAGGCCATGCGCGTGTTGGCGGCGAAGCCGAGCCGGTCGAGCGTGGCCTGCTCGTCGTCACCCACCGGCGACAGATTCTCCATCCCTTCGGTCACCGCGACCGGGTCGGCGCCGCAGATGCCCATGCGGCAGCCGGCCTCGATCACGAGGCCGCAGCGCTCCGCGACCTCGAGCAGCGTGCTCTCGGGGTTCGCGACCCCGCGGCGTCCTTCCGGCTGGAACGTCACCTCCACCGCCGCCCGGCGCGCTTCGCTCTCGAGCGCCGCGGCCGCCCCCGCGCCGAGCCGGGCGCTCTGCCCGGTGGTCGATTCCACGGTCCGCCGGATGAACCGGCGCTCGGTGGCGAAGGTCCGCGCGAGCCAGATCAGGCTGATCGCGCCCACGCCGCCGCGCACGATCCAGGCCGACCAGTCGCTCACCGTCTCGCCGGAGATGCGCGCCGCCGCCTCGGTCATCGCGGGCGCGCCGTACCAGTAGAAGAGGTTGAGGGCGGCGATGCCGGCGAGCGCCGGCAGCTTCACCAGGCTCGCCTTCACGAACGTGTCGAGCGCCGTGAACGCCGCCAGGCTCGCGCCCATGTAGAGGAGGAACTGGAGGGACATTTCCGCCAGCGAGATCGCCGGCGGATCGGGCACCAGGAAATAGGCGAGCACGAATCCGGGGAAGATCGCCGCGAAGAAGCGCCGGTAGGCGACGTAGTGGCGATCGTTGTCGTACTGGTCGGCGAGATAGGCCACCTTCGGATTGAAGTCGTAGCAGTTCTTCGTGCAGCCGACGCACGGCTGGCAATGGGTGTTGGCGACCGTCAGGAACGGCGTCTGGCCATACAGCCGCTGCACCGGCAGCAGCGGACAGATGCTGCTGCACCAGCCGCTCTTGCCCTTGAAGACGACGCCGCCCAGGAACGCGAGCGCCATGAGACTCAGGATCAGTACCGCGGTGGCGACGCCGGACTGGTTGAAGAGCGGCTTGCGGGCCGCCACGAGCACGAGCAGCGCCGCCATGCCGATCACGTACGCGTATTCCCTGAGCCGCGGGGTCTGCACCACGCCGCGCGTGAAGCCGGCGGCGCGCGGCAGCTGATTCAGCGCCGCGAGCGGGCAGACGTTGCGCCAGACGCCCGGCGCGACCAGGAAGACGATCGGTGCGAGCGGGATGACCAGGCCCCACACGAGGTCGAGCCCGAGCTGCGGCTCGAGGACGAGGACCGCGGCCAGGCCCAGCGCGGCCGCGACCGCGGCGGCGCGCAAGCCGCGCCACGCACCCTGCGGCAGGTACGTCGGCAGCCGCGTGTAGTTCGGGAAATCGGCGTCCGCAGCCGCCGGAACGGAGCTCATTCGACGAAGCGGGCGACGAGCGCGCTCGTCTGCCGCAGGCGCAGGGACAGGATCCGCCCGAGATCGAGGAGCAGCGCGCGCGCGAGCTCGGGCTCGCGGGCGGCGAGCACTTCGAACGCCTCGCGGGTCAGGCTGCGGACCTCGCCGTCCGAGAGCGCACGCACGCTCGCCGAGCGCGGCAGGCCGTCGAAGAACGCCTGCTCGCCGAACACCGAGCCGGCCTCGATGACGGCGATCCGGCGCGCTTTGCCGCGGTCGATCTCCGCCAGCACCTCGAGGCTGCCGCTCACCACGATGAAGAGCGCGGGCTGCGTGTCGCCGGCGCGGACCAGCGTCTCCCCCGCGCGGAACCGCTGCACGCCCGTCCGCGCCAGCAGCTTCTGCCAGCCCTCGGGCGGCAGCCGCGGCAGCAGCACGAGATCGTTCGCATCGGCCGCGGGCTCGGCGCCCGGGTAGTCGAAGAAGTCGCGGAAGTCCACCGGCGGTCCGGCCTCAGCGTGCCGCGGCTAGCCCGACGACGACCGCGAAGACTTTTTTCATGGCGCTCCTCCCGACACGGGCGAAACCAAGCATACCCTCAGGCGCGCGCGGGCTCCACGACCCGCCCCAGCCGCACCGCGGTCAAGCCCGGCGCGATGTGGCGGCGCGGCGCGGGCATCACCAGCACGCAGTCGTCATAGGGCGTCGCGACCGGCTCATCGCCGTCGTGCCCGATCACCGTCCCGGCGCGCGCGATCGTCTCCATGCCGGTGTAGCCGGCGTCGAACCTGAACCGGTGGGTCTTGATCGTCACTGCGTGCGTCACCTGGATGAACCGCTGCGGCACGGGCGGGGGCGGCGGGTGCGCTTCGAAGAACGCCGGATCCATGATCCCCGCCACGCGCAGGAACGCGAGCGAGGTTTCCAGGGCGACCTCCGCCGCGCGGCGTTCCCCGTGTTGGCCGCATTCGACGAGCAGCGCGTTCTTCGGGCTCCCCGGGTCGTTGAACGCCCCGTAGTCGCGCATCCGCGCGCCGCTCGCGTGTCCCGAATCGCTCACGACGAAGGCGGGGACGCCGAGCCGGCGCGCAAGCTCGCGCCCCTTCGCGAGCGGGCCGGCGATCATCACCGGCGGCGCCGGGAGGTGCATCGAGTGAAGATCGAGCAGGAGATCCGCGCTCGCCACGACCGGCCGCAGCTCGCGCGCGCGGCGGAGCTCGCTCGTCGCGCCCGGGCCGTCCAGCTTGGCGGCGCTCCATACGCGGTTGAAGTCCTCGTCGACCCAGCGGCTCGCCGCGGGTCGGTCGGTCGAGAAGCGCGCGAAGGCAGCGACGTTCGCGAGCGAAAGCGTCAGCCGCCCGCGCGCCGGCCGCACGTCCCAGCGCAACAGCTGGTCGGCGGCGTACAGCCCGCACACCTCGTTGCCGTGAGTGAGCGCGTTGATCATGACGTGCGGCCCGGGGCGCCCCGAGTCGAACGTGTGCACGTAGTCGATCCCGGCGGTCCCGCGGGCGTACGCCCCGAGCTCGGGCACCGGGAACGCGGTGGGATACCGCTCTTCGTCCATGGCAAGGCGCGAAGGATCCGCGCGATTGTCGCACGGTCGCGGGCGAGGTTTTCGTTCCGGCGCCGCGCCGGCCTACGGCTTGCCGACGACGGTCAGCTTCGGGCGCCGGGCCAGCCGGAACTGCTCGTAGAGGCTCGGCTCCTCCAGCGCGAGCCGGTTCGGCTCGACGCCGCGCCTGGCGAGCCAGGCCGTGAACTTGGCGAGCTCGATCTCGGTGCGCAGGTTCTCGGCCGCCCAGCGCGCGACCTCCGGATCGGGATCGTCGGTCAGCTCGACGAGCTGCGGGATCAGCTCGCGCGAGAAGTCGAGCTGGATGCGGCGGGTGAAAGTGTCCGACATCGTCCGGTGGCAACGAAATCCTTGATGGCAGACGCTGTCACAGCCGCCCGCCTCGCGTCCAGTGCTTTGACACAAGTTTGCGATCCCCTGTCGGCGGGACTTACAACCCGGCGCGGACGCCTATAATTTCCTGCCGCCAACCTCTCGGGGGAACCACAACATGGCCAACACGATCCGCCGCACGCTGCTCGGTCTCCTCGCGTCGTTCGCTCTGGGCGCCGCCACGGCGCAGGAGCTTCGCATCGGCATGGGCGCCGAGGTGACGTCGATGGATCCGCACTTCGTGAACCTCTTCCCCAACAACAACATCGCCGAGCACGTCTTCGAGAAGCTGATCACGCTCGATCCCGACTCGCGGCTCATCCCGGGGCTCGCCGAGTCGTGGAAGGCGGTGAACCCAAGGACCTGGGAGTTCAAGCTGCGGCAGGGCGTGAAGTTCCACGACGGGTCGGACTTCAGCGCCGAGGACGTCGCGTTCTCGATCGAGCGGGTCGGCAAGATCCCCGACTCGCCGGGACCGTTCACGACCTACACCAAGGCGATCAAGCAGGTCCAGATCGTCGACCCGCACACGATCCGGTTCGTCACCGCCTTCCCGCACCCGCAGCTGCAGAACGACATCAACACGATCTACATCGTGTCGAAGAAGACCGCGACCGGCGCGTCGACGGCCGACTTCAACGCCGGCAAAGCAATGAACGGCACCGGGCCGTTCAAGTTCGTGGCGTTCAAGCGCGGCGACCGGGTGGAGCTCGCGCGGAACGACGCCTACTGGGGTCCGAAGCCGGCGTGGGCGAAGGTGACCTTCCGCGTCATCCCGAGCGACCCGACGCGCGTCGCGGCGCTGCTCTCGGGCGAGCTCGACGCGATCGAGAACATTCCGACTGCCGACTTCGCGAAGATCAGGGCCAACCCGAGCTTCCAGACCTCGACCAAGACCTCGCACCGGATCATCTTCTTCCACGTCGACCAGTTCCGCGACCGGTCGCCGTTCGTGTTCGACAAGGCGACCGGCAAGCCGCTCGAGAAGAACCCGCTCAGGGACCTGCGCGTGCGCCAGGCGATCTCCAAGGCAATCGACCGCGAGGCGATCAAGTCCCGGGTCATGGAGGGTCTGGCGCTGCCGTCGGCGAACCTGGTGCCGGCGCCGATGTTCGGCCACAACCCGGCCCTCAAGCCCGAGACGTACGATCTCGCCGGCGCGCGGAAGCTGCTCGCGGCGGCCGGGTATCCGAACGGGTTCGCGATGACGATCCACGGCCCGAACAACCGCTACGTCAACGACGACCAGATCATGCAGACGGTGGCGCAGATGCTCTCGCGCGCCGGGATCCAGACCAAGGTCGAGACGATGCCGATGAGCGCTTACCTCGCCCGCGCCCGGAAGCTCGAGTTCAGCTTCGCGATGCTCGGCTGGGGCGCATCGACCGCCGAGGCTTCGTCGCCGCTCCGCGCCCACCTCGTGGCGTACATCCCGGAGAAGGGCTGGGGCGAGTTCGCGTGGGGCCGTTACTCGAACCCGAAGGTGAACGATCTCCTCGACCAGGCGCTCGCGACGATCGACGACAAGGCCCGCGAGAAGCAGATCCAGGACGCGGTCGGGATCGCGATGACCGATCTCGGGATCATCCCGATCCACCACCAGATCAACACCTGGGCGACGAAGAAGGGCATCACTTACACGCCCCGGATCGACGAGTACACGCTCGCGTTCCAGTTCAAGCCGCAATAGTGGCGGGCAGACGGCGTTCGGGCCCGGCGAGCGCCTTGGGCCGCGCCCTTCGTCACGGGTGGTTCGTGCGCGGCGAGTCGTGGGTTGACTCGCCGCCGCGAACCGGGACCCGTAGGAGGGCGTTTGCGGCCCCAGGCGCTCGGCGGGCCCGAACGCCGCCGTACGTCATCGGCGCTCTCGTTCTGCTCCTCGCGCTGGGCGGCGCGGCAGGCGCCGCCGACCTGCGCATCGGCATGTCGGCCGACGTGACGTCGATCGACCCGCACTTCGTCAACATCACGCCGAACAACAACGTCGCCTGGCACGTCTTCGAGGCGCTCACGCACGTCGACGCGGACGCGCGCCTCGTCCCGGGGCTCGCCGAATCCTGGCGCGCGGTCGACGCGACGACCTGGGAGTTCAGGCTCCGGCGGGGCGTCAGGTTCCACGACGGCTCGGAGCTCACCGCCGCGGACGTCGCGTTCTCGATCGACCGCCCGGCCACCCTCACCGCGAGCCCGGGGCCGTTCACGACCTTCACGCGGCCGATCGTCGCGAAGGAG
>Ga0209342_10008076_pt1 | contig 10559 bp, 6 predicted proteins | sample RifCSP16_2_FD_184023 | JGI IMG/M metagenome (GOLD analysis project Ga0209342, IMG submission 184023) | Soil microbial communities from Rifle, Colorado - Rifle CSP2_sed 16_2 (SPAdes) (version 2) | ecosystem: Environmental > Terrestrial > Deep subsurface > Rock core/Sediment | place: Rifle... | reverse complement strand
TGCGCGAAGCGGCCGCGGCGCTCGACGAGGCTGGACGCGATCGAGAGCGTGCCGAGGACGATCGTGTAGAGACCGATGGCGGGAATGAGAAAGAAGACGGTCCGCCACCAGTGGTACGGAGGGAGTCGCACGGGCTAGGTGTGCGCGGCCGGCCGCGACCGGCGCGAGGATTCGTCCCGGTCGGCGCTGCGGTCTCCCCCCCGGTCGCCGCGGTCGTTGCCCTGTCCCGGGCTCGGGGGCACCGAACCTGACTCGATGTGCCGGCCGAAGATCATCTTGCCCGCCGTCGTCTGGAGGACGGAGGTGACCACGACGTCGATGGTGCGGCCGATCATCTTGCGCGCGTTGTCCACGACGACCATGGTGCCATCGTCCAGGTAGGCGACGCCCTGGTTGTACTCCTTGCCTTCCTTCAGGATGAAGACCTTCATGAACTCGCCGGGCAGCACGACCGGCTTGAGCGAGTTGGCCAGCTCGTTGATGTTGAGGACCTGGATGCCGCGCAGTTGCGCGACCTTGTTCAGGTTGAAGTCGTTCGTGACGATCTTGGCCTGCAGCGTCCGCGCGAGCTCGATCAGCTTCAGGTCCACCTCGCGCACGTCGGGATAGTCGATGTCGGAGATCGACACGTCGACGCCGGACATCTTCTGGATCTTCTGGAGGATGTCCAGCCCGCGCCGCCCGCGGTTCCGCTTCATCGAGTCGGCGGAATCGGCGACCAGCTGCAGCTCCTTGAGGACGAACTGCGGGATGACGAGGGTACCGTCCAGAAACCCCGTCTCGCACACGTCGGCAATCCGGCCGTCGATGATGACGCTCGTATCCAGGATCCGGTAGCGCTTCTGCGGCCCCGCCTCGCGAAACAGCGTGACCAGCCGGGAAGGGTGCAGCCAGTCGGCATTTCGCGCGCCGATGACCAGCCCGAGGTACGGGAACACGAGCAGAATGAAGCTGTGAAGGAAAAGCGTCCGCGGATCGGCGGCGGTGGCCCAGAAGAGCGCCGCGCCGATCGTCTTGGCTACCCCGAGGCCAATCGCGCCGCCGATGAGGGCGCCGAGCAGGTCGGTGATCTCGGCCGTGCGCAGTCGCGTTTCAACCGCCACCATCGCGACGCCAAGCGCCGCGCCGAGGCCCACGTCAACCAGCAGTGTCGGGCTGAACGGGCGCGTCAGCGCCGCCGCATACGTCACGGCCAGGACGAAGAGCACACGAATGAGCAGGAACCAGACCATTATGAGCTCCGGAATAAAGAGACGCGCCTATCATACTGCGCCCTCAGGGGCGAATGGTGAATGGTGAAGGACCGGCACCCTGCCGAAGTCGTCCGGTCGGACGACGAGTCACGTCGTGGCTGAATCGCCCTTCGCCCTTCACTCTTTCAAGCGCTTTACCACGTCATGAGGAGATCGAGCGCCTCGAGGACCGTCCGGACACCGACGACGTCGTGACCGGCTGGGACGTCCTCCGCCGCATAGTTGCCGTGCGGCGCAATCGTGCGTGTAAACCCCATCTGCGCGGCCTCGCGGATCCGAAGCCCCGCATGGCTGGTGCCGCGAACTTCCCCGGCGAGTCCCACCTCGCCGAAGACCGCGGACCCCGCCGCGATCGGCCGGTTGCGGACGCTGGAGGCGATGGCGGCGACGACCGCAAGGTCGGCCGCCGGCTCGTCGACGCTGATCCCCCCCGCCACGTTGACGAACACGTCGTCGGCCGCGAGGTTGACGCCGGCGCGCTTCTCGAGCACGGCGAGCAGCAGCGAGAGCCGGCCCTGGTCGATGCCGCTCGCCATCCGCCGGGCGTTGCCGTACGAGCTGGAGCTGACGAGCGCCTGGATCTCGACGAGCATCGGGCGGGAGCCTTCAACGCAGCACAACACCACCGAGCCGGGCGCATTCGCCGGCCGCTCGGCCAGGAACAACTGCGAGGGATTCGGCACCGCGCGCAGCCCCCGGCCGGTCATCTCGAACACGCCGAGCTCGCTGACCGCGCCGAACCGGTTCTTCACGGCGCGGACGATGCGGTGCGCGTGGTGCTTCTCGCCCTCGAAGTACAGCACGGTGTCCACGATGTGCTCCAGCGCCTTCGGGCCGGCGAGGCTCCCGTCCTTCGTCACGTGCCCGACGAGAAAGGTCGGAATATTCTGCCCCTTCGCGGCGAAGAGCAGTTGCGTGGCCGCCTCGCGCACCTGGCCGATGCTGCCGGGGGCGGACTGGAAGCGGAGCGAGAACACGGTCTGGATCGAGTCGACGATGATGAACGCGGGACGGAGGCGCGCGATCTCCTCGAGGATGCGCTCGAGGCACGTCTCGGCGAGGATGTAGAGGGGCGCCTGCTCGATCCCGAGCCGCTCGCCGCGCGACTTGATCTGATGCTCGGATTCCTCGCCCGAGCTGTAGAGCACCGGCCCGACGGCGCTCGCAAAGTGCGCCGCGGCCTGCAGGAGGAGCGTGGACTTGCCGATGCCCGGCTCGCCGCCGATCAGGACGAGCGATCCCGGCACGACACCGCCGCCGAGCACGCGATCGAATTCGCCGATGCCGGTGGAAATCCGCTCGGAGACGACCGTGTCGATGTCGGCGTAGAGTTGCGGTCCGTTCGCTCCGGCCAGCGTGTACCGCTTGGCCAGATCGGCGCCACCCATGGCGATTGCCGGCGCCGGCCGCTCCTCCACCATCGAATTCCACGCCCCGCAGTCGGGGCAGCGCCCGAGCCACTTGGCGGACTGCGCGCCGCATTCCTGGCAGGCGAAGACGGTTTTCGGGGGCTTCATGGGGATGGAGACGACGATAACACGAGGTTCGGAGGGAACGAAGCGCACGGAGACTCTTACACGGAGACACGGAGCGCACGGAGACGCACGGAGGAGCGGCCGGTCTGGCGCCGGCCTCCTGCTGCCTGCGGCCGGCGTTAGAGGTGGTCTGAGATCCCGCAAACGCAAGCACGCCACCGCACCTGCGTGTTTGCGTTTGCGGATCTCAGGCCACCTCGCCGCGCCGCAGCGCGGCCAGACCGGCCAGCAGTTCCGCTGACACGCTCCGTTCACGCGAGATGCCAGCCGCGAGTGTCCGTGCGTCTCCGTGCCCTCCGTGCCTCCGCGTGATCGTCTCCGTGCCCTCCGTCTCCTCCGTGCACTCCAAAAGACAAAGGCCGCGGGACGCATGCCCCGCGGCCTTCGCCTTCTCCGTAGGTTTGCCTCTAGAGGTCTTGACCCGAAAAACTCGCACCATTTGAGTCAAGTTTTTCGGTCAAGACCGTCCCCGCGTCAGCGGGGCGTTATCAAAGAATGCAACCTAGCGAGGCGGAGCCTCGATGGTCTGAGGCGCAGCCTCGCTAGAACTCGTAGCGCAGCGCGAACTGCATGCAGCGGCCCGCCTGGCCGTCGCACGCGGCGAGCGTGCCGCAACCGCCTCCGCTTCCGCTGCGGTCGGGCAGCATCGTGACGTTGCCCACGTCGAACTTGGCCGTGTTCGTCAGGTTGAACACGTCCCAGCGGAAGCGGAGGCGGTTGTCACCGAAGAGGTGAATCGCCTTGCTGAGGCTCGTGTCGATCGTGAAGTAGCCGTCGCCGCGCAATTGGTTGCGCAGGCCGACTTCACCGGGCATCGCGAAGCGGAAGAACTTCAGCGCGTCCGCCGGATCCTTGAACGGGGTCGGCCGTCCGTCGACCGCGTTCTTCGTCAACTCGGTTTCCGGCAGCTTGTTGGGATCCACCAGCATGGCGTTGCCCTGGAGGTTCCAGTTCGTCGGCCAGCACGACCGGCAGTTCTGCACGTTGAACGGGAAGCCGCTCGTCCACCGCATCAGGCCGCTGATCGACCAGTCGCCGATCAGCTGGTTCAACAGGCCGGTGGCCCCGCCGCCAATCGGCTTGCCCTGGCCGAAGGGCAGATCCCAGATCCCGTTGAAGTTGACCTGGTGGCGGACGTCGAAGTCCGACGTGCTGTAGTGCAGGTCCGGCTCGAACGAGTTGAGCAGGAACCCGGTGTAGCCGCCGTTGCCGAAGTTGCCGAAGGCGCTGCCGCGCTCCACCTGCGAGCCGGTGTCCTTCGATTCCGACAGCGTGTAATTCAGATCGAACTGCGTCCCGCCGCTGTAGCGCTTGTGCAGCGTCAGCACCATGCCGTTGTAGTTGGACTTGCCCACGGAGCTGATGCCCGCGAGCGAGTCGTACTGCCGCGAGAAGTAGGCAAACGGCCCGTAGATGCTGCACGCCGGGATGCAGTTCTCGTCGAGCAGCCACAGCGACGTGATGTAGTCCGGCGCGTCGTTGTTGAAACGCCGCGCGATGTTGGCCGTCGCGCTGAAGCCGCCGAGCGCCGCCGCCGGGAACAGGTTCTCCCAGTACGGGATCGGCGCGATGCCGGCATACGCCGAGACCGCCGAGCCGGGCGCGACGCCCGCCGCCTGCGTCGCCTTGATGAGCGTCTGCGCGGCGGTGAAGTAGTCCATGCCGGACTTGGTGTCCGTCAGGTTGAGCGGCATCGCGAGGTCGCGGCGGACGAGCAGGTCCCGCCCGAAGCGGCCGATGTACCCGCCTTCAATCGCGAAGTTGCCCCCCAGCTCGCGCGCGACGAGCAGGTTGACCATGTGCGCTGAGGGCGTGACCAGCGTGTCGTCGATGCTCGTCGTGATGATGCCGGCCTCGATGGGCGGCGTCTGCGGGAAGCCGCCCTTGGGCGCCACCGGCATCGTCGGCGGCATCGTCGAGACGTTGGTGAAGCGGGCCGCCGGGTCCGTCTCGTACGGCCCTCCGAACGGACTGCTGATCGACGTGGACATGCCGAATGCGAAGCCCTGGTCGAAGTTGAGCGCGAGCCCCTGGCCGATGCGGTCGAAGACCTTCGAGTACCCGCCGCGGATGACCATCTTGTCGCCGCCCGTGATCCAGCCCAGGATGCCGTCCTTGGCATGCGGCGTCCAGGCGGCCGAGAGTCTCGGCGCCCAGTTGTTCTTGTCCGTCTCGTAGAAGCCCTTGCGGCCGTTCTTCTTGCCGGCCAGGTCGAACGTGATGATCGGGCTCTGGTTCGACGGGATCCCCTTCTTCATGTTCGCCGCGCGATCGGCGAACCACTGTCCCATGCTGACCGTCGGCGCGACCTGCAGCCCGTTGACTTCGTACGGCGGCGAGTAGAGGCTGTAGCGCAGGCCCGCCGAGAGCGTCAGGTCGTGGCGCGGCCGCCACGTGTCCTGCGCGTACCACTCGTACTCGTCCGACGCGTACTTGCGCGACACGGGCGTGCCGACCGCCAGCAGGTTCCCGCTCTTGTCGTAGTTGGCTCTGAGGTTCGCCTGCGACAGGACCGCCAGGCTGTTCAGCCACGCATCGGCGTAGCCCGCGCGGAACGTGCTCGCGACGGCCGGCACGCCCGAGCAGCCCGGCGTCGTGCAGCCCGGACCGCCGGGCCGGTACGTCTGGCCGACGCCCGAGATCCACGACGGGTTGATCGATGTGCTCAGCCACGAGCCGCTGTCCCGCGTGCTCGGAATGCGCGTGAACCGCAGGTTGGCGCCCACCTTGAACGTATTGTTGCCTCGCAGCCACGAGACGTCGTCCACGAAGTTGTGCGTGGGGGTTTCGCGCGTGCTCGAGGTGGTGGTGGGCTCGAACGGATCGATGAACCGGAACGTCACGACGTTGCTCTTCAACCGCCCGACCGTGGAGTTGTCGATCTTGGTCATGCCGTAGCGGAAGCTGTTGACGACGCTGGAGCTGAGCGCGGCGTCGTAGCCGAACGCGAAGCCGTTGTTCTTCGCCTTGTTCTGGCTGCGCGGATCCTGCCCGGGGAACTGCGGCGCCGAGTTGACCGTGTCGTCCTGCACGTTGAAGCGGCCGAACACGCTCTGGTTCGCGCTCATCCGGAAGTCCACGCGGCTGATGAGCGTGTTGAAGTCGTTCGTGATGGGCGCCGCGAAGCGGTAGTCCATGATGTTGTGCCCGTCCAGCCCCGGCTCGTTGGGGGACGGGTACTTCTTGAACAGCTGCGAGGCGGCGACGCTCGGGCCGATGCCGAGCGGATCGATCGCCGCAACCTGCGACGGCGTCAGGCCGTACCAGCCGCCAGGGACCGGGTGCGAACTGCTGAAGCCCTGGACCGTGCCGCCAGGACACGCGGCCGGATCCGCGCACTGATACATGAGGATGCCGTCGCGGAACGAGTCGGACGGGACCGATCGCACGCCAGGCGACTCGCTGTTCTCGCTGAGCTTCTCGAAGTTCGCGAAGAAGAACAGGCGGTTGTGGCGAATGGGGCCGCCGAGGGCGCCCCCGAAGATGTCCTTGTCGAGCTTGGGCGTCTTGATCTTCTCGCCCTTCGCGTTGGCCCCTGGAGCCTGCGCGAGCTTGTAAAAGTACTCGAGCGACGAGGTCTGAGTCCTTCTCCCGAACCAGTAGCCGGATCCGTTGTAGGCGTTCGTCCCGCTGCGCGTGAGGAGCGAGACCTGCGCGCCGCTGGAGCGGCCGGACTCGGCGCCGTAGTTGCTCGTCGAGACCTTGAACTCCTGCAGCGCTTCCTGCGTCATGCGCACGGCCGACGTGTAGGCGGCCTGGAGCTGCGGGTCGTTGACGTCGATGCCGTCGAGCGTGACGTTCTGCTGGTCGGCGCGCGATCCCGCGACGGCGCCGTAGCGCGGATCCACGGTGTTGGCGTTCGCCGTCGGAATGAACACCGCGCCGGGCTGCAGGCTCAAGAGGTGGACGACGTTGCGCCCCTCGACGGGGAGCCGCTCGATCGTCTGCTGGTTCATCGTCTGGCCGACGCTGGCGTCCGTCGTGTTGACGATCGGGGTCGCCTCGGTGACGGTGACGGTCTCGGAGACGGAGCCGAGCGCGAGCACGGCGTCGACCTGCGTCACGCTATCGACGCGCAGCACCACGTTTTCATGCACGTAGGTGCGGAAGCCGCTGAGTTCCGCCTTGAGTGTGTAGTCGCCCGGCGGAAGCGCCGGGAAATTGAACGCGCCCTGTGAATTCGAGATGTTGGTGCGAACGGCGCCCGTGGCCTTGTGCGTGACGGTGATCGTTGCGCCGGGAACGACCGCCCCCTGCGAGTCTTTGACGGTGCCGGCAAGGCCTGCCGTGCCGGCCTGTGCCCATGCGAGGTTCGCGGACGCGAAGAGCAGCGCAGCAAGGAACACTGCTGCCGCTGCGACCGATCGGATTCTCACGCTTCACCTCCCCATGAAACTTGAGTGACGGGCAGCCGAAAACGAGTTGGAGGTCGAGTATATGGCAAGACGCCGGGGGTTTGTCCAGTCGGACGCCGACAGCACGCAGCTGGCAGCTCGCAGCCGGCAGTGGATCACGCTGTCCCGCTGCATCACCCCGGTCAGTTCGAAGTTGGAAGGTTGGGAGTTGGGAGTTTGGAGTTGACAGTCTCGTCGTGCTGCCTGCTGCCTGCTGCCTGCTGCCCGCTACCTCGGCGTGCTGCCTGCTGCCCGCTGCCTGCTATCCCCGCCATACGCGCGTTGAATCCGGGCACCGAGCCGGCACAGGAGCTCGTACGGAATGGTGCCGATCGCGGCGGCCATCTCGCGGACGCCGATCGACTCGCCGTCCTGCTCGCCGATGATCACGACGGCATCGCCGGGCGCCACCTCGGTCCCGGTGACGTCAATCATCGTCATGTCCATGCACACCGAGCCGACGATCGGCATGCGCCGGCCGCGCACGAGCATGACGCCGCGCCCCGCCAGACGCAGGTCGAGACCGTCCGCATATCCGGCGGGCACCACGGCGATCGTGGACGGGCGATCGACGATGGTCTTGAGTCCGTAGCCCGTGCCCTCCCCCGGACGCAGCCCCTTGACGGCCACGACGCGGCTATGGAGCGACAGCGCGGGGCGAAGCGGGATCGTCACCGCGAGCGGGGGCGGGACGATGCCGTACACGAGCAGGCCGGGACGCACCGAGTCGTACCACACGCGCTCGTCGCGCAGCAGCGCCGCGGAATTCGCCGCGTGGCGGAGTCGCGGACGGACGCCGAGATGCGCGAGCGTGGCCACGGCCGCGTCGAAGCGCTGGCGCTGCTCGCCGAAGATCGGATGCTCCACGTCGTCGGCGGTCGCAAAGTGGGTGTACACCGCCTCAATCTGGAGATGCGGGCTCGCGGCGACCTCCGGCATGGTGCGCTGAAGATTGTCGAACCGGAACCCGAGTCGGTTCATGCCGGTGTCGATTTTCAGATGGCACCGGAGGGTGGCGCCGTGCCGGGCGGCGGCCGCCTCGAGCGTGCGGGCCGCGGACGGCGTCGAGATGGTGGGCGTGAGATCGTGCGTGAAGACGCCGTCGAGATCGCTGACGGAGAGCGCGCCGAACACGAGAATCGGCGCCCGCACCCCGGCCTCGCGCAGCACGATCCCCTCTTCGATGTCGGCGCACGCGAGCATGGCGGCGCCGGCTTCGGCGAGCGCGCGTCCGACTTCCGGCGCGCCGTGGCCGTACGCGTTCGCCTTCACGACGGCGATGATGCCGGGGCGCGGCTGCGATCCCTGCCCCAGGAAGGCGGCGATCGCGCCCAGGTTGTGGCGGATCGCGGAGAGATCGACGCGCGCCACCGTCGGGCGAATCATGGCTCAGGAGAGCGGCTTGTAGTTCTCGAACCGCGTGTATTGACTGAGGAACGACAGCTTCAGCGATCCGATGGGACCGTTGCGCTGCTTGCCGATGATGATCTCGGCGACCCCCTCGTCCTCCGGCTTGGTCTCTTTCTTGTCGTAGACCTCGGCGCGGTAGATGAACAGGACGACGTCGGCATCCTGCTCGAGGGCGCCGGATTCGCGCAGGTCGGAGAGCTGCGGCTTGTGATCGCCGCGCCCTTCCGGCGCGCGGCTGAGCTGCGAGAGCGCGATGATCGGGATGTTCAGCTCCTTCGCGAGCCCTTTCAAGGAGCGGGAGATCGCGGCGACTTCCTGCTGCCGGCTCTCGAAGCGGCCGCGTCCGACCATGAGCTGAAGATAGTCGATCACGAGGAGGTTCAGCCCGTGCGTCGCGGCGAGCCGGCGCGCCTTCGCGCGCATCTCCAGCACGCCGATGGCCGCCGAATCGTCGATGAACACGCGCGCCTCGGCCAGGGTGCCGAGCGCGTGCGAGAGGCGGCCGTAGTCCTTCTCGTTGAGGAATCCCGTGCGGAACCGGTGCGCGTCGATCCTCGCCTCGGACGTGAGCATGCGCATGAAGAGCTGCTCCTTCGACATCTCGAGGCTGAAGACGCCGACCACCATGTCGGTGGAGGTGCCGATGTACTGCGCCATGTTGAGCGCCAGGCTCGTCTTGCCCATCGACGGGCGCGCCGCGACGATGACGAGGTCGCCCGGCTGGAATCCGGCCGTCATCTCGTCGAGATCCGCGAAGCCGCTCGGCACGCCGGTGACGGCCCCCTTCTGCTGCTGCAGCTTCTCGATCGTCGTGAAGCTGCTCTGCACCAGGTCGCGCAGCGGCACGAACCCGGCGCGGATGCGGTCCTCCGCGATGGCGAAGATCGCGCGCTCCGCCTCGTCGAGGAGCATGTCCGGCTCGTCCTCGGCTTCGTACGCGTCGGTGAGGATCTTGTTCGCGGAGTGGATGAGGCTGCGCAGCGTCGACTTTTCCTTGACGATCCGCGCGTAGTACTCGACGTTGGCCGATCGCGGCACGCCGTCGGCGAGCGACGCGATGTAGGCCGGGCCGCCGACTTCCTCGAGCTCCCCCGCCCGCGACAGCTCCTCCTTGAGCGTCACGAGATCGATCGCGTCGCCGCGCTCGCTGAGCGCGACCATGCGGTCGAAGATCCGGCGGTGCGCGTCGCGGAAGAAATCGCGCGAGTCGATGAGCTCCGCCGCCTGGTTGAACGTCTCGTTGTGGATCAGGATCGCCCCGAGGACGGATTTCTCCGCCTCGAGGTTGTGCGGCAGCGTGCGGGCTGGAGCAGCGAGGTCGGCCACAGCAGTCCTATTGTGCGACGACCTTCACCTTCACCTGCGCCGTCACCTCGCGGTGCACCTTCACCGGCACCGTGAACTCGCCCAGCGCCTTCAGCGGCTCGGCCAGGTGGACCTTGCGCTTGTCCACCTCGAAGCCCTTCGCCTGGAGGGCCTGCGAAATGTCCGCGCCGGTGACGGATCCGTACATCGTGTTGTTCTCGCCCACGCGCCGCGCGACGGAGATGTCGGCCTCCGACATCCGCTGCGCGTACGCCTCGGCCTGCGTCTTCTCCTCGAGCTCGCGCGCCTCCGCGTTCTTGCGCTCGCGCTCGATCTGCCGCTTGTTCTCGTCGGTCACCGCCAGCGCCAGCTTGCGCGGCAGCAGGTAGTTCCGCGCATAGCCCGCGGCCACCTTCACCACGTCCCCGCGGCTCCCGAGGTTCTCGATGTGCTCTCTCAGAATGACTTGCATGTATCTCTCCGGCAGGGCTGAAGCCCTGCGCTACCGGTTTCTGTAGCGCAGCCCCAAAGCCCTGCGCTACCGGTTTCTGTAGCGCAGCCCCAAAGCCCTGCGCTACCCCTTTCTGTAGCGCAGCCCCAAAGCCCTGCGCTACCCCTTTCTGTAGCGCAGCCCCAAAGCCCTGCGCTACCCCTTTCTGTAG
>Ga0209342_10008074_pt1 | contig 10560 bp, 10 predicted proteins | sample RifCSP16_2_FD_184023 | JGI IMG/M metagenome (GOLD analysis project Ga0209342, IMG submission 184023) | Soil microbial communities from Rifle, Colorado - Rifle CSP2_sed 16_2 (SPAdes) (version 2) | ecosystem: Environmental > Terrestrial > Deep subsurface > Rock core/Sediment | place: Rifle... | reverse complement strand
AGTGGGCGAGTCGGATCGCGATCCGATGGCGCTCAAACGGCTGTTGGCGCCCCGGAGCTGGGAAGAGCTGGATGACAGGATCCTGGTCAACGACGGAATCGCGACCACGACGTACTTCGTGGAGAAACTTCAGCTACGACCTGATGCCCTCCCTGGCGCGCATCCTGGGGGAGTACGCGGGCCGTCTGCATGTGGCGATGTACGTTCGGGCGCCGGAGCGCGCCGAGGTGGTCGAGCAGGCCAAGAAGGGGAGCGTCGCGCGCCAGGCCTCCGAGATGGTGCGCGGCGCCTACGGCCAGATTCAGGACTACAAGGCAGCCCAGGAGATCAACGCAACGGAGGAATTGCGCGCCCGGGCGGAGATGGGGCTGGAGACGCCTCGCTATCTGGGGATGTACCTGACTGTGGCCGCTCGGGGGCCGGCCGAGCTGGAGGAGCTCCGGCCGCGATTCGAGTCGCACCTGCGAAACCAGGGGGTGCGATTCGTGTGTGCCCACTGGCAGCAGGAGTTCGCTTTTCGTTCGGCCGTGCCGTTAGGGCAGCGTCGCCATCGCTTCGCCGGTCGGAAACTGACGCCGGACAACTTCGCCGCGCTCTGCCCCTCGACGGGGGCGACGTGCTTCGAGCCGGCCGGGTATCTGCACGCATTTCTCCAGCCCCAGGACGATGCATTGGCTCCGGAGGCCCCTCTGGCGCTGGACCGATTGCGCGGAGGAAACGCTCCGGGCGCCTCGGAGGCCTTGATCGGCAGCCCGCGATCTGGCAAGAGCGTAACGCTCAAGACGCTGGCGCTGACTTGGCTGGCGCACAACCACACGGTGATTGTGGTGGATCCCAAGGCTGGGTATGGCCCTCTCGCTCAATGGGCGGGCGGGGAAGTGGTGCCCCTCGCTGGCTCCCAAGGCGAACCCGAGCACTTCTCGCTCACCGCTCTCCCGAACGCCGGTGGCGATCACCAGCGCCTGGCTCGCGATCCGGTGGTTGTGCCACACCTTCAGATAGAGCGCATCCAGCCAGACGAAGGGGTACTGTCTCTCCAGGGGCCGGTTGCGGAACGGCTCTACCACCTCGTCCAGCTCCTTGCAGATTCGGGAGACTCGGCTCTCCCTGGCACCGCCCGCCAGGGCAGGTGTGTCGATCCCCGTCAGCCCCAGGGCCTCCCGCAAGGACATCGGGACGATGTGGAGCAGCTCGTCCACATGCTGACCCCTTCCACGTAGGCTTGCTGAATCACTGCCAGCAAGGCCTTCTCGCTCCGTCGGGGGGCTCCAGCAGGCTCGGGAAGTAGGTCCCGTCGCGCACCTTGGGGATACGCAAGTGGATCTCTCCCACCCGCGTCTCCCCTCCCCGGTCCCGGTGGCCATTCCGGTGCGCCTTCCGTTCCGGCGTGCGCTCGCACCGTCCCGGCCGTCTCGCCCCCCGTCCGGACCGGCGCCCTGCGGGCGCCAGCCCGCGGGGCGAACGGCCGGCGGGCCGGGGCTCGCGGCCCGAACGGGGAGTCCTGCCGGGATAGTCGGGTCGGCCATCGTGTCCTCCTTGCGTGGCTTGGCGGTCGCTCAAGGAAGCACACGATGGCTCTTTTCACAAGCCGCATTTACACCACTTCATGAGACATTATCGATGATCTCGCTGTCCCAGGGGTTCTCCAACTGCAACATGAGATCCTTCGGCCCCTCCGGATGACCTTCAGAGCCGGAGTGACATCCTGATCAAGGGGAATCCCCCCGCACAGCGGTGACGAAATCCGCCAACAGCCCGTAGGCCGTCGTCTCAGGCCCAGGGTCGCCCTCCACAATCGTGAGCGACGGAAGGACGTCGCTCTGGAACGTGACGGCGGAAGAGGTTCCTTCGACCGAGTAGAGCGGATCATCCGGCCCAAGAACCTCGGGCGCCACGGAGGCACGAACCCCCTCTCCGACGCGTTCGGCGCGGCAGATCAACTTCCAGCGGCGGCCCTGCGCCCGGGCGGCGGCGACTTCAGCGGCTGCCAACCCCTCAATCCCGCGGCGCTTGATTTCACCCGGCTTGAGCGGAACCCCCATCAATACCGTCACCAGGCCTGCGACCTTCACCGCCGCGTCCCAACCCAGCACGTCGGCGCTGGGATCGGTCTCGGCGATGCCGATCGACTGGGCGTGGGCGACTGCCTCCTCGAAGGTCCTTCCCTCTTCCATCGTCGACAGGATCAGGTTGGTTGTGGAGTTGAGGATGCCTCGCAGCGAGCGGACCTCGGCGGCGGGGAGACACTCCCGCCACAGCGAGAAGATGGGCGCTCCGTCCATGACGGTCGATTCGAAGAGAAAACGGCGGCCCCGGGCACGCGCCAGCGCGGTCAGCTCGCCGAACCCGTGGACGACCGGCCCCTTGTTGGCGGTGATAGCGTGGGCGCCGCCCTCGAGGGCGGCGCGCAGGTGGTCGATCGCCGGTTGGCCGGTCTCGGCGTTGAGGGAGGTCATCTCGAAGAGCACGTCGGCGCCGGCGGCCCTCAGCCAGTCGGCGACGCCGGAAACGGGCGCGCCGGAATGGGCTGGCCGCTCGCCGGCCAGGAGCGCGGCGACGTCGTAGCCTCGCGGATCCGCGCACCAGCCCAGCCGGCGGCTGGACACGCCGGTGAGCCGCCAGGCGATGCCATAGCGTCCGGCCAGCTCCTCCGACTTCGCTTCGAGAAGCTGCGCCAGGGCCCGGCCGACGTTGCCAAATCCGAGGAACGCGAGCCGGCAACTCTCTGTCATCTCGATCTCCCCTCTCCAGGCCACCGCCTCCGATGCGGTGGACGACCCGGAATTTCGCCGGGCCCGCCGTTGCTTGCCCGGTTCTTGTCGGATTCGGAAAATCCGTGGCCCGTCTTGTTGGCGTTTCCGACATCCTGTGCTAGGATGGTTTTGTCCCCAACAGCCGCGAGGGCCCCATGCCGACAATCGAGGCGATCGACCGCCAGATCGTCGAGCTCCTGATGGAGGACGGCCGCATTCCGTCCGCCGAGATCGCCCGGCGCCTTGGATGGGTCTCGGAGCGGGCCGTCCGCTATCGCCTGTCCCGGCTCCTGGAGCGGGGGATCGTCCAGGTCGTGGCCATTCCCAATCCCAAGGCCCTCGGCTATGCCGTCGTCGCCGACGTCTTCATCGAGGTCGAAGCAGGGGCGATCCTCGACGTCGCCAAGCGCCTGGCGGCCCATGAGTGCGTCTCCTATGTCGCCTGCTCGATGGGCGACGTCGACGTCAGCATCCAAATCTTCGGCCGAGACAACTCCGAAGTGTACTCGTTCGTCACTGACGTGGTGGCCAAGATCCCCGGCGTCCGCAAGAGCAGCACGCTGATTGTGCCCCTGATCTTGAAGGACGTCTACCAGTGGCACATCCCTGCGAGCGCCTGCCAGGAGGCGGATGCCGAGATGCCGACTGGCGTCACCTAGCCCAAGACTGCCCGGAGCCTTGTAACAAGCACTCTCGGCTGCGAGCGAAGGCTCTTCCGTCGGCGGTGCTCGCCGCCGGCGAAACGCGCTCGTGCACCGCTGGGAAGGCGGTTCGAGAGAGTTGACTCACATCCGATGCGCCGTCGCCTGGTTCACGCTCCCCTCTCATGACTACATGGCGCGTGGCGGCCTGCGGAAGGAATTCGCTCGGCTCACAGCGCGGACCGACCCGCGAACCGACGGTGACGATCGGGTGCCACTACCCCGCCGCACAACCATCTGCCGACACTTGTGATCTCACACCGCCGGGGAGCTGCGTCGAAGCGCGCACGATGGCAGGACAGGTCAGCCATAGGCCGGGAACCTCACTCGGGAGTCACTTCCGCCAGCCGCTCCGCACGAGGGAATAGAACCTGAAGGAGGAAATCGATGGCGCAAACTGGACCGCAGACGGCCGTTGTGGAAATCAGCGCAGAGCGTCGCAAGCTCAAGCGGGAGCTGACCCTGCTTCCCCTGTTCGGGCTGATCTACTTCACGGTGTCCGGGGGGGTCGTTCGGGATTGAGGCGCTCGTCGGTTGGTCGGAGCCGGGACTGGCGCTGCTGCTGATCCTCATCACCCCGATCATCTTCAGCCTGCCGAACATGCTGATGGTTCGCGAGCTGAACTCAATGATGCCGGCGGAAGGTGGCTACTACCACTGGGTCAAGCAGGCCTTCGGGCCCTTCTCCGGCTTCATGGCCGGCTGGATGAACTGGATCATGTCGTTCGTCGACGTGGCGATCTACCCGGTGCTGGCCGCCTACTACATCGGGTATTTCATCCCCGAGATCCGGAACGGTATCACCCTGGGGAGCTTCGAGTTGAGCGGCGGATTCATGTCATTCCTTGTCGCGGCACTCATCATCTGAGCCATGTCGGCTCTCCAGGTGCGCGGTGCACGCCTGGCCGGGCTGACGACCAGTTGGCTGGGATTGCTCGTCATGGCGCCAATCGTCGTGATGACGATTCTAGGGATCGTCACCTGGATCCAGAGCGGCACCACGCCGTCCCTGCCGTTCCTGCCGGAGGGGGAGACGGTGGGAGGCGCGCTGAGCGTCGGCCTGTTCGTCGTCATGTGGAACTACATGGGCTGGGAGCTTCCGGCGGCCGCCGGCGATGAGATCGTCAATCCGCGCAAGACCTACCCGCGCGCCATGCTGCTGGTCTTGATTGCCGCGGTCGCCACGTACGCCCTGCCGGCGATAGCCGGCCTGTACGGCGGTGGCGGCGAGGATGGACGCTACCAGGTGTGGGGCATCGAGGAATACAGCGATGGGGAGGGCATCGGCGTTGTTCTCGAAGACTACGGGGTCACCCCCGAGCAGTACGAGTCGTGGGGGATCGACCCGACGAGCGCCGTCGGCTGGGAGTTTCCGGATATCGGCCATGCCATCGCCGCCAAGCTGACCGGCCCCGACAGTGCCCTGCCGCGCGTGCTGGGAGGGTTCCTGACCATCGCCGCCGTGTTGTCCATGATCGGGCTGTTCATCGGCAACAGCCTGGGAGGTTCGCGGATCCCGTTCGCGTTGGCGGAAGATGGGATGATGCCCAAGTGGCTGGTGCGGGTCCACCCGCGCTACGGCACGCCGTGGGTAGCCATCCTGGTGTGCGCCTTCGCTTTCACTCTCTTCTCCCTGCAGGCGTTTGCCTTCCTGGTCGTCGTCGATGTGTTCCTGCAGACGCTGGTGATCCTGGCGGAGTTCGGGGCCGTGTGGAAGCTGCGCATCACCCGTCCCGAGCTGCCCCGCCAGAAGGTGCCTGGGGGATGGCTGGGATTGGTGTTGGTGACGCTCGGTCCAACGGCGATCATCCTGCTCGCCATCTACAGTCAGATCCAGGAGGAGGGCCTGAACTCGCCTTGGCTGGCATTGGCCGCCATGGCCGTCGGCGCATTGTTGTACCTCCCGATCCGCCGGACCATCAAGCCGGGGGTCCCGGACGTCGATCCGTTCCATCCCGAAGGGGCGGACGCGTAGCCAGAAGCCGGAGTTAGCCCGGGGGCCGAGGGGGCCTAGACCGCCCCCCGGGAATCACCGGACGAGCATAGCCTCACACAAGGAGGCTTAGCATGAGGGTCTTGCTTGTGGGCACGGGCGGGGTCGGCGAATCCATCGCCGTCCTCGCTCAGGATCTGCCCTGGATTCAGAAGATGGTGCTGACCGACATCAACACCAAGCGCCTGCGCGAGGTGAAGGCCAAGCTGCGCAACCCGGCCAAGTTCCCGACCGCCCGGCTCGACGCCAGCAAGAAGGCCGAGATCGTCGACCTGGCCCGCAAGCACAAGGTCGATCTGATCATGAACGCTGTCGAGCCGCTCTTCAACGAGAAGATCTTCGACGCGGCCTTTCAGTCCGGATCCACGTACATGGACATGGCCATGACCCTCTCCTCGCCGCACCCCACGAATCCTTTCCGCGAGTGCGGTGTTAAGCTAGGCGATTATCAGTTCGAACGCGCCGAGAAGTGGGAGAAGAAGGGCTTGCTCGCCCTCCTGGGCATGGGTGTCGAGCCCGGCCTGGCCGACGTCTTCGCCAGGTACGCCGAGAAGCACCTCTTCGATGAGATCGACGAGATCGGCGTGCGCGACGGCGCCAACCTCGAGGTGAGAGGCTACGAGTTCGCCCCCAATTTCTCGATCTGGACTACGATCGAGGAATGCCTCAACCCGCCGGTGATCTGGGAAAAGGGCAAGGGCTGGTTCACGACCGAGCCGTTCTCCGAACCCGAGACCTTCGACTTCCCCGAAGGAATCGGCCCATGTGCCTGCTTCAACGTCGAGCACGAGGAGGTGCTCCTGGTTCCGCGCTGGGTGAAATGCAGGCGCGTCACTTTCAAGTACGGATTGGGGGACGACTTCATCCGCGTGCTCAAGACGATCAAGATGCTGGGCCTGGACAACAAGAACCCGATCCGTGTCGGTGAGGTGAAGGTGGCCCCGCGCGACGTCGTCGCCGCCTGCCTGCCCGACCCGGCCCACCTGGGCGACAAGATGTCTGGCAAGACCTGCGCCGGCACCTGGGTCAAGGGCAGGAAGAACGGCAAGCCGCGCCAGATCTATCTCTATCAAGTCGCCGACAACGAAACCTGCATGAAGAAATACGGGGTGCAGGCCGTCGTCTGGCAGACGGCCGTCAACCCGGTGATTGCCATGGAGCTCATCGAGAGCGGCGTGTGGAAGGGGGCCGGGGTCTTTGGGCCGGAAGCCTTCGACCCCGATCCGTTCATGGAGCGGATGCCGAAGTACGGCTTCCCCTACGGAATGAAGGAGATGAGCTGAGATCCAAGACACCTGAGACTCCCACACCCACGCGCAAAGGCGGGCCGACCGGATTCTTCGTCTCATCGTTGTCGCCGACACAGCACTCCTTGGAAGGAGGTGAGGAGAGAGGAAACCTTGGCCGGAGGGTTTTGGCCCCTTCCGGCCTGAGCCGCAGTCGCCGGTCGATCGAACCGGACCGTTCGTCTAGGGAGGGGTTTGCCATGTCAGAGATGGCGTTTGCACGCAAGGCCAGCGGCCTGGTCCGCGGGCTTTCGCTCATCGACGCCTTTGGTGTCGGGTTCATGAACCAGGGCCTGACCCCCAGCATGTGGGTGATGATCAGCCTCGGGTTGGGGGTCTACACGGGCGGGAACCTGATCCTGGCCACACTTCTTTCTATACTGTTGTGCGGCATCGGCTTCTCGCTCGTGTGGGGCATTCTGGGAGGCAGCATGCCTCGCAGCGGGGGCGAGTACATCTACAACTCGCGCATCATCAGCCCGCTGATCGGCATTGCCGAAAGCTTCGGCAACGCATTCGTGTGGATCATGTGGATCTACATCCTGGCGCCTTGGACGGTCGATCCAGGATTGGTGATGATGTTCCAGTTCCTGGGGATGCCCCAGGCGGCCGAGTTCCTGACCACGCCTCTGGCGCTGTTCCTGGTGGCCAGCCTGGTGAACCTGGGCGCGATGCTTTTCCTGGTCTTCGGCATCAAGGTCTTCGCCCGGGCACAGAAGGTGGTGATGGGCGTCGGGATGCTCGGGTGCCTGGTGATCCTGCTCGTCCTCACCTTCACGTCCCGCCAGGAGTTCGTTCAGGCCTGGAACAGCCTCTCGGCCCAATACGGCTCCGTCGACTACCAAGGCTTCCTGACGGCGGCCCGGACCGCCATCGCCGAGGCCGGCGACGTCTTGCCGGTCACCTGGAACTGGTTCGACACCTTGGGCGTCATGGTGGCCGGCTCGTGGCTCTTTGCCTACAGCTACTGCATCACCTTCATCGCCGGCGAAGTCAAGCGCCCGGATAAGTCGATCATCCTGGGCAATCTCTTCGCCATCGTGGTTCCCGGCATCGCCATGCTGTGGCTGGCGGCAGCGCTCTACAACTCCGTCGGCTTCGAGTTCCTCTCCGCCAGCGCGTGGGTCGACAACCTGGGGGAAGGCCTGGCCGGGTATACCCTGCCGTGGTCGCCCCACTTCGTCGGCCTCGCAGCGGTCATCAACCACAGCCCGATCGTGGTCTTCCTGATGGCCTTCTCGTTCGTCCTGTTCAGCTTCTGGTGGGTCACGCTCTCCCACCTGGCCTTCCCGCGCATCCTGTTTGCCTGGGGCATGGACCGCATGGGCCCGAAGTGGTTCGCCGATATTGACTACCGCTGGGCCACGCCGGTCAAGAACCTGATCCTGGGCTTCATACTGGGGGAGATCGGGATTGCCCTCTATACCTTACGCGGCAACCCGATGGAGGGGCTGTCCGTCACCGGTCTGGAGATCGTCTCGGTGTTCGGAGTGACCGCCATCGCCGCAATGCTCTTCCCCTACATCAAGAAGGTGCGGCATATCTGGGAGTCTTCCCCGTACCGCAGCTGGAAGATCCTGGGGATTCCCGCCGTCACCCTCGGGGGGATCGTCAATCTGATCTACCTGGCGATCCTGTTCTACTTCTTCATCGTCATGCCCGACCTGGAAGGGCTGGCGACCGGATCGCTGATCTTGTACGCAGGGATCTGGGTTCTTGGAATCGCATGGTACTTCTACTGGAAGGCGCGCAACAAGAAGGTCGGAGTCGATATCAGCATGACCTTCGGCGAGCTCCCGCCCGACTAGCCGCCGAAGGGTGCACCCGCCCCCTCCTCCTCGGCGGCGCGCCGAGGAGGAGGGGCTGCAAGACCATCGTCGGTATTCCGGAGGCCCTGGATGGGCAAGCCCCTGCGCATCTTTTTCGTAACCGACATTCACGGCTCGAACACCTGCTATCGGAAGTACCTCAACGCCCTGAAGGTCTACAACGTCGACGTCGGAATCCTGATGGGTGACCTGACAGGCAAGGTGCTCGTGCCGCTGGTCGAGAAGGCAGGCGGCGGCCGGGAGACCAGCCTGATGGGCCATCACACTGTCGCCGCCACGGAGACAGAGCTCTCCGACCTCAAGAAGACTGTCGAGATGATGGGCTACTATTGGGCGCATCAAACCCCCGAGGAATTCCAGGCCTATAAGGCCGATCCGCAGAAGGTCGATGCGCTCTTCAAGAAGAAGATGATGGAGCGCTTGAGCGAGTGGATCGCGCTGGCGGACGAGCGGCTGGCGGGCACCTCCTACAAGGTCTATATGGCACCCGGAAACGACGACCATCTCGAGGTGGATCAGGTCATCGCCGACTCGGCCGCCATCATCAACTGCAATACCAAGAACGTCATGGTGGGCGACCACGAGATGATCTCCTTCTCCTGGGCGAATCCCACTCCCTGGAATACACCCCGCGAGAAGCCCGAGGAAGAGCTCGAGCCCATGATCGAGGAGCTCGTGGCCACCGTGCGCGACGTCGGAAGCGCGATCTTCAATCTGCACGTCCCGCCCTACGGCTACGCCCTCGACCTGGCGCCGGAGCTCTCGAAGGACCTCGTCCAGGCGGCCGACAACAAAGTCCACGTGGGCAGTCATGCCGTGGCCCGGGTGATCGAGAAGTACCAGCCGCTGCTCGGCCTGCACGGCCACATTCACGAATCGCGCGGCGCCCAGAAAGTGCGCCGGACGCTTATCGTGAACCCGGGGAGCGAGTACTCGGAGGGGATCCTCAAGGGCGTGGTGATCGTGCTGGAAAAGGGCAAGGTGCAGGATTACATCTTCACGTCCGGTTGAGCCCTGGCTGAGGTGCAGAAGCGATGACGCCTGGCAAGTTCCGCCTCCCTCGAGATATTCCCCTCGAGGAATATCCTTCCCCAGAGACCTACATCGAGGAAGCACGCCGCCTCACCGACGAGGCACGGAGCCGCGGCCTGATCCTGCGCGTGATGGGGCCCATCGCGCTCCATCTCTATTTTCCCGATCATGTCGAGCTCTACCGGCGGATGGAACGTTTGGGAGACCGCGTCTTCACCGACATCGATTTCGCCGCCTACGGCAAGCACCGCGGCAAGATGATCGACTTCTTCGCCTCCCAGGGCTACGAAGTCGAAAGACGGGCTCTGATGCTCAGCGGCGGCGAGCGCCATATCTACTTCGGCGAACGCATCCCGATGGTGGACGTCTTCTTCGACCGTCTGGACTACAACCACCCGATCGACTACCAGGGGCGGCTCGAGTTTCACCCCCACTGTGTCTCTCTCACGGATCTCCTCCTGCAGAAGCTTCAGATCGTCCACATCAATGAGAAGGATCTCAAAGACGCCATGCTCCTTCTGGTCGCCGGCCGGCTCGGGGCCGACGAGTCCGCCGAAGTCAATCTCGAGTATCTCGCCCGCGTGATGTCCGGCGACTGGGGGTTCTGGTACACTGCAACCGAGAACCTGGCGAAAGTCAAGTCGGGCGCGGAACGGGTGCTGGCCCTCAGCCAGGAGCACTGCGCCCTCATCGGCACCAAGGCCGACGCCATCCTCCGGGCGATCGAGCAGGCGCCGAAATCCAACCGCTGGAAGAAGCGGGCCCAAGTGGGCACGCGCAAGCCCTGGTACAGGGAAGTCTCCGACTGGTAGTCGCACCCTCGCCGTAGACCCCGGGAGAGCAAGATGCCGCAATCACTTGACGCCGCTCTCGACTACTCACAGCGCTGGCTGGAGATCATCCGCAAGCCCGAGATCTCGGTGGAAGAGGGCAAGGCCATCATCGAGGAGACGGTCGCCAACTTCG
>Ga0209342_10008069_pt1 | contig 10563 bp, 8 predicted proteins | sample RifCSP16_2_FD_184023 | JGI IMG/M metagenome (GOLD analysis project Ga0209342, IMG submission 184023) | Soil microbial communities from Rifle, Colorado - Rifle CSP2_sed 16_2 (SPAdes) (version 2) | ecosystem: Environmental > Terrestrial > Deep subsurface > Rock core/Sediment | place: Rifle... | reverse complement strand
ACATGTCGGAGTACATGGAGAAGCATTCGGTGGCGCGGTTGATCGGCGCGCCGCCGGGCTATGTCGGCTACGAGGAGGGCGGCCAGCTCACCGAGGCCGTGCGCCGCAAGCCCTACTCCGTGATCCTGCTCGATGAGATCGAGAAGGCGCACCCGGATGTGTTCAACGTGCTGCTGCAGGTGCTCGACGACGGGCGACTCACCGACGGCCAGGGCCGCACCGTGGACTTCCGCAACACCGTCGTCATCATGACCTCGAACCTGGGCTCCATGGTGATCCAGGAGCTCGCGACGGAAGAAAACTACGACAAGATGAAGCAGGCGGTGATGCAGATCGTGGGCAGTCATTTCCGCCCCGAGTTCATCAATCGAATCGACGACATCGTCGTGTTCCATCCGCTCGCGCGCGGCGAGCTGCACCGCATCGCCGAGATCCAGGTGCAGTACCTGCGCGAGCGCCTCAAGGCGCGCGAGATGGACCTGGAGCTCACGCCCAAGGCCCTCGACCGCCTGGCCGAGGCCGGTTTCGATCCGGTCTACGGCGCGCGGCCCCTGAAGCGCGCGATCCAGCAGAGCATCGAAAACCCCCTGGCGCAGGAGATTCTCGCCGGGCGCTTCGCACCGAAGGACACGATCGTCACCGACGTCGTGGGCAACGAGCTGGTATTCCGCAAAAAGACCGGGGAAAAGCAGAAGGCGGGCGCGGCGTGACCGCCCGCCGGCTGAACTTTTTCCCGTTTTCCCCCTCCATGCGTGATGTGTATCATTAACGTTTTCCCTGCGGGAGGCTTTGCATGTCTTTAGATCGGCGTTCGTTCCGGGTCGGCGTTGTGGCCGGCGTGTTTCTTCTGGCCGGCGTGATTTTGGGGGCTGTGCTCAGCGCCCGGATGGATTGGCTGCCGGCCGCCCACAGCGAGCCGCAGGAGGCGAAGCTCCCGTTTAACGGCGCCACGCCCCCCAATTTCACCACCGTGGTCAAGGCCGCGACCCCCGCGGTCGTCAACATCTCCACCACGCGCGTGGTGCGCGCCCCGCAGGGCGGCGGGGACATGGCCCCGTTCATGGAAGACCCTTTCTTCCGCCAGTTCTTCGGCGACGAATTTTTCCGCCGCTTCCAGATGCCGCGCGAGCGGCGCGAGGCAAGCCTCGGCTCCGGCGTGATCGTCTCGTCCGACGGGTACATCGTCACCAACAACCACGTGATCGCCAAGGCCGACGAGATCAAGGTGCTGTTGAACGACAAGCGCGAGTTCACCGGCAAGGTCGTGGGTACCGACCCCAAGTCCGATGTTGCGGTCATCAAGATCAACGCCAAGGACCTGCCCAGCATTCCCTGGGGCGACTCTGATAAGCTCGAGGTCGGCGAGTACGTGCTCGCCATCGGCAATCCCTTCGGTCTCAACCAGACCGTGACGGCGGGCATCGTCAGCGCCGTGGGGCGCGCCAACGTCGGCATCGCCGACTACGAAGACTTCATCCAGACCGACGCCGCGATCAACCCGGGCAATTCGGGCGGGGCGCTCATCAACGTCCACGGCGAGCTGATCGGCGTCAACACCGCGATCTTCTCCCGCAGCGGCGGCTACATGGGTATCGGTTTCGCCGTGCCCGCGAACATGGCGCGTACGGTGATGCAAAGCCTCATCAAGGGCGGCAAGGTGATCCGCGGCTGGCTCGGCGTGTCCATCCAGCAGGTGACGCCGGAGCTCGCCAAACAGTTCGGCCTGAAGGAGGCCAGGGGTGCGCTTGTGAGCGAGGTGATCGCCGAGAGCCCCGCGGTCGCCGCCGGCCTCAAGGACGGCGATGTCATCACCGCCTTCGACGGCAAGCCCGTGGAGAGCCCGAGCGCGCTGCGTAACACGGTGGCGCAGACGGCGGTCGGCAAGACCGTGAAGGTCGAGCTGATCCGCGACAAGAAAACGATGACGGTCGACGCCAAAATCACCGAGCAGCCGAAGGAGGTCGCGCAGGCGGGCGAGGAAAGTGCGCAGGACGAAGGCAAGAGCGCGGCGCTCGCGGGCCTTGAGGTGCGCGACCTCAATGCCGACATCGCGCGCCAGCTTGGTCTGCCGCCGAACGCCGCCGGTGTGGTCGTCAGCGGCATAGCGCCCGACAGCGCCGCCGCGCAGGCGGGCAGCATGGAGGGCGACGTGATCACCGAGATCAACCGCCAGGCGGTGAAGAACATCGCGGATTTCAAACGCATCGCCGGCAAGCTCGGCAAGAAGGACGAAGTGCTGCTGCGCATCATCCGCCGCGGCGGCCGGCTGTTTGTGCTGATAAAGCCGTGACGCGTGAATCGTGACTCGTGACTCGCGGACCGTGTTCGGAACGAGCACGGTCCGCGATGTCGACCCGGGGCCGATTCGCGAATCACGAATCACGAATCACGAGTTACGAATCACGGATCATGCGTTTCCCCTACGCCCCGCTGCCGTTTCTCGTTTTTATTTTTATCCTCGGCCTGCTGCTGGGGGTGGTGCAGCTCGGGGCGCTCACGGTCGCGTTCGACAAGCTCGGGCTCTCGCCCGGCTCCGCGTTTCTGCTGCTCTTCGCCTCGCTCCTGGGGAGTGCGGTGAACCTGCCGCTCTTCACCATGCGCGCGGAGCGCCCGCCCGAGGCGCCCGTCCCGCGGCCGTTTCCCGGGCTGTTGCGTTTTCCCGCGCGCGCGTTCACCGGGCGGACAAATGTAGCCGTCAACGTCGGCGGCTGCCTGATGCCGCTTTTGTTTTCTCTGTATCTTCTGGGTCATGCGGCGCTTCCCGGTTGGCAAGTCATCGCGGCGATCGCCGCCGTGACCGCGATCAGCCGCCTCATCAGCCGCCCGATCCCGGGCCTCGGGATCGGCATGCCGATATTTGTCGCGCCGTTCAGTGCGGCGGCGATCGCGATGCTGCTCAACGCCGAGGCGAGCGCGCCGCTCGCCTACATCGGCGGCACGCTGGGCGTGCTCATCGGCGCGGACCTGCTGCGGCTCGACGACATCCGCCGCCTCGGCGCGCCGTTCGCCTCGATCGGCGGGGCGGGCACCTTCGACGGGATTTTCATCACCGGAATCGTTGCTGTATTGTTGGCGTAAAACATAGTTCAAAGTTGCAAGTTCAAAGTTCAAGGTTCGAAGGCAAAATCTGACGCCGAACAACAGGCTCGCTGTTTTCAACTTTGAACTTGGAACTTTGAACTTTTCACGAACGGAGGTGATTATGCGGAATCAATACAGGCTCGTTCCCATCTTGTTTGCCGCCATGCTGGCCGGTTGTGCCTCGGTCACCATCGGTCGCGACTTCGACCTGCGCGCGGTCCAGTCCAAGGTCGAGCGCGGCGTCACCACGCAGGCGCAAGTGCGCGGCTGGCTCGGCGCGCCCGCCGGCCAGGGCATGCACGTGGACGCCAGCGGCGATCGTTTCGAGGAATGGACGTACTACTACGGCGAAGGCCGGTTGCCGGACATGTCGGACGCCAAGCTCAAGATCCTGCAACTACGCTTCGACCTGGCAGGCGTGCTGCGCAGCTACAACTGGTCGGGGGAGGGCAAATAGAAAAGGTCTGGTCATATCGCAATAACGGCGTAACATACATGCACGTTTGCTGTGCATCGGTGGGATGACGGCGTAAAGTATGGCGATGATAGATCTGGCGGTAAATCCAGCAAAAAACCCACGCAGGAAAATCTTTCTGAATGGGTTCACCATAGCGGGCTTGGTGGTGCTCGCCCTCGGAACAGGACCGCTATTTATAGTCGCCACTGAGGGGAATGGCTTGGGGTACGGTTTGTTGTACGCTGTTACATCTCCCATTGCTGCGTTGCTCCTCCTAGTCGGTTTTGTGGTGGCTGTAGTGCGGTCGGGGAAGTCCAATCCATGGGCTCAGTCAAATTCCATTAACCCAATGATAGCTCCCAGTGACACTGACGGGAGTCGAAAGACAACGAGCGATCCCACACGAGAGAATTCTACCAATGAACAACAACGACGTTGAGGAAAAGAAAAATCTTCGGTTGTCGGGACTAGCAGGTTGTTGAAGTGCGCCGAAACATAAAAATCCGTCATTCCGGCGAAAGCCGGAACCCAGGATGTCGATGAAAGCATTGCATTTAATTCCTGGACACCGGCTTTCGCCGGTGTGACGAACACTTTTTTCAACAACCTGCTAGGGGTGAATGGGGGGATGCTCAGGCCAGGTTGAAACGAACACGTTGTGATGGAAAACGTGCACTTTTCGTTGGGCGTCGGAAAAACAGCGCCCTCTGACGGCCGCGGGGTGCGTGACGGTCATTCGGGCACGTCTAAAAATCCCCTCTCCTTCCGGGAGAGGGTTAGGATGAGGGGATTAAACGCATGATTTATCATCCCCTCATCTTCGCCTTCTCCCCGAGGGAGAAGGAATCTTCCAATTTTAGAAGTGCCCAATCTGCTTTCCGATCGCAAACCGTGCGGCGGACCTTAACAAATCCGGAGCGCTCGGGGATAATGCGCGCGCATGCTGCGCCTCCCCGACCTTCTTGTGCTGGCCGTGTACGTGATCGGGGTGACCTGGTTCGGGTGCAGTTTTTATCGCCGCGCCTCGACGTCCCAGGGCTTCACCGTCGCCGAGGGGCGGCTGCCGGGATGGGTGGTGGGGCTCTCCATCTTCGGCACCTATCTTTCCTCGATCACCTTCCTCGCGCTTCCGGGCAAGGCCTATAGCGCCGACTGGGGCGCGTTCGCGTTTTCGCTCTCGCTGCCGTTCGCGGCCTTTGTCGCGGCGCGCTGGTTCACGCCGCTGTACCGCGCGACGCAGGACATTTCGGCCTACGCCTACCTCGAGCGGCGCTTCGGCGTCTGGGCGCGGCTCTACGCGATGACGTTTTACCTGCTCACCCAGATCGCGCGCTCGGGCACGATCCTGTTTCTGCTGGCGCTCGCGCTCGAAGGCTTCACCGGCTGGAACATCACCGCCGTGATTCTTCTCACCGGTGCGCTCGTGGTCCTGTACACGGTCGTGGGCGGAGTGGAGGCGGTGATCTGGACCGACGTGCTGCAAAGCGCGATCCTGACCCTGGGCGCGCTCGTGTCGGCGGCGATTTTGATATTCGGCATGCCGCAGGGCGTGGGCCAGCTCTTCGATATCGCGCAGGCGCAGGGCAAGTTCGCCCTCGGCTCGTTCGAGCCGAACTTTGCGTCCGCGAGTTTTTGGGTCGTGCTGCTCTACGGGCTTTTCATAAACCTGCAAAATTTCGGCATCGACCAATCCTACGTCCAGCGCTACCAGGCGGCGCGCTCGCTCGAGGCGGCGCAACGCTCCGTCTGGATCGGCGCGCTCACGTACATCCCGGTGAGCGCGCTGTTTCTCTTCATCGGCACCGCGCTCTATGCGTACTACGCCGCGCAGCCGCAACTCCTGCCCGAGGCGCTGCGCGCGGCCGGCTCGGGCGACCGGATATTCCCGCACTTCATCATCACCGAGCTGCCGCCGGGGCTCACCGGGCTTGTGATCGCCGCGCTCTTCGCCGCCGCCATGAGCACGTTGAGCACCTCCATGAACTCCTCGGCCACGGTGCTGCTGTCGGATGTCTATCGCCGCTTCCTGCGCCCGCAGGCCGCGGACGCAGCCCAGGTGCGTTTCCTGCGCGCCGCGACCCTCGTCATGGGAATGCTCGGGACGGCGGCCGCGCTCGCGATGATCTCGATCAAGAGCGCGCTCGATGTGTGGTGGAACCTGGCCGGAATCTTCTCCGGCGGCATGACCGGGCTGTTTCTGCTCGGAGCCCTCTCGCGCCGCACCGGCTCGCCGCAGGCCGCCATCGGCGTCGGCATCGGCATTCTTGTGATCCTGTGGGCCACGCTCTCGAAAGATCTCGCGCTGCCTTTAGCGAATCCGCTCCACGCCTTCATGACCACGGTGATCGGCACGCTCACCATCTTCCTCGTCGGCATCGCGCTCTCGCGCACCCGCACCCGCCGCGCCCGCGCCACCCCGGCCGAGACGATTTACGATCTCTCCGACTGAGCGGTATTCGTGACGGCGGGGAAGAAGGCGCAACGCAACGCAAGGCGAGGCGTGTCCCGATTCGACTGGCGTAGCGAGAAGCGTCTGGGGCGGGCGCGGAAGACCAAGAAATTCAGTGGCCATCCCAAGGGGAACCGCCCTTACGGTTTTGGGAAGGTTTATCCGTGAGGCGAAAACTTGTCTTCCCGAGGCTCAGGGTTTTTGCTCAAACCCTGCCTGTGTGAAGTGCCGGTCGAAGGTGAGGGCGGTTTTGACTCTGAGGCGCTTCATGACCGCAAAGGACGCGCAGTCCGTAAAAGAGAAATCTTTGTCCCGATAACGGTCGAACCACTCCCACGCGGCGTCAAAATCAGCTTCCTCGACGCGCACGAAGGTCACCGAAGGGCTGAAGCGCAACCGCTCGGCCACGGCCCGGGCGCGATCGTGGTCCAAGCGGCTGCGGATGAGCGTTACGGACTCGTCAAAAACGTAAGAGGTGGTGACGAGCGGCTGCGGGCGAAGCCGAAGGGACCGTCAGAAGGCGAGAGCCTTCTTGTGGTGTTGGTCGTCGGCGTCTTCGAGGGCGAGTATGAAGCTGGTGTCGAGGAAGAGCGGCGTCACGCATCCTTCCCGTACAGGTACTCATCGTGCCGTTCGGCCAGATCGCCAAGCCCGCTGTGACCGGGTTTCGATCCCAGCCCGAAAATCGGATCGTCCGGCGACGGGATAGGCAACACCACGATCCGCCCGGCCTCCTGGCGGATCTCGACCTGTTTCGCCCCTTTGAGCAGTTTCTTCGGGATCAGGACCCCGTCTTTTTTCACTACCGCTTTCATGTTGCCGCTCCGATAATCTCACTGCAATCATAGCCACCCCCCTACCCCCGCAGCAAGGGGATCGTCGAGACCCAACGCCCAGCGGCGCTCGACCCGCTCGCCATTTTTCTCGCCGGCATCACGCACCCGCACCCGCCGCCCCCGCGCCACCCCGGCCGAGACGATTTACGATCTCTCCGACTGAGCGGCGTTCGCGATGGGACGCCGCGCTTGCCGGCCGCCGGGCTGTTGATGCACCCAGGATTGACCTTGTCAGCTTGATGGGTTTACTGTGTCGGCAGGAGAATCCGCGTTGCGGTCTGTTCCCGGAAGACGCGGTGAGAAGAACGGATGACGAGCATTTGTTTTGCGAGCAGGAATCTGGTTGATCGGAATGCAGCTGCGGTAGGTAACTATCGCAGTTGGGCGGTCGATATCTAGAGGCACCGAGTGGAGATCGCCCTAGTTATTCCGCTAGTCGTCGCATTTCTCGGCGCGGGGTTTGGCGCGTACTTCGCATTCGTCAAGACGCGAAAGGAGCGTCTTTGGTCTGACCGATACGAGGCACTTCGAAGCGTCGTCTTGGGTCTGGAGAAGATTCAGACTCACTTTGAAGTTCGAGAAATGCACGAGCGTGGAGTACAGGTTGTAACAGCGGACGAGTATGCGCGGATGGAGACCGAATGGCCGACCGCGCGCCATGATCTCCGAGCGAACATCGCAACACTTCGCCTATTATTCAAAGACAAACAGATCGCAACACTCCTTGAGCTGCACCGAGAACTGAATCATGCTTTCCTGGTTATGTTTGGGGGTATTCCCGATCATCTCCCAGACCTGTTCTCTGACGTGGCGAAGAACGCAGAGCGCGGAATTGAAGAGGCTATCAAAGTTGCGCAGAAATGGTGTCTCTAGCCAGCCGTTCAACCAGAGCGCTAAACAGCGCCGCTGTTTGGTACCCGTCGCGCTTGGCGCGCCGAAAAAAGGTGACAGATTTAATTTTGGCTCGTTGAATAGGCTGATAGGTCGGAAAATAAATCCGTCACCATTTTCTAAAACGGGGGTCAGATCAAAGTTTTCTCTAATATAAGCAGAAACTGTGATCTGACCCTGAGGTTCGTGCCGACGCCAGGGACAGGCGCACCGTTTTCTGACACTGTCGTGGCGGCGCGGCACAACACGTTATGTTGCTGATCGTGTAACCAGTCGGGTATTCCGGAAAAGATGAAGCCTCAAAGCGAAGAATCCGGTTGGAAACAGCACTTCCCTACGTATCATTTCAGAGATAGAGATGTTGCGCTGGAAGAGTACAAATTCGCGACGAAGACTCTTGAGGCAGAGGAACGCCTCTTCCTCAACGCGGCCAATCTTTCGGTAGTAGTTGGTGCGGCTCTCGGATCACTTGCGCTTGGTTCGCTAGAAAAGCTTGCTGGCGCATTCGCGCCTGTCGTTCCCGAAGTGGCGACTCTCAGCCTGGCACTTTTGCTCGCGGGCGGATTTCCGGCCCTCTCGTTGCGATACTTCGCGGATCGCCAGAAAGCGGTTGTCTTTGCCGCAAGGAAGGTCATTGTCTTGAGGCGCATGCTGGGGATGAGCTACGGCGGCCTCCAACTTGTCTTGCCGAATTGGCGGATCGAAGGCGCGGATGAACCATTCGCCATCCGGCTTTTTCCGGGTTGGCATACCTACGTCGCTTATCCTTGCTACGCGATCGCGGGAATTTCGTCTGCAGTAGCGTTCTTCGTCCTTGCCATACTTCTCGGGCAACTCCAAGTGAGCGGAACCATACTGCCTCTTGACCCCATGATGTTGGTTGTCGGAATTGCCGCTTCATGGTTTGTTGCGCTGTGTTGGACGTACCGGAAGGCTCTAGTGGATACCCACGAGCGGGTCGGACTTCTTGTCGCGCAGCGGATCGCTCACGGCTTAAATCTCAGGCTGGTCAGAAACATTGAGTACGTAATTTACAGAGCAACTCTCGGGAAGCATGAGTTGCATCGCCTCGGTATCGATCTGTCGATCGCCAAGAAGCTCCTGGTACATATAGAAGACAAGGAATTTTTTGCTCACTCCGGAGTGAGTATAAGAGGGCTCGGTCGTCTTCTTCTTTCACTGTTCGGCCGCCGGCGTCGCTCGGGAGGATCCACAATCACTCAGCAGTTGGTTAGAACGCTGTTCATAGAGGATCAATCAAAGCTGTTTCGTCGAAAGCTGGTTGAGATCATGCTGGCTCGGTGGTTCAACAAGGTATTCACGAAGAACGATCAACTAGAGATGTATTTTGCTTCAGTACGCTTCGAGGCCGGCGTGTTCGGAATCGCCGCCGCGATGAAGCATTTTTCTGGCGGAGTGAGCAAAACGCTCTCTTCGGCAGAGGCTTTCTTTCTGATTGAGCGGGTTTCCAATGTCCGTTCCCGGCTGCTTGTCGAAAAGGTGGATCAGACCCTTCGTGGAGCAGTCGCTGCTCGACTACTCGATGATTCCGAGGCAAGACAGGTTGTGAGGTTATATGTGAATGCTGTTAGGTCGGGGAAAATCCAGGGCAGCGGGGAGGCAGGGATCGTCCGTCTAGAAAGAGCATGGGAGCGGCATAACAACGCGCTGCAGTCGACGTGCGAGGACGCACGCGCCTGAGCGCGGGCGCATATCATTCGTTAGCTGGAAAAAGGGATTTTCGCGATCAAGGAAGGTCAGGGTCAGGTCTTGTTGTTTGCTCTTCCCGCTGACCGAGCTAGGCTCTGTACATAGCCAGACCCCTTCGACCGGAATTTCGCGGCGTAAGACGACGATGTGTTCTAGCGATACATTAGCGGATATTGCGATCTGGGTAGTAATAGGGACATTCTACTTATTCGTCCCCGCTCTGGAGAGCGGGGGTCCTAAGCGGCTCAGGCGAAGGGAAAAGTAGAATGTCCCCATTGTTCCCCATTGTTCCCCCATTGTTCCAAAAGAAAGACAATCCGGAGCAGTGCCCACAGTGCTCACGTAGTCTCTAACGGAATGCAATAATGGTGACTGGAGGAATAGCTCGATGTCTCCTTGTTGTCGGCATGCTTATTTCGTTTCCAATGAGCGGCTGCAGCCGTATTTCGAGCGTGGACGCCACCACCAATCCTAAGTTGTGGGGAGGCTATGTCAACCAAGCGGTATATAGGCTAAAGAAAGACCTCTTTTTGGTTAAGCTTGACGATCAACTGGAAGGACACCGATATGCGTTGTCACCGGAAGGGCGTTTCAAGCACCCAGATCGCTTCTACAGTGTTCCGAGATCAATCGAGCAATATACGCAGGAACGCGGGCAGACATCTCTTGAAGATATTATTCACGGTCGCGCATACCAGGTTCCTACAACGGTTGTCGGTGTTGTTACGGCAGGTACGCACCTTCGATGCACAAAGCTTCTACGATATCATCAGTGGTCGTGGTTCTTCGGCGAAGCCCGCTGGACCATGGTTTTTGGCAAGATTTTAGATGGGCAGCATGCAAATACGCTCGCCGACATAACGGATTTGTCGATCGGACAAGCGATAATATACGAAAGGGAATCCATTACCGTGCACAAACCAATTCCACACTTGTTACGAATAGGGGACGGATGGATTAAAAACTAGGCAGCAAGCAGAGTGACAGGAAAAAAAAGGGGGTCGGGAATGGTAGGGTCAGGTCTTGTTGTTTGCTCTTCCCGCTGACCGAGCTAGGCTCTGTACATAGCCAGACCCCTTCGACCGGAATTTCGCGGCGTAAGACGACGATGTGTTCTAGCGATACATTAGCGGATATTG
>Ga0209342_10008068_pt1 | contig 10563 bp, 6 predicted proteins | sample RifCSP16_2_FD_184023 | JGI IMG/M metagenome (GOLD analysis project Ga0209342, IMG submission 184023) | Soil microbial communities from Rifle, Colorado - Rifle CSP2_sed 16_2 (SPAdes) (version 2) | ecosystem: Environmental > Terrestrial > Deep subsurface > Rock core/Sediment | place: Rifle... | reverse complement strand
AGCCGGTATCGAGGAGGTCATCTGCAACCGGCTGGGGTTCAAGAGCCACCTCGCCACCGGGCGGGTGCTGCCGCCGCTCGTGGCCGAAGCCGAGAAGGCGCGCATCATCCGCGACTACGCCGAGCGCGAAGGCATAGATTTGACCCGCTCCTGCGCCTTTTCCGACAGCACCTCGGACATCCCCATGCTCGCCGTGTCGGGCTATCCGGTGGCCACCAACCCCACCCGCCGCCTGCGACGCTTCGCCGAGCAGCGCGGCTGGCCGATCGTTGACTTGAACAACAAGGAGCTCGCCCTTGCCCTACCCTGACGGCACCGACCCGGCGGCAATGGCGCGGGACTGCGTGGTCACGCTGGAGAAGGACTCCGTCCCGCGCGTGCTCTTCTGCGGCGAGGACTTGATGGAGGCGAAGCTGCCCGCCGGGACGCGCGTCGTCTACGCCAAGCCGCCCCTGCCCGGAATCCGCGACCACAAGGCCGCCGTCCGCCACGCCGTCGAGCACCCCGAGAACATGGAGCCGCTGCGGGCGCTGCTGCGCCCGGGGATTAAGGTCACCATCGCCATTGACGACATCTCGCTGCCGCTGCCCATGATGCGCCTGCCGGACATCCGCCAGACGATGCTGGAAGTGGTTCTGGAGCTGCTGGCCGAGAAGGGCGTAAGCGACTTCCACATCATCGTCGCCACCAGCTTCCACCGCCGCCTGACCACGGGCGAGCTCCGCCGCGCCGTCGGCAAGAAAATTTTCGACGCCTACTACCCCGAGCAGCTTTACAACCACGACGGCGAAGACTCCGAGGGGATGGTCGAGCTCGGGCGCACGGCGCACGGGGAGCCGGCGCGCTTGAACCGCCGCGCCGCCGAATCCGACCTGCTCATTTACTGCAACATCAACCTGGTGCCGATGGACGGCGGGCACAAGTCGGTGGGCGTGGGCCTGTGCGACTACCCGACGCTCCGCGCCCACCACACCCCGCAGGCGATTCTGAAATCCGACTCCTATATGGACCCGACGCGCTCGGAGCTCTCGCACTCCTGCGCGCGCATCGGGCGGCTGATTGACAAGCACCTGAAGGTCTTCCACATCGAGACGGCCTTCAACAACCGCATGTTCGACCCGCTGTCGGACTTCCTCGGGCGCAACGAAGACCGCTACTCGCTCGGCGACCGCCTGAAGCTCGACGTGATGAAGAGCGTCTTGCCGCGGCTGTCGTACAAGACCAAGCGCAAGCTCTACTTCAGCATCCCGGCGGCCTACGAGCTCATCGGCGCGCACGCGGGCGCCACCGAGGCCGCCCACGAGAAAATCCTCGGCCATTGCTTCGACCAGTACGCCATCCCTCTCCAGGGGCAGTCGGACGTGCTCATCAGCGGCATCACCTTCGTCTCGCCCTACAACGTCAACTCCATCATGAACCCGGTGCTGGTGCAGGTGATGGGGCTTGGCTACTTCTTCAACTTCTACCGGGGGATGCCGGTGGTGAAAAAGAACGGCGTCCTCATCCTCACCCACCCCTGCTACGACGAGTTCGACCCCGTCTTCCATCCCTCGTACATCGAGTTCTTCAACCGCGTGCTGACCGAGACGCGCGACTCCCTGGTGATGCAGAAGAAGTACGAAGAGGAGTTCGCTCGCGACCCCGCCTACATCAAGATGTACCGCGAAGGGAACGCCTACCACGGCGTCCACCCCTTCTACATGTGGTACTGGGGCGAGAACGGCCGGGCGCACCTCGGCAAGGTCATCGTGGTGGGCGCGAACAACGCCCGCGTCCCTGCCATCCTCGGATGGGACACGGCGCGGACGATGGACGAGGCGCTGGAGATGGCCGCCTCGCACGTCGGCCGCCAGCCGAGCATCACGCTGATGCATTTCCCGCCCATCCTCCTAGCCGACGTCAGCGGCACGCCGGAAACGATTCCGGCCCGAACCCCGGTGGTGGCGGAAGTGGGGGCGCGATGAATCACCTCGACCCCTGGCGCTGGAACCCGGTGCGCGGCGAGTACGAGCCCGCGCGGCCCGCGGAAGCCCGCGGCCGCGGAGAAATCTCCGGCATCGATTCCTTCAGCCGCAGCACGGTCTTCCTGCTCGGGGCCACCGGCTTCGTGGGCAAGGTGCTGCTGGCAATGATGCTCGACCGCTTCCCGGAGCTGCGCCGGCTGGTGATCCTGGTGCGGCGGAAGAAAGCGGCCTCGGGCGAGCAACGCTTCTACGCGGAGGTGCTCCCCTCGCCGCCGCTGCGGCCGGCGGTGGAAAAGTTCGGGCTGGAGCACATCCGCCAGCGGGTGAACATCGTCGAGGGCGACTTGAGCGAACCCTTCTGCGGGCTGAAGGCGGAGCAGCTGGCCGGGCTCGAGGGGCAGGTGGACGTGGTGGTGAACACGGCCGGGCTGGTGGAGTTCGACCCGCCGCTCAACGACTCCCTGGTCACCAACGTCTACGGCATCCAGAACCTGATCGAGCTGGTCAGGCTGCTGCGCTCGCGGCTGGTCCACATCTCCACCTGCTACGTGGCCGGGAAGAAGAACGGGCGCATCGCCGAGGACACGCCCATCGTCGGCTACTACCCGAACCGGCGCGGGCCGGAGGACGCGAGCTTCAGCGTTCCGGGAGAGCTGGCCTGGTGCGAGAAGTTCATCCGCGAGGCCCGCGGCGAAGAGACGCCGGGGCAGATCCGCTTGAGCCGCGAGGTGCGCGAAGAGCTGCGCCGCGGCGGGATGGAGCGCGCCAACCACTGGGGCTGGATCAACACCTACACCTACACCAAGTCGATGGGCGAGCAGCTCATCGCCTCCACTCCCGGCCTGCGCTACTGCATCGTGCGCCCGGCCATTGTCGAGTCGGCGATGCGTTTTCCCTTCCCCGGCTGGAATGAGGGCTTGACCACGTCCGCCCCGCTCGTGCTGATGGGCGGCGAAGGCGTCAAGAGCTGGCCGGTGCGGCGCGACGGCCCGCTGGAGATTATTCCCGTGGACCTGGCCGCCGCCGGCATCCTCATCGCCACCGCCGCTACCCTCGGCGGCCGGAACCAGCCCGTCTACCACCTGGCCACCGCCAACGACAACCCGGTGATGCTGCCGCGCCTGGTGGCGTTCCTCGGCATGAACGCCCGCTACAAGCACAAGCGCAAGAAAACCGGCACCCGGCTGGGGAACTTGTGGAAGACGTACGTGGAGGCGCAGGTGGTGACGGTCGAACAGCTCGAGGCGCGGCGAGTGCGGCTGCACCGCGGGCTGGACGTCTACCACGCCTTCCTCAACCTGTTGAAATCGCTGCTGGGCCCGCGGCTCGTCGACCCCTACCTGCGCAGCCTGCGCGCCACCCGCCGCGCCATCCGCCAGCAGGAGCAGACGCTCGACCAGTTCCTGCCCTTCATGATTCACAACAGCTTCATCTTCGAGACCGGACACATCCGCCAGGCCTACGAGAGGCTCACCGACGCCGACCGCGCCCGGCTGCTCTGGGACCCGGAGAATATCGATTGGGCGGACTACTGGGTGAACGTCCACACCAAGGGCATCGAGAAGTGGATCCGGCCGGTGTTCGTCAAGCCCGGCAAGCCTGCCGAGACCGTGCCCTTCTGACCCGATGCGCAAGGTTCTTGTCACCGGCGCCACCGGATTCCTCGGGCGCCACCTGGTCGAAAAGCTCCTCGCCGCAAAGCAGCGCGTCCGGCTGCTCTGCCGCCGCGGCGCCGATTGGCGCGGCGACCCCAGCGTCGAGATTGTCGAAGGCGACATCCTCGACCCGCACGCCGTGGGACGGGCCGTGGCCGGCGTCGAAGGCGTCTTTCATCTCGCCGGACGCGTCAGCCGCGACCCGGCCGACGCCGCCGCGCTCTACGACCTCCACGTCCGCGGCACGCGGAACGTCTGCGAGGCGGCGCTGGCGCAGGGCCGGTCGCGGGTGGTGCTCGCCTCCTCCTCGGGCACCATCGCCGCCAGCCGCACTCCGGTGCTGCACACGGAAGAGGCGCCCTACATCGTCGAGCTCGCCGGCCGCTGGCCGTACTACTTGAGCAAGATCTACCAGGAGAAGATCGCCCTAGCCTACCATCAGCACCACCAGCTTCCTGTAGTCGTCCTCAACCCCAGCCTGCTGCTCGGGCCCGGCGATGAGCGACTTTCTTCGATCGGCGACGTCCTCCTCTTCCTTCAGGGCCACTTCCTCAACATCCCGAGCGGCGGGCTGAACTTCGTGGACGCGCGCGACACCGCCGCGGCGATGGTCCAGGCGATGGAGAAAGGCGTTCCCGGGCAGCGCTACTTGATTGGCGGACACAACATGACCATCCGCGAATTCTTCGCGCTGTTGGAGCGCGTTTCGGGCGTCCGCGGGCCGCGGTGGGAGTTGCCGGAGAGCTGGTCGCGGGGCGGCGCCGCGCTCCTCGGTTGGTTCTACAGGATGGCGGGCAGCCGCTATCCGGTGGAAGATGAAACCATTGAGATGGGTTATCGTTTCTGGTACTGCGACAGCCGCCGGGCCAGGCAGGAGTTGGGATTCGACCCGCGGCCCGCCGAAGAGACCTTGCGCGACACCATCGCCTACCTGCGCCGGCGCCCGGGGTTGCTCGCCCCATGATCGCCGCCATCGTCAACCCGCGGGCGGCCGACCGGCGGGCCGAGCGCCGCTGGCCCGAGCTGCGCCCGCAGATGGAGGCTGTCCTGGGCGCGCTTGAGGTTTACCAGACCACGGCGCCGGGGCATGCCATCGAGCTGACGCGCAAGGCGCTCGGGCAGGGCGCGCGCACCGTCATCGCCGTGGGCGGCGACGGCACGGTGAGCGAAGTGGTGAACGGTTTCTTCGACGGCACCCAGCCCGTCGCCGCCGGCGTGGTCCTCGGCATCATTCCCCTGGGGACCGGCTCCGACCTGTGCCGCACGCTGGGGCTGCCGCTGGAGGAGCGCGCTGCCCTGGAAGTCATCCGCCGGGGCGCCACGCGACGGATTGACCTCGAGAGCGCCCGCTTCGAGACGCTCGAGGGCCGGCCCGGCCAGCGCCTCGGCGTCAACATCACGAGCTTCGGGATGGGCGGGCTGGTGGCGGCTCGCGCCAACCGCGCCTCGAAGTGGCTCGGAGGCAAGGCGCTCTTCCAGTGGACGACGCTGCGCACCGCGCTCACCTTCCGCGGCAACACCGTCCGGCTGCGCCTGGACGGGCGCGAGCTGCCGCCGGTGAAGATCACCAACGTCGCCGTGGGCAATGCCCAGTTCCACGGCGCCGGGATGTGGGCCTGTCCGCGGGCGGTGGTGGACGACGGCCTGCTGGATGTGACCGTGTTCCGCTATTTGAGCCTGCTCGAAATCGTCGGCGCCTTCCCCCGGCTCTACAACGGGAAGATTTACGAGCATCCCAAGGTGGAGTTCCACCGCGCCCGGCGGGTGGAAGCGACCGCAGAGGAGCCGGCCTACCTCGAAGTGGATGGAGAACCGGTGGGGCGCCTGCCGCTCGAAATCACCGTTCTGCCGCAGGCGCTGACCGTCTGCGTGCCCGCCTAGGCTTTCTTCCCGAAGAGAACTTCCCGCAGGTTTGACGTGTGCCGCAAAACGACGAAGACGAACGCCGCGCCGGCAAACGCGCCTTCCTCCCATCCCCGCAGGGCCACGATGGCGGCGGCCATCAGGCCGAGCATGATGAGTGAAGCGACGGCGCCTTCCTGCTTCCAGCCGAGCTTCCGCCCGAGGAAACGGAAGAGGAAGTAAGAGGGCGAGCAGGCCAGCGCAGTCCACGGTTGGAGATAGAGGAAGACGCCGGTGGTGGTGGCCACGCCCTTGCCGCCCCGGAAACGCAGCCAGGGCGTGAAGCAGTGGCCCACCACGGCGGCCAGCCCGAGCCCCCACAGCACCGCCGCGCTATCGCCGGGCGGCCGCGCCAGCAGCGCCAGCGCCGCCGTCCCTTTGAAGAGGTCGCCCACCAGCGCGACCAGGGCGCGCTTCTTGGTCGAGACCCGCAGGACGTTATTGAAGCCGGGGTTGCGCGAGCCGACCGAGGTGATGTCGACGCCCGTCCCCCACATCGCCACCACGGCGAACGGGATCGAGCCGACGAGGAAACAAAGCAGGAGGCGCAGCGCTACAAAGAGGTCCATAGAAAAAACCGCAGCCTCTATTTACCACAGCAGGCGCGCTGTGGACAGAGGCTGCGGTTTGTGAGGGCGACGGCTATTTCTTCGGGTACTTGGGCCGCGGCGGCGGCGGCTGGTAGCTCTTCAGGCCGTCGAGCACGAGCTCGATGGCCTTCTCGAGCTGCGGGTCGCGCCCCTTGACCACGAGGTCCGGCCGGTCCTCCACCTTGTAATCCGGGGCGACGCCGTAGTTCTCGACCACCCACTCGCCGCCGTTGTCGGTGGACCAGAAGGCGAACTCCGGCGCGGTGACGAACCCGCCGTCCATCAGCGGCACCTGCCGGGAGATGCCGATGAGCCCGCCCCAGGTGCGCGTGCCGACGAGCGGGCCGATCTTCTCCCGCTTGAAGAACCAGGGGAAGGCGTCGCCGCCCGAGCCGGCGTGCTCGTTGATGAGCATCACCTTGGGCCCGTAGATGGCCAGCGGCGGCCAGGGGATGTCCTTGCCCTCGCGCGGCGAAACCAGGCTCAAGAGCTGCCGCTTCAGCTTTTCGGTGTAGAAGTCGGGGATCATTCCGCCGGAGTTGTAGCGCTCGTCGATGATGAACCCCTGCTTGCCGATCTGCGCCGTCAGGTACTTGTCGAACTGGATGAGCCCGCCGATGCTGGTGTCGGGGACGTGCATGTAGCCGACGCGGCCGCCGGTGGCCTGCTCGACCTTGCGGCGGGTGGTTTCGACGAAATCGAGGTAGCGCAGGAAGTTCTCGCTGGCGACCGGCTTGACGCTGATCTCCCACGCCCCCTCGGGGCTCGGCTTGTCGTTCACCTTCAGGGTCACCACCTTGGCCGCCAGGTTCTGGAAGGCGGCGTAAGGGCTCTCCGGCGCGCGCACCGGGTGGCCGTTCACCGCGATCAGGTAGTTCCCTTCCTTCACCTTCAGGCCGGGCTCGGTGAGCGGGGAGCGCGTGTTGTCGCTCCAGTTCTCGCCGTTGTAGATTTTGGCGAAGCGGTAGAAGCCGCCCTCGGCGGCGTAGTCCACTCCGAGCAGCCCTACCCCCACCTGCTTGCGCTCCGGCATCTCGCCCCCGCCCACGTAGGTGTGCGAAGTCGAAAGCTCGGCGATCATCTCGCCGATGATGTAGTTCAAGTCGCTGCGGTGGGCGACCCAGGGGAGCAGCGCTTCATAGCGCTTGCCGATCTTTTCCCAGTCGAGCCCGCCCATGCCGGGATCCCAGTAGAAGTCGCGCTGGATGCGCCAGGCCTCGCGGAAGATCTGCTGCCACTCGGCGCGCGGGTCGACGCTGGTTTGCAGGCTGGCAGTGTTCAGCTTGCCCTCGCCCACCTTGGCCTTGCCGGGCACGGCCTCCACCACGCCGTAAACGGGTCCGGCGCGGTAGATGACTTTCTTGCCTTCCTTGTCGAGGTCATAGTTGTTGATCCCCTCGAGCAGCGCCTTGTCTTCGCGCTTGGCGACGTCGTAGACGTGCAGGACGTTGCGCGGGCGCGGCGGCCCGGGCACGCCCGCCTGCAAGGCTTCCATGGGGATGGACAGGTAGAAGAACTTGTCCTTGCGCCCCATAAGGAAGCGGTAGGTGCCCGGCGGAACCGGCACGGGCGCCACGCGGCCGGCGATCCCTTCGACGTCTACCTGGATGGGCTTCTCTTCCTTCTTCTTCTCGGCGGGCTTTTCTTCTTGGTTGGCCTTGGACGGGGCGGCCTCGGCAGGCTTGTCGGCGGCGGGCTTGGCTTCGCCCTGCCCTTCTTTCTTTTCCGGCTCGCCCTTCTTCTCTTCCTTCTTTTCCTCGCCCTCCTTTTCCTCGTCGCTCTGGGGAGCGAAAGGCGAGGCTTCGTCGGCCTTGAGAGTCACGGCGAAGATGCCGGTGGTGTTGTAGTAGTTGAAGCGCGGGTCGAAGCGGCCCCCGCTGGGGAAGAAGAAGCGGTCGGAGAGGAAGTAGAGGTACTTGCCGTTCTGGTCGAAGACGGGGTTGAAGTCGTTGTAGAACCCCTCGCTGACGAGGAAGCTCTTCTTCTGCTCGAGCGAGTAGAGGTAGACGGAGTCCTTGAGGCCCGCGCCGGTCTTGGAGTAGGCCACCCAGCGGCTGTCGGGCGACCAGGCGCCGCCGCCGAACTCCTCATACTCGCCGGTGTCGATCAAGACCGGCTTCTTGTCGTCGATGTCCACGGTCCAGAGCTGGAGCTTCTTGTCCCAGTAGAGGAGCTTCTTGTTGTCGGGGGACCACACGGGGCCGAAGCGGTAGTACTGGCCGTCGGAGGTAACGCGGACTTCATCGCCGCCCTTCTGCGGGCGCAGATAGATCTCGTACTCGCCGCTGCGGTCGGAGAGGTAGGCCACCCACTTGCCGTCGGGCGACCAGGCCGGATTCAACTCGTGCACGCCGGGCGAATCGGTCAGGTTGCGCGGGCTACCGTGCTCGACCGGCAGGGTGAAGATGTCGCCGCGGGCTTCAAACAGCGCCCGCGCGGCGCCGGGGGAGAGGTTGTAAGTGCCGATGGCTTCCCCGACCGACTTGATCTCCGGCCGGGCGACGATGAGGTCGCTCGCCACCGAGACCGGCACGGGGCGGGTCTGCTCGCTCTTGAGGTCGAAGGCGTAGAGCAACCCGCCGTTCTCGAAGACGATGGTGTCGCCGCCCAAGCTGGGCCACTTGACGTCGTATTCTTTGTAGTTGGTGAGCTTGCGGGTCTGCTTGGTTCCGAGGTCGTAGCGGAACAGGTTCATCACAGCGTCGCGGTCAGAGATGAAGTAGACGGCGTTGCCGGACCACATGGGGAACATGTCGCTGGCGTTCACCCAGGGCAACTCTTCGTAGGTCAGGTTCTTCAGGTCGAAGATGCCGATGTGTTGGGTCCAGCCGCCGCGGTAGCGCTTCCAGGTGCGGAACTCGGTGGCCCACTGGTTGTAGGCGATGCGCTGGCCGTCGGGCGAAAAACTGGTGAGGCCGCCGCGGTGCACCGGCAGCGTCTCCGGCAGGCCGCCTTCGACCGGCACCAGGAACAGCCGCTGAAAGCGCTGGGTCCAGCTGGCGCGCCCGGAGCGGAAGAGGATCTTCTTGCCGTCCGGAGCCCAGCCGAGCACGGAATCGCTCGCGGGGTGGAAGGTCAGCCGGCGCGGCTCGCCGCCCTCGGCGGGCATCACGAAGACGTCGGCGTTGCCGTCGTACTCGCCAGTGAAGGCAATCCACTTGCCGTCCGGGGAGAACTTGGGAAACAGCTCATCGCCCGGATGGGCGGTGAGGCGGCGCGCTTGGCCGCCGGCGCGCGGTGTGCTCCACAGGTCCCCGGCATAGACGAAAGCCACCGCGTCCTTGGAGATGTCGGGATACCGCATTAGCCGGGTTTCCGGCGTGGTGGCGGTGGCCACCGCTCCCAGAACGAGCAGGCACACGAGCAGAACCGCGGGCAGGTGCTTCATGGTTGGCGCTCTCCTTCGACGAGCAGATCAGGCAATGTGCAAACCCGGTGAGAAGCCCCGGTGTACTCCCCGACGGCGAGGGGCTTCACTCCTCACTATACGCGCTCTCGCTCCCGCCGGTTCCAGGCATTTGCCGCCGCTATCGAATTTAGACGCGGAACGGTGACGGCCGTACTTGCTTTCGGCCGCCCCGCGGGCCACAATCGTGGCTGGCAGCCCACGGGGAGGATGTCATGAAGGCAGCGACCAAAGAGAAAGAGGCCACCGCGCCCAAGGCTCCGCACAAGAGCGACTACCGCATGCGCTCGCGGATGATCCACGGCACCTTCACCACCAAGCGCTGGGACTACGACCACCACGTCATCCCGCCGCTGTCGAGCTCGACCACCTTCCGCTTGAGCTCGGTCGAGCGCGGCGCCGAGGGCTTCATTGACTTCGGCTCCGAAGAGATCCCCCTGGAGCGCAAGGTCCCCATCTACATCTACGACCGGCTGGACGAGCCCACCCGGGGGATGCTGGAGGAGAACCTGGCGGCAGCCGAGCAGGGCGAGATCTGCGTCACCTTCTCCACCGGCATGGCCGCCATTTCCGCCGCCCTCGGCGTGGTCGTCAGCCAGGGCGACGAGATCCTAGCCCACGAACAGCTCTACGGCTCCACTTACAGCCTGCTTACCAGCTGGCTCCCCCGCTACGGCATCCACACCCGCTGGTGCGACCTGCGCAAGCCCAAGTCGCTGCGCGACGTCGTCACCCCCAAGAGCCGCGTCGTCTATTTCGAGACGCCCACCAACCCCTCGCTCGAGCTCATCGACATCGCCGCCGTCCGCCACGAAGTGGAGGTCCTCAACAAGACCCGCAAGGAAAAGGACCGGCTGCTCATCATCGTCGACAACACCTTCGCCACGCCCTATTGCCAGCGGCCGCTGACCCTCGGGGCCGACCTGGTGGCCCACAGCCTGACCAAGAACATCGGCGGCTTCGGCACCGACATGGGCGGAGCCGTCATCGGGCCGCGCTCCTTCTACAATCTGCTGATGGGCTACCGCAAGGACTTCGGCGGCGTG
>Ga0209342_10008067_pt1 | contig 10564 bp, 11 predicted proteins | sample RifCSP16_2_FD_184023 | JGI IMG/M metagenome (GOLD analysis project Ga0209342, IMG submission 184023) | Soil microbial communities from Rifle, Colorado - Rifle CSP2_sed 16_2 (SPAdes) (version 2) | ecosystem: Environmental > Terrestrial > Deep subsurface > Rock core/Sediment | place: Rifle... | reverse complement strand
CCGGGCGACATGGTCCACATCGGTGAATACGAACTGGAGTGGAGCGATTGATCGGGGTCTTCGGCGGCACCTTCGATCCCCCGCACATCGGGCATGTCATCCTGGCGGCCGAGGCCCGTTACCAGCTCGAGCTGGAGCGGGTGCTCTGGGTGCTGACCGCCGACCCGCCCCACAAGCCGGAGGCCCCGCTCACGTCCACCGAAGTCCGCCTGGAAATGCTGAAGACCACCATGGGAGACTGGCCCGGTTTCAAGCTTTCCCGGGTCGACATCGAGCGGCCGGGCCCGCACTTTGCGGTCGACACCCTGCGCCTGCTTTCGGAGTCGCACCCGAAGGAACAGTGGGCCTACCTGATGGGCGGGGATTCTTTGCGAGACATACTCCACTGGCACGATCCGGCCGGGTTCCTGGCGCGCTGCGACCTGCTGGCGGTCATGCCACGGCCGGAGGCTCCGGCCGACCTGACAATCTTGCAGCAGGACCTCCCCGAGATCGAGCAAAAGCTGCGCATCCTGAATGCGCCCTACGTCGCCCTGTCGTCCAGCGACGTCCGTCGCCGGGTGCGCCAGGGCCAGCCCTTCGAACACCTCCTGGCGGCGGGAGTCGCCCAACTGATCGCTTCCCACGGTCTCTACCGGTGATCCTGGTCCGCGACCGCAGCTTCTCCGCCGCGGCGGTTGGGCATCTGGCCGTGGATCTGATGAACGGCCAGCGGGACATCTTGCTGGCCGCCCTCAGCCTGCCGCTGGGGCTGACCAACTCCCTGATCGGCCTGATCAGCACGCTCTACACCCTGCTCGGCTCGCTGCTTCAACCGGTGTTCGGGCTGCTGGCCGACCGCCTGGGCGCCCGATGGGTGGCGACCGCCGGCATCCTGTGGATGGGGGCGGTCTTTGCGCTGGCGGTCAGGCTCCAGGGAACGCTGTCGCTGTTGCTGCTGGTCATGGCCTCGCTGGGCTCAGCGGCGTTTCACCCCGCCGGGACCATGGAAGCCACCCGCCGCGCCCGGCACTTCCTCAGCGGCAATGAGACCCTGGCCGCCTCGCTCTTCTTTCTGTTTGGTCAGGGCGGGCTGTCGCTGGGCCCGGCGATCGGTGGGCAGATCCTGGATCGGCTGGGCGTCCCCGGTCTGGTGCTGATCGTGGCTTTCGTGCTGCCGGTCGGGGTCAACGCCGCGCTGCGCATACCCCCGGCGACGGGGGGCAGCTCCGCCCCCCAACCGCCCGAGGTGGTTCCTCGGACCCGGGGCACGGATTGGATGACCCTGGTGGCGTTCGTGGCGTTGCGCTCCTGGTCGCAGACCAGCCTGACCACATTCCTTCCGAAGTACTACAGCGACCTCGGCATGCGTGCCGCTCTCTACGGCGCCCTGGCGGCCCTCTTCATGGCCGGCTCGGCGGTCGGCGGCGTCGCCGGAGGCTGGATGGGCGACCGCTACGACAAGGGCAAAGTGATGGCCTGGACCCTGCTGTTGGCCGTCGTGCCGCTGGGCCTGATGCCCGCCTTGGGCCCGACCGCCTGGGGATACCTGCTGGTACCCGTCAGCGGCGCTCTACTGGGCGCCTCGCACAGCATCATCGTGGTTCTGGCGCAGCGGATGCTCCCGCGTCGGGTAGGCGCCGCATCCGGTCTGGTGCTGGGCCTGATCTTCGCCAGTGGTTCGGTGGGGACGCTGATCAGCGGGGCGTTGGCCGACCAGCTGGGTTTCCCGGCCGTGTTCCTGACCGCCGCCGCGACCTCGGCGGCCGCGGCCGTGTTGGCGCTGGGGCCGGCGATGCGCCGGCGCACCACCGCGGCCTGAAATCAGGCCTCACTCGATTCCTCTTCGGAGCCCGGCTCCGGCTCGACCGCCGGCGGCGGCTCGACGGGTCTGCGCGGAACCGACCGGCGCAGCTGCTCGACCGAGACTCGGTTGGTATGGCGGCAGCGTGGGCAGCGGACGTCGTGATGCCCTCCCCCGGCCTGTTCCAGGGCCTGCAGGGCGAAGGCGATCTCGTCCTTCTTGATGGCGAAGCTCCAACCGCAGCGGTAGCAGCGGATTTGCACCAGAGGCCTCCGATCAGCCGCTCTTGCGGCCCGGCCCGGTCCGGGTAGCGATCACGATGCCCCCCAGCGAGAGCAGACCACCGGCCAGGCGCAAGCCATTGGGGATCTCCTCCAGCAGCAGAGCGGCCAGCCCGATGGAAGCCACCGGTTCGCCCAGCAGGCTGATCGCGACCACTGCGGCCGGAAGGTAGCGAAGCGCCCAATTATACGTCGAGTGTCCCAGCAGCTGCGGGAAGATGGCCAGCAGCAGGAACCAGAGGTACGTGCGGGGTGCATAGCCCAGGGCGGGCTGGCCGGCGGCCAACGCCAGTAAGGTCAACCCGACCGCCGCCACACCGTACGTCAGGGTGATATAGGGCACCAGGCTCAGCCTTGGCCGGAGCCGTCTTCCCACCAGCAGGTATCCCGCCCCGCAGACCGCTCCACCCACCGCCAGGGCATCCCCCTTGAGCGCCGCCCCCTGGAGCCATTCGGCGGGCGGGGGGCAGACCAACCCATTCTGCCAGAGGCAGGCGTCGCTGAGCGCCACCACGCCCCCGCCGAGTGTGGAGACCAACAGCCCGGCCAGGAGCCAGCCTGAGATCGATTCGCGCAGCACCAGCGGAGAGAGAGCTGCCACCATCAAGGGCGCAGTCTGCACCAGCACGATCGAGCTGGCCACGCTGGTGTATTCCAGGGAGCTGACCCAGGTGGCAAAGTGACCGGCAAGGAAGGTGCCCGACAGCACGATCATCGCCAGGTCGCCCGCGGTCAGGGCGCGCAGCCGGGCCCGGTCGCGGGTCAGCAGCACGGGAAGCAGAGCCAAGGTTGCCAGGCTCAGGCGATAGGCGGCGATGACTAGCGAGGCGGCATCCCGCTGAGCATACCGGATCAGAATGGAGGCGGTCGATGAGCCCAGAATCCCGAGGGCCAGCACCAGCGTCGGCGAGAGCAGGGGAACCCCGGGAGCGGGTTTTTGCATAGGGCGCTTGACATTATATTACCCGGAGGGCTAGAATAGTGAACGGTCCCACAAACTCGATCTTGGACCTTTGCCTATCGCCGTACCGGTCCGTCCCGCCCCGCAACGCGCCGGCGGCTGATTTCGGTGGCCGACATTCCGGGAGGATAACAAGATGGCCTTTGAACTGCCCAAGCTCCCCTACGCCTACAATGCACTGGAGCCCCACATCGACGCCCGCACCATGGAAATCCATCACTCCAAGCACCACGCCGCCTACACCAACAACCTGAACACCGCCCTGCAATCCGCCCCCGACCTGCAGTCCATGTCGATCGAGGCCCTGCTGGCCGACCTGAAAGCGGTTCCGGAGTCAGTCCGTGCCGCAGTGCGCAACAACGGCGGCGGATTCGCCAACCATGGGCTCTTTTGGATGGTCATGGCCCCAGGTGGCGGCGGTGAGCCCGGGGGCAGCCTGGGCAAGGCGATCGCCTCCGCCTTCGGCGGTTTCGCTTCCTTTAAGGAGACGATGTCCAAAGCTGCCGTCGGGCAATTCGGCAGCGGGTGGGGTTGGCTGGCGGCTGAGTCCTCCGGCGGGCTGAAGGTGCTTTCCACGCCCAATCAGGACTCGCCCATCTCCCAGGGCATGACTCCCATCCTGGGAGTCGATGTGTGGGAACACGCCTACTACCTGAACTACCAGAATCGGCGGCCGGACTACGTGGCCGCCTGGTGGAATGTGGTGAACTGGCCCGAGGTGCAGTCACGTTTCGAACAAGCCATGGGATAATTCCGCCCACGGAGTGGATCGACCCCGCCTGGGAGGATCAGAATGACCCACATCATCACGAGCCTGTGCCTGCGCGATTCATCCTGCGTGGACGTTTGTCCGGTGGAATGCATCATCCCGGGCAAGTCCATCGAGGAGTGGCCCTGGTTCTACATCGACCCGGACACCTGCATCGATTGCGGGGCCTGCATCCCGGAGTGCCCCTATCTGGCCATCTTCACCGAGGAAGAGGTGCCGACGGCTTATACCGCCAAGGGCGGTGAGGTGCAGAGTATGCCGAAGGGGACAGCCGGGTTCACTCAGGAGTGGCAGGGGGAAGACGAGCATGGCGCTGCTGTGCACGTCTTCGCCACCCGGGCCCTGGAGGCTGGCCAGCAGGTGGATCTGACGCCGGATATCCGCCCCAATTACGACTACTTCACCAAGGGCATGGGCTACAAGGCGCTGGAGGGATAGCCATGGCGCCGAGATCGTGGAACGGGAGGGAGCCCGCGGGCTCCCTCTTTCAATTGGCCGTCCTGCATTGAACGGGCAGCCCGGCTGTGGCGCTTTGGCCTTCCGCTGGAGGGAGAGGGATGGGTGAGGGCAGGATCGAACGCGACTCGCTGGGCGAGGTCAGGATTCCGGAACGGGCCCTATATGGGGCGCAGACCCAGCGCGCGGTGGAGAACTTCCCGATCTCCGGACTGCGGCCCTGGCGGGCCTTCATCTGGTCGATTGCGGCCGTCAAGCGAGCCGCGGCCGAAGTCAATCAGGAGCTGGGTCTGTTGGATGGGGAGCGGTCCGCGGCCATCGCTCAAGCCGCCGCGGAGGCGATGGAGGGCCAATGGGACGAGCAGTTCGTCGTCGATCCATTCCAGGCCGGGGCCGGCACCAGCCACAACATGAACGCCAACGAGGTGATCGCCAACCGCGCCACCCAGATCCTGGGAGGTCAGCTGGGGGAGTACCGGGTGCACCCCAACGATCATGTCAACATGGCCCAGTCCACCAACGACGCGATCCCGACCGCCATCCGTCTGGGTTGCCTGTGGCGCCTGGAAGAGCTCTTGTCCGCGGTGGGCGAGCTAACCGGCGCCCTGCAAGAGCGGGCGCGGGCCTTCGACCCGGTGGTCAAGTCCGGCCGGACCCATCTGCAAGATGCGGTGCCGGTGCGCCTCGGTCAGGAGTTCGCCGCCTATGCTCGGGCGGTGGAGCGCGACGCCGAGCGCATCCGCCGGGCCGGACAGGGACTGCGCCGGCTCGGCATCGGAGGCACGGCCACCGGAACCGGGCTCAACGCCCATCCGGAGTACGCCTCCCGAATGGTGGCCCGCCTCTCGGAGCGAACCGGACTGGAACTGCAGGCCTCTGACGATCTCTTCGAGAGCATGCAGTCGATGGCCGACATGGTGGATTTTTCCGCCGCCCTGCGGACTTTGGCCATCACCCTGATCCGGGTGGCCAACGACATCCGGCTGCTGGCCTCCGGGCCGGCCACCGGGCTGGATGAGATCCGCCTGACACCCGTTCAGCCCGGCTCGAGCATCATGCCCGGGAAGGTCAATCCGGTGCTGGCCGAGATGCTGGACATGGCCATGATGCATGTGATCGGCTGCGACTCCACGGTGGCATTGGCCGCCCAGGCCGGCCAGCTGGAGTTGAACGTCATGATGCCGGTCATCGCCCACAACCTGTTCGAGATGATGCAGGTGGTGATCGGATCGGTGCAGGCCTTCACCGAGCGATGCGTGCGAGGAATGCAGGCCAATCCGGAGAAGGCGGAAGGCTGGCTGGCTCGCAACGCCATCGTGGTAACTGCGCTCAATCCCCTGATCGGATACACGGCCGGGGCGGCGCTGGTCCAGCAGGCCCAGTCGCGGCAGCTCACCGTCCTGGAGGTGGCGCTGGAACAGGCCGGCGCCGGGAAGCTGCTGCATCGCACGGAGGGCCGGCCGGTGACGCCGCAGGAAGTGCAGGCCGCGCTGAAAGACCTGCGCCGCCTCACCGAGGGCGGAATCCAGGCTTGAGCGCGGGCGGGGCGCTCAGGTCAAAGCCAGGGTGGCGATCAGTGCGAGACACGCCACCGCCGCATGCTCCAGGACTTGGCCCGTTCGCCCCGTGCGGGTGAGTTGGCTGCGGCCTAGCCCGGAGCCCGCATAGGCCACCGCCCCCAGCAGCAAGGCCATCCGCAGCGGCGGCCCGGGCCAGTAGTGCAGCGCCCAGGCCAGCTGACCGACGACCCAGGCCGTGGCGACGGCATACGCGGCGGCCCGACGATCCGCCGGCCCGGAGTGCAGCACCAGGATGCGCCACACGACCGCCGCCGTGGCCAATGAAACCAGCGGGATGGCGAAGGCCGCCCGGACCTGGGCGGCCCGAATGGCGAAGGCAACCCCCACCAGCAGCAGGAAGGAAAGGGTCCGAAGGCCAAGCGCGACCCAGGAGGCGCGCGGGTCCTCGGGATCGAACACCACGAACTCGGCCGCGAAGATGCCGTACAACAGCAGCCCGGCCACCCCTAGCCCCACCGCCAGCGGCAGCCCGGCCGGCAAGCGGGCCAGGATCGCTCCCAGGCCGAGCGCGCCCAACCCGGGGATCACCCGGTGGTCCAGCCCTGGCCGCGCCAGCGCGGCCAGCGGGTGGGACTGCAGCAGCCAGTCGACCCCGGCAAAGGCCAGGCCGGCCGCCAGGGTGAGCATGACGAATTGGGTGTCCAGGCGCAGCCGCACCAGCAGGCCCAGCAGACCGAACTCCGCCTCCACTGCCGGCAGCTGTACGATGCGCAGGAGCCCGGAGGCCAGCAGCACCAGGGCGACCATGGCTCCCAGGCGTTCTCCGTCCGGCCTGGGCAGGCGCGGTTCCATGGCCGAATTGTAGCCCAGGCGGGTTGAGCGCCGGGCCGATATAATGCATCCCATGACCCTGCTGGCGGCCCTGCTGGGGTTGGTGCTCGGTGTCGCCATCAATGCCCTGGCGGACAATCTGCCCCTCTCGCGCCGCCCGGGAATGCCGCGCTGCGCCCACTGTGGGGGCCCCCGGCAGGGGGCGGCCCGGTCCGGGCTCCTAGCCTGGGCGCTGGGGAAGCGGAGTTGCGCTTTCTGCGGCCGGGAAATGGGGCTGCGACCGCCGCTGGTTGAGCTTCTGGCCACGGCCGGGGGCGCGCTGATCTACCGCTACGATTCGGCCCCCCAAGAATTCTGGCCGGCGATCGCCGTGTTCGCCGTCTACGCGCTGATCGTGGTCATCGATATCGAGCATCGGCTGATCCTGCACATCGTGACCGTCCCGGCCGCCCTCCTACTGGGTTCAATCGGCAGCCTGGATCCGAACCGCGGGCTGGTGCGCACCCTGTTGGGGGGCGCGGCAGGCTTCGGCATCCTGCTGGGGCTATTCCTTCTGGGCGGGTTGTTTGCCCAGGGTATGGCCCGCCTGCGAGGCCGCACGTTGGACGAGGTCGCCCTGGGGTTCGGCGATGTAACCCTCTCGGCGGTGATCGGCCTGACCCTGGGATGGCCCGGCGTAGTGGCCGCCCTGCTGCTGGGGGTTTTGGCCGCCGGACTGTTCAGCTCCGCCTTCCTCTTGATCATGTTGTTGCGCCGCCGCTACGTGGCCTTTACCCCCATCCCCTACGGACCCTTCCTGGTGCTGGGAGCGCTGCTGGTGTACTTCGGAGCGGGCCCACGCCTGTTGGTTCTCGTCCAGCGCTGAACCCGCCAGTTTACGCTCGCCGCGCTCCCGCCTGGCTGCACTCCCGTGAGGAGAAGTGCGCTGCGAGCCATCCTGGGTATCGGATATCTGGAATCCACAATACAATGCTGTTTAACCATGGCGCGGCGGGTTTACGTAGCTATTTCGTTACAACCGCGTAGCACAGCCGCAACAGTGCACTGTGGTTGGCACCTGAGTACTAGGGTGGATAGACAAGGCTCGGCCTACTATAGGAGATGTCCAAGCGGGCAGCCTTCGAGGGTGAAGCTGCTCCAGGGAGCTGCTATGCGATTGCGCATCGGCCGACGAACGAAAGAACGACGCAAGAAGTCAGTGGGCCAGAGCCTGGTCGAGTTCACCATCATGCTGCCCATCCTGCTGATGATGCTCTCCGGGCTCATCGAGTTCGGTTTTCTGCTCAACGCGTATCTGGATGTCATCGACGCGGCCCGGGAGGCCGCCCGCTTTTCAGCCAACGACGATCCGACCAAGGGGGTGCCAACTGATAGCTACCTGACCCAGACCAACTTCTGGCACCGTGCCTGGCAGGGTGCGAGAGGATCGCTGGCCATCTCCTCCGACGGGCGGATCAACTGGAACTCGACCGATCCTACCGACTGCGCCGGCGTGAACGGAGATATCGTGGTCTCGGCCTTCGAGGTTCTGGGAACCACCGTGGTGAATCGCTGGCCTCTGACCTACCCCTCCGGGGCGAGCAACTGCGGGAACTACCTGTCCAAGATCGAGAGTGATGACGTGGAGGACATCCTGAGCGGGGCGACTATCCCGAACAGCGGGCTCGTGCTGATCGAGGTCTACTACGAATATGAGATGCTTCTTGGCCTTCCGTGGATCACCGAATTCGTCCCGGATCCGATCGTGCTCTATGCCTACACCATCATGCCGAATACCTATGTGGAACCGACTCCGACGCCGTAGCCAGCAGTCCTCCCTGGGATCGGAGCGCGGCCAGGCCCTGGTGCTCATCGCCCTGGCGTTCATCGGGCTGGCGGCTTTCGTCGGCCTCACCGTAGACGCGGGGATCCTGTTCAGCTACATCGGACACCTGCGGCGGGCGACCGACGCGGCCTCGCTCGCCGCGGCCAACCAATTTCGCGAGGGCCGGGCCCCTGAGGAGCTTTCGAACATGGCCTTCGAAATGCTCGAACTCAATGGGCTCAACCCAGTGGGTGTGGTCGCCAAGGTGTGCGATGTCCGAGCTCCAGCCCCGGACATCTTGCCCCCCCCTTCTGGTGATGGCTTCCCCGACGCAGGCCCGGGTTCTCTAAATAACGACGACAGCCTCTGCCCGGGTGAAACCAATCCGCCCAGCGGCCCGGACACGCTGCGCAAGTATGTCAGAGTCGAGACCGAGGTGCAGGTCAACTTCGCTTTTCTGCCGATTATCGGATGGGATTCGACGGTCATTCGGGCCAATTCGATCTCCGAAGCAGCTTCGGTGGATCTGGTGCTTGTGCTCGACATTTCCGCTTCGATGTCGTACAACCTGTGCGGCGATGGCATCGACAACGACGAGGACGGGGCGATAGACGACTGCTCAAGCAACAATCCCCCGGACGCGACCGGCCCCGTGAACGGCCCCCCTGGACTCACGAACTCCGAATCCGGCATCGCCTGGTGCATCGAGAACCGATCGCTGGCTGATGACCAGCCAGGCGACGACCCCGGCGGTCCGCCCGACGGTGACCGCGAAGACGACTGTCACCCGTTCGAGGAAGTGCGAGCCGCTGCCCATCTTCTGGTCGATCGCATGTACTACCCATACGATCGGCTTGGCATTGTGACCTTTGCCAGACTGGCGGGTGTCAAGCTTGAGCTGGACCCCAACGATCCGCCTCAGCCGTGCGGACCCGTCGACACTTCAGACCCGGATGACTTGAAAGCCTGCGCCGACAACGTAATTGATCTGCTGGATCCCGTCTTAGAAGCGAATGTCCCGGTAGACTGCCCAAACCTCTACCCCGCCCCGCCAGGAACGGGTGATCCACGCGGCTGCGGCGGAACAAACACCGGTGATGGAATGAAAGGTGCCGCTGGGATGTATTGCCGGGACGCCGTGGCCTATGGCGGAAATGGCGATAATGACTGCGATCCGGGCGAGATGCGGGAGGAGGCGGTCTGGATTGCGATCGTCCTTTCGGATGGCGTCGCCAATTCAGCCAGTAAGGTCTCACCTCCAGCGGTTCCTGACGACTGGTGGTGCCCAGAGGCCACCTGGGCCCCGCCAACGGGATCTGGCCCTCCGTATTGCAATGACGGGAATCCAGATCCATCCACCCGCCATGCGAGCACGGCTGTCGACGACTACGACGCCGATGACTACGCCCGCGATTGGGCTGACTTCCTGGGCTGTCCAAACCCTCCCAATACAACCTGCGCTCCGACGGTTCCACTGGGAGGCCAGGACGTTGTGATTTTCTCGATTGGCTTGGGAAAGGACGTGACCAACTACAGCGAGGGGGGCGCGCCGGACCAGGGTGAGCAACTGCTGCGGTACATCGCCGACGTGGGTGACGATGGCGACGCCGCTAGCATTCCCGATCCTTGCGCGGGCGCCGCCGCTGAGGAGGACTGCGGCAATTACTACTTCGTTCTCGATCCGAGCGGGGGTCAACTGCTAGATGTCTTTGAGGCAATTGCCTCCCGAATATTCACTCGTATCACGCACTAGGCAAGGAAGAGAAAGCATATGATTGAAGCGTTCATTGGCAGCCTAAAACGAAGACGGCGGTCTCGGGCGCAGGGCCTGGTCGAGTTTGCGCTCATTCTGCCGGCCTTGCTGATCTTGATCTTCGTAATCATCGAGCTGGCGCGGGTGTTGGCCGCCTGGCTATCCATCGAGAACGGCGCCCGGTTTGGGGTGCGCTATGCCGTCACCGGTGAATGGAATGAGGACAAGTACTGTGGAGGCGTCTGCCCAGATGAAGCCGCCGAGGACGCGGCGCGAATTCCATCCATCAGGGACGCAGCTATAGCCGGGGCTCCGGCAATCCTCGCAGATTATGGCGATCTGACCGACGTCGCTGGCGATTCAGGGTTCTTCCAGGTCACCGTGTGCTCAAAGAATTCCGTTGTGG
>Ga0209342_10008066_pt1 | contig 10564 bp, 7 predicted proteins | sample RifCSP16_2_FD_184023 | JGI IMG/M metagenome (GOLD analysis project Ga0209342, IMG submission 184023) | Soil microbial communities from Rifle, Colorado - Rifle CSP2_sed 16_2 (SPAdes) (version 2) | ecosystem: Environmental > Terrestrial > Deep subsurface > Rock core/Sediment | place: Rifle... | reverse complement strand
GGGCCTGCCGCTCTTGCTGGCGCCCGCCTACGCGGCTCTCGGCCGCGAGGGGTGCGTCCTGCTCATGGCGCTACTGGCGGCGGCGGCGGCGCTCGTCTGCCGGCAGCTGGCGCTGCAGCTCACGGGTGACGCTGGAGTCGCCCTGGCGGCGTGGCTCACCGCGGTCGGGCCGCCGCTCTTCTTCTACGCCTTCCACCTCTATACCGAGGTGCCTTCGGCCCTCGCGGCCGGCGGCTCGCTCCTGCTCCTGCTCGGCAGGCCGGGCGCTCCTGGGGCGGCGCTCGCGGCGCTGGCTGCGGCCACGCTCCCGTGGCTGCACGTCAAGATGATCCCGGCGTCAGCGGCCCTCGGCCTCATAGCACTCGTGCGACTGCGCGGACGGGCGCTCGCGGCCTTCCTGCTCGTGGCGGCCGCCGCGGCGGCGGGGTTCGCTGGCTACTACTGGTCGGTCTTCGGAGTCGCGACGCCCCTCGCGCTGTACGGCGGCGTGCCCGCGGATGCGCGGGTCTTGTCCTGGCGCTCGCTCGCGGGCCTCTTCCTCGACCGTTCCTTCGGTCTGCTGCCGACCGCGCCCGTCTTCCTGCTAGCGCTCGCCGGGCTGCCGGCTGTCCTGCGCCGGCGCGAGGCCTGGCCGCATGCGCTCGTAGGCCTGGCCGTGCTGGCGCCGCTCGTCTCCTGGCGCATGTGGTGGGGAGGGCAGTGCCCACCGGCCCGGTTCCTGGTGCCGATGCTGCCGTTCCTGGGCGTGGCGCTGGCGCTGCGCCTCGCCCGGGCCCAGACGGGCCTCGCGCGCTGGTGGCCCGGGCTGTTCCTGACCGGCGTGGTGCTCTCGGCGGTCGCAGTGGCCGAGCCCGCCGCCCGGCTGCTGCTGAACCGGGGGAACCGTCCGACACGGCTGTGGGCGGCTCTGTCGGACGGCGTCCCGATCGGCGACTATCTGCCGACGCTCACGCACGCGTCGGAGCGCGACGCCCGGCTCGCGCTGGTGTGGCTAGGGGCGCTCGGCCTGCTGCTCGCGCTCGATCGTGCGGCCGCAAGCCGCCCGCGCGTCGACCGCGCGTTCTCGAGCTTCGCGGCGGCGGTCGCCGCGGTCCTGCTGCTGGGCATCGTGATCGACCTCGGCGTGGGCCAGCCGGGGCCGGAGCTACCGCGGCAGGAGGCGCAGGCCCATCAGGGCCGCGGCGCCACGCACTCGATCATCCAGGGAGAGAAGCTCGAGATCTGGAACGAGTGCCTGCCCCAGCACCGCGGTCGCGAGGTGGATGGCATCCAGCGTCCGGACTGGCTCTTTCGGGAAAGGCCGGCGTGCCCGGTCGACGATCTCATGGTCCAGGTCGAACAGGATCCAGTGCTCGACGGCCAGGCGGACCCGGGCTCGGCGCTCTGCCGCCACTGCCTCCTCGACTCCCTCGACGGCAACGGCGCGGATCAGCACGCGATCGCACTCGACGAGCGTCAGCGTGGAGCTCAGGACGAGCTCAGCCGCCGCGAGCACCTCACGCACAGCGGCCGATCTCGGCTCGCCCAGGAGCCAGGCCAGGACCGCACTGGACTCGGCGTAGACGTTCAGCGGTCGTCTCGGTCGTCGTCGAGCAGGCGCTTGGCGGCGCCCGTGGGGAGCACGGGATCGAGGGGCGTGTAGAGATCCGGCCGGTTGGCGGACCCCAATCGTGCACGGCCGCTTCGCAACGCTTCGATCAGAGCGGGGTGGGCGACGTCGACCGGCGGCCCCGGCCGTCGCAACTCGGCGATGACCTCCCCGCGGTCCGTCACGAGGATCTCCTGCCCCTCTCGGACGAGGCGGAGGGCTACATCGTCAAGGATCGAAACCTGATCCCTTCAGTTCGAGAGGCGGAGGTGCCAGCGCTCCTTCTCGGCGTGCGCGGTCGGGTCGCCAGGCAAGAGCGCCGCCTCGAGGACCTCCTCGATCGACGAGACGAGCCGGATCTTCAGGTCGCGGCTGACGTTCTCGGGGATGTCTTCCTTGACGGCCTTCTCGTTGCGCTTGGGAAGCAGGACTTCCTTGACGCCGAGGCGGTGCGCCGCGAGGACTTTCTCCTTGATGCCGCCGACCGCGAGCACGCGGCCCGAGAGCGTCACCTCGCCCGTCATCGCCACGCGCGGGCGCACCGGGCGCCCCGTGAGCAGCGACACGATCGCGGTCGTCAGCGTGACGCCGGCCGAGGGGCCGTCCTTGGGGATGGCTCCCTCGGGCACGTGCAGGTGCAGGTCGACGCGCTCGAAGAACGAGTCCTCGATGCCGAGCTGGCGCGCGTGGGCCCTCACCCAGGACAGCGCCGTCTGGGCACTCTCCTTCATCACGTCTCCGAGCTGGCCCGTGAGCGTGAGGCCCTTCTTCCCGAACATCTGGGTGGCCTCGATGTAGAGCACCTCGCCGCCGGCCGCCGTCCAGGATAGGCCGGTCGCGACGCCCGGGATCTGGGTGCGCTCGGTCATCTCCTCGTCGCGCATGTAGTACGGGGCACCCAGGAACTCCTCGACCTTCTCCGGCGTGACGGCCACGGTCTCGTTCTGGCCCTCGGCCTTCTTGCGCGCGACCTTGCGGATGATGCTCGCCACCTCGCGCTCGAGGTTCCGCAGGCCCGCCTCACGCGTGTACTCGCGGATCAGCTTGACGAGCGCCTCGTCGCCGAAGGCCACCTGCTCGGCGTTCAAGCCGTGGTTGTCGAGCTGCTTCGGGATGATGTGGCGCCGCGCGATGTGGAGCTTCTCCTCCTCGGTGTAGCCGGCGAGCCGGATCACCTCCATGCGATCGCGCAGCGCCGGCGGCACGGTGTCGAGGATGTTGGCGGTGGTGATGAACAGCACCTCCGACAGGTCGAACGGCAGGTCGATGTAGTGGTCCTTGAAGGTGTTGTTCTGCTCCGGGTCGAGCACCTCGAGCAGCGCCGACGACGGGTCGCCGCGGAAGTCGGCGCCGATCTTGTCCACCTCGTCCAGGATCACCACCGGGTTCTTGCTCTCGGCGCGGCGCAGGCCCTGGATGATCTGGCCCGGCAGCGCGCCGATGTAGGTGCGGCGGTGGCCGCGGATCTCGGCCTCGTCGCGCATGCCGCCGAGGCTCAGGCGGTGGAACTTGCGGCCGAGGGCGCTCGCGATCGACTTGCCGAGGCTGGTCTTGCCGACGCCCGGCGGGCCCACGAAGCACAGGATCGGGCCCTTGATGTCGGGCTTCATCTTGCGCACGGCCAGGTATTCGAGGATGCGGTCCTTGACCTTCTCGAGGTCGTAGTGGTCGTTGTCGAGGACTTCCTTGGCCTTGACCAGGTCGATGTCGCTCTCGGTGCGCTTGCTCCAGGGCAGCGAGACCACCCAGTCGAGGTAGGTGCGCGTGACGGTGTACTCGGCGGCCGCTGGCGACATGCGCGAGAGCCGCTCCAGCTCGCGCACTGCCTCCTTCTTCGCCTCCTCCGGCATCCCGGCCGCCTCGATCTTCTCCCGGAGCTCGGAGATCTCGCGCTGCTGGTCGTCGCTGTCGCCGAGCTCCTTCTGGATCGCCTTCATCTGCTCGCGCAGGTAGTACTCGCGCTGGTTCTTCTGCAGCTCGCTCTTCACCTGGCTCTGGATCTTGCTGCCGACCTCGAGCACCTCGAGGTCCTTCACCAGGACCCGGTTGACCCGCTCGAGCCGCGCGCGCACGTCCGTCGCTTCGAGCAGCTCCTGCTTCTGCGCGGTGTTGAGCGTCGGGAGGCTCGCGGCGATGAAGTCCGCGATCCACGGAGGCTCCTGGATGTTGCCGGCGAGCGTCGCGAGCTCGTCCGACAGCGTGGGGGACAGCTCCACCACGCGCTGGAAGAACGAGGTGGCGCTCTGCGCGAGAGCCTTGACCTCGATCTCCTGGTCGGCGGGTACGAGCTCCTTGACGAGCTCGACCTTGGCCTTGAGGAACGGGCGGTACTGGGTGACCTCCCGGATCCGGAAGCGCTGGATGCCCTCGACCACCAGCCGCAGCGAGCCGTCCGGGAAGCGGAACATCTTGCGGATGTGGGTGAGCGTGCCCGTGGTGTAGAGGTCGCTCTCGAGCGGCTCGTCGACGGCAGGGTCGCGCTGAGTCAGGACGCCGATGACCTTGCGCTGCTTGACCGCGTCGTTGACGAGCGCCACGGAGCTCTCGCGGGCGACGGCGAGCGGCAGCACCGCCTGCGGGAACAGCAGCGTGTCGCGCAGCGGCAGGATGCCGACCTCGGTCGGCAGGTCGTCGAGGTCGATCTCGTGAACGCCGGCCGACTCGAAGTCAGGCTTGCGCTCGTCGCTCAAATCCCCTCCTCAGTCGCGGGCGCCAGTGCGCAGCGTGACGCTCGCGAGCTCCTTCTGCAGGCGCGCGAAGGCCTTGGCCTCGCGCTCGTAGTGCACGCGGCTCTCGCTCTCTTCCTGGCAGTCGCGGCACAGCAGCGCGAAGGGCAGCGCGCGCAGGCGCGCCGACGCGATCTCCTGGTCGCACTCCTGGCAGCGCCCGTAGCTGCCGTTCTCGAGCCGCAGGATCGCCTGGTCGATCTTCTTGAGCGTCTCGCTCTTCATCTGCATCAGGGCGAGGTCCACTTCCTGCACGAAGTCGTCGACGCTCTGTTCCTCGGCGTCGCGCACGTCGTGCGCGTCCATCGGGATCGCCTCGCGCAGCGAGCGAAGCTTCTCGTGGATCTCGCGCCTGCGGTCTTCCAGCATTCCCTTGAGCAGCAGGTAGCGCTCGCGGTCGATCGTTTCGTTCTTGCGTGCCATGGGATCCCTCCCTTCGAGGTGAGGTTCCGCCCCCTTCTCGTTCACTTGAGTCTCAGTGCGACCATCCGGTAACCCTCGATCTGCGCGTTGTAGACGCGCAGGCGTGCGCGGCCCGCGGGCCGGGCGGCGGCGATGGCGCTCTCGAATGCCTCGCTCGTCGCCACCGGCTGTCCGTTGACGGTGACGATCACGTCGCCACGAACCAGGTTTGCGTCTTCCGCCACCTCGCCCGCCTCCACGTCCATCACCACGACGCCCTTCGTGTCGCGAGGCAAACCAAAGCGCTCCGCCACCGCCGGCGTGAGGTCGCGAAGCGTCATTCCCAGGCTGGCGCGGCCGGCCTCGGTGCTCGCTTCGTCCGCGGTCTGGTCGGGGAAGGTGCCGAGCGTCACGCTGACATTCTTGTTGTCCTTGCCGCGCACCAGCTCCAGCTTGACCGTGGTCCCGGGAGCGAGCGACGCGATGTGCCGCGACAGGTCGCCGTTGTCCTGGATCAGCTTGTCGTCGGCCTTGAGGATCGCGTCCTCGGGCAGCAGGCCGGCCTTTTCGGCGGGCGAGCCGGGGTTGACCGAGGTGACGAGCGCGCCCTTCGCGTCGTCGAGGCCGTAGGTCGCCGCGAGGTCCTCGCTCATCGGCCCGATCGTGACCCCCATCCAGCCGCGCGTGACCTTGCCCTTGTCGCGCAGCTGCGCAAGGATGTCCTTCGCCACGTTGATCGGCACCGAGAAGCCGACGCCGGCGCTCGCCTGCGTGCCGCCGGTCACGATCAGCGTGTTGATCCCGACCACCTCTCCGCGCGTGTTGATCAGCGGTCCTCCCGAGTTGCCGGGGTTGATCGCGGCGTCGGTCTGGATCATCTCGACGGACGTGTTGCGCACGCCCAGCTCCAGGTCGCGCCCCTTGAAGGACACGACACCGACCGTCACGCTGTTGCCGCCGCCCGGCAGCCCGAACGGGTTGCCGACGGCCATCACCCACTCGCCGACCTCCAGCTGGTCGGAGTTGCCGAGCGGGATGGGCGTGAGCCCCGCCTTCGGCTCGATCTTGATCAGCGCCACGTCCGTGCGCGCGTCCTGGCCGACGATCTTGGCGTCGTAACGCTTGCCGTCGGGGAAGCTGACGTTGATCTCGTCGGCGCCCTCGATCACGTGGCGGTTGGTGAGGATGTAGCCCTGGTCGTCGATCACGAAGCCCGAGCCGAGGCTCGTGCGGGTGCGGCGCTCGCCGCGCTCGCCCTCGGGAGCGGGGGAGAAGAACCGCTCGGGTCCGTCGTCGCCCTGCCCGAAGAGGTCGCGGAACGGGTCGCGGTTGCGGGGCAGCCGCACGGTCTTCTGGGTGTTGATGTTGACCACCCCCGGGTTGGCCGCGCGCGCGATGTCGCGGAAGGTGTCGAGGCCGAACGCCGCGCCGGGCGCCTGGGCTTCCGTGTTGGCGACCGCCGCCTGCGGACGGCGGACCTGCGAGGTGACGAGGGCCCCCACCAGGGTCGCGGCCATCGCGACCGAGAAGAACGAGCCGATCGTCAGCGTGCGCGGTCTCATCGAGTTTCCATCCTCCGTGGCGGGGGCCTGTCCCTCGCCGTCTCGTTACGACTTGGCTCCTGCTGGCCCTTTAAGGTCCATCAGGAGCCCCGCAGTATACCCGAAAGAGCAATCCCCGTGCCGTCCTGTCTCTCCCGCTGCCGGCCTCAAGTTACGGATTCTCAAGGACATGACGAGTGCGGCGGGTGAAAAGTTGTGTGCGAACGTCCTTTGATGAGGACATGCGGGTCAGGCACGGAAACGAACGAACGGGAACGGATAAACGTCAGAAAGCAACGGACAACGGATAGACGGAAAACGGATAGACATTGGGCATCAATAGTCGTCCATCCCCGGCGAGGGCGGGGCATCCTTCTTCTTCTCCGGGATCTCGGCGACGACCGCCTCCGTCGTGAGCATCAGGGCGGCAATCGACGAGGCGTTCTGAACGGCCGTGCGAACGACCTTGGTGGGGTCGATGACCCCGGCCTCGACCAGGTTCTCGAAGCGGTCGGTCTGGGCGTTGTAGCCGTGGTCGGCCTCCTTCGCGGCCTTGATCTGGGCCACGATGATGCTGCCCTCCTTCCCGGCGTTGGAGGCGATCCAGCGGGCCGGCTCCTCGATCGCGCGACGCGTGAGCTCGATGCCGACGCGCACGTCGTGGGGCAGCTCCTTCTCGTCCTGGAGCAGCTTGTCGAGGGCCGGAATCGTGCGCAGCAGCGCGACCCCGCCGCCAGGAACGATGCCCTCCTCGACCGCCGCCTTGGTCGCGTGCATCGCGTCCTCGACGCGGGCCTTCTTCTCCTTCATCTCGGTCTCGGTCGAGGCACCGACCTTGATCACCGCGACGCCGCCGACGAGCTTGGCGAGCCGCTCCTGGAGCTTCTCGCGGTCGTAGTCGGAGGTCGTCTCCTCGACCTGGGTGCGGATCTGCTTGACGCGGCCCTCGATCGCCCCGGCCGTGCCGGCGCCCTCGATGATCGTGGTGTTGTCCTTGTCGATCGTGACCTTCTTGGCCCGGCCCAGGTCCTCGAGCTTGAGGTTCTCGAGCTTGATGCCGAGGTCCTCGGTGATCGCCTTGCCGCCGGTGAGGATCGCGATGTCCTCGAGCATGGCCTTCCTGCGATCGCCGTAGCCGGGCGCCTTGACCGCCGCGGCCTTGAGCGTGCCGCGCAGCTTGTTGACCACCAGCGTCGCGAGTGCCTCGCCTTCGATCTCCTCGGCCACGATCACGAGCGGACGGCTCTGCTGGGCGACCTTCTCGAGGACCGGGAGCAGGTCCTTCATGCTCGAGATCTTCTTCTCGTAGATCAGCAGGTAGGGGTCCTCGACGACCGCCTCCATGCGCTCGGGGTCGGTGACGAAGTAGGGCGACAGATAGCCGCGGTCGAAGCGCATGCCCTCGACCACGTCGAGGCTCGTCTCCATCGACTTCGACTCCTCGACGGTGATCACGCCGTCCTTGCCGACCTTCTCCATCGCCTCGGCGATGATCGTGCCGATCGTCTCGTCGCTGTTGGCCGAGATCGTGCCGACCTGCGCGATCGCCTTGCCCTTGACCGGCTTCGAGAACCGCTTGAGCTCCGAGATGATCACGCCCACGGCCTTCTCGATGCCGAGCTTCAGCGACATCGGGTTGGCGCCGGCGGTGACGTTCTTCATGCCCTCGCGCAGCAGCGCCTGGGCGAGCACGGTCGCAGTCGTCGTGCCGTCGCCGGCGACGTCCGAGGTCTTCGAGGCCACCTCGCGCAGCATGCGGGCGCCGAGGTTCTCCATCGGGTCCTTGAGATCGATCTCCTTCGCCACCGTGACGCCGTCCTTGGTGATGACGGGGGAGCCGTACTTCTTGTCGAGGACGACGTTGCGCCCGCGCGGGCCGAGGGTCACCTTGACCGCGTCGGCCAGAGCGTTGACGCCTCGCAGCACCGCCGCGCGCGCGTCGTCGCGATAAACGATTTCCTTCGCCATCTCTTTCAACCTCCTTCGCAGCGACCTAGAAACACGTAACGAAGCGACTCATGAAGCAACCTGCGGAAACACAGTCAGCACCTGGCCGCCATGCCACGGGCCACGGGTAGCGGCGGAACCGGAGGGCTCCCGGGCCGAGTCGCCCCCGGGCTCGTCGACTCGGCACGGGATCCCGGTCCGCCGCGGAGACGTGGGCAACGGGGCGGGAGCGGCTCTAGGAAAGCACCCCGAGGATCTCGTCCTCCTTCAGGATGAGCAGGTCCTCGCCGTCGACCTTCACCTCGGTGCCCGACCACTTGCCGATCAGCACCTTGTCGCCGGCCTTGAGGTCGAGCGGCATCTTGTCGCCGCTCTCCAGGATGCGGCCCGAGCCGACCGCGATCACCTGGGCCTGGAGCGGCTTCTCCTTGGCGGAGTCGGGGATGATGATGCCACCGACCTTCTGCTCGGCTTCCTCGATCCTGCGCACCAGCACGCGGTCGCGCAGCGGTCTCACCTTCCCCATCGGACGTCCTCCTGTCGAATGAACTTTGGCAGCAGGCGCGACCGAGCTCCGCCCGGCCGGGCGCTTTTTCGAGGCCTGGGACTTCTTGCTCGCGCTCACTTGGTGACCGCGATCGAGATCTGCTTCGGCTTGGCTTCCTCACGCTGCGGCAGCGTGACGCGCAGCACGCCGTCCTTGAACTCGGCCTTGATCTTCCCGGTGTCGACCACGTTCGGCAGCGTGAAGGAGCGGCTGAACGTCCCGTAGGCGCGCTCCACGCGGTGGTACTGCTCGCGCTTCACCTCCGTCTCGAACTTGCGCTCGCCGCGCAGCGTCAGCACGTTGTTCTCGACCTGAACGTCGACGTCCTTCGAGTCGATCCCGGGCAGCTCGGCCTTCATGACCAGGTTGCCCTCGTGCTCGAAGATGTCGACTGCCGGCGCCCAGGCTCCGCCGAGCGCCCAGTCCTCCTCCGCGCCGCGGGGGACGCCCCGGAACGCCTCGTCGAAGATCCGGTTCATGCGGTCCTGGACCGTCACCAGCTCACGAAACGGCTCATATCTCACGATTGCCATACTGATCCTCCTCTTGAAGGTTCCTCGAACGTCGTTTCAGTTCCCCTTGACCGTGTACTCGGCGTCCACGACGTCGCCCGCGGGCTTCGTCGCGTCCGGCCCGGCCGGGGCGCCCGGGGCACCCGCCGCCGGTGCGCCCGCCTGCTTGTAGAGCTCCTCGGCGAGCTTGTGGCTCAGCTTCGTGAGCGTCTCGACGGCCGCCTTGATCGCTGCCGCGTCGTCGCCCAGAGCGGCCTTTCGGGTCTCGCTCACGGCCTGCTCGATCGCGGAGGCCTCGGAGTCCGAGAGCTTCGCGCGGTGCTCGGTGAGCAGCTTCTCAACCTGGTAGGCGAGGTTGTCGGCCTGGTTGCGCTGGTCGACGAGCTCGCGCTTCTGATGGTCTTCGGTCGCATGCGAGGCCGCCTCGCTCACCATCTTCTCGACCTCGTCCTTGGCGAGGCCCGACGAGGCGGTGATCGTGATCGCCTGCGACTTGCCGGTGGCGCGGTCCTTCGCCGACACGCTCAGGATCCCGTTCGCGTCGATGTCGAAGGTCACCTCGATCTGTGGCACGCCGCGCGGCGCCACCGGGAGGCCGGTCAGGTGGAAGTTGCCGAGCGTACGGTTGCCGTTCGCCATCTCGCGCTCGCCCTGCAGGACGTGGATCTCCACGGACGGCTGGCTGTCGCTGGCGGTCGAGAAGACCTCGGTCTTCTTGACCGGGATCGTGGTGTTGCGCTCGATCAGCCGGGTCATGACACCGCCCAGCGTCTCGACTCCGAGCGACAGCGGTGTCACGTCCAGCAGCAGGACGTCCTTCACCTCGCCGGCGAGGATTCCGGCCTGGATCGCGGCGCCGACGGCCACGACCTCGTCGGGGTTGACGCCCTTGTGCGGCTCCTTGCCGAAGTAGTCCTTCACCAGCTGCTGGATCTTCGGCATGCGGGTCATCCCGCCGACGAGCACCACCTCGTCGATCGCGGAGGGCTCGACGCCGGCGTCCTTCAGGGCCTGACGCACCGGTCCCATGGAGCGCTGGAGCAGGTCGTCGGTGATCTGCTCGAGCTTCGCGCGCGTCAGCTTGAGGGCGAGGTGCTTGGGGCCCGAGGCGTCCGCCGTGACGAAGGGCAGGTTGATCTCGGTCTCGAGTGTCGTCGACAGCTCGCACTTCGCCTTCTCGGCGGCTTCCTTCAGCCGCTGCAGCGCCATCTTGTCCTTCGAGAGGTCGATCCCCTGGTCCTTCTTGAACTCCGCCACGATCCAGTCGATCACGCGCTGGTCGAGGTTGTCGCCGCCCAGAT
>Ga0209342_10008063_pt1 | contig 10566 bp, 9 predicted proteins | sample RifCSP16_2_FD_184023 | JGI IMG/M metagenome (GOLD analysis project Ga0209342, IMG submission 184023) | Soil microbial communities from Rifle, Colorado - Rifle CSP2_sed 16_2 (SPAdes) (version 2) | ecosystem: Environmental > Terrestrial > Deep subsurface > Rock core/Sediment | place: Rifle... | reverse complement strand
CCGGCTTCGAGGCGCCGCTCGCGATGGCTGCGGTTGGCTCGGTGGGCGTGCTCGCCGTCCTTGCGCGTCGCCGAGAGGAATAGTCCCTCTTCCGGGGGGCCGCAGGGCCCCCCGCCCCCTTGCTCTGTCCCCCGGCACGAGGCGAGGCCCGCGCCGCCGCGCAACCGTTAACTAGCGCACGGATGCTCCCAAAGCCCGTTTGCGATGGACGGCGCCAGCTACGCGTCGGTTGAGGAGGCGCTCAAGGCGGCTGCGGGCGCGCCGATCCGCCTCCGCGGCTGGCTCCACCGCACGCGCTCTTCCGGCGGCATCGTCTTCAGCGTGCTTCGCGACGGCACGGCAATCATCCAGGTAACCGTGAAGAAGGGCGCCGTCCCCGACGCGGAGTTCGAGTCTGCGCAGAAGGCCCTCATTGAATCCTCCGTCGAGGTCGAAGGGACGGTCCACAACGACGCGCGCGCGCCGGGCGGCAAGGAGGTGCGCGCAAGCGCCTTCCGCGTCGTCGCCTTCGCCGAGAACTTCCCGATCACGGGCAAGGAGACCGACGAGACGCTGCTCGACATCCGGCACCTGTGGCTGCGCTCGCGCGAGATGGCCTCGACGATGAAGGTGCGCGCGACTATCCTCGACCTGCTGCGCGAGTTCTACGACGGGCAGGGCTACACGGAGGTCCACTGCCCGACCTTCGTCTCCGGCCAAACGGAGGGCGGCTCGACGCTCTTCCGCGTCCCCTACTTCGACGACGAGGTCTTCCTCACGCAGTCCTCGCAGCTCTACCTCGAGACGATGATCTTCTCGCTCGGCAAGGTCTACACGCTCCAGCCCTCCTTCCGCGCGGAGAAGTCGCGCACGAGGCGCCACCTCACGGAGTACTGGCACTTCGAAGTCGAGGCGGCTTGGTACTCGAACGACGAGATGATGGCCGAGGAGGAGAAGATGCTCGCGTTCCTCGCGCGCCAGGTCGTCGAGAAGCACCCGCAGGAGCTCGCGGCGCTCAAGCGCGACCCCGGGAAGCTCAAGAACATCGAGCCGCCCTTCCCGCGCATCAGGTACGAGGAGGCGATCGAGCTTGCCAACAAGCGCGGGCTCCACCTCAAGTACGGCGACGACTTCGGCTACGAAGAGGAGAAAGTTCTCACGGAGGGCTTCGAGAAGCCCTTCTTCATCACGCACTTCCCGAAGGAAGTGAAGGCGTTCTACCACCGGCCGGACCCGGCGGGGCCAAAGACGGTCCTCAACCACGACCTCCTCGCGCCCGAGGGCTACGGCGAGGTCATCGGCGGCGGCGAGCGCATCTGGGAATTGCAGGTACTCCTCGACCGCATCAAGGAGGCGAACCTCGAGGAGGAGGACTACAAGTGGTATGTTGATTTGAGGCGCTACGGCAGCGTGCCGCACGCAGGGTACGGCCTCGGCGTCGACCGCCTCGTGATGTATTTCCTCGGGCTCGAGCACATCAAATGGTCCCTGCCCTACCCGCGCATGATGCGCCGCGTGTACCCGTGAGGGCGCCGCGATTTGGCTCGGCCGACCTTCCCGGCCCCCTCACGTGCCGGCCTTGGGGCCTGCCCACCCCCCGAGGGAGGTTTTTCGGGCTTTTCGAGCGTGATTCACGCTCAGGCCGGGGGGTCATTGACTTGTGCGGCTTTTGAGCGTGAATCGAGCGTGAATCCGGTGGCCCTCTCACGCTCAGCCAGCGTGCCCGGGCCGGCCCTCATTTCCACGAGTGGAAATGTCGGGGCAATCCGACCCCGTTTTCGACGCGTTTTTCGCCTCGGAAACCCCGCAATTTCCCGTGGAAAACCACGCTCAAACCACGCTCGAAGGCTTTATCTCACTCACGCTTGATTCGCGAGGCGGGGTGACCCAAAGAATGGTGACAGCGTACTGCGTGAAGTGCAAGACGAAGCGTGAGATGAAGAACCCGAAGAAGGTCAAGATGAAGAACGGCAAGCCGGCCACGAAGGGCGAGTGCCCGAAGTGCGGCACGACGCTCTACCGAATCGGTGGCTGAAGGTCTTCGGGCGAGGATGGGGCCTGGCGAAAGCTGGTCACCCCGCGTGAACCGACCTTTGTTTCGCTTTCCGGCGCGGCGGCAAAACCGCCGCGCCGACTTTCCCCTTTTTTCCTCGAGTTCTAACCTCGATAGGCGACGCTGCGGTGCGCGAAGTAGGCGAAGCGAACCGACGAGCCGACGACCGTGTAGATCGCTCGGTGATCGCCGACTCTGACGGCGCGCAACCCCCGCTCTCCGTGCAGCCGCCGAATGTCGCAACCGGGCCGCGGCCGGAACGCGTCGGCTGAAAGCCCGTCGAAGACGTGATAGAGCCGTTTCCGAACGTCCTTGGGCAAGGAGGCGAAGTCGCGCTCGGCGCGCTTTTCAAGCTCGATTGCTAAAGTGCGCAATCTCAGTCATCGCCCAGCGACTTGCGCACCTCTTTCCAGTCGCGGCCTTTGAAGGTCCGAAGGCGCTTCTTTGCCTCCTTGATGACCTGGGCCGCGAATTCCTCCAGGGGCTGGGCGTCCATCAGGTCGTTGACCACGTCGTCAAACGTGGCCCCGCCCATCTTGTACGCCCTGAGCCGTTCGAAGGTGTCTCGTCGCACGGCGACGCTCCGGTACTTGGACTTCATAAAGTTACAATGATACTAATCACTATAATATCATGCTCTCACGGGCACCGGGGGCGGACAGGCTTCGGGGGGGCGGCCGGGCGCAGGAGGGTCGCGCCCCTTGAACCGACCCCCGCCTCTTTTTGGACGGGGGGAACCGCCGAGCCGCCTTTTCCCGCTCTCCCTGCGATCCTAACCGCGATAGGCAACGCTTCGGTGGGCGAAGGTAAGGAACCACACGGTGTCACCGACCACAACAAACGTGCCGCGGTAGTCGCCGACCCTGACGGCAAACGCACCCCTCTCCCCCTTGAGCCTCCTCACGTCGCACTTGGGACGGGCCCGGAAGGGGTTTTCGGCGAGCTCCTCGAAGGCGGCAGAGAACCGCCGACGGACATCGGGTGGTAGGTCCCCGAATTCGCGCTCCCCTTTGTGTTGAAACGCGATGCGGTAGAGCCCCAACCTCAGTCATCACCCAGCGACTTGCGGACCTGCTTCCAACTCCGGCCGCGCAGGTCTTTGAGCCGGCGCCGGTGCTCTGCGAGCACCTCTTCCGAGACCTCCTCGATGGGCAGGGCGTCCATGAGTTGGTTGAGCACCTCGTCGAAGGTGGCGCCGCCCATCTTGTAGTCTTTCAGCCGTTCGAAGGTCGCGCGTCGCACGGCGACGCTGCGGTACTTGGACTTCATAAAGTTACAATGATACTAATCACTAAAATATCATTCTCTCATGGTTCGGGCGGCGGGACCCGGAACGGCCCATCTCCGCCGGAAACGGGCGGCCGAGGGGCCCTGGGCGCGCACGGGGCCCGGCGCGAGCTGGTCACTCTGGGTGAACCGGCCATTGTTTCGTATCCGGCGCGGCGGGGAACCGCCGCGCCGACGTTCCCCTTTTTTCCCCTTGGCGAAGCGTCCACCAAGGGCTCGTCTAACGTTCTCGGAGCACGCGAAGCGTTCTGATCGAAATGGGAATCCAAACGATTCCCCCAAGAAGCACGAGCGCGCTTGAAAAGCGGCCCTCGGATAGCCCGACGATGCCCCACACGAACGCGAAAGCCACCACGAATGTCGACGCGACCATGAACGTCTTCGACAGGCCATCCAAGGCTCACGGGCCCCCTCGACGCTGAAGGAGTGCGGCTATCTCCAACTCTAGCCACTCCGCAATTAGCTTCCCGTCGACCTTCCCGCGAAGCTCCTTCATCGCGAGCCCCATCAGCGGCCCGTGCGCCGCCTCGCCCTTCTCCCGCACGAGGGCCTCCTTGCCCTCAACGAGCGTGCGGACCGCGCGGCGCGCATCCTCGAGGGAGAGCCCCTGAGCGCCGGCGATCGCGCGTTGAAGCGGCTCGCCCCTTCGCACGACGGCGACAAAGAGGGGGCCGATCGCCTCCTTGGCAATCTCGCCGCGCCGCATCCCGTCCCGCAGCGCCTCGATAACCTCACGCGCGCGCTTCCAATCGAACTTAGAGTCGCCCTCCGCGTCGGAAAGCTCCGTGAGGAGGAGGCGGGCGACCGCGGAGTTCACCTGGACCATCTGGCCCGCGTCCGGCGCGGACCCGGAAGTCTCGTCGAGCGCGACTTCCTCGAAGCGGTCGAGGTTGTCGGTCTGCGCAAGCTGCTCGCCAAGCGCCGGGGAGACCCCCGAGCGCCTCACGATCTCCGCGAGCTGATCCTCGGGCATCGGCGGCAGCTTCGCGCGCACGCGCTCCAACCGCTCGCCGGCAAGGCGGATTGGCGGGATGTCCGTCTCCGGGTACATGCGGGCGGCCCCCGGCATGGGCCGCAGGAACCGGGTCGAGAAGCGCTCCGTGTCCTCGAGATTCACGGCCCTCACCTCGCTTGAGGCGCCCAGCGGAGCGATCCGCGCGCGGTCGATGATGGACTTGAAGGCCCGGGCAAGCACATCAGGCGAGCCGGCTGCGACAAGGAAGCAGTCCTCGGAGCCGACCTTGAGCTTGTCCTTGAGCGCCGCGACCTCGCCTTCCGAGAACCCGTACTTCGCGCCCAGGTCGCCCTCCTCGCTGTGGATCGTGCCTCCAAGGCCCATCACGCGCGCCCGCTGCGAGAGCTCGGGGCCGAGCACCCGCACACCCGGCGTTCCCGAGAGCGATTCGCCAAGCGTCCCGGCGAAACCAGGCAGGCGGATGCCCCAGACGGACCCGCCGGTATCGAGCGCCTTGCGGACGAGCTTCGAGTCGGTTTTCTCGAAGATGAATGCGACATTGTGCGGCTCGATGTGGAGGGTCTTGGGGTCGAGGCCCCGGCCCCTCAGGACCTCCGCGGCGCGGTTAAGCCTGCGCTGCCTGGCGGCCTCCTCGTCGACGACCTGGGGCATCGACCGAAGGTCCTGCACGCCCTTGAGTTCCACGCGGTTGCCCCCGTCCACGCTGACGTTGATGTCTTGCCGGATCGTCCCGATTCCTCGCTTCACGCGGCGCGTGGCGCGCAAAAGCGCGCCGATGCGGGCGGCCACCTCGCGCGCCTCCTCCCCCGACCGGATGTCGGGGGCCGTCGCGATCTCGATGAGGGGAATCCCGAGGCGGTCGAGCCGGTAGAGCACGCGGCCGCCCTTCTCGGCCATCTCCCGCGCGCTGTCCTCCTCGACGCAGAGGCTTTGGAGGCGCACGCCCGAGCCGTCTTTCATCGGCAGCGCCCCCCCTCCGGCGACCAGCGCCGTGCGCTGGAATCCCGTCGTGTTCGACCCGTCAACGACGATCTTGCGCATGACGTGGACCTCGTCGACGATGTCCATCGAGGAGAGGGCGGCCATGGCGAGCGCCACATCGAGCGCCTCGTCGTTCAGCGGGCTCGGCGGCTCCTCGTCGGCATCGACGAGGCACGAGGCCGAGGGAGTCATTTGGTACTCGAAGAGCTGGCGCTTCTGCGACTCGGCAAGCGCCGCCTGGTCGACCTCGCCCATCTCGGACTTCGTCGCGCGGAGGCGCCGGACGAACGTCCCCGCGACTTCCTCCTCGAGCTCGGACGGGCAGCGGCAAAAGAGCTTCGCGGTCGAGAGCTGCTGGTGGATTTCGAGGCCGACCTTGAGCCCCGTGTCGGGGGCGCTCGGCCCCCCGGCCGGTCCGCCGCCCTCAGCGCTCATCCTCGCCACTCCCTTCGAAGGTGCGCCGGTCGGAGATCTCGCCGACGAGGTTCCGCTGGACAAGCCCCCGGACGTCGTGCGGGCGCTGCGCGTGCGCCACCGCCCACATGAGCTTCACGAGCGCGGTCTCCGGAAGCATGTCTCCGCCGTCGATGACGCCCGCCTGGACAAGCCGCCGACCCGTTGAGTAGACGTTGAGACCCGTCCGCCCGTAGAGGCACTGCGACGTCATGACAATCGGGTAGCCGCGCGCGCAGGCCTTTTCGATGACCTCGATGACGTCCTCGGATGTGTGGCCAAGCCCCGTCCCGGCAATCACGACGCCCTTGCAGTCTGCGATCGCCGTCTTGAGGATCGATAGGGGGAACCCCGGGTGGTGGTGTAGGAGCGCGATGGGCTCGGCGAGCTTGTCGCGCACCTGGACCTTACGGCCGCCCGTCCGCTTGCGGAAGGACGCGCCCGGTGCGACGGTGACCGTCTCGCCGTCCGTGAAGGCGATAGGGGTCGCGTTGATGCTGCGGAACGCCGAGCGTGCCGACGAGTGCATCTTCCGGACGCGCACGCCGAGGTGGACCGCGCACCGCTCGTCGCCCGTGCGGTCGTGCATCACGGCGACGACTTCCGCGATGTCCGAGACGGCGATGCGGGCCGCGCAGAGGAGGTTGAAAGAGGCGTCGGACGACGGGCGGTCCGAGGAGCGCTGCGACCCCACGAGCACGACGGGGACGGGGGGATTCTCGAGGATGAAGGAAAGCGCGGCGGCCGTAAAGCCCAGCGTGTCCGTCCCGTGCGGGATGATGACTCCAGTCGCGCCCTCTTCGACCTGCCGGCGGACCTCGTGCGCGATCTTCACCCAGTGTTCGGGCCGGAGGTTCTCGGAGAATTCGGAGAGGAGCGCGACCGGCTTTAGCGTGTATCGCTGCGCAACCTCAGGGACCGCGGTCGCAAGCTCGCGCGATGTGAGCGCCGGCTGGACGGCCCCCGTCTCGTAGTCGACGTAGGAAGCGATCGTCCCCCCCGTTCCGATGAGCGCGAGGAAGCCCTGCGCGCGGGCCTCGGCGGTAGCCGCAGGCCCTTCCACGCCCACGTAGCCCTTCGATTCCCGCCGCTCCTTGAGCCGGACCGTCGCCTCCGCGTCCACGGTGATCCCCACGTTGTACCCCGACTCGAGCTTCAGGACGAGCGTCTTGGGCCCCGAGAAGTCCCCGTGGGGCATCAGGAGGCCCGTAAGCGCGCGGCCGCGGAGCACGGCCTCGATGAGGTCGCCCTCGCGGATCCCTGCGGCGGCAAGCATCTTCCCGACGTCGGGGTCGCGGGCCATGGGGTCAGGCACCTCCTGAAGGGCTTTTGAGGAGCTCGCGAAGGCGCGCCAGGATCGCGGTGAGCGGGAGCCGCTCCTGGACCTGTGTGTCCCGGTGGCGAAGTGTGGCCGCCTTGTCCTTGAGGCTGTCGTAGTCGACCGTGATGCACCATGGGACGCCGGCCTCGTCGGCGCGCGCGTAGCGCTTCCCGATCGAGCCCGCGTCATCGTAGGAGGGCGAGAGCCCGGCGGCGGTAAGCTCGCCGCTGAGCTTGATCGCGAGGTCGTCGAGCCCGTCCTTGGGCATCAGCGGGAACACGCACACGAGCGAAGGGGCGACCTTCGGCGAGAGGCTGAGGATCGTGTAGGGCTCGTCCTCCTTCTCGACGCGGGAGATTGCGGCGTCCATGAGCGCGAAGAAGATGCGGTCGAGCCCGAAGGACGGCTCCACGACGTGGGGGACAAACGAATCGCCCGTCTTCTTCTCGGTGCGTTTCTGCCGTTTGAAGAGCGCCGGCTCGATCGTGTATTCCTTGCCCCCGGCCTTCACGACGAGCGAGCCATCGGCGCGAAGAGCGCTCGGCGAGGCCGCCTTGACCGCCTCGCCGACCGCCGCCGCCTCGGCCTTGAAGCGCGGCCCGAGCGCGCGGAAGTCCGGGACGAGCGCGTCGACCTCGACGGTCCTGGGCTCGTCGTACGGGACAAAGACGGACATGTCGGCCCCCGAGTACTCCTGGTGGCGCGTGAGGTCGTAGCAACCGCGGTCGGCGATCCCCGCGCACTCGATCCATCCCAGCGAGGTGTCGAGCTCGAGGTCCCAGCAGTCCTCGGCGTAGTGCGCCATCTCGTCGGGCATGTGCTGGCGCAGGCGCATTTTTTCGTCAGGCATCCCGAGGGACCGCACGATTTCGTAGGCGCAGGCGACGAAGTGGCCGACGGCCTCGGAGCGGACCACGCCCGAGCGCACCATCTCCCCGAAGGTCGCGAGGTGGATCGCGCCGTCTTTGGCGAGGAAGGTGGCCTCGATGGCCTCGACTTCCTTGAAGCGCGGCCAGGTCTTGCGCTCCGGGTGCACGAAGACTTCGACCTCCGCCATATGGAACTCGCGCATCCGGTAGAGGGCGTTGCGGGGGGCGATCTCGTTGCGGTAGCCGAGCCCGAGCTGGGCGACCCCGAAGGGCACGCGGCCGCGGTTGTGGCGAAGGAGCGCGGGGAAAGACCAGAAGATGCCCTGGGCGGTCTCGGGGCGGAGGTAAGCCACGAGGGGTCTTTGGGTGCCAATGGAAGTCTCTAGCATCAGACGCGCCGGGCGTACGAATTCGTATTCGACGCTGCCACACTTGGGGCACTTGAAACCGATGACCGCCTTTCCTGACCCCATGATTTGTTTTCGGATCTCCCTATGATTCAACTTCGCAACGCTGGCGGCTTCTACGTACTGAGGCTCTTTGTCGAAATCCACCGTCAGGTAGTAATGAAGCTCATCGAAGCGATCCGGATAGACGAAGACTTTGTCCTGCATAACTTGGTCAAGCCGATAGGGCTCGCCGCACTGCCGACATTCGACCTCGGGGTCGGTAAACTTCTCCAAATGCCCCGAGGCCCTGAAAACGCCCTCCGGCCCGATCGTCGGCGTGTCGACGACGAAGAAACCCTCGTTCCTCGTCCAGTAGTCGAGCCATGCCTGCTGGATCTTCCGCAGCATCAAGGCGCCCATCGGCCCGTAGTCGAAGAACCCCGCGAGCCCGCCGTAGATCTCCGCCGACGGCGCGAAAAACCCCCGCCGTGCCGCGAGGTCAACGACGGCCGCGTAGCGCTCGGCCCCCGTGAGGGGCTTCAGCACATCCTTGGCCCGTCGCTCCGCGCCCGCCCTTGCCACGCCGCCGCCCCGCTTTCCGCGTGCCCCGCCCGCCGCTGGCCTGCTCGGGCGCGGGGCTCGCGCTTGTCTCACTGCCAAAGGTACCGGAGTATATCGAGTTCGTTGACGATCCCGCGGAGCCTGCCCGTCGGCCATGTGACCGGCAGCTGGTTGAAGCGGCCCTTCACCATGTGGCGCGCGGCCTTCTCCAGGCTCGACTTCCCGTAGACCGTGATCGGCTCCTTCACCATGAAGCTCTTCACGGGCTCGGTCGGCATCTTGAGCTTCTCGGCCTGGACGTAGAGCCTCGCGATGTTCGCGACCCCTTCCCACGTCCACTTGCCTTCGGCCTCGGCATCGCCAAGGTCGGCCTGCGCCGCGCCCTTCTCGTCGTGCTGGAGCGCGAAGGAGTAGATGTCGCGGTCCGTGAGGATCCCCGACACCTCGCCCCTCCTGTTCACCACGGGCATCGCCTTGACGTTGCCCGCCTCGAGGATCGTGAGCGCGGCGCTTGCCGGCGTCTCCTCCGCGACCGCCACGCAGAAGTCCGCGAGGAAGTTCTCGACGACCTCGCCGGTCTTGAGGTTCTGGAGCACCTTGAGGCAGTCGATCGGCGAGACGATCCCCACGAGCTTCTCGTCTTTGTTGAGGACCGGCAGCCTGTGGATGCCCCGCTCGTGCATCGTCTTGGCGGCGTCGGCCACCGAGTCCGTGTCCCTGATCGTCACGGGAGCCCTCACCATGATCATGGCGAGCTGCTCCTCGTTCGGGTGGTCGAAGATGTTCTTTCGCGTGAGGATCGCGATCAGCGACCCGTCGTCGCGCACGATCGGCAGCCCCGAGATCGGGTGCTTCACGAAGAGCTTCAGCGCGGCCCGGCGCGTGTTGGGCACCGGCAGCGAGATGACCTGCGAGGTCATGACCTCCCTCACCCTCGCGTTCGACCTCACCCGCTCCTTCGCCATCAGCCGAGTCCTCCGTGCGCCCCGACAACAGCCGCCACATCGTCCCGCTTGGCCTTCGCGATCAAGTCGCGCTCGGGCCTCTCCGTCTGGATAGTGATGATGAGGAAGTCTGGCCGGGTCGCTTCGAGCGGCCCGATGGCACGTCCTCCATTTATATCTTTTCGGGCGAAGAGAAAGGAGAGAATCTCCGCGGGCTTGAGGCCTGATTTTGCCTTGTGGACGCGCGCGAAGGCGCGGGCCTCCTCGAACATGTCGGGGGGCCCGAGGAAGGCGTTGTCCGTCCCGATCCGGATGTCGACGTGCTGCCTCACCATCTCCTCGACGGGGGCGCGAAGCCCGAAGAACTCGTTCGACCGGGTGCACACGGCCACCTGCGCGGCGCGGTTTGCGACCTCCTTTAGGTCGTCGGGTGTGGCGGCGACCATGTGCACGAGCTGCTGGACGCCGGCCTCGAGCGCGCTCCGCACGTCCTCGCGCTTCGACTCGCTCATGTGGACCTCGACGCGCTTGCCTTCGCGCCTCGCGAAGCGCACGACCTCGGCGTTCCACAGGGGGTCGCCGTCGGACATCCCCGAGAGGCCGATGCCGTCGCAGATCGCAAGGAGCCGGCGCATCTTCTGAAAGAAGGCCTTCTCGTCCTCCGGGCGCGCGCCGGGGCTCCCGGGGCGGCCGAGGACGACCGGCGCAAGGTAGCCGCGCTTTGCGGCCCCGAGTTTCCCGAACGCCTCGCGG
>Ga0209342_10008062_pt1 | contig 10566 bp, 6 predicted proteins | sample RifCSP16_2_FD_184023 | JGI IMG/M metagenome (GOLD analysis project Ga0209342, IMG submission 184023) | Soil microbial communities from Rifle, Colorado - Rifle CSP2_sed 16_2 (SPAdes) (version 2) | ecosystem: Environmental > Terrestrial > Deep subsurface > Rock core/Sediment | place: Rifle... | reverse complement strand
AGCGCGACCGAGCGCGGCGACAGGCGTCCGCCCCGGTGATTGAGGTAGAGCGCCCGCCGGGCGCCCTCCCCGCTCCGCCGTGACGCGAGCGCGGGTCGCCCCTCGCTCAGCCAGCGCGCCAGCGCCTCGCGCGCCCGCCGCCCGAAGGGCACGATGCGCTCCTTGTCGCGCTTCCCGAGGACGCGCACGAGGCCCGCCGTGAGATCGACGTCATCGACGTCGAGGCCGGTCAGCTCGGATACTCGCAGCCCGCTCGCGTAGAGCAACTCCAGAAAAGCCCGGTCGCGCAGCTCGAGCGGCGAGGCGCGCGACGGCGTCTCCACGAGCGCGGCCACCTCGTCCTCGGGCAAGACCTCCGGGAGCTTCGTCGGCTGCCTGGGGCTGGCGACGCCGCGCGCCGGGTTGGACGCGGCGAGGCCCTCGCGGACGAGGAAGCGATAGAAGCTGCGCACGGCGGAGAGCTTGCGCCCCAGGCTGGCCGGACCGCACGAGCCCGCCGCGCGCACGAGGAACCCACGCACCGCCGCCGGCGACGAGGGCACGAGGGGGATGCCCTGCTCGGCGAGGTGGGCGGCGTACTGCGCGAGGTCGGTGAGGTAGGCCTTCGACGTGTGCCGCGAGCTGCGGCGTTCGCCCGCGAGATGCGCAGCGAAGCGCTGGACCTCTGGAGGGAGCTCGGCGAGGTCGGGCGGCATGCGCGAGATCGTGCCACCGGCGGACGGCGGGGGCGAGTTCTCGGCACACCGGCCATCCGGGGTCCTGGGGGGTATCGGGGGCGGAGCCCCCGATGTCAATGTCGGCGCAGCCGGCGGCATGTCTTGCGCCGCCGGCGCTGCCGCCGGTGCGATACCCTACGGAACCTCCGCGACGTAGACGCCCTGCCGCTTCGGAGCCACGACCGCGTACGCGAGCCGGTGCGGGTCGCCGCCCACGAACTGCGCCGAGCCAGGGAGCGCATAGGTGTCGACCGAGGTGAGCTTCCCCGCCTCCCATATGGCGAGATCGAGCGCCACCCGGTCCTTGCGCGACCACGACACGAGGAGCCGCTCCGGGCGTCCCGGCGCGAACTCGAAGCTCTTCACCCCCTCCGCCAGGCGCTCCTGCTCCTTCCCCGGGGTCGGCCCTGCCGCGGGCACGCGCCCGAGGTCGCACGCCTCCCCCTGGCGCACGCAGGCGTTCCGGTAGAGGAGCCACTTCCCGTCGGGCGAGAACCCGAAGCCGAAGACCCCCCTCGCCACCTGAGCCGGCGGCCGGGGCACCCATCGGCGCGCTCCTACTGAGTCCGCGCCGATGGGTCGAACGTCGGGCCGGGCGGGGGCGACGGCGAGGTCCACCGAGTAGCCGCCGGCGGTGACGTGTGCGAGATACGCCACCCACGAGCCGTCCGGCGTCAGGTCGAAGTCGGACACGTTGGGTGCAACTGCGCGCGGGCGCTCGCCCTGGGCGCCCACCGCCAGCGTCCCGGTGCGCGAGCGCGGATCGTACTGCTGCAGCCAGGCGAGGCGGGAGCCGTCGGAGCTCCAGCGGGGCTCGCCCGCGCGCTCGGCGAGGCGCCTGGGCGCGCCGCCACCCGCGGCCACCCACAGATCTCCCTGGCGCCCCGGCGCCGCGTCGGCGACGAAGGCGATGGCGCCGCCGACCGGCGAGAAGAGGAAGCTCGAGACGTCTCGCCCCAGAGGTGGGCTGGCGCGCCCGTCCCTGGCGTCACCGAGCGCGAGCCTCTGGGTTGCGCCGGAGGTGAAGGCGAAGCGCGCGCGATCCCGCGCGAAGCCGTACTCGCGCACGTCCGCGGCGATGACGGTCGACGCGCCGTCGCGGACGCCGAGCAGATCGCCCCCGGCCCGGCTGGCCCGCCGCGCCAGCGCGGCGAGCCCGCCTTCCCCCCCGAGCTCGAACGTCGAGACGCCTTCGGCGCCGGCGATGGCCCTCGCTTCCCCGGCCGCGACAGGGCCGAGGAAGAGGCGGCCTCCCGCCACCCATCCGGCCGTCCTCCCCGCGCGATCGAGCGCATAGAACGTGACGTCTTCGGCCACGCGGCGAGGGGCGCCTCCGGCCCACAGGACGAGCGTCCCGCGCCCCTCGGCATGGTCGTACGCCGAGAGCGCGGCGAGCGTCCCTCCGGAGCCGCTCCAGCCGAAACCGTGCGGGAGCGTCGTGACGCCGCCGGCGATGCGGTGCGGCTCTCCTCCGCCCGCCGGGACGACCGAGAGGTCGCAGGCCCCCGTGCCGGCAGGGAGCGTGCGGTCCTTCACCGGCTGGCAACGGTGGAGGTAGGCGAGCCAGGCGCCGTCCGCCGATGCCCGCAGCGCCACCGCGTCGGCGTCGGCCACGCGGCGGCCGAGCCCGGCCGGGACCTCCTTGCGCGCGCACGCCGCTGCGAGTGCCGCCAGGGCGAGCGTCGCGCCTAGTGGCGCGCGACGCACTAGGGAGCGAGCCATGATCCCAGATCCCTCCTCGCGCGCTCCACCTGCGCGCCCTTCCGCGCTGCCTTCCCGCGGTGCGATCCGGAGAGCGGCGGGAAGAGGGCGAACACGACGTTGGTCGGCTGGTACGGGATGCCCGGCGCGTGAGCGGCGCCGGTGAGGTGTCGGTGGAGGGCGCCCAGGGCGGTGGCCGCGGGCGGCGGCCGGAATGGGCGGCCCGCCAGGCGATCCAGCACGGCGCGCGCGGCGATGAGGCCGCACGCGGTGGACTCGACGTACCCCTCGACCCCGGTCATCTGGCCGGCGAAGAAGAGGTGTGGCCGGTCGCGGTGCGAGAGATCGGGCGCGAGCACGCGCGGCGCCTCGATGAACGTGTTCCGGTGGACCTGGCCCATGCGCACGAACTCGGCCGCGGCGAGCCCCGGGATGAAGCCGCGCAAGATGCGGCGCTGCTCCGGCCAGGTGAGCCGCGTCTGGAACCCGACCATGTTGTAGGCCGTCCCGGCCTCGTCCTCGCGGCGCAGCTGCACCACGGCGAAGGGGCGCCTGCCCGTCCGCGGATCCTCGAGGCCCACCGGCTTCATCGGGCCGTACGCGAGCACGTCCGGCCCCCTTTCCGCCATGACCTCGATGGGCAGGCAGCCCTCGAAGTACCTGGGCTCCTCGAAGTCGTGGGGCGCCACCTTCTCGCCGCCGACGAGGGCAGCGACGAAGCCGCGGTACTGCCCCTCGTCCAGGGGCAGGTTGAGGTAGTCCTCGTCGCCGCCCTTGTCGTAGCGCGATCGTGCGTAGGCGATGGAGCGGTCGACGCTCTCGGCGGCCACGATGGGGGCGATGGCGTCGTAGAAGTGGAGGCGGCCTCCACAGATCCGCGCCACCTCGCCCGCCAGCGCGTCGGCGGTGAGCGGGCCCGTCGCCAGGATCGCGAGATCGGGCCCCTCCGGGAGCGAGGTCACCTCCCCGCCCTCGATGCGTACTCCCGGATGGCGGGAGAGCCGGTCGGTGACGAGGCGGCTGAACCGCTCGCGATCGACGGCCAGAGCCTGGCCCGCCGGGACCCGCGTCGCGTCGGCTGCCGCGAGGACGAGGCTCGACAGCCGCCGCAGCTCCTCGTGCAGGAGCCCCACGGCGCTCTCGGGGGCGTCCGATCGGAGGGAGTTCGAGCAGACCAGCTCCGCCAGCGAGTTCGAGCTTGTGGGCAGGCGAGCGCCGCACCGGCTTCATCTCGCGCAGGATGACCTCGACCCCGGCGCTGGCCAGCTGCCAGGCGGCCTCGCTGCCGGCGAGGCCTCCGCCGACGACGGTGACTCGCGGCGGGCTCATGCGAGGCGGGAAGCGAAGCCGCGAGGGCGGGGTTGTAGGTGTGAGGTGCTCATGTCGTACAGCCGGTGGCCTCCGTTCGAAGAGTTGGCCGGGACAGGCTTGCGAGTCCGGCCCCGCGGTGTCCAGGTTGTGCGTCAGGCGCGTCCGGGGTCTGGAGGGAGGCGGCGTCGTGAGAAAGCACGCCCCGGCGCGCTCGACTCGTGTCTCCCGGACGGAGGATAGCAACGTGCGTGCGAAGGATCTCGAGAACTTGCGGAGCGAGCTACTGCGGCACCGCCTCACCATACTCGAGACGGCGCGCCGCGCGCAGGAGGAGCTCGACGCCCTGCGCGGCGCCGAGCGAGACCCGGAGTTCGAGGAGGGCGCGCAGAGCGAGCACGAGCAGTACACGCTCTCGCAGGTGGGCGAGGTCCAGCGCCGGCAGCTCTCCATGATCGACGCCGCGCTGGCCCGCATCACGGACGGCGAGTACGGCTTCTGCGTGGACTGCGGCGCGGAGATCGACCCGAAGCGGCTCGCGGCGCTGCCCTTCGCGCTGCTCTGCACGGAGTGCGCGACGCGGCGCGAGCGCGGGCTGGTGGCGGAGGCGGAGGGGCCGGGGATGTAGCGGCGTCAGGCGGACCCGACAACCGCGACGAAGGTGTCCCTCACACCATACCAGCCCACGAGGTGACACTCGCTGGCGCTCGGGCGACGCGAGCCGCCGCAGGCGAGGGCGCCAGCGGTGAGAACGCTTGCAAGCCTTGCGAGTTGGCGTGCGGTCATTTCGCCCTCCCCACGATGCCGGCACGGACGAGACATTCGCCGCCGGCCCGTATCCCTTCAACGAGCAGGAACACCGCCAAGAACAGAAGCAGGGCGCCGTGGACGCGCTCCCAGCGTGGGCGCCTGCTGGCCGCAGCTCCTCTCCAAGTCATCGCGCCGAATCCGCCTGACAGCAGTGCCAGGATAAGTGACAAGGGGGCGTGGATGGCAGGATTGGCCGGCTTCCCGAGCACCTCCTCGTTCCACAACACCGCCCCACCAAGTGCTGCCGCCGCTCCGCACAGGGCCAGGAGACCACACGCCAGCGCCTTCCGCGCAAGAGACCCGCGTGGCATCCAGAGGTTGGCACTGTTTGTGATCTGCTGACCGGCAGTCGCAATGACGCCGCGCTGCAGCTCCTGCCAATGGCGTTCCGACGGAAACGCGAACATCAGGCTCGCGAGCGACAAGGCCAAGGCAGCGACGGCGATCATGCTCCCGCTCATCATCCATGCGAACACCGCCCACAGCGCGGAGCCCCCGTCCATGGCCGATGCGACGATACTTCGCCCAAGGGCAACAGCATCGGCTGTCACGCCTGGCATCGCCTTGACACGCTTCGACAGCACCCTGGACAACGGCATGCACACCAGCGCCATACCAAGGGCAACCCAGGCGACATCCTCCCCGAGCCGGCGGCCGCGCGCCCATATGCTGGGACCCAGCGTCATAGCCGTTGCCATCAGGACGAGCGCCCCCATGAGCATGACGCACCAAATGATCACCGCTGTTCGCCGGGCGCGCATATGCTTGCTCCGGTCCATGAAGCGGTGCTCGCTACCGCGACCACGACGCGGAAACCGGCTCCAGCACAGATGGCCACCACGGAGAGAAAACGAGCGCAGGCACGAACGACGCGCGCTTCAGGTTGGCCTTCATGGTCCCCCTCCAGCGGAGGGATGCATCCCAGCGCGGCGCGGCTCGAGAGCGGCAAGCCCGAGCAGCCGGTGGAAGCACGATCAGTCCGTCACGACCAACCGTAGACGAAGACGATTCGTGATGTCCAGCGGATTCTTCACCCAGCGGGCATCACGGCGAATCGCCGAGCCCCTTCGTGCTCGAAGAGGAGTCGCTGGGCGGTGACCTCCGGCCGCCTCCCGGGCTGGCTCGTTCCAGAGCCGGAGGGGCCGAAAACGTAGACCGCGGGCCGGCCGCTCAACCGGAAACGAGCGCGTTTCGAGCGCGGATGGGGTGGACCGCGGGCGCTTCGGGGCGCCGAGTCGAAGCACGACGTGACGCGGCTCGACGACGCGGCGAAGCTCGCCCGGCCTACGCGTCGATCTCCTCCGCCACGCCCTCCCCCGGCGGCCCCGCGCCCTCCACCTGCCGGCGATAGTCGCACTCCTTGTTCGGGCAGGCGATGAACGCGCCCGTCTTCTTCGAGAACTTCTCGATGAGGTAGTCGCCGCCGCACTTCGGGCACTTCTCCGTGCGCGGGCGGTCCCACGACACGAAGTCGCAGCCCGGGTAGCTCGAGCAGCCGTAGAACGTCCTGCCCCGCTTCGACCGGCGCTCGGCGATGTACCCGCCGCAGCCCTTGGGGCAAGTGACCCCGATGGAGATGGGCTTGGAGGTCTTGCACTCCGGGTACCGCGAGCAGGCGAGGAAGCGGCCGAAGCGCCCCCGCTTGACCACCATGGGAGACCCGCACGTCGGGCACTTCTCGTCGGTCTCGATCTCCTCCTCCTTCACCGGCGCGATCCGCCCGTCCTCCTCCCGCCGGAAGTTCATGGTGTTCCGGCACTCGGGGTAGCCGGAGCAGGCGAGGAACTCGCCCATCCGGCCCCACTTGATCACCATGGGCTTGCCGCACTTGTCGCAGACGAGCTCGGTCGCGAGCTCCTGGCGCTTCACGTCGCGCATCTGCACCTCGGCCCTGGCGAGGTCCTCCTTGAACCCGGAGTAGAAGTCGCCCAGGACCGCCTGCCACTGGGCGTTCCCCTCCTCGACCTCGTCGAGCTTCTCCTCCATGCCGGCGGTGAAGGCGACGTCCATCTCGCGCGGGAACGCCCGCACCAGCTCGTCGGTGACGAGCGTGCCGAGCTCGGTGGGCCTGAAGTTCCGCTCCACCTTCTCCGCGTACCCCTTGTCCTGGATGGTGGAGAGGATGGCGGCGTAGGTGGAGGGGCGCCCGATCCCGCGCTCCTCCAGCTCCTTGATGAGCGACGACTCGTTGAAGCGCGGGGGCGGCTGGGTGAAGTGCTGCTCGGGGTCGAGCTTCCTCAGCTCGAGCTCCATCCCCGACTCCAGCGGCGGCAGGACGCGGTCCTGGTTTCGCTCCTTCGCCTCGCCGTTCGCCTCACCCTCGCCCTCGGCGGGCTGTGCGCCCGCCTCGTCCTCCGGCCGCTGCGCCCCGTAGACGGCGAGGTAGCCAGGGAACTTGAGGATGGAGCCGGTGGCCCGGAACGTGGCGCGCCCGGCGGCGATGTCGGCGGTGGTCTGGTCGTAGACCGCCGGCACCATCTGGCAGGCGACGAAGCGGTTCCAGATGAGCTCGTAGAGGCGGAACATGTCGCGCTCGCCCATCTCCAAGAAATGGGGCTCGACGCGCTCCGGGGTCCACTCGAGCGAGGTCGGACGGACCGCCTCGTGCGCCTCCTGCGCCGCCTTCTGCTTGGTCCGGTAGACGTTCGGGGACTCGGGCAGGTGATCGGCCCCGAACCGGGCGCCGATGAGCTCGCGCACGGCCGCGACGGCCTCGCCCGAGAGGCGGACGGAGTCGGTGCGCATGTAGGTGATGAGGCCCACCGCGCCCTCGTCGCCCAGCTCGACGCCCTCGTACAGGCGCTGGGCGAGCGTCATCGTCTTCTTGGCGGTGAACCCGAGGCGGTTCGCCGCCTCCTGCTGGAGCTTGGCGGTGGTGAAGGGCGGCGGGGCGTTTCGCCGGCGCTCCTTGCGCTCGACGGCCGCCACCGAGAACTTCTCCCGCGAGAGCTCGTCGACGATCGCTCGCGTCGACTCGCCGTCCTTGAGCTCCGCCTTGTGGCCCCCGAGCTTGACCAGCCGGGCGCGGAACTCGGGCGGCAGCTCCGCCGCCAGCTGCGCGTCGATCGTCCAGTACTCCTCGGGCCGGAACGCCTGGATCTCGCGCTCGCGCTCGACGACCAGCCGAACCGCCACCGACTGCACGCGCCCCGCGGAGAGCCCGCGGCGCACCTTGCGCCACAGGATGGGGCTTATCTGGTAGCCGACGAGCCGGTCGAGGATGCGCCGCGCCTGCTGCGCGTCGAACTTGTTGCGGTCGAGATCCAGCGGCTCGTTGATCGCCTTCTGGATGGCGTTCTTGGTGATCTCGTTGAAGAGGACCCGGCGCACCTTGCCGTCGCCCGGCTCGTATCCGATCTCCTCCGCGATGTGCCAGGCGATGGCCTCGCCCTCGCGGTCGGGGTCGGTGGCGAGCAGGACGCGATCCGCCTTCCTCGCCGCCTGCTTGATCTCGGAGAGGACCTTTGCCTTCCCCTTGATGACGTCGTAGTCGGGCTGGAAGCCGTTCTCGACGTCGACGCCGATCTTCGACTTGGGCAGGTCCTTCACGTGGCCCACGGAGGCCTTCACGTCGTAGGAGCGGCCCAGGTACTTCTTGATCGTCTTCGCCTTGGCCGGCGACTCCACCACGACGAGCTGCATCCCCGCCGGCGGAGCCTTCTTCGTCGGCTTCGGCTTCGCCGCCACGGTCGGCTTCGGCTTCGCCGCCACGGTTGCCTTCGGCTTCACCGCCACCGCGGCGCTGTCGCCGCTCCGGGCCCTCTTCCCACCCGTCTTCGCCTGTCCCGCCATGCTCCCCCTTCTTCCGTTCACCGTGACCGCAGGAAGTAATGACCAGCGCGCTGCTCGCAGAGCCCTCGCAGCTCGAGCGCGAGGAGCGCCGCCAGGGTCGTCCCGGACGCGAGCCCGGCTGCGCGCGCGACCTCGTCGACGTGGCGCGGCTCCCGCCCGAGGGCGCCGAGCGCCGCGGCCTCGTCCCCGCCCGGCTCGGGGCACCTGTCGGCGGCAGCCGCCAGCGGCATCTCGAGCTGACCCGACATCCCTAGCACCTCGAGCACGTCGCGCGCGCTCGCCGCGACGCGCGCCCCTCCTCGCAGGAGCGACACCGGACCGGCCGACCCCTCCTCCCGCAGGTCGCCAGGCACGGCGAGCACCGGGACGCCTTGCCGCCGCGCCCAGGCGGCGGTGATGAGCGCACCGCTCTTCGCCCCCGCTCGAACCACCACCACAGCCTCGCTCATCCCGGAGACGATCCGGTTGCGCCTGGGAAACGTCCACCGCTCGCCCGGCGCGCCGTCCTCGTACTCCGACACAAGGGCTCCGCCCGAGGCCACGATGCGCTCGAAGAGGGACCGGTGAGCTGCCGGGTAGACCACATCGATGCCGGTCCCGAAGACCGCGATCGTACGCCCGCCCGCCCCGAGGGCGCCCTCGTGCGCCGCGGCGTCGATCCCCTCGGCGCCACCCGAGACGACGCAGACTCCCTCTCGGGCCAGGTCACCGGCGATCTCCCCGGCCAGATCCCGTCCGTAGGTGTCGGTCTGCCGCGAGCCCACGATGGCCACACGCCGTTCCCCGGCGACCCCGAGAGTACCCCGCACCCGTAGCCGCTCGGGGGGATCGGGGATGCACGACAGGCGCGGCGGCCAACCCGCCTGCCCGCGCACGATGGTCCACGCCATGCCCACGAGGCCGGTCCCTATACTCGGGGCCCTGGGGAGCGTCAAGCCGCGCCCGGCCGAGCCGGGCCGAAAAGCCCAGCAGCGGCAGGCAGCTTACGTGCAGGACAGGCCGTAGCCCGCCAGCCGGCCCACCCTCTGCGCGCACGCTCAGCGGGAGCCAGAGCCGGCGGAGGCCGGGGCGCTCGCCTGCATGCGTGCGTAGTCGCCGACGTAGAGCTCGCGGAGGCTGCGGATGACCAGCGCCGCCGACGCGGTCTGCTGCACGTCGAACACGAGCAGCGTCGCCACGTCCTCGTCGGGGAGGCTCGGGTCGGGCGAGATGTCGAAGGGCGGGCGGCCGTAGGGATCGCCGCTGCGGAGGACCTTGAAGACGTTCCCCTCCTCCACCCCGTCCGCCTTCCCCTTGTCGATGAAGACGACGTGGTGCTCGCCGATCTCGGAGACGAGGTCCTGCTGGGCGGCGATGATGACGCCGTCGAGGTTCCGCTGGTTGGGGCGCCGCTGCACCTGCTTCACCATCTTGTCGGGCCAGGGGCCCACGAGGTGGCCGCGCTCGATGGGGTCGAAGGCCGCCGCGACCTGGACCGTCGCGACCTTGTCGTCGACCGCGATCACCGTCCCCGCCCCGAGCACGGTCGACTTGTAGCCCCAGCGCTCGCCGGTGATCGGATGCTTGACGACCCGATCGGTCTTGTAGATGACGTAGCGCTCCCCGACCTTCACCGGGGCCGGGCGCTTGAACTTCACGTAGGCGCGATCGTAGAGCGTGAGGAGCAGCTTGTCCTCGAACGCCGCCGAGATGACCCCCGACTCGTCCAGCTCACGCTGGGTGACGAAGCTGTCGTGCCGCGCGTAGAACCCCTTGGGCGCTACGTAGCCGATCTTGTAGGGACCGACCACCGACACCTCGTCGCCCTCCCCGAACTCCTGAGGCTTCTTCATGTCGGCGCGGGAGAGATCGTCGAGATCTCCAGGCGCCTCGAGGTCATCGCCGGTCGAGAGGCGGCCCGGCGCCCCGTCCGCGCCCGGGTGCAGGCGGACGACGTTGCCCGGGTAGATGAAGTGTGGGTTCGTTATCTCCGGGTTGTAGGACCAGACCTTGGGCCAGTACCAGGGGTTGTTGAGGAAGCGCCCGGAGAGATCCCAGAGCGTGTCGCCCCGCTGGACCCGGTAGGCGTCGGTGGAGTTGCCCTCGTCGGCCGCCGCGGCACCGGTGGCGGGCGCCCCGTCGTCGCTGGCCTGGGAGGGAGTCTCCCCCTCGAGCTTCGACGCAGCCTCGCCCAACTCGACGGGCGGCCGCCCCTCATCCCCCCGCTGCTCCTCCGGCGCGCTCGGGCGAGCGTCGGATC
>Ga0209342_10008061_pt1 | contig 10567 bp, 9 predicted proteins | sample RifCSP16_2_FD_184023 | JGI IMG/M metagenome (GOLD analysis project Ga0209342, IMG submission 184023) | Soil microbial communities from Rifle, Colorado - Rifle CSP2_sed 16_2 (SPAdes) (version 2) | ecosystem: Environmental > Terrestrial > Deep subsurface > Rock core/Sediment | place: Rifle... | reverse complement strand
CCAGCCGCGCCGATTCGGTGGAGGCGCGGCTCGCCTCCTGCGCCGTGGCGGCGCTCGTCGCCCAGGCGCGGCGGGAACGGGCGTCGAAGGCGATCGCGTGAGCGCGCCGGGCCGCCCCAAGCGCGAACCCCGAGCGCGGTGAGCGCGAGGGTAGTCCGATGACCGACGCGATTCTGGTTATCAACGCCGGTTCATCGAGCATCAAGTTCTCGCTGTTCGCCGAGCGCAGCACGGAGCTCGCCCTCGTCGCGCGCGGACAAGTCGAAGGGATCTACACCGCTGCGCACTTCGTCGCGCAGGATGCTGTCGGGAAGCCGGCGGGCGGGAAACGCTGGGAGCCCGGCGCGAAACTCGGGCACGAGGGCGCGCTCGCCCACATCATCGACTGGTTGAAAGCGACGCACGGCGGCGATCACCGGCTCGCGGCCGTGGGGCATCGGGTCGTGCACGGCGGCACCGACTACGCCGCGCCGGTGCGTCTCGACGCGGCGGTCGTGGCGAAGCTCGAGAAGCTCGTGCCGCTCGCACCGCTGCACCAGCCGCACAACCTGGCGCCGATCCGCGCTCTGCTCCAGCGCGCGCCGGAGCTTCCCCAGGTCGCGTGCTTCGACACCGCGGTCCACCGCGCGAACCCGCCGCTCGCGCAGATGTTCGCGCTGCCGAAGGAGCTGACGGACGCCGGCGTGCGGCGCTACGGCTTCCACGGCCTCTCCTACGAGTACATCGCCTCCGCGCTGCCGCGGTTCGACGGGCGCGCGGCGCGCGGCAGGACCGTGGTGCTCCACCTCGGCAACGGCGCCAGCATGTGCGCGCTGGAGGGCGGCCGCAGCATCGCGAGCACGATGGGCTTCACCGCGGTCGACGGCCTGCCGATGGGCACGCGCTGCGGCGCGATCGACCCGGGCGTGGTCCTCTACCTCATGGACGAGCTGAAGCTCGACGCGCGCGCGATCGAGAAGCTGCTCTACACCCAGTCGGGCCTGCTCGGCGTGTCGGGGGTTTCGAGCGATATGCGGGCGCTGCTGGAGTCGTCCGATCCCCGAGCGAAGCTCGCGGTCGATCTCTTCGTCTACCGGATCGGTCGGGAGCTCGGCTCGCTCGCCGCCGCGCTCGGCGGCCTAGACGCCATCGTCTTCACCGCCGGGATCGGGGAGCATGCGGCGCCGATCCGCGAGCGAGTGTGCCGGCAGGCGGCCTGGCTCGGCGTCGAGCTCGATCCGCAGGCGAACGCAAGACACGGCCCGCGCATCAGCACGGCGACGAGTCGGACCGCCGCGTGGGTGGTTCCCACAAACGAAGAGCTGATGATCGCCCGGCATACGCGCGATCTCCTGGCAAAGAGCTGACCACACCACGGGCTGAGGCTCGGCTAGCCGAGCTTGCAGAGGCGCCGGGCGTTGCCTTCGTAGATCGCGTGCCGCTGCTCGGGGGTCAGATCGAGCCGGTCGATGATCTCGATCGTCCAGCGGATGTAGGCCGACCCCTTCTCCGGATCGAACGGCGAGTCTGAGGCGAACAGCACCCGGTCGGCGCCGAAGAACTTGAGCCCGCAGACGGTCGCCTCATAAGCGCCGAAGAGCGCCGTGTCGGCGTAGAACATCCGGAAGTAGTCGAGCGGCCGCTTCTTCAGCTTCTTCAGCAGCAGCTTGTAGTCCTCGTCGGAGGTGCGGCTGCCGAGCTGGTCCCACCCCGGGCCGACGCGGCCCTCGAAGTACGGGATCATCCCGCCCATGTGATGGGTGATGATCTTGAGCTGCTGGTGCTTGTCGAACAGCCCGGCGAACACGATGTGCGCCATCGCGACGCTCGTCTCGTACGGCCAGCCGAACGTCCACCAGATCTCGTAGTGGCTCTTGCGCTCCCCCACGTAGTCGGGAAAGCCCGCGCCGCGCGCCGGATGCAGCCAGATCGGCAGATCGAGCTCGGCCATCAGGTCGAAGAGCGGCAGCGTCGCGGGATCGGTGAGCGGCCGGCCGAGCACGTTGCTGTACACCTGGACGCCGACGGCGCCGAGCTCGCGAATCGCGCGCCGGGTCTCCTTCAGCAGACCCTCCGGGTCGTTCATCGGCAGCGCCGCAATGAACCCGGCGAAGCGGTCGCGATGCTTGCGCACGAGCTCCGCCATGCCGTCGTTCGCGAGCCGCGCGAGCTCCGTGGAGAGCGGCGGCTTCCCGAGCTCCTCGAGCGGCGGGTGGGGGAGACAGATCACCTGCTGGTAATCGCCGAACCGGTCCATGATGCGGAACCGCTCGTCCAGGTCGACGATGCTCGGGATGGCCCGGACGCGCTTGTGCATGTCGGTCGCCGCCGGGTCGACCTCGAGCATCCGCTCGTAGAACTTCTTCGGGAAGATGTGATTGAAGATGTCGAGCTTCATGGCGCTCCCTCGCTCCCTTCGATGCCCCACCGCGGGCGCGCTCGGGCCGCGACCGGGCTGCGGCGCATGATCGCTGATTGGCGCGCAGTTGCGGCGCGCGCCCGGTTGGGCGCCGGCAGCCGCCGGCGTCGCTCAGAGGGCCTTGAGGTTGACCGCCGCCACCCGGCCGTCGCGGCCGCGCTCGGTCTCGAACGACACCTTCTGATTCTCGTTGAGGCCGGGGAGGCCGGAGCGCTCGACGGCGGAGATGTGCACGAACACGTCCTTCGAGCCGTCGTCGGGGTGGATGAAACCGAACCCCTTGGCGGCGTTGAAGAACTTGACGGTGCCGGTAGGCATATGGTCCCTCCAGATCGGGCGCACCCGCGCCGCGCTGCGGGCAATTCTACGGCAGGCCGGGGTCAACCGAGCATCCCTTGAGTCGGCACGACAGTTTGTCGATACTCGGCCCGCGCTTGCGGAAGAGCCGCCATGGATGATCACGCCGCCCTCGTCGACGGCCTGCCGAAGGCCGAGCTGCATCTGCACATCGAAGGGTCGCTCGAACCCGAGCTCATGTTCGCGCTGGCGAAGCGGAACCGCGTCGCGCTGCCCTACCCCACCGTGGCGAGCCTCAAAGCGGCCTACGACTTCTCGGATCTCCAGTCGTTCCTGAACATCTACTACGCCGGCGCGAGCGTCCTCGCGACCGAGCGGGACTTCTTCGACATGACCTGGGCGTATCTCGAGCGCGCGCAGACCGACAACGTCCGGCACGTCGAGATCTTCTTCGATCCGCAAACCCACACTTCACGCGGCGTGCCGTTCCGGATCGCCATCGAGGGCATCCACGCCGCCTTGTCGGAGGGCGCGCGGAAGCTCGGCATCAGCGCGTTCCTCATCATGTGCTTCCTCCGACACCTCAGCGAGGAAGACGCGTTCGCGACCGTGGAGGAGGCGCTTCCGTATCGCGACCGGATCGTGGGCGTGGGTCTCGATTCGTCCGAACGGGGCCACCCGCCGAGCAAGTTCGCGCGGGTCTTCGCACGGTGCCGGGAACTCGGCTGGCGAGCCGTCGCACACGCGGGCGAGGAAGGCCCGCCCGCGTACATCACGGAAGCGCTGGACCTCCTGAAGGCGGAGCGGATCGACCACGGCGTCCGCTGCCTGGAGGATCCGGCCGTGGTTGCGCGCCTCGCGGCCGAGCAGATCCCGCTCACCGTGTGTCCGCTCTCGAACGTGAAGCTGCGCCTGTTTCCGTCCCTCGAGCAGCACAATCTCAGGCAGCTGATGGCCGCCGGCTTGCGCGTCACGGTGAACTCGGACGACCCGGCGTACTTCGGCGGGTATGTCAACGAGAACTACCGCGCCGTTCAGCGGGCGCTCGGCCTGTCGCGCGAGGACCTGCGCCGCCTCGCCAAGGCGAGCTTTCTCGCGTCCTTCCTGCCGGAGGCGGAGAAGCAACGGCACTGCCGGTCGGTGGACGAGTACCTGGGATGACGCGCGTCGCCCGGAAGCTCCTGCCGACCCGGGAGCCGCTGAAGCGGCTCGAAGCCGGCCTGCCGGCGCTCTGGTTCCACGACTCCGCGCATTACCAGCGGGAGCTCGAGGTCTTCTGGTACGACCGGTGGATCGCCGTCGCGCGCGAGGAGGAGATCCCCGCGCCCGGCGATTACCGTGTCGTCGAGGTCGGCACCCAGTCGATCTTCGTCGTCCGCCGGGAGGACGGCGAACTGGGCGCTTTTCACAACACCTGCCGGCATCGCGGCTCGATCCTTTGCACCGCCGAGCAAGGGTCGTTCGCCCGGAGCCGCATCGTCTGCCCGTATCACGCCTGGACGTACGATCTCGGGGGCCGGCTGATCGCCACGCCGCGCCGCATGGCGACCCCGGATTTCGATCCGACGAAGTTTCCGCTCTTCGGAGTCGCCGTCGCCGCCTGGAGCGGCTTCGTCTTCATCCACCTTGCCGGTCGCAAGGCCCCGCCGCTCGTCGAGTCGCTCGGCGAGCTGCCCGCGCGGTTCGAGCGCTACGGCTTCGGGGGCTTGCGCATCGGCAAGCGCATCGTGGCGGACGTGCACGCCAACTGGAAGTTCATCGCCGAGAACTTCTCCGAGTGCTTCCACTGCCCGCCCGTGCACCCGCAGCTCTGTCGCATCGTCACCGCCTACCGCGACGCGGGCGCGTGGGGTCTGCACCGCGACGACCGCGGGCGCGCCGCGCCGGAGACGACCCCCGAGTACAAGGCGGGCGCGCAGACCCTCACGCTCGACGGCACGGCGAAGATCGCGCCGTTCCGAGGCCTGAACGAGGCGGAGCGCAAGACCCTCTATGTCCCCGCGATGCTCCCGCCGAACTTCTTCCTGAACGTGCACCCCGACTACGTCAACGCGCACATGATGTTTCCCACGGGACCGGAGAGCGCGCGGGTCGTCTACGACTGGCTGTTCGAGCCGGAAGCCATGGCGAGCGCTAGCTTCGACCTCGATCACTACGTCGCGCTGTGGGATATCACCAACAAGCAGGATGCGCGCAACTGCGAGTGGCAGCAGCGCGGCACCCGCTCACGCGAGTTCCGCCACGGCCACTTCGTGCCGCAGGAGTTCGACTGCCACCGCTTCGCGCAATGGGTGCGAAGCGCGCTCCGCACGAAGCCCTCGCGGCCGGCAAAGCGACGCGCGGCCGCGCGTACGCCCAGGGCCGGGCGGGCCTGAGGCCGGTCCGCCCGGCGAACCGCCGTTCTACTTCTTCGCGGCCGGGGTCTTCGGCGCAGGCTTGGGTGCCGGCTCGACCGACAGCGCCAGCGCCTCGGTGTAGACCACCTCGACCTGGTCGCCCTTCTTCACCACCTTGAAGTGGTCCTGATTGTGGACGTCGAGCGTCACGACGTTGCCTTTCGGGCCCTTGAGCGTGATGGTCTTGTTCTTCGGATTGACGTCGATCACGTCCGCGAGCGCCGTAACCTGCCGGCCGACCACGCCCGCGGGACGCTCGCCCGGCTGGGCGCGCGCCGCCATTTCGCGCTCGGTGGTCTCGCGGACCCCGGCTTTCGTCTTCCGGAGCTCGAGCGTGAGCGCCTGCATGTAGCGCGCGACGACGAAGTCGCCGAGCCTGATCTGATCGAAGTTCTTGACCTCGTCGCCGGCGACGATGTCGACGATGTTGCCCTTGGGGCCCTTGAGCGTCACCGTGCGCGTCGCCTTGTCGAGGCCGACGACCTGCGCGGAGAGCTTCGCCTCGCGGGCGATGACGGCCCGGCCGGGCTCGCTCGCCACGATGGTGCCGCCGGTCGCGCCGGGCTGCTGGGCGAGCGCGGGAAAGCCGAGCGTCGCGAATGCGACGGCGGATGCAAGAAGTAGGGAATTGCGCATGGTGTCTCCGGGGAGTGGAAGGGGGACTGCTGAGGGCCCCGGCGCATCGCCAGGGATGTTCATTATAGTGCCTCTGCCGATAGTTCTTCAGGGCGCGCACTCCTTCCCGCTCGCGAGCGCAGCACCGAGCTCGCCGTCCGACCTCACCTTCGATCCGTCGATCCGGGCGTAGACGCGCTGCCGGTGGACGTCCAACGGTTCGTCGCCGCGCGGATCGCGATAGAGCGCGATCGTCGCCGGATACGGCACGCAGCGAAGGTGCTCGAGCTCCGGAGTCTCGAACGTGACGTGCGCACCGGGGTGGATGCGGAGGAGCCCCTGCTCGGGGATCAGCAGCAGCTGCAGCGGCGGCGCGGGATTGGCGATCATCGCGGAGTCGCGCGTGCGCAGCATCGGGACCATGAACTCGGCCCTGAGCCACGCTTCTCCCTCGAGCGCGGGACTGCCCACGACCGTCAGCCCGAGCCGTCCGGAAAGGATGTCGCCATGCATCGCATAGGTGGTCCACGTCCGCACGGTGGTCAGGTACTTGCCGGCGAGCAACGGCGCGTTCCGCGCGGCGGGATCGCCTTGCGCGCTCGGGGCCGGCTTCGCCTGCCCGGCTTCGGCGCGGCGCTTCTGAAATCCCTCCTCCTTCTCCCGCCAGCCAGGGGCTGCGGGTGCGTCGGGCGCTGGCGCCGGCGGACTCTCGATCCGCTTGGCCGCGCCGTCCGCAGGCGGGTGTTCCGAATAGTGAGTGACGCCCCTTTCGTCAACCCACTTGTAGACTTCCGCGGTCGCGATTGCGGCGATGGCCAGGCCGACCGATGCTGCGAGGGCGATCCTGTTCACGGCGGACTCGACTGGCTAGGGCAGAACGACCACCGGGCAGCTGACCAGCTCGATCAGCGCCGCGAGTGCCGGCAGCGCGTCGCTGTCCGGAGGGCTTGGCCAGACGAGCGCCCCCGCACCCTGCGCACGGATGGCGGCGGCAAGCGCGGGGATGTCCCCGGAGGGAACGCCCTGATGGCGCGCAGCGACGCGGCGCTCCGCCAGCCATCGCCCCGCCCGCGCGCGGCGCGCTTCGAATGTCGCGCTCCCGGACGCGGGAAACAGGATCATCAGGTCGGTTGCAGTGACGCGCGCGATCGCGCATCCCGCCTCGAGCCCGCGCAGCGCCGCCTCCGACTCGTCGAAGAGGACGATGACCGGCCGCGCGGCGAGCGCCCTGAAGGGTCCCGGCCGGCCCGGCGCTCCGCCGAGCTCGAGGCGGCCCGGCCGCCCCCTGCCGACCACGAGCAGATCCCTCGGCGTCAGCCGCGCGAGCGACGCCGAAAGGATCTCCCCGCGCGTAACTTCGATCGTCCAGGCGAGCGCGAGCCGCTCTGCCGTCTCCCCCACGAGCCGTCGCAGGTGCTCGGCCTGGATGCGAAACGCCCGCTCCATCTCCTCGAGACCGATCCGCTGCAGCTGTGCGGACGGGAAGCCGATCTGGTGCGCGAACGGCAGCGCGGCGACGCGCAGCAGCCGCTCGTCCTCGACGAACAGCGCCGAGAGCCCGCTGCCCAGGCCGAGCGCGAGCGCCGCGGCCGCCTCGAGCGTGGGCGCGGTGAGCGAACCGGTATCGATCGCCAGCACCACGCGGCCGCCGCCGTGCTCACTTGCGACCATTCCACCCCCGCTTCCTGGGGCGCTGCCCCGCCGCGCCGGGCGCGCTCAGCTCACGGCGCAGCGCGGCGAACTCCTTCAGACGCGCTGCCACACGCCCGTTCACGGTGTGCTGCGGCCCGGCGGTCGTGAGCTCCGGGTCGCCCGCGGGCGTCCCGGTCAACAGCTCGATCGCCTCGTCGACATGGCGGACTGCATGGACGTTGAACTTGCCGCCGGCGGCCGCGGCGACGACGTCGTCCCGCAGCATCAGGTGCGCGACGTTGGCGGCGGGGATGATCACGCCCTCCGCGCCGGTGAGGCCGCGGGCGGTGCAGATGTCGAAGAAGCCCTCGATCTTCTCGTTCACCGCGCCGATCGCCTGGACCTCGCCGAGCTGGTTCACCGAGCCCGTGACCGCGAGCGATTGCCGGATCGGCAGCCCGGCGAGCGACGAGAGCAGCGCGCAGAGCTCGGCGAGGGATGCGCTGTCGCCGTCGACCCGGCTGTAGGTCTGCTCGAACGCGAGGCTCGCGGTCAGCGAATGCAGACGGCTTCCCGAGAACCGCGCGGCGAGGAACTGCGACAGGATCATCACGCCCTTGGAGTGGATCGCGCCCCCGAGCTCGACCTCGCGCTGGATGTCGATCACCCGGCCGTCGCCCACCCGCGTCGTCGCCGTGATCCGCGTCGGCTCCGCGAACGGGAACTCGCCCAGCTCGACGACCGACAGGCCGTTCACCTGCCCGACCTTCGCGCCGGCGGTGTCGATGAGCACCGTCCCCCGCAGGATCGACTCGTGGACCCGCCGCCGCAGCCGGTCGGCGCGAGCGCGCTGAGCCGCGATCGCCGCCTCGAGGTCGGACGCCGCCACGACGGCGCGGTTGCCCTGGCGGGCGATGAAGTCGGCCTCGCTCAGCAACCGCGCGAGCGCGCCGACGTCGGCGGACAGCTTGTGCGCGTCCCCCGCGCGCCGCGCCGCGTAGTCGATCGCGCGCGCGACCGCTCCGCGCTCCAGCGGGAGGAGTCCGACGTGGCGCACCAACCCGGCGACCATCTGCGCGAACGCGCGAGAAGTCTCTGCAGTCCGGTCGAGCGCCTCCTCGAAATCGGCGACCACCTCGAAGAGTCGCCGGAAATCGGGGTCGAGCGCCTGCAGCAGGTAGTAGAGGGATCGCTCCCCGAGCAGCACGACCTTGACCGCGAGCGGGATCGGCTCGGGCTCGAGCGAGACGGTGCTGGGGACTCCCCAGAGCTCGCCGAGCGACTCGATCCGGATCTCGCGCCGGGTGAGCGTCCGCTTGAGCGCTTCCCAGGCGAACGGCTGGGTGAGCACCTTCAGCGCATCGAGCACGAGGTAGCCACCGTTGGCCCGATGCAGCGCACCCGGCTTCACCAACGTGAAATCGGTGACGAGCGTCCCGAGATGCTGCATGTGCTCGACTCGACCCACGAGGTTCGCATAGGTCGGATGGTCGGCAAACACCACCTCCGCACCCGCTGCGCCGCTGCGGTCGACCAGGAGATTGACGGCGTAGCGGCGCAGCTCGCGGTCTGCGGATGGAGCGCCGAGCCCGGGCATCGCCGGGCCTCCCTCCGGCGGCCGGCGGAAATCGTCGGCGTTCTCGAGCACGTCGGCGCGGACCACACCGAGATACTCGACGACCCGCGGAAACGCCCCGTAACGCTGGGTGATCTCCTCCACCAGCTGCCCGACCGAGAGGAGGATCATGTCGCGGTTGAGCTGGCGCACTCGCTCGTTCCGCTCCTTCCGCCACCGCAGCGTCATGCGGACCACCTTCTCGAGCCGTTGCTGCAGCCCCGAGATCGTCTCGCCGATCCGCTGCCGCTCGGCCTCCGGCAGCTGGTTGAAGTCCTCGGCGCTGATCACCTCGCCGTTCTTGAGCGGTGCGAAGGTGAAGCCGGCGGGCGTGCGAAGCAGCGCGATCCCTTCGTGCGACGCGTCCTGCCCGAGCGCCGCGACCTCGCGCTCGTGGCGCTCGGTGAACTCGGTGTCGATCTGCTCGACGCGGTGCGCGTACTCCTCGCTCTCGAAGACCGCCGGGATCACCGCGCGCAGCTCCGCGAGGAGGTGCTCCATGTCCCGCTTGAGCGCCACGCCGCGTCCGGGCGGCAGCTCGATCGCGATCGGCTGGTGGGAGGCGGCGAAATTGTTGACGTACACCCAGTCCGACGGCGTCGTCGCCGCGCGCGCCCGCTCGCCGAGCGCGCTTTGGACGAGCGTGCGCCTGCCGCTTCCCGCGGCGCCCATGACGAACACGTTGTAGCCCTCGTGCGCCACGCCGACCCCGAACGCGAGGGCCTGCGCCGCGCGCTCCTGCCCGACGATGCCGCCCGGCCCGTCGAGCTCGGCGGTCGTCTCGAACGCGAGCGATGCGGGATCGCAGCGGTTCGCGAGCGCCTCGCTCGGGAGCGGAAGGGGGCCGTCGCCGGTCATGTCGCGGCACCGCCCTCGGTCGCGGCGTCAACCTCGGCCGCCAGCGCGCGCAGGCCTGGCGCGATCTCGACCGGATACGGCTCGGCCGCGTCCTCGAGCGCCCTGAGCGAGGGCGGAAGGCGTTCCAGTTGGGCACGCGTGCAGGACCGCGCCTCGTCGAGCGTCGGCAGCGGCCGGAGCCGCTTCCCCCCGACCATCACGTGCTGGACGAGCGGATCGCCGGGCTGCCGGTCAGTCTCCTCGGCGACCACATCGCGCGCGAACCGGCCGTCCGGGCCGTAGCTGCGAAAGACCTGCTTGCGGCCGGGCCAGGTCGCCTTGCCAGTCGAGCGTTTGCGCCGCGGCCGTCCGGCGTACTCCTGGAGCTTGTAGACCGCGTCCAGGGACGGCGCGTCCGCGGACGTGACGAGGCTCGTGCCGATTCCGAAGGCGTCGATCGGCGCACCGCCCGATACGAGCTCGCGGACGCGATGCTCGTCGAGGTTGCCGCTCGCGAAGATCGTCGCGCTTGCGAGGCCGGCCCCGTCGAGCACCTCGCGCACGTCGCGGGCGAGCCGGGCGAGGTCGCCGCTGTCGAGCCGCACCCCGCGGACCGCGATCCCCTCGCGCGCCAGCTCGGGGGCGAGGGCAGCGACCTTGCGCGCGCCAGCGACGGTGTCGTACGTGTCGATGAGGAGCAGCGCGGAGCGCGGGAACGCCCGGGCGAAGTGCTCGAACGCCGCCGACTCGGTCGCGTGCGCCTGCACAAAGGAGTGC
>Ga0209342_10008060_pt1 | contig 10567 bp, 8 predicted proteins | sample RifCSP16_2_FD_184023 | JGI IMG/M metagenome (GOLD analysis project Ga0209342, IMG submission 184023) | Soil microbial communities from Rifle, Colorado - Rifle CSP2_sed 16_2 (SPAdes) (version 2) | ecosystem: Environmental > Terrestrial > Deep subsurface > Rock core/Sediment | place: Rifle... | reverse complement strand
ACGGCTGCCTTCACGCTCCTCGTCCCATTGCTCGTCGCCCAGGCGTATGGGCCTGCCGCAGGCGTGCCGGCGGCAGCGACTTCGACCGCGCCCTCGACCGCGAACGCGACCCCGGCCCCGGCCCCGACCGTGGCCCCGACCCCGGCCCCGACCCCGGCCCCGGATGCCGCCAAGCCCGATGCCGGCCCCTCGACCGTCGCTGCTCTGCGGGCCGCCGAGGCGCGCGCCCAGGCTACCGAGGCGCGGGCGGCGGAGCTCGAGTCGCAGGTCCGGCAACTCGCCGCCGACCGGGACGCGGACCGGCAGCGCATCGCGGCGCTCGAGGACACACTCGCGCGGGAGCGCGCGCGGCGTGAGGAGGCGAACCCCGAGGCGCGGGACGAGGCGCTCTCGGGCGCGGTCGGCGATCTGGGCGCCGCCGACCAGTCGCTCGCAACCGGCTCCGGCGACGTCCAGGACTCCATCTCGCGCGCCCGGTCGCTCGCCGCGGACGCGGGCCGCCGCGCGAGCGCGGGCGGCTCGCCCGAGGAGGCGGCGCTGGCGGCGGAGGCGCAGCGCTGGCTGGCCGCGTCCCAGGAGGCGCTGCGCCGAGGAGACCTCTACCAGGCGCGGCAGGCGGTGGCGGCGGCGACGCTCGCGGCCCAACGGGCGCAGGGCCTCGCCTCGCGCGACGCGTCCGGTGCGGCGGCGGGGGAGGGTGGCGGCGGCGGGGAGGCTAACAGGCAGGCGGGTTACTGAGGCGTCGCTGCGCGATCGGCGGTCGAGGGAGCACCGTTACCCCCGAGCGGTTGGAGCAGACCTGGCGCGGTGCCTTCCTCGATGGCTTTTCGCTCCACGCCGGAGCCCTCATCCACGCTGACGATGGCGAGGGACCCGAGCGGTCTATCGCCATGTCCTGCCCGCGCTGCACCGCCTCTCCTGGGGCGACGACGGCGGGCTGCTCCACCGGATGACGGGGGCGCGCCACGGAAGGCTGTGCCCGCGACCCGCTCAGACGTGAGCTAGAATGCATTCATGGCCTCTCGTAGAAGACCGAAGCGCAGCTTGGGCCGAAAGGCACCGCTCAAGGTCATACAGAGCTGGATCTGGGACGTCTTCACGCCCCAGATCGACCACCTCCGGTATGAGCAGCATGTCCTCGCGCAGAGCCTGACGTTCCGGTCGCCGCGCAGATTCGAGCGGCTACTCCCTCTCCGTGATGGACTGATGTCCGACGGGCAGCACGTGTTCGACGATCTCCAGGGAGACGTGCCCGAGTACGATCGCCTGGTGGTGGAGCACGACCGGGCGCTCGAGGCTCTCCGCGCGCGGGCGGAAGCGCTCTACTCCGAGCTGGAGAAGAGCGAGTCATTCCAGCGCTTGGTCCACGAGATCATCGAGGAGCTCAGAGTGAAAGGGGAAAGGGCCCCGCCCGTCGATGCGGAGCCGGATTGGGTTCGATACCTGGCGGCGGATGTCGTCAATGACCATCGCCCCGATCTCCCCGCCGATCACAGCGAATGGCTCGTCTGGAACAGGGGTGCGGATCGCCTGAAGAGGGGCGCACCCGGCGAGCTCAGGGCCGCGTTGATGGAGGAGAGGGCGCAATTTGCCGCGGCAGTCAAGGCAGCACTCGACAGCCTCTTCGCCCTGCGGAAGAGCCTTTCCCGCGAATACGACATCCCGGTGGTACCGCCGGTGACGGGGGCGCACGTTGAAGGCGCTCTGGATTGATACCGGGCCTCTTCTCGAACTGACCGCCCACGAGCTCGAAAAGCAGCGCAGGGGGGCGTTCCGCAGGCTGGAGTCCCTCCTTGCGCTGCTCAAGAACAAGGCGCGACTCGCCCGCTTCGAGGTGCCTGCGCACGGAAGGATTCGGACAGCTTCGATTCTCCAGTGGTAGCCTGGTCGAGCTGCACAGCCTCGTCCGCAGGCCGCTTGCGCCGAACCGAGACAAGCTGGACCTGCTATCGGAGTTCTGGGCGGCACTCGAGCGCGTCCGAACCTCCATGGGACGACCGGTGGAATGCGTTCCGCTGGAGCTCTGCCGGATGGATGCTGGCAGCCTTCCCCGTTTCGGACCAGTCGACGCGCACCTCGTCGCCGCGGTCCGCTCCGACGAAGAGTCCTGGCTGTTCACGGGCGACGCTGCTCTCAGGGGGGTCGTCGCGGACAGGTGCCGAGGGCGTGTGCTGGATGTCACGTACTGATCGAGAGCAGGGCCCCCGGCAGGGGCATGCTGGCTGGCCGGAGGGCCCCTCGGACCCCATCCGTGGCAGTGGGCGGGCAGGCAGTGAGGCGATCTCGATGCGAGAGGACCGGGGTCCTCACAGCAGCCGTCTGCGGTGAAACCACCACCAGAGCGCTGGCGGGAGCGTGAGCGTGATGCCGATGGCGACGGCCTTCGCGAGCGGCGCTGGCAGGATCTCGAGGTTCATCCCGAACCAGCCGGCCACGAAGTTCAGCGGTAGGAAGATGGTGGCGATGAGGGTGAGCCGGGTGGTGACGAGCGTCAGCCGGTTGTTCACGCTCGAGAGGTGGACGTCAATGACCGAGCCGAGGAGGTCGCGCCCGGTGTCGATCTCCGCGGTGACGCGCAGCAGGTGGTCCAGCACGTCGCGGAAGTAGGGCGCCGTCTCGGGGCGGACCCGACCCTCTCCGGCGCGGGCCAGGGTCGCGAACACCTCGCGCTGCGGGGCGAGGCGGCGCCGGAGGAGGGCATGGGTCCGGCGCGCCTGCAGGATGCGGGCGAGCAGGTCGGGATCTCCGGCCGCGCTGTCCGTCACCTCGCCCGCCAGGTCCTCGACCTCGTCCGTGAGATGGTCGGCGACGTCGAAATGGGCGTCGGTGATGGCGTCCAGGATCCGGTAGAGGACGAAGTCCGGCCCTCGGGTCAGCGGCGACGCGTCGTTCGCGAGCTGATCGAAGAGCCGATCGATCTCGGCGATGGGCGCTGAGTGCACCGTCACCAGGGCATCGCGCATGAGGAAGATATGCAGCTCGCGGGCCTGCAGACCCACGTCGGTCGGCGACGGCTCGAGCCTGTGCACGACGATGAAGGTCGCCTCGGGGTAGTCCTCGTACTTCGTCCGCTGGTCCTCGTGAGCGGCATCCTCCAGCGCGAGCGGGTGGAAGCCGAAGCGGTCGCGGAGGAAGGCCAGGTTCTCGGGGTCGGGCGTCAGATCGACGAAGAGCGGCGCGCCGGGCGCGCCGGGCACGCACAGCTCGCGCCCTCCACGCTGGACCGCTCCCGCCGCGACGCGGATCGCCCGGAACATGCACAGCCTCCAACCCAGGGAGCGGGCACGATAGCATGCAGGAGAGGCGGAGCAGGGGCTGGCCCCCTCGTCTCACAGCTCCGACGGCGGCCCGAGATCCGGCAGCACGACCTCGACCGCGACGTCCTCGCCCTGGACGTCGAGCGCGCAAGAGCGGATGTCGGGCTCGTCGGCGCCGGTCTCGCGCACGAGGAAGAGCGTGTGGCGGCCCGGTGGGACCAAGGGGATGACCTGCGCCATCCCGTGACCCACGGCCGCGAGGAGCGGTCCGCGCTCCAGCAGCTCGGCCACCGTGAGCGCGGGCGGCGCGTCTCCGGGCGCGAGGAGCGCGTCGGCGTCGCACGGCCGCCGCCGCGCGTCGAGCGCATGGACGGTGACCGCCGCTCCCCCCGTGCGCAGGACGAGCGCGACCTGGACCGCGCAGCGGTTCACCTGGACGAGCGCGGGAGCGACGAGGCGCGATCTCGGATCGCCCTCGGCCACGTGCACCAGGTAGCGTCCTGGCCGGAGCGGCTCGATGACGAACCTCCCCGCGCCATCGGTCCTGGCCTCGCCCAGGTCCATCGCCGAGCGGGACAGCGCGATGACGCGAGCGTCCGCGACGGCGAGCCCGCCCTCGGTGAGGAGGCGGCCGCTGACCGCGCCTGCGCGCTCGAGGCGGACCAGCACGTCCTCGGCCCGGCAGTCCAGGCCGAGCATCTCCGGGAGGTGGCCAGTGTGGTGCACGAGCACGACGGCTCCGGCCGGGCCGGGGCGCGGGATCTCGAAGGACCCCAGCTCGTCCGTCTGCTGGCGCTGGCAGCGCGTCGGGCTGAGGCGCGCGAGGGGGTCGAGCCCGTCGGCGATCGCGACGTGAGCTCCGGCGAGCGGGAGGGCGGTCTCGGCGTCGACGACGCGGCCGGAGAGGATGGAACCGCCGGGCGACGCCCGGCGCGACGCGGCCTTCGCCCGTGGTGATCGGGCACCGGAGAGGCGAGCGTGGCGCGCGGTGCGGGGCTCGGTCGATGGGCGCGCGGGGGTTCGCATGAATGCCTTCCGCAGAACCCGCACTGCAAGCGACGCGCCCGGGCCTGTCGCCTGGCCTCGCACCTGTCACGTTCCGGAGGATGATGGCGGCAGCTCCGATGTACGCGCCCTGGCGATTCGCGGGGCTGTCCGGCGCCGCCCTGTCCCCTGGGCTGACCGAGCGAAGCGCCGCGCTGCGCTCGCCGCGGCGAACCGGCCGGGCACCCCGGGTGCGCCAGGACCGAGCCCACGCTTGCCTACCACTGACGTTAGCCAGTGTCCCTGCCAGAGCAGGAGCTCGGAGGCAGCGAAGCCCAGCCTGCGGCGATGCTCCGCCGCCAGAGACAGAACCAGGTGGCACGAGAGATCGAATTCCAGAGGCCACAGAAGAGGCTACAGGAGTACCTTGCTTGTACTGTCAGAGCTTACTGGTACGGTTTCGCTGGCATGGATCGCAAGGTCACGTACCGTCTCTATCCAACGCCCCGCCAGAAGGCGGCGATGACGGAGACCTTGCGACTACACCTACAGTTACATAACGCCGCTCTCCAGCAGCGCCGTGAGGCCTGGTCCCGCCAGCGCGTCTCACTTGGGTTCGCTGCGCAGTGCCGTGCATCGACTGGGGCATTGAGACTCTCGCCACGATCGCCTTCGAGTCGGGCGAGACGCTGCGCGTGGAGAACCCCCGCCATCTGAAGAACGCTCTCGGCGAGTTGCGTGCGCGTCAGCGCGAGTTGGCTCGCAAGCGGCGTGGCTCGCGCAACCGGGCTAAGGCCTGCCAGCGCGTCGCGGCGTTGCACGAGAAGATCGCCAACCGCCGGCGCGACTTCTTGCACAAGACCACCGCCGCCCTGGTGAGCGTGCTCGACTTCATCGCCACCGAGGTGCTGGCGGTGAAGAAGATGACCGCCAGCGGCGGATCCCTGAAGAAGGGCCTGAACCGCGAGATCCTCGCCGCGTCCCCTGCGCTGTTCCTCCAGATGCTGCGAGCCAAAGCGGAAGAGGCTGGGCTCGCCTGGCTGGAGGTCCCCACCCGCACCGTGAAGCCATCCCAGACCTGTTCGGCCTGCGGACGACAGGAGCCAAAGCCGCTGGCGCAGCGAGTCCATCGCTGCGCCTGCGGGGCGGTCCTCGGCCGGGATGAGAACGCAGCTCGGGTGATGCTGAACTGGGCGCTCAGAGCCTCTGGCCGGGAACCGGCCAGGTGTGGAGGGACCGCAGGAGCGGTCCCGTCTAAGCACGAAGCTCCACCTGTAGCTGTTGCTCAGGAGGGGTAGTTCATTTCTTCACGATGTCGAGGAGCTCGACCTGGAACACGAGCGTGGCCTTCCCCGGGATCCTGGGGGGCTGGCCGCGGTCGCCGTACGCGATGGGATGGGGGCAGACGAGCTTCGCCTTCCCGCCCACCTTCAGCTTCTGCAGGCCCTCCGTCCAGCAGGGGATGACCTGGTTCAGCGCGAACTCGGCGGGCGTGCCGCGCTTCACCGACGAGTCGAACTCCGTGCCGTTCACCAGCGTCCCGACGTAGTGCACCGAGACGGTGTCGGTGGCCTTGGGGCTGGCCCCCGCGCCTTCCTTGAGGGGGATGTAGACGAGGCCGCTCGAGCTCACCTGCGCGCCCTTCTCCTTCGCCGCCTTCTCCAGATAGGCCTTCGACTCGTCGTACTGCTTGTCCGCGGCGACCTTCAGCCGCGCCTGCTGGAGCTCGCCGATCTTCTTGCCGTAGCTCTCGGGCTCGGCGAGGAGCTTCTTGCTCCCGGTCGCGTCGGCGAAGCCCTTCTTCACCAGCTCCATCTCCTTGGGGGAGAAGCCGAAGATCTCGATCTGCTTCGCCAGGATCACTCCGATGGCGTACACGGTGCGCTCGTCATCGGTCTTCGGATCCTGTGCTTGTACACCGGCGGCGAACGAGAGGAGCAGGGCGGGGGCGACGAGCCAGCGCATGGGCGTGTCCTTTCCGTGGGATCGCGCCCGGGCGAGGGAGCCGAGGCGCACCAGAGGTCATGATGCGCCGCGCGCCCCCCGACTGCAACGAAAAGCCGCCTTCGCCCAGGGTGTCGGCTCACTCCTCGAGCGTCGAGACGTCGCCCTCGGGCAGCCCCATGGCGCGCGCCTTCAGCACCCGGCGCATGATCTTCCCCGAGCGCGTCTTGGGCAAGGTGTCGACGAAGTGGAGCCGCTCCGGGCGGACGATGGGGCCGAGGTGGGTGGCGACGTGGCTCTTCACCTCGTCCGCGAGCTCGTCGGAGGCCTTGAAGCCCTGGCGCAAGAGGCAGTAGGCGTGCACCGCCTGTCCCTTCACCTCGTGCGGGAGCCCGATCACCGCCGCCTCGGCGACGGCGGGGTGGGAGACGAGCGCGCTCTCGATCTCGGCCGTGCCGAGCCGGTAGCCCGAGACCTTGATCACGTCGTCCGTGCGGCCGACCACCCAGAAGTACCCGTCCTTGTCCCGCCTGGCGGAATCTCCGGCCTGGTACTTCCCCGGGTACTTCGACCAGTACTGCCGATAGCGGTCTGGGTCCTTGAAGATGGTGGTCATCATCGCCGGCCAGGGCCGCTTCAGGACGAGGAAGCCCTCCTCGCCGTCGGGCACCGGTCTGCCCTGCTCGTCGAGGATCTCGGCCTCCTGGCCGAAGAAGGGGCGGCTGGCGGAGCCGGGCTTCAGCGGCACGCCCGGAGTGGGCGTGATCATGAACATGCCCGTCTCGGTCTGCCACCAGGTGTCCATGATCGGACAGCGCCCCTTGCCGATCACGCGGTGGTACCACCTCCAGGCCTCGGGGTTGATGGGCTCGCCCACCGAGCCCAGGAGCCGCAGCGTGGAGAGGTCGTGCCGGTTCGGCCAGCTCTCGCCGAACCGCATGAGGCCGCGGATGGCGGTGGGGGCGGTGTAGAGGATGGTGATGCCGTACTTCTCGATGAGCGACCACCACCGGTTAGGGTAGGGGTAGCTGGGCGCGCCCTCGTACATGAACGTCGTCGCTCCGCAGAGGAGCGGGCCGTAGACGATGTAGCTGTGGCCGGTCACCCAGCCCGGATCGGCCGCGCACCAGTAGCGGTCCTCGTCGCGGATGTCGAAGACGTACTTGAGCGTCGAGTAGACGCCGACCATGTAGCCGCCGTGACAGTGGGTGATGGCCTTCGGCTTCCCGGTCGTGCCCGAGGTGTAGAGGATGTAGAGCGGCTCCTCGCTCTCCATCACCTCCGTCGCGCACACGCCGGTGGCGAGGGGGAGGCGCATGAGATCGTGGTACCAGTAGTCGCGGCCCGCCTCCATGGGGATCTCGTGCTGCGTGCGCTTCACCACGATCACGGTCTCGACGCTCGGGCACCGGCGCACCGCCTCGTCGACGGTCTTCTTCAGCTCCACCACCTTGCCGTTCATGAAGCCGCCGTCGGCCGTGACGACGACCTTGGAGTCCGAGTCCTCGATGCGCCCCTGCAAGGCGTCCTGGCTGAACCCGCCGTAGACCACCGAGTGAATGGCGCCGATCTTGGCCGTCGCCAGCATGGCGATGACGATCTCGGGGACTCGCGGCATGTAGATCGTTACGCGGTCCCCCTTCTTCACGCCCATCGCCTTCAGGACGTTCGCGAACCTGCACGTCTCCCGGTTGAGGGCGAAGTAGGAGTAGGTGCGGACGTCGCCCTTCTCCCCCACCCACACGAAGGCGAGCTTGTTCTTGCGCCAGGTGCGCTGGTGGCGGTCGAGGCAGTTGTGGACGATGTTCGTCTGGCCGCCCGGGAACCACCTGTAGAAGGGCCTGCTCGATTCGTCGAGGACCCGATCCCACCTCTTGTACCACTCGAGCTCCGAGGCCTCGGCCTCCCAGAACCCTTCCGGGTCCTCGCTCGCGCGGTGCGCGAGCGCCTCCCAGTCCTTGACGCGCGTGCCGGCCAGGACCTCCGCGCTCGGGTAGAACACTTCACCTTCCTGGACGGGACGCTTCTCGCTCATGCCGAGGGCTCCGATGCGAACGACGCGTAGGGGGTCCACATCGGTAGGCGGGGCGTGCTCGAGTTGTCAACGAAGGCTTGCGCATCCGAATGGGGTATCGTTGCCTGAAGGTGAAGGTACCCCCCCGCGAATCCGACCCGTGGTCGCCGGCCCCCCGGCCTGCTCGCATCGCGGCCGCGGTGCGGTTATCCTGACCGCACCTTGATCCGCCCGGCCGCCCTCCGCCCCGGCGACGTCGTTCGAGTCGTCGCCCCCGCTGGCCCCGTCGATCCCGAACCGCTGGAGCGCGGCGTGTCCGTGCTGCGCGAGGAGTTCGGACTTCGAGTCCACGTGCGCCCCGACGTGACCGCGCGCCGCGGGTACCTCGCCGGCGAGGACGCCCGGCGGCTCCAGGAATGGCACGAGGCGGCGTCGGACCTCGAGTGCCGGGCGCTCTTCTGCGCGCGCGGCGGGTACGGTTCGATGCGGCTCCTCCCGCGCCTCGAGCCGGCGCGGCTCCTGCACCCGCCGAAGTGGGTGGTGGGGTTCTCGGACGTGACCGCGATTCACTGCGCGCTCAACCAGGCCGGGCTGGTGACGATCCACGGACCGGTGGTCGCGCAGCTCGGCAGCTGCACGGCCGAGGCGAGGTCCCACCTGCGCGCGCTGCTCTTCGGGCGCGGTGACGCGCCGCCTCCCGGCTCGCACTTCCCCCGCATCGGCGGGGGCGTCCTCGGCACCGCGGTCATCCGGCCGGGCAGCGCGTCGGGCACGCTGCTCGGCGGCTCGCTCTGTCTCCTCTCGCACCTGTGCGGCACGCCGTGGCTGCCGCGCATGGCGGGCGCCGTGCTCCTCATCGAGGACGTGGCCGAGAAGCCGTACAAGCTCGATCGTTACCTCACGCAGCTCAGGCTCTCCGGGACGCTCGACGGCGTGCGCGGCGTCTGCGTGGGCCACCTCACGGACTGTGACCACGCCGGCCAGCATGGCGCGGACGTCGTCCGGGAGCTGGTGCGGGCCCTCGGCGTGCCAGCCATCGAGGGGCTCCCCGTCGGCCACGAGGACGGCAACTTCGCATTGCCGCTGGGCGCGATCGTCACGGTGATCGCCCCCGCGCCAGGCGAGGAGGGCCCGCCCCGCCTCATCTTCGAGCAGGGACCGGTGGTGTGAGCGCACCCGGACTCGCCGGCGTCTCGGCGGTGCTGGAGGCGGGCAGGGAGGCGGGCGTGGCCCCCGGGCTCGCCGCCGCGATCATGGCCGGGGGTGCGCTCGTACACTGGAGCTGGCACGGGGACGCGCAGGTCGACCCTGCCCCCTCGCCGCTCCACGCGGGCGACCTCTTCGACGTGGCGTCGCTGACGAAGGTCATGGCCACGGCCACGCTCGCCGCGCTCATGGTGGATCTGGGCGAGATCGACCTCGACGCCCCGGCGGGGCGCTGGTTGCCCGCGCTCGAGGGGGAGAAGGCGACGATCACCGTGCGCCACCTGCTCGCGCACTCCGCCGGGTTCCCCGCCTGGCGCCCGCTGCACCGTTCGGCCCGGGGTCGCGACCCGGTGCTGGCGTCCGCCGTCGAGGAGCCGCTGGAGTCGCGGCCGGGGACGCGGGCGGTCTACTCGGACCTCGGGTTCATCGTGCTGGGCGCGGTCCTGGAGGCGGCCGCCGGCGAGCGCCTCGACCTGCTCTTCGACGCGAGAGTGGCCGCGCCCCTGGGCCTCCGCGACACGTTCTTCCTCCCCGCCCACGACGCCGAATCGTCGAGGCGACGCCGCGGCGGCCGCTCCTTCGCTGCAGCGCGACGCACGCCGGAGCGCGGGGTCATCCGGGGCGAGGTGGACGACGACAACGCCTGGGCCATGGGTGGCGTCGCGGGGCACGCGGGGCTCTTCTCGACCGCCCGCGACGTGGCCGCGTTCGGGCAGGCGTGGCTCGACGCCCTGGCCGGGCGCTCGATGCTGTCGCGGGGGGTCGCCCTGGCCTTCGTGGCGAGAGACGGGACACCGGGGAGCGAGCGCGCGCTCGGCTGGGACACGCCCTCGCGCGAGGGGTCGGCGCTCGGGACGCGCCTCGGGCGAGGGAGCCGCGGCGCCGTGGGCCACCTGGGATTCACCGGGACGTCCCTCTGGCTGGACCTGGACCGCGAGATCGCGTGCGCACTCCTCACGAACCACGTCCACCCTTCCGGCCCGGACAAGCTGCGGCTCAGGTCCTTCCGGGCCCGCTTCCACGATGCAGTGGCGGGGGCGCTGGGGGTGTAGGCTTGCGGCCTTGCACGAGGTGACGAGGGAATGGACTACACGGGCGTCAAGCGCATCCACCTCATCGGCGTCGCCGGGACGGGCATGGGCTCGTTCGCGGGCATGCTCAA
>Ga0209342_10008057_pt1 | contig 10568 bp, 11 predicted proteins | sample RifCSP16_2_FD_184023 | JGI IMG/M metagenome (GOLD analysis project Ga0209342, IMG submission 184023) | Soil microbial communities from Rifle, Colorado - Rifle CSP2_sed 16_2 (SPAdes) (version 2) | ecosystem: Environmental > Terrestrial > Deep subsurface > Rock core/Sediment | place: Rifle... | reverse complement strand
CTTCGACCGCTCGCTCCTGGACGTCGGCGGAGAAGCGCTGGTCGTGAGCCAGTTCACGCTGATCGCCGTTAGCAGCCACCAGAAGGGAACTCGCCCGGACTTCTCGAAGGCGGCGCGCCCCGAAGTGGCCGAGCCGATCTACCAACGGTTCGTCGAGGCCCTCCGAGCCGAAGGTGTGCCGGTTCAGACGGGCGTGTTCGGAGCCCGGATGCAGGTCTCGCTGGTCAACGACGGCCCGGTCACGATTGTTCTCGACGTGGGTCCGTCGTCCTAGGCCACCTGCGCTCGTCGTAGCTGATGCGTAAGAAACCCCAGACGAAAAGCCCAGAGATGAAGATCGCCCCAACCGTCACGAGTCCGCAGAGTCCCGCGAGGGCGAGGAGCAGTGGTTCGTCCTGCTGCGCGGCCTGCACCCCTGTCCAGGCGGCGATCAAGGCAACGCCGAGATTCGTGACGAGCCGCGTCGCGAGCCGTATCGCGCCTGCGAGTCGAGAGTCGCCGCGAACGACCCGTCGCGAGAGAAGTCCGAGGACGATCGCACCAAGGATGAGAAGCGCCAGCGTCTTCACGAGGTTCTCTCAGCCTACGCGGCGCGGGAGCTGTGTTCGAGCCTAGGACGAGATTGCGTCTCATCGCCGACACCCGCAAGGGGAACCGGCCGAGCTTCACGGACGCCGCTCAGCCCGAGCGGGCGGAGCCGCTGTACGACCGTTTCTGCGCCTCGCTCGAAGGCGAGGGCCTTCGGGTCGCGCGTGGTGTCTTCGGCGCCCGCATGGACGTGACCCTCGTGAACGAAGGCCCGGTCACGATCGTGCTGGACCAGTAAGGAGCGGCGTGTCCGCGACCGCGCTCGGGCTGACACTCGCCGCGGCGCTGCTGCACGCCGGCTGGAACGTCCTCCTGGGAGGAGCCCGCGACGTCCGCGCCGCGACCGCGGTCACGCTCGTCCTGTCCGTGCTCCTGTTCGCCCCGGTGGCTGCGGCGACGTGGAGCGTCGAGGCTTCCGCCGTACCGTGGATCGTTGCCTCGTCGGCGCTCGAGCTCGTCTACTTCCTGCTGCTCACCGCCGCGTACTCCCGCTCCGACGTCAGCCTCGTCTATCCGATCGCGCGCGGGACTGCGCCGGTGCTCGTGCTCGTCGCCGCTGCGGTCGTGGGCGCAACGGTGGGCGTCTGGCAGGCCATGGGGGTCGTGCTCGTCGGTGTGGGCGTCGTCCTCGTGCGCGGGCTGCGCGGTCGCGCGGACAGCCGCGGGCTCGTGCTTGCACTCGCCATCGGAGGCACGATCGCGGCCTACACGCTCGTCGACAACGAAGGGATCGAGCATGCGGCACCCGTGCCGTACCTCGTGCTCGTGCTCGCCCCGGTGGCCCTTGCGGCCGTCCTGGTCGAGGTGGGTCGAGGACGCGCCGGCGCGCTGCTGGCCGTCAGCGGGAAGGTGGCGGTCGCCGCGGCGCTCGCCTCGTTCGGGGCGTACGCGCTCGTCCTCGCCGCGCTCGAGCTCGCTCCCGCTGCCTCGGTCGCCGCCGTGCGTGAGTCGAGCATCCTCTTTGCCGCAGTGCTCGGAGCGCTCGTCCTGCGGGAGCCGGTCGGCCCGCGCAGGCTTGCGGGCGCAGCGCTCATCGTCGCCGGGGTCGTGCTCGTCGCAACCGCGTGAGGCGAGAGCTCCCAGCGCACGGTGCTATCCTGGGGACCACCACATTTCACCTGCTTGGAGAAATGGGCGCGTCGCGCCCATTTGTTTTGAAGGGGTCGCCAGAGCTTTTCGGAGGGCACGATGAGCACGATGTACGCGAGAGAACGGACGCTGGAGGAGGAGATCGCGCCTGCGGTCGAGCGGAGCGTGCCCGGAGTCGAGGTGCTCGCCGTCGAGCTCACCTCGCCGAGCAGGTTCTGCGTCTATGTCGACCACCCGAGCGGCGTCGACCACGCGCTCTGCGAGCGGGTGACGAGCGCCCTCGGCTCGTACCTCAAGGACTTCACGGTCGAGGTCTCGTCGCCGGGGCCGGAGCGCCCGCTGCGCAAGCCCGCCCACTTCGCTTCGGCGCAGGGTCGGCGCGTCGCCATCCGCACGGGTCGCGACGTCGCCGGGCGACATCGCTTCCGGGGGGAGGTCCTCGTGGCCGACGAGGAGGCCGTCACGCTGGCTTTCCCACTGGCCGTGAATGGCTCCGAGTCGCTGCGCATCCCGTACGACGCCATCGTGCGAGCCAACCTAATTGACACTGCCTGATCGACGAGGGGTAGAACATGAGCCAGGAAATCATCGAAGGAATCCAGGCGATCGAGAAGGAGAAGGGCATCGAGGAAGGCGTGCTCATCTCCGCCCTCGAGGACGCCCTGCTCGCCGCGTACAAGAAGACGCCCGGCGCTGTCAGGCACGCCGAGGTGAAGCTCGACGGGGCCGGCGAGTTCCGGGTCGACGGGATCGACATCCCGCCGGACATCGAGACGCGCCTGCTCGAGGACGCCCGCGAGGCGCGCATCGCCGAGCTCGAGCGCGTCGAGGAGGAGACGGGCGAGCGCCAGCACACGCTCATCGCCGACGACGACCTCGACCTCGACTGGTCGCAGGTGCCCTCCGGCCAGATCGTCCGTACCGACGTCACCCCGGACAACTTCGGCCGCATCGCCGCCCAGACGGCAAAGCAGGTGATCCAGCAGCGCATCCGCGAGGCGGAGCGCGCGATCATGTACGACGAGTACGTCGATCGCCAGGGCGAGGTCGTGACCGGCATCGTCCAGCAGGCGGGCGACCGCAACAACGTGCTCGTCGACCTCGGCCGCGTGGAGGCGCTGCTCCCGCGCTCCGAGCAGGTGGACGGAGAGCGCTACGAGCAGGGGTCGAGGATCAAGGCCGTCATCGCCGAGGTCCGGTCGGGGACGAAGGGGCCGCAGGTCATCCTCTCCCGTCGTGACCCGGAGCTGATCAGGGCACTCTTCGAGCTCGAGGTCCCCGAGATCGCCGACGGCCTCGTGGAGATCCGCGGGGTTGCGCGCGAGCCCGGCTACCGCTCGAAGATCGCCGTCGAGTCGCACATGCAGGGCGTCGACCCGGTTGGCGCGTGCGTCGGCCCGCGGGGCTCCCGCGTACGGATGGTCGTGTCCGAGCTGCGTGGCGAGAAGATCGACATCATCCCGTGGAACACGGAGCCGGCCCGATTCGTCGCCAAGGCGCTCTCGCCGGCGCGCGTGCGGGAGGTCTACATCGACGACGAGACGCGCGAGGCCACCGTCATCGTGCCCGACGACCAGCTCGCGCTCGCGATCGGCAAGGAAGGGCTGAACGCCCGTCTCGCTACCCGGCTCACGGGCTGGAAGATCGACATCCAGTCGGAGTCGGAGTTCGCCCGCGCGGAGGCGGCCGCTGCCTTCGCCGGTGCAAGCGACGACGAGGAGTACTCCGGCCGCTGTGCCGCGATCCTGTCCAACGGCAAGCGCTGCCCGAACGCCGCGCTCCCAGGCTCCCGCTACTGCGGCGTGCCGGCCCACCAGGAGCTCGCGACGGCCGAGCCGGAGGCAGTTACCGAGGATGGCGCCGAGGCAGGCGCCGCGGTGTCTGCGGACGTGGACGAGGACGTCGCCGCGGCCGGCGAGGTTCAGCTCGAGGATGCGGCGGTTGCGGTCTCCCCCGAGGCCGAAGCCGCGCCGGACGAGGGGTAGGCTGACGCTCGATGGCCGAGGGACGGGACCGACCGAATCGCCCGATCCGGCCACGCGGCGGCACAGGAGGCCGTAAGCGCAGGGTCGTGATCGAGGGCGGGGGTGCCCGCGGGCGCGACGGGCGGCAGCCGCGCGACCGCGGGGCGCCGGCTCCGCCGCGTACACAGCAGCCGGCGGCTCCCCCGAGCGGACCGGTGACCGTCGAGTCCGGCGTCAACGTCAAGGATCTCTCGCAGGCGCTGGGCGTCCCGATGCCCGAGCTGATCAAGATCCTCATGGGGCTCGGCCAGATGCGGACCGCGACGCAGTCGCTCACGGACGACGAGGTCGAGGTGATCGGCACGGAGCTCAAGCGCGAGATCACGATCAAGCACGCCGCGGAGGAGGAGCTCGAGCCCGAGGCGTTCGAGGACAAGGAAGAGGACCTCGAGGCGAGGCCGGCTGTCGTCACGATCATGGGCCACGTCGACCACGGGAAGACGACGCTCCTCGACGCGATCCGGGAGACGTCGGTCGTCGACACCGAGGCCGGCGGTATCACCCAGCACATCGGCGCGTACCAGGTCGACGTGAACGGCCGCAAGATCACGTTCCTCGACACGCCCGGCCACGAGGCCTTCACGGCCATGCGGGCGCGCGGCGCCAAGGTGACGGACATCGCCGTCCTCGTGGTCGCCGCCGACGACGGCGTCATGCCGCAGACGAAGGAGTCCATCTCGCACGCCCGCGCGGCCGACGTGCCGATCGTCGTCGCGGTGAACAAGATCGACGTGCCCAACGCGAACGTCGACCGCGTGAAGAGCGAGCTCGCGGCCGAAGGGTTGCAGCCCGAGGACTGGGGCGGCGCGACGCAGTTCTCCGAGGTCTCCGCGAAGCTGCAGACGAACCTCGACGACCTGCTCGAGCGGATCCTGCTCGTCGCGGACGCGGAGCTCGACCTGCGTGCGAATCCCGCCACCGATGCGTCGGGCTTCGTCATCGAGTCCCGGCTCGACGTCGGTCGCGGTCCGGTGGCGACGGTGCTCGTGCTCCGCGGCACGCTGCGTGTCGGCGATGCGGTCGTCGCAGGCGACGCCTCCGGAAAGGTGCGGGCGCTCCAGGACTACCGCGGCGAGCGCGTGGCCGAGGCGAGGCCCGGCGATCCCGTCGAGCTTCTCGGCTTCGACCGGCCGCCTCCGGCCGGCGAGTTCTGCCGCGTCGTCGAGCACGAGCGGCAGGCGAAGCACCTTGCGAACGTGCGCGCCGAGCGGCTGCGCCGCGAGCAGCTCGCCCAGCGCCCCCGGCGCCTCGTATCTCTGGAGACCCTCTACGAGGATCTGCAGGTGGGCGAGGTGCAGGAGCTCAACCTCGTCCTCAAGGGCGACGTTCAGGGCTCGGTCGAGGCGCTGCTCGGTGAGCTCGGGAAGATCCAGCACTCCGAGGTACGCGTGAACGTGATCCACACGGGAGTCGGCGGGATCACGGAGAACGACGTCAACCTCGCATCCGCCTCGAACGCGCTCGTCGTGGGCTTCAACGTGCGGCCGAGCGCCGAGGCGCGGCAGCTCGCCGAGCGCGAGGGCGTGGACATCCGCACCTACCGGGTCATCTACCAGTTGACCGACGACATCCAGCAGGCGCTCGTCGGCATGCTCTCGCCCGTCAAGACGGAGGAGACGCTCGGCGATGCCGAGGTGCGTGCGCTGTTCAAGGTCTCCCGCCTGGGGACGATCGCCGGCTGCATGGTCACGACCGGGGTCGTCCGCCGCGGCGCCCGCATCCGCGTCGTCCGCGACGGGACGGTCGTCCAGGACACGTCGATCGCCCAGCTCAAGCGGTTCAAGGACGACGTCCGCGAGGTCAACGAGGGCTTCGAGTGCGGAATCCTGCTCGACGGCTTCAACGACGTGAAGGAGGGCGACGTGCTCGAGGCGTACGAGACGCGCGAGATCGAGCGCACGGAGCTCGCCGAGACCCCTGCGGCAGCGGCCGCGCCCGCCGACGCGCCGTAGGGGCGAGGCTTGCCTCGCCCGGGTGACCAGGGTCGCCCCAACCGGGGTCGCCCCTACAGCCTGAACCCAGCCGCTTGAATAGCGTCATGAGCAGCGGGTACGTCGGAATCCTCTCCGTCGAGCTGCACTTTCCCGAGGCCGGCTCGCTCAAGGGCAAGCGGAAGCACGTCCAGTCGGCGAAGGCGCAATTGCGACAGCGGTTCGGGGCATCGGTTGCGGAGGTGGACCACCACGAGCTCTGGCAGCGCTCGCGGCTGACAGTGGCGTGCGTCGCAGCAGGCCACCGTGAGCTCGGCGAGCTGCTCGACGCGGCGGAAAGGTTCCTTGCTGCGCAGGACTTCGAGCTCGTCCACGTGGAGCGTGAGGTGGTGGTTCCCGGTGAGTGACCGCAAGCGGCGGGTGAACGAGGCGATCCTGCAGGTGCTCTCGGACGCCGTGCCGACCTTGAAGGACCCGCGGATCGGGTTCGTCACGATCACGGGCGTCGAGGCAACCCGAGATCTCATGCAGGCGACCGTCTGGGTCAGCGTGCTCGGCTCCGAGCGGGAGCGCGAGCGGACGCTCGCAGGACTCGAGGCGGCACACGGTGTCCTCCAGGCGCGGATTGCGCGCGAGCTGCGGCTCCGCCGCACGCCCGTTCTCGCGTTTGCCTACGATCCCGGCGTCGAGCGCGGCGTGCGCCTGACGCAGATGATCGACGAGCTCGCGCCCCAGGACTCGACGGTGGAGCACCCCGGTGACGAAGACAGATGACATCACGGCCGTCGTGGCCGCGCTCCGCGAGCACGAGCGCTTCCTCGTCGCGTCGCACGAGAACCCGGACGGGGACGCTCTCGGCTCGCTGCTCGCGATGCATCTCGCGCTGACGCAGCTCGGCAAGGACAGCGTCATGTTCCTGTCCGGCCCCGAGCGGCCGCTGCCGGCCGAGTACAGGTTCCTCGCCCTCGACGACATCGCGCGCGAACCGCCGGCGGATCACGCGGAGCGGGTCCTCGTGGCCGTCGACTGCGCGAAGGAGGAGCGCCTCGGGCCCGACCCTTCGGTGCTCGAGCGGGCTCCGGTGACGATCGACATCGACCACCACCACGACAACACGCGCTTCGGGAACGTCAACCTGATCGTTCCGGACGCGTCCTCGACGGGAGAGATCCTCGCGGACCTCTTCGCAGAGCTCGGCGTCGAGATCACGCCCCAGATCGCGGAGCCGCTGTACACGGCCGTCGTCACCGACACGGGCCGCTTCCAGTACGCGAACACGAGCCCGAAGGCCCTGCGGCTCGCCGCCGACCTCATCGAGGCGGGCGCGGACTGGCACAAGGTCTTCCAGGTCGTCTACGAGAGCGTCCAGTTCGCGAAGCTCAAGCTCGTGGCCCGGGCGCTCGAGCGCGCCGAGGTGCACTCGGGAGGCCGTCTGGTCATCTCCTGCCTCCTCAAGGAGGACTTCGTCCACGCCGGCGCGACGGAGCCGTACGCGGAGGGGATCATCGACTACCTCCGGGCCGTGGAGGGCGCGATGGTGGCCGCGTTCATCCGCGAGCCGCCGACCGGCGGAGGGCCAACGCACCGCGTGTCGCTGCGCTCCTCCGTGGACGAGGTGGACGTGTCCGTGATCGCCCGCAAGAGCGGAGGAGGCGGTCACCAGCAGGCCGCGGGGTTCTCGAGCGAGCTGCCGCTCGAGGAGCTCAAGAGCTTCATCGTCGAGGAGTTCGAGCGTGCCGCCGACCGCCGGGGTCAGACCCGTGGGGTCTGACCCCATGCACGACGACCGGGGCACCCGTGGGGTCTGACCCCACGCACGACGACCGGGGCACCCGTGGGGTCTGACCCCACTCACGACGACCGGGGCACCCGTGGGGTCTGACCCCACTCACGACGAACGGGGCCAGCCCAACGGGTCTGACCCACGGGTCTGACCCCGGTCCGTGCAGGCATGCGGCCGCGCGCACTCAGCCCTAGCGGGATCATCCTGGCCGACAAGCCAGCCGGGCCCTCGTCCTTCGCGATCGTGTCTGCGGTACGGCGCCGGACCGGCGCCCGGACAGGGCATGCCGGGACGCTCGATCCATTCGCCACGGGCCTGCTCCTGCTCCTCTCCGGGGCCGCTACGAGGCTCCAGCCACGGTTCGTCGGCCTCGACAAGCGGTACGTGACGGAGATCGACCTCGCCGCGCGCACGTCGACGGGCGACCCCGAAGGCGAGGTGGTCGAGGAGCACGAGCCGCCGTCGCTCGAGGAGCTCGAGGCCCGCCTCGTGGAGCTGCGCGGCGAGGTCGAGCTTCCGATCCCCGCCGCCTCGGCCGTGAAGATCGGCGGCGAGCGCGCGTACCGCCTGCACCGCCGCGGTGTGGCCGTGGACATGCCGGTGCGGCGGATGGGCGTCCGCGAGCTCGAGCTGGAGCGGTACGAGGGCGGCGTCGCGCACGTCGATCTCCTCGTTTCCTCGGGAACGTACGTGCGCTCGATCGCAGACGCCCTCGGGGGGCACTGCCGAGCGTTGCGTAGGACGGAGATCGGCCCGTTCTCCGTCGACGAGGCCGATCCCGAGAAGATCATCCCGCCCGACGAGGCGCTCGCGAGACTCGGATGAAGATCGCCCACGCACCAGGACAGGTCGTGAGGCAGCCGCGGGCGGTGGCGATCGGCACTTTCGACGGCGTCCACCGCGGCCATCGCGCCGTGATCGACACCGTCATCGAGTCCGGCCTCGCTCCGACGGTGATCACGTTCGATCCTCATCCGCGCGTCGCGTTCGGAAATCGGGTCGACCTGCTCACGACGCTCGAGCGTCGCCTCGAGCTGCTCGACGCAGCCGGCGTGGAGACCGCGCTCGTTGCGGCCTTCGTCCCGGAGCTCCAGCGCCTGACGCCCGAGGAGTTCGCCGACGAGTACCTGCGCTCGATCGGGGCTGAGGTGGTCGTAGCCGGCGAGGACTTCCGGTTCGGCGTGCGCCGCTCGGGCGACCTGGCCACGCTCGAGCGCCTCGGCTTCGAGGTCCGCGCCGCCCTCGAGGTCGGCGGCGTCTCCTCGACGGGGATCCGCGCCGCCCTCGCGGAGGGCGACGTGGCGGGTGCGGCCCGGATGCTCGGGCGCCCGTTCGAGCTCGACGGGACGGTTGTCGCCGGCGCCCAGCGCGGGGGGACCCTCGGGTACCCGACCGCGAATCTCGCCGTCGACCCGCAGCTCGCCTGCCCTCGCTACGGCATCTACGCCGGGGCGGCGCTCGACCACCGGGCGGCCGTCTCCATCGGCACGAACCCGCACTACGGCGGCACCGAGCGACGCATCGAGCCGTACCTCCTCGACTTCGAGGGAGACCTCTACGGAAAGCGGTTGCTCGTCGAGCTCTGGGAGCGGCTCCGCGACGAGGCGGTCTTCGACTCGGAGGACGAGCTCGTCGCCCAGATCGCGCGGGATGTCGAGGCGACGCGACGGGCCCGTAGGCCCGGGGTCAGACCCCACGGGTCTGACCCCACCGCCGACGACTAACGTTCCCGCGGTGGGTGAACAGAACGGACAACCGCTGATCCAGGCGCGCGGTCTGGTCAAGCGCTTCGGCGAGCTGGTCGCAGTCGACGCGATCGACTTCGACCTCCAGCGCGGGGAGGCGTTCGGCTTCCTCGGCCCGAACGGCGCCGGGAAGACGTCGACCATGCGCATGATCGGCTGCGTCTCGCCGGTCACCGACGGAACACTTCGCGTCTTCGGGCTCGACCCGGCGCGTGACGGGGTGAAGATCCGCGGCCGGCTCGGCGTCGTGCCACAGGCGGACACGCTCGACATGGAGCTGACCGTCCGGGAGAACATCGTCATCTACGGGCGCTACTTCGGGCTTCCGCGGCGCCAGCTCGGTCCACGCGCGGACGAGCTGCTCGAGTTCGTCCAGCTCACCGAGCGGGCGAACGACAGGGTCGAGCCGCTCTCGGGGGGAATGAAGCGGCGGCTGACGATCGCGCGCTCGCTGGTCAACGACCCCGACGTCATGCTGCTCGACGAGCCGACGACCGGACTCGATCCGCAGGCGCGCCACGTGGTCTGGGACCGGCTCTACCGCCTGAAGCAGTCAGGCGTGACGCTCGTCCTGACGACGCACTACATGGACGAGGCGGAGCAGCTCTGCGACCGGCTCGTCGTCATGGACAAGGGCAAGATCGTGGCCGAGGGCTCGCCGCGTGAGCTCATCGAGCGCTACTCGACCCGAGAGGTCGTCGAGCTCCGTTTCGACGGCGCTCGTCCGGACGACCTCGGCTACTGGACCGCCGGGCACGTCACGAGAGTGGAGTCGCTGCCGGACCGTGTACTCCTGTACACGGAGGACGGCGACGCGGCCGCGCACGCGCTCCACGAGCGCGGGCTCGTTCCCGAGAGCGTGCTGGTCCGTCGCAGCACGCTCGAGGACGTGTTCCTGCATCTCACCGGCCGGAGCCTGATCGACTGACAGCATGAGACGTCCTATCTCACCATTTACATCGTTGGCTGCGACCGGCCGCGCGAGCGGCCGCTTTAGGGGTTGTCGCGATCCCGAATCTGCTCGTGCAGATTCGGGATCTGCGGAGAACACATGAGCTCCGTCGCGCTCGCACTCCGCCCGCTCGAGTTCTTCTTCGCCCAGTACAGGCGTGTCTGGCGTGGGACCGCGGTCACGAGCGTCGTCACGCCCGTCGTCTACCTCCTCGCACTCGGCTGGGGGCTGGGCCAGTTTCTGAAGGACGTGACCGTCGACGGCGAGACCGTCGACTACCTGACGTTCGTCGCGCCGGGCCTGCTCGCGGCGACCGCGATGCAGCTCGCGACCTTCGAGTCGAGCTGGCCGGTGCTCTCGGCGATCAAGTGGGACCGCCAGTACCACGCGATGCTCGCGTCGCCGCTCCGGGTCGGGGACATCCTCCTCGGACACCAGACCTTCGTCGCAGCCCGC
>Ga0209342_10008056_pt1 | contig 10568 bp, 7 predicted proteins | sample RifCSP16_2_FD_184023 | JGI IMG/M metagenome (GOLD analysis project Ga0209342, IMG submission 184023) | Soil microbial communities from Rifle, Colorado - Rifle CSP2_sed 16_2 (SPAdes) (version 2) | ecosystem: Environmental > Terrestrial > Deep subsurface > Rock core/Sediment | place: Rifle... | reverse complement strand
GCCGCGCCACGGGCCGGTTCCGGAAGAAGCATCCCGCCGTCAACGTAGCTGTCCGGGTGTGCCAGAGCCAGCGTCCCAGAGTCGAAAGTTCGGCGGCCCGCAGCTACCATTATCCCTCCATGGCCTCTCCTGTCGGCCACGTGGCCTTCGGCATCGCGGCGGCCGCGGTCGTCGCCCGAGCCACCGGTACGCCGGATTCCGCGGCGTTGTGGCTGGGTGCGGCCGTGGCCAGCGGAATCCCCGATCTCGACGTGGTCTTCCCCTTGCTCGGCCTGAGCAAGCGCTACCACCGGAACGCCACGCACTCCCTGCTGTTCGCGGCGGTGGTCATCACGACGGGGCTCGCCGTGGTTGGGGCCCTGGATGTGGAGCCAGGCCCGGGTGTCGAGATCGCGTGGATCGCGGCCCTGCTTTCCCACTACCTTCTGGACGTGGCGACGACGGGCCCCACCCTCGGCCGGCTGGGCTGGGGCATCCCGCTCTTCTGGCCGGTAAGTGGCAGGAGGTTCTACGTCTCGCGCCCCTTCCTGGTGAGCGACCGGACCGAGAGCCACAATCTGGCGGACACGCTGCGGGAAGCCAGGGAGGACACCGTGCGGATTGTGCCGGTTGCCGCGGTGGTGGTGCTGGTGGCCAGGCTGTTGCCGTAGGTGCCGCCCAGCGAAGCAGCGGCTACCGCATCTGCCCGGCCATCCTCAAGCTCCCGAGCAACGGCAGGCATCGCCCCGCGCCGAAGAGGCCTCGCTCCATCAGCCCGAACAACGCCTCGTCGCTGGGCCGACGCACCAGTCGCTCCCGGGCCGACGCCAGCCAGCTCTGGTAGTCCGCGCCGGGACCGAACGCGATGCTGCGCAGGTTGGCACACGGCGCAAACGCGGCCACCATCCCGAAAAACTCCCAACGCATTCCCGCCGCGAGGCTGGTGTCGAGGGCCATGGCCGGCATGGCGCGGAGCAGCGCATCGTGGCCCATCGGCATACCGCGGCCGGCCACACGTTCCCCCCCTCGCCGAACCGCTTCCCGCACCCAGGCCAACGTCTCGGCCTCGCGCGGGCGGTTGGTCGCGCGGTACAGTGCTTCCAGTGCGTCCCCTCCCGTCTCAACCAGCATCGCGCCGATCAGCGTTTCGATCAGCGTCGGGCCGTGGTCGATCAGCAGGAACCCGGTGGAAATCACCTCCCGGATCGCTTGCTCCGCGCCCCTGGAGCGGCCGTCGGCCAACTCGATGGCCGCCTTCGCGACATGCGCGCGCCCTCCCTCCCGGAGACCCCTGAAGGGTGGAAGCGGCAGCGTCATCAGGGAGAGGCCTTCCGCGAAGGGAAGCTGGTAGCGCGTCCCGATGATGTCCGCGGCGGCGGCCCGGGCCAGGGTGGCGAATTCGGCATGCGCGGGGTGGGCCGCGACTTCTCTCAGGTAGCCGCTCTCGCTCCGCCGCCGGGCCCGCACGAAGAGGCTGTCCGCCCATCCAGGCCCCGGGGCATACCGGTGGGCCCCGTCTGCGGGCCACCAGGGCGCCGCGTGGGTGCGCCGCCGCTCGGGTTCGCCGGCAGGACGGTCGGCTTCGGCCTGTCCGCTCCAGACCAGGGCCTCGAGCGCCTGCCCGGCGGCTTCCGGAGAGACGGACGGATCCGGGTCGAGGCGATACCGACGCAAGACCTCAGCTGCCGCGATCCGGCTCTGGGCTCCCACGAAAGACGGCGTGGCGATGGTGACGACGATGGAGCTTACGGTTCCAACGACCGCGAGCAGCAACACGGGTCCAACCGCAATCAAGGCCAGCGCCACGACGGCGAAGGCACCGGCGCCGAAGACGCGGGCCTTCCCCGGCCGTCCAGCCGTGGCGGCGCCGTCAGCGCGGAGCGTCTGGAGACGCTCGTTCCACTCCACCACCCGCTGCTGAAGCTCCGGGTCCATCGCCGGGCGCCGAGGTACGCCGCGCAACGCAGCGCGCGCGAGCAGCCCTGCCGCGCCGCTGCCGAGGAGACCACCCAGCAGCAACACCAGAGGCAGAATGAGTGCCGCGGTCCACAAGATGTTCTGCCCGGCCCAGTTCAGGCGTCCCAGCACGATCGCCAGGCCCAAACCGAACGGCATGAGCAGAGCGGCCGTGAGCATCAGCAGCGCAGCGTACCGTCGGGCGCGGAGGATGGTGTCCCGTTGGCCTGCGGGCAACGTGGCGTACGCGCGCGCGCCCACCAGCAGGAATCCCGTGTCCCGCGGTTCGTCCGCAGCGACCAGGAGGACCGTGCGCCAGGCGTGACCGTGGCGCGCCGCGTTTCGCGCGTTCCAGACCAGCCGAAACAAGAGCTGCAGGCCTGCGAGGAGCGCGACTGAGCCCACCACGGTGGTGGCCAGTGGAACCCAGAACGCATCGCCGAATGGGCCCAGACTCCCCAGCGGCGACGACGTCCCCACGCTCACCAGGATCGGGAGGACCAGCACCACATCGGCCAGCCCAATGAGGGTGATGGCCGGCCCCAGCTTGCCGTGGATCGGCTCGAGGGCCGGCGGGGGCCATGGGAGCGGGGTGGCCGCTGGCGGGTTGGTCATGGGGCCTCCGGCAAATGGGGAGGAGGCAACCATACGGCAGCGCGCCGCCACTGTCGAGGAGGGATCGGCGCCACTAGCCCCATCCATTCGGGCGCCCAATACTCCCGTTCCGCAAGGCCGGGCGAGGCCGCCAATGGCGCTCGAGAATCTGTTCGGCAAAGACCTGAACCTGGAGAAGCTGCCCGCGGAGCTGCGGCCGCTCGTGGAGCAGATGCGCCAGGAGCGGGCGGCGTACGAAGCCTTGCTCGAACGGGCGGAGCCGCTGGTCCCTGCCGTGGCGCAGCTGGAGCAGCGGCTGAAGGGGGTCGACCAGCTCGCCGCGCAGCTCGCCGAATTGCCGCGTGGCGCGGCGGCGCTGCAGCAGGGCCAGCAGGCCACCCAGGCACGCTTGGTCGAGACCACCACCATGGTCGAGGCGGCATGCGGTGGAGCAACTCCAGCAGCTGCTCAAGGAAGTGCCCGACGTCAAACGCGAGCTGTCCACGGTCAACGTGTTGGCCGAGTTCGTGTCCCGGAAAGTGTCCACGCTGGAGAGCCAGAAGGAGATGGTGGAGCGTGCCACCCAACGGGCCGAGCGGTTGACCGAGCTCACGACCCAGGTGGATCGGCAGCTTCAGGAGCAGCACGAGAACACCCAGTTCCTGGACCGGCTCGAGAAGGGCGTGGACAGATCAAGAAGCTCCACGAGGCGGCCCTAGAGCGAGCCGACGAGCTGGACCAACGGCGGGCTCGCTCGCCCTTCAGACCATGCAGGCCGAAGCCGCCATCAACACGCTCCGCGAGGCGACCGAGGCCGCGAAGAAGCGGAAGCCGTAGCGCTCTCAGGGCACCAGGGTTTCCTACGCCGGCCGGGCGGTCGAGAGCTCCGTCACCGCCACGGCGCCGATCTTGCCCGTCTCGCCGGTCACCATGCGCCGGTGGTAGTCCACCTGACCCAGATGCCAGCCCAGGTGCGCGGCGAGGTGCAGCAGAAACTCGTCGGTGCGGATGATCCGGCCGCCTACCGCCTCCGGGAAGTCCGCCGCCAGCTCCTGGTCGCTCAACCGGAGGAGCGTGCCCTCGGCCGCCGCGATGGCTCGCTCGATCTCCTGCAGTAGCTCGGTCCGCGAGACGTCCCGCCGCGCGAACTCCGCCGCACGGTCCCGCTGGTAGCTGGTCCCGCCCAGCTTCGCCCCCACGTAGTGCTGGATGTTCCCGGCGAGGTGGAGCGCCAGCGTCCCCGCCGAGTTAGAGACCCCCGGAAACGTGCGCCAGACGGAGGCGTCGTCCGGGTAGGCCCGCATCTCCCGGGCCAGCGCCCGGAGCTCGCGGGTGATCACGGTTCTTAGGTGCGCGGCGAGCATCTCGGTGCCTCGTTGGTGGCTCTTGCCGTTCTCAAGGTATCCGGCTGCGTGGCGGGCCGTCCTCCAGCAGCCTGCGGACCTGCTCCGACGCCTCGAGGTAACGCCTGGCATCTTCCGCTACCGCCCGAATCCGGCCGCTGATATCGGCCGCGTCGTACGACGCCTCCTGCTGATGCGCCCTCAGGTTGGCGATTTGCAGCCACAGGGTCTTCAAGACGTGCGTCAGATGAGTGCGCTGTTCCTGCGCGGCGGCTAGCTGGCGCGTCAGGCTGCGCACCAGGTCAAGCTGCTCCTCCAGCAGGCGGCGCATGCGTTGCCGGGGCTCGGTTTCCTCGCCCCCCGACGCGGTGAGCGCCGCGAGCTTCTGCTCCAGTCGCGCCTGCTCGGCCGAGTCCGCGTCGCGGGCCAGCGCCGCGATCTGGCGGTCGAGCGCCTGAATCGCGCTCAGCACGTCCCGCCCCGCCGCCACCGCCTCCCGCGCGAGGCCTTTCGCGGGGCCGTCCAACGTACGGTCCGCCTGGATCAAGGCCTCGACCTGCTCGGCCGGGCTCGTGGGCGCCGCTGCCGGCATCCCCGCGAGGGTCGCTCCGCGAGGGAGGAGCAGCTTCTGGATGTGAGGCCGCTTCCATATGGGGGCCGCGTCGTCGCCCTCCATCAGCTTGGAGATCTCGCCAACCGTCAGCCCCCGTCGCTTGCCCCACCGGTGCAGCTGGAAGCCGCGCCACCCCAGCACCCCCGCTGCGCCCAGCGCCGGAATCATGACGACGGACATGCCCACGTTGAGCCACCACAGCGAGGCGGCTCCCCATCCGGCGCGCAGGAACACGGGGAGCGCCAACAGCATCCCGCCCAGCGCCGGCAAATAGGCGGTGCGGAATCGGCGCAAGGGCTCCGGCAAGCGATCCCACAAGTCATCATCCCGGCGAAACCGCCGCGGCCACCAGGTCGTCCACCAACGAGGTTTCTTGAGTACCTGCGCGAGAATCGTGCGCCAGCTGTACTTCTGCAGCTTGCGGGCGCGTCGCTGGGCCCAGGGGAGAAGCGCCAGTAGCCCGCTGATCGCGGCGCATCCCACCGCTCCCTCCCAGTTGCCCCAGATCGCCATGCCATAGGAGAGGTACAGGGAGCCACCCGCCAGCCACGGGATCGGCTTGACCTCATCCACCAGGTCCTCCAGCTCTTGCGGAAGCCACGCGTCCGCATCGGCAGTGGCCCGGACGGCGTTTTCGAGTGCGCGGCCGTCCGGCAGGCGCCGCTCTCGTTCCTTGGCCAGGAGCCGAGAGACCACGTCTGCGAGATCGTCCGGCACCGTCGGCGCGGCTGCCTTGAGAGGTGCAGGCTCCTTGACGATGTGCTGCGTCATCACCTCGCGGGCGCTGGCTCCGTCGAACGGGCGGCGCCCGGTCAGCATCTCGTAGGCCACGACCCCCAGCGAGTAGAGGTCGCTGCGGCCGTCAATCTCCCGCTCCCCCGCGGCCTGCTCGGGCGACATGTAGTGCGGGGTACCCAGTGTGGTGCCGAGCTCGGTGAGTGTTTGGCCCGCCGCCGCCGACTTCGCAACGCCGAAATCGGTGAGCATAGGCTTTCCGGACTCGTCGTCCACTAGGATGTTGTCCGGCTTGAGGTCCCGGTGAACGACGCCGTGGCTGTGTGCGTAGTACAGCGCCCCGGCGAGCTGGGCCAGCAGCTCGCGCGCCTCCCCGGGCTCCATTCGGCCCCGCCGCCGGAGCGTTGCGCTCAATGGCTCGCCCTGCACAAACCCCATGACGAAATACATCGTCCCCTCGACCTCGCCGAAGGTGTATAGCGGCACGATGTTGGCGTGGCTGAGCTTGGCGGCGGTCCGCGCCTCGCGGCGAAACCGCTCGATGCTCTCGGCGCCGGTCGCCTCGGGCCGGAGCACCTTGATGGCGACCAGCCGGTCGAGCGCCCGCTCGCGCGCCAGATAGACCGCTCCCATCCCGCCCCGACCTAGCAGCCGGATGACCTGGTACTGCGCGCCCAAGGCTCGGTTCAACGCGCCGAGCAGCGGGTCGGCTGGCTCCGCGGGGTGGAGGTCTGCCACCGGCGCACCGCACTTGAGACAGAAGGCGGCCTCGCCTGGGAGTCCCACTCCACAAGACGGGCAGCGATGATGGGCCATGACGTTGCTTAGTTATTGAGGCCGGGACCGGAATCCGCCAGATGCGGGACGGCCCGGATCGGAGCCAGACCGTCGCTCGTCATTCCGGTCGCTTGACGTTTGCTTGCCGCGGTGATTCGACCTTGGCGCGCGGTTCCCGGTGCGATCGTCGCACCGCCCGAACCAGAGGACCGCTCGCTTGAGGAGGAAGCATGAAGCACACCACCGCTTTCGGGCTGCTGGTCGCGGGCGTGCTGGCCGCGTTCGCCTGCACCGACCTGCCCACGAGTGACAGCGACACCCAGTTGCGCGCCAAAGCCGCCGGCGCCCAGCGCGTCGGGGTCATGACCCAGAATCTCTACGTCGGGACCGACGTGGACGCGGTGCTCGCCGCGCTGATGTCGCCGGATCCGAACGACGACGTACCGGCGCTGTTCACGGCCATCGAGACGCTGGGCAAGACCGATTTCCCCACCCGGGCGGGAGCCATCGCCGACGAGATCGCCCGGGAGCGTCCACACGTCGTGGGTTTCCAGGAAGTCTCGGAGATCCACATCGACCTCAACGGGTTCGGGGTCCCCGTGGTAATCGACCTCGAGTTTCTGCCGATCATCGAGGCGCAGTTGGCCGCGCGGGGGCTCCACTACACCGTCGCCGCCACCGTCAAGAACTTCGACGTGACGCCGGTCCCGGGCATCCAGCTGGTGGACTACGACGCCATCCTGGTGAACACCGACCTCGCCACGGTGGATTTCGCGTATGCGCAGAACTTCACCTACAACCTCGGCGTCATCGCGCCCGGGGTTGAGCTCAAGCGCGGCTTCGTCGAGGTCGGGGCCATCATTGATGGCACCAGGTACATCTTCGTGAGCACCCACTTCGAGCCTGACATCGCTACGTTGGACTTGAGTGGGCTGCGTGCAGCGCAGGCGTATGAAATCGCTGTGGTGTTGGGCGACTCGACGCCCGCGTTCGTGATGGGGGATCTCAACGACCAGCCCGGCACGCCGATGTACCAGGTGCTTCAGCAGGCGGGCTTCGGCGACGTGTGGCAGGAGCTCAGGCCGGGCGTGGATGGCTTCACCGCCGGGGAGGGCTACAACGACGAGCGCCGGGCGGACCTGTCGAACGAGCACAACGGGTTCACCCAGCGGATCGACTACATCTGGGCCCGGGGCGTGGGGCATCCCACCGCCGGGTTGCAGGGACGGATCAAGCGTTTCGGGGCAGAGCCGTCAGACAAGGTTGACGGACCGTACTTCAAGATCTGGCCGTCAGACCACGCGGGCCTGGTGGCCGAGCTCCTGAGCCCGGTAGCCCTGGGTCGGAGATAGGCCGGAAAAGACTTCACCGCAGAGATCGCGGAGGGCGCAGAGGGGATGAAATGACCTCTGCGAACTCTGCGTTCTCTGCGGTGGAATCCTACGGTCTTTGAGGGCGAAGCCCTAGCTCAGACCCAGGACCCGATTGGTCGCGTCCAAGACGGCCAGCGCCGCGTCCCGCGCGGGGTTGAGGGACAGCGGGCACACGCCCATCAGGGTGTGCGTGCGGCCCTGAACCGCGACCTCTAGTACGGCGAGCACGAAGCTGTGGCCGAGCGCGGCGACTGGGCCAACCGTCTTGAGCTCGATCGTGGTGTCCTTTCCCACGACCTGCCGCAGGGCGTCCAGCGTCGCCTCCGCCGCGTGGCTGATCTCGTCCGTCACGGCTCTGGACCCGTTCTCGTGGCGCCCGACGAACGACCGCCCGCTTCGCTGGAGCTTGACCCTCACTACCTCGGCGGCCGCCTTCTGGGAGGACTTCACCTCAGTGCCGGCGAACTTCACTCGCCTCTGGACCCACTTGACCATGGCTGGTACCTCGGTGTGGGCTGATGATTTAACCACTTACAGAACAATGGCTTACGTTTCCGACCGAGGGGGTCTTGGCCTCCCACACTGGGGCTGGACCTCCGCGTCCGCGGTCGAATGAAGATTGTTCACGGTAGCCCTGGCGTCTGTGCTGCCGCGCACACTCGCCGCCAAGGATATGTGGCGGGGCGGGGTTCGACTAGAGCGACCGCGCCGCCCTCGGCTCCCCTATCCCCGTTCGAGGGCGACCCGTATCCTTGGCCCGTTTGCCTTGGCACCCCTGCCCACCAGGGAGGCACCGATGACTCCAGACGATCGCCTCGAGCGTCTCGAACGCCGGCTCCACGATCTGGAGGCGTTGGTTCTCGATCTTCAGGCGGCGCTCAAGGCGAACGGGGTCGTCACGGCACCGCGCGTGATCACCAAGCCGACCACCCCCCGGGTCGTGCCTTCGCCCCCCGCCTCTCTCGGCGAACCCATCTCGACACCGAGCCCTGCGGCCACCCCGGTCGCACGCCCGTCCGACAGGGGCGGCCTCGCCGTCGGGACCGAGCAGTGGTTCGGCCAGCGCGGGCTGCTGGCGGCCGGGGTATTCCTCCTGATTCTGGCGGCGGGCTATTTCCTGAAGCTCGCGTTTGACCGCGGCTGGATCTCCCCGCTTCTCCGGTGCGCGGGTGGCGGCGTCTTCGGACTCACCGTGGCCGTGACCGGGTGGCGAGTGCATGAGCGCGGACTCCGCACCTATGGCGCGGCGTTGATCGGATGCGGAGCGGCCATCGCCTACCTCGCCGTGTGGGCCGCCGTGCGGCTGTACGATCTCCTGCCGGTCACGGTGGGGTTGAGCACGATGGCGCTGCTTTCGGTCGCGACCTTCGGGCTGGCCCGCGTGGTGAACGTCGAGGCGTTGGCCGCGGCGGCGGCGCTGGGTGCCTTCCTGGCGCCGCTCGTCATTGGACAGAGCGGCAACCCCAACGTGCTGTTGCTCTACTCCTTCGTCCTGGCCGCGGGTCTGGGTGGCGTGGCCCAGAAGCGCTGGCGCCTGACCACGTTCCTGATCGGGCTCAGCTTCTTCACGCTCGGCCTCTCGGCCGCGCTCAGCTCGCGCACCGTTCCCGGCAACGTGCTGATGTACGCCGTCCTCGGCGCCAGCGCCGGGCTGGCGATCGGCCTCCGGGAGCGCTGGACCGAAACGCGATTCCTCGCGTTCTGGGGCGGCTGGGTCCTGCTGCGCGTGGCGGTGGCGGTCCAACCGCGAGCGCAGGGCCTGCTGGTCGCCGCGGGGGGCATCCTGCTCACGGCGCCGATCTGGTGGCACGCCTGGCGGAGCTCCGCTGTTTGGCCCGACCGGGCGAAAGACGCCGCCGGTCACACCGAGACACTGTACTTCTACGCGACGTCGTTCTGGCTCGCGTGGGCGATCCCGCAGGCGGCGCCGGTGTGGTTCGCCCGCCATGACTGGGTCGCCCCACTCGCCGTATCGTTGCCGTATCTCGCCGCGGGTTTCGCGACGCCACGGATTCCGTTTGCGGTCGTCGGCACCACCGCCGCGCTGGTCGCGGTGCTCGCGGCCTGGGCCGGCGTGGGCGCCGTCTGGGCGCTGCTGGCGCTGGCGCTCCTGTGGGCAAGTGTCGATCACCTGCTGAAGCGCACGGACGGCCGGTGGTACGCACTGGTTGCGTTGGGCGTCGCGTTGGTGCATTTGATCGCCGATGCTGTAGCGCGAGGCGCCAGTCCGCCCGCGTTCCGGGACGCCTGGGCCCTGGCCCTCTGGCTGGCGACGGCCGCGGCGGCGGGGTTGGCCGCAGGCCTGTGGCGGCGGGTGGAGTCGCCCAAGCCCGCCACCGCGCCGCGCCCGATCTGGCAGGGACGGGACCACAAGGAGCTGCTCACCGCGGAGCACGTCCCCGCGCTGCTTTGGACCCTGGCGGGCTCGATGCTCTTCTTCGGCGTGACCAACGAGCTGACGCGGTTCTTCGAGCAGACGGTGATGTCGCGCTCCACCGCGCGCCTGGCGGGCGGGCTGGCGGTGAGCGCCTGGTGGGCCGTCTTCGCCGCCGGGCTCGTGATCCTGGGCTTCCAGCGGAAGCTCAAGGCCGTGCGGATCGCGGGCCTCGCGGTTTCCGGCCTGGCGGTGGCGAAGGTGCTGCTGTTCGATCTGTCCGAGCTGGACGCGCTGTATCGAATCGCGTCCGTCTTCACGCTGGGGCTGGTCTCGCTGGGCGTGGCGTACCTGTATCACCGGCACGCCAAGGCCGCGGAGGCTCCGGGCGACTAGCGCCTATGCCCGACCGCCACGGTAGATTGGCCTCACGTCTGCCGGAGCCACCCATGCGACCCCGTTTCGTCCCCGCAGCGCTGATCGCGCTTGCCGCACCGCTGCTCCCCCTCGCCGCGCAACAGGCCCCCACCAGCCGGCCGCTGGTCACCCCCAAGGACTACGGGCGCTGGGAACGGCTCATGAACCCGGTGCTGTCGCCCAGCGGCGAGTGGCTCGCCGTGCCGATCAATCGGGTGGATCGCACGGCCGAGCTCCGGGTGTACGGCCTGCGTGCCGGAGCGGATACCACGCCGTTGGTCGCGAACGAGGGGCGCGATCCGGTGTTCACTGAGGATTCTCGCTGGCTGGCCTATCGCGTTGGGCAGTCCGAGGCAGAGCGGACTCGCCTCGAGAAAGAAAAGAAACCGGTCCGTGACGGCGCCGGC
>Ga0209342_10008055_pt1 | contig 10568 bp, 6 predicted proteins | sample RifCSP16_2_FD_184023 | JGI IMG/M metagenome (GOLD analysis project Ga0209342, IMG submission 184023) | Soil microbial communities from Rifle, Colorado - Rifle CSP2_sed 16_2 (SPAdes) (version 2) | ecosystem: Environmental > Terrestrial > Deep subsurface > Rock core/Sediment | place: Rifle... | reverse complement strand
GTTGTAGGATGGCCTGCTCGAAGACAGCCCGTTCATCGACGGGGAGATCGGTCGGGAACTTGGCTCCGGACCGTTTCCACCGTGCCAGCCAGTCGGCGCCGAGAAGCTGGTGGCGACGGCCTCCGCACTCCAGCGCGGCGGGTGTGAAGGCGATCGTGCTCTCGGGCTTGTCGTCGGTGGCACGCCCTTTCGCCACATAGAAGCCTGCCCCCAGCATGGCGACCCGCGCGGCGGTGGAGGCGGTGTAGGTGAAGAGCTCCGCACCCCTGTCCCCGCAGGCCGCGAAGAGGCGCCGGAAGGAGGCCAGCGTCCAGGCTTCCGCATGCGTCTGGCTCGAGAACAGGTCGTAGAAGATCAGGTCGGGGCGCAGGGTCGCCTCCGGCACGGTCAGCAAGACGTCTCCTTCCAGCAGCCGCCAACTGAGACCGGGGTGGGTCCTGGATTGCCAGGCCCCGGCGCTCAGAAGGGCCGCGGGGGCGCTGTGACGGAGGTAGGGAAAGAGATGGTCGCTCCCGAAGGCGAGGCGCAACGAGTCGAGATCGTTCTCGAAGCTCACGATCTGCAGGCCGCGGAGGGGATGCGCCGCCGCCTGTTCCTCGTAGCAGCCAATGGCCGCCATCGCATTTGCCGCGGCTCCTAGACCGACGTCCCAGAGGACCAGCGGCCCAGCGGTCCGGCGATCCTCCGATCCGCCCAGCCGGAGGCGCTCGGCAAGCTGCGCCTGCTCGACGTAGAGGCTGCGCGCCTCATCCATGGGCGGGGTGCGCGAGTGCATGATCTCCCCCGACTGGCGGTGTCGGATGCTGGCGAATCCCTCGCCGGCTTTGTGGACCTCATACTGGCCCAGGACGAGCGGCCTCACCGGCCGCACCCGCGGCGGAGTGACGGGGTTGTCGACGTCGTTCTCGCGCAAGCGCGCGCGCTTCTCCTCGTAAAGCGAGAGAAACCTGTCGGCCAGGATGCTCTGCCGCATCTCGATCATGAGCCGATGATAGAAATGGAGATTGTGCTGGCCCAGGAGCTGCCAGCCCAGGGTCTCCTCTGTCTTCGTCAGGTGGTGGAGATAGGCGCGGGAGTGGCGGAGGCAGGTCGGACAATCGCACGCGGGGTCGAGCGGCTCGTCCGCATGCTTGTGCATACCTCGGCGAAGCTGAAGGTAGCCTCGCGAGGTGAAGGCTCCGCCGCGTCTCGCCAGCGAGGTCGGGAGGGTGCAGTCGAACATGTCCACGCCTCGGTGCACCGCTTCCAGCATGTCCAGGGGTGTGCCCACGCCCATCAGGTAGCGAGGTCTGTCTCGGGGCATCCGTTGCGCGGTGAACTCGCACAGGTCCTGGCGCTTGGTCCTGCCCTCTCCGACGGCGAGGCCGCCGATCGCCAATCCGTCGAAGGGCATCGCGGCCAGGCATTCGATGCTCTCCCGGCGCAACGTCGGGTAGAGCGCACCCTGGACGATCCCGAACAACGACTGGGGTGAGTCCTTCCGCGCCAGAAGACTGCGCGCCGCCCACCGGTGGGTGAGATCGAGGGCCGCCCGCGCCGTTGCTTCATCCGCGGTGGAGGGTACGCACTGGTCGAGCGCCATCATGATGTCGCTGCCAATGGCCACCTGGGTCTCGATGCTCAGCTCGGGGCTCAAGATCACGCTGCGCCCGTCGACATAGCTCCGGAAGACCGCGCCCTCTTCGGTCATCGCGCGCGAATGGGGGAGGGAGAAGATCTGGTAGCCGCCGGAATCGGTGAGCACCGAGCCGGGCCAGCTCATGAACCGATGAATGCCACCCATCCGACGAAACACCTCCGCTCCCGGCCGCAGGAGGAGGTGGTAGGTGTTGGCGAGGAGGATCTGTGACCCGGAATCTTCCAGCATCTGCGGCAACTGTGCCTTCACTGCCGCCTGCGTGCCCACCGGCATGAAGAGCGGAGTCAGCACCTCACTGTGGGCGGTCCGAAAGGTCGCCGCCCGTGCCGCAGAGCCAGTCGCCTGGGCGTCGATCCGGAAGCAGAGTCGCGAAGGATTCATCGAACCGGAAGCATAGGTCGATTCCCGACTCCTGGGTTGCGGAGAGGCCGCGGGTGCGTTCAGGCGAGTTGCCTGGGCGACCAGACTCGGGATCCGCCGCGTGGGGCGGCAGCGGGCCCAGCGAGCCCCGGCCGAGACGGAAGTGGTCGACCAGTCACCAGCCTGCGGGAGTCGACGGCCGGTCCGGGGCGGACTACCATTCAAGACACCCTTCGGTGGGGGGCTTGCGATCGGCCTCTCCTTGGTCACGTCCCTGTGAACTTCGATCCCAGCAGCCGTTCGCTGCTCACGCATCGCGACCTGGGCAGGTTTCTGGGTGAGACTCTCTTTGCCCGTGTCGCCCGCGCGGCCTGCGAGGCCGAGTGCCTGCCGCGCAAGGAGCTGTTCGAGTCCTGGGAGGTTGCGCGTCGAGTGAGGCGCCGCATTCGCGGCCATCGCGTGGTCGAGCTTGCCGCCGGGCACGCCCTTGTCGCGCACCTGCTCGTGCTGCTCGATGCGTCCAGTGAGGGCGCCGTCGCCATCGATGCCAAACGGATCCCAAGTGCGGACACCCTGGCGAGCCGACTGGTGTCGCGTTGGCCCAAACTCCAGGGCCGTGTCGAACGCCGGGTGGAGGATCTGGCGGCGGTGGCGGTCGGTGCCGAGGATCTCGTGGTCTCGGTTCACGCCTGCGGTGCACTCTCCGACGCCGTGCTCGAGGTTGCGATGAGGGCCCGGGCGTCGGTGGCACTTCTGCCTTGCTGTCACGACCGGGACACCTGCGACACCGGAGGCCTGCTCGGCTTCCTGCCGATTCCCCTCGCCGTCGACGCCACCCGGGTGGCGCGTCTCAGAGCAGCCGGGTACGACGTGGTCACGCAGACGATTCCCGCTGCCATCACCCCGGAGAACAGGCTGATTCTGGGCCTGCCGCGCGCCGGGCACTGCGCCTAACCTTAGCCGATTCGGTCCGCGCCGCGCGCCCTCAGCGGGCGCCGCGGGCCTGGTCGACGCTCCAGCGGCCCGAGCCGCGCGACGCGATCAGCAGGAACACCCAGCAGTAGAGCGCGGCCAGCTCACCGTGGTTCTGGATCGGCAGCAGGCCGGCCTTCTGATGGGCCATGAAGTAGGCGACGGCCATGGTGCCGCTGGCGAGGAAGGCGGCCACCCCGGCGGCAAGGCCGAGCATCACCGCCGCCCCGGCGAGCGCCTCGATGAGCGCGATGACCCAGCCCAGGGGCAGCGGCATCTGGGCGTAGCCGGCGGCGTTGCCAGCGAACGAGTGACCGGCGATCAGGAAGTCGAGCTTGTCGAGCCCGTGGCACAGGAACAGGAACCCCACGACGATCCGTGTCAGGGCGTAGATCTCGTCACTTCGGCGCTTGAGGAACTCCATCGCGTCCTCCTATCTCTGATTGGCGGGTTCCGCCGATCATACACGGGAGCCTCGAGGTTGGGGCAGGCGCGACTCGTGCTACGTTCAGCTCCCTGAGGTCGCAGGCAACGCCGGCCCTGCCAACGCAAGCTCTTTTCGGCAAACGGGAGCTGGATCCCGAGGGTCCACTCAGAAGCCGCGGGCCCAGGTCGCGATGGCGTGAGGTGAGCGTAGCTGCGCGGAGGGGTTCGAACAGCCTCACCTCCACCCGGGGGCCGCGGTACACCGTGTACAGTTCGCGGTGATGGGAAGCTGTGCCCTCTGGGCCGGGCGAGTGCGAGATCCATATCGATGATGATGGAAGGCGCCGTCCTCCTCGGCGGTCTGGGCCTGGTGGTGGTGTCCCTCTACCGCCACCTCCGCGAGAGCCGTGAGCTGCGAGGTACCTGGCAGGAGGCCGCCCACGAGGCCGGAGTCCAGGTGACGAGCGGAGCCACCTGGGGGTTGGGCGAGCTGGTGGGTCGGGCCGGAGAGCATCGCGTCGTCATCAGCGAGGCGAGCCACGCGAACAGCGGAGACCGCACCACTCGCATCGTCATCGAAGGCAGCTCGGGAATCACCTTGCGGCGGGAGACGCTGGGCACGGCCATCGAGAAGAAGCTGCTGGAAGACGAGATCCAGCTCGGGGATGAGGCCTTCGACCGGGAGATCTACGTGCGTGGTCCCGCTAGGCACGTGCGGCCCCTGCTGGACGCGGACGCTCGGACGCAGCTTCGCGAGTCGGTTCTCGAAAGCAGCCTGCGACTGGGACGGACCGAGACCGTCCTGGCCTGCCTGGCGGAGTTGGGCCGACGAGGCGACCCGGGCGCGATCAACCGTCTTGCCGAGGTCCTGGCCAAGGAGTCGCCGACCTTCGGGGTCGCCGCTGCTCGGGCACTGGGCACCACGGGGGAGGCGGCGGCAGAGACGCCACTGCTCGGCGCACTCAAAGGTGACCTGAGCGAGGTGACCAGGGCGGCCGTCGAGGCCCTGGGCCGGGCGGGCACTGCGGCGGCGGTCCTGCCCCTGCAAGAGACAGCGGTTCGAAAAGGCGCGGACCGTCGCCTGCGCCGCGCCGTGGGCCAGGCGGTTGCGGAGATCCAGTCGCGAATCGAGGGTGGCTCGCCCGGGCAACTCTCGATTGCCGATGCCGAGAGTGGTCAACTCAGCCTCGCCGGCCAGGATCCGGCTGGCCGCGTCTCCATCGCCAAGCCAGGCGACCAGGCATGAGTCGCATCGAACCGAATCGCCGTGAAGCTCAAGACACCTTGCCGAGGGTGGCTGTAGGCGCTTCGCTGATTCCGACCGTCAGCGCGGTCGCTGGAAACGGGCCCGCGCGCGCTCCACTTCCGCCCGCACGAAGCAGCCCTCCACGTGGTCGTTGACGAGGCCCATGGCCTGCATGAAGGCATAGACGGTGGTCGGGCCGACGAAGCGCCAGCCGCGCCGCTTCAAGTCTCGGCTGAGCGCGACCGAGGCGTCTGTCGTCGGCATCCCGCGGAGCACGTCCCAGGTCACCCGGACCGGCCGTGCCTCGGCGGGGGGCTCGAAGCTCCAGAAGTAGCGGGCCAGCGAACCCTGCTCGCGGCACAGCTCGAGTGCGCGGCGCGCGTTGTTCACCGTGGCCTCGATCTTCCCGCGATGCCGAACGATGCCCGCGTCCTGCAGCAGGCGGGTGACGGCGGCGGCGCGGAAGCGCGCCACGGCCGCGAAGTCGAAGCCGCGGAAGGCGCGCCGGAAGTTCTCGCGCTTCCTCAGGATCGTGAGCCAGCTCAGGCCCGACTGGAAGCCCTCCAGGCAGATCTTCTCGAAGAGGCGAAGATCGTCGGCCATGGGTCGGCCCCACTCGCGGTCGTGGTAGCGGCGGTAGAGAGGGTCGCTCTGTCCCCAGAAGCAGCGGACCACACCGTCGTCGCCCCGGGCCAGACCGGTGGTGGGTGTGTCTTCCGACGGAGTCGACATGAGCTTCTCCCGCCCCAACAGCGCTCCCGGACCTACGGTTCCTGAAGCCCGCGCCTCAGCATCCCCCAAGCGGTCTCATCATCCCACCGTCGGCGACGGAACGGGGGACCGAGCCGCGGCGGTGGTCTCGCTCGTGTCGCGACGAGGATTCGTGAATAATCCGGGTGGCGATGGAGGACGAGAGCACGTCACAGGCCGTCAGTTCGCCCCCACGAGGCCGTTGGACGCTCACCGAGTCCGGCCTGCAGCTGCTATTGGATCGCCTTGGTCCGGACCGGGAGCAAGCCGCGGAGGAATACCAAGCCCTGCGGACGCTCCTGATCCAGTTCTTCGAATGGAAGAACCTCCCCGGCCCCGACGATCTGGCGGATCACGCCATCGATCGCGTGATCCGCAGGCTGCAAGACGGAGAGGCGATCCTGAGCATCAACCGCTACGTCTACGGAGTCGCGAGGCGGCTGGCCCAGGAAGCCTATCGCGGGCTCCAGCGGGAGACGGATGCCCAGGAACACCTGTTCCGCGAGGCGACGCGTGCTCACCACGAGCGCTCGAACGAAGACGAGGCGCGCGCCTGCCTGGAGAAGTGCCTGCAAGCCCTGCCAGCGCCGGATCGGCAGTTGGTGCTGGCCTACTACGAGGAAGTCGGGCAAGCGAAGATCGATGACCGCAAGGCTCTGGCCGCGCGCTCAGGTCTTCAGCCCGGCGCTCTGCGGACCCGCGTTCACAGGATCCGGGCCCGGCTCGAGGAATGCACTCGCCGCTGCCTGGCCCTGCGGCGCCAGAGGGCAAAGCCATGACCAGGGACCGCCCTGCGACCGAGCCCACTCTGCGCCGCTACCTGCTAGGCGAGATCTCCGAGGCAGAGGCGGCCAACTTGGAGGAGAAGTGCTTCGACGATCGGGAGTTGTTCGACGATCTGGTGGCGGCCCAGGAGGAGCTGATCTTCGGCTACTTGCGCGGCCAGCTCGATTCGGTGGAGCGAGAACGGTTCGAACGAAGCTTCCTCTCTTCCCCAAGGCGAAGGGAACGCGTCGAGTTTTTCCGCGGCCTGCTTGCGGTTGTGAACGCTGCACCCAGGCCGACCACCTCGGCGGCTTCGACGGCCGGCGCGCCGCGCCCTCGTCCAGTCCCGCCGTTGTGGCTCAACTGGGGAATCGCGGCGGCCTTGCTCGCTTCGGTGGCCTGGGTAGTCGTTCGCGCCATCCCCCCCTCGGTGTCGATTCCGCGGCAAACGCCGGAGCCGGATGCGTCTTCTCGTCTGCTGATGCCGGAGCCGAGCCCAAGCCCCGGCTCGCTGGATACGCCGGCCCCGTCGGCCCAAGAGACCGAGGTCCGCGTGCGCCTCGTCGATGGGACCGCAGTCTCGGCCGCCCCCGAACAACTGGTCCGAATACGCCCGGAAACCCGTGCGCTCCGTTTGAGCGTCGTGCTAGGCGCAGACGCCGCAGAGAGCTACACAGTAGTCGTGCGTGATCGGACCGGCAAGGAACTCTGGAACCGCTCCGACCTTTACCCCCGAGTGGGCGTGGGTGAAGCCGTGGTCAGCTTTCTGCTACCCGCGCGCGCGCTTGTGAGCGGGATCTACCACATCAGCCTCACCGGCATCACCGCTCCTGACTCCGCGAGAGGCGAGGCGCCGCCCCCCGGGACCAAGCCAGAGACGCGCACTCTGTTGCTGCACGTGGAGCGGGAGTGACGGCGCGCGCTATCGCCAATCGCCGCTGAGTTGGAACGCCGCCCAGTGGTAGGGGTGTGAGTAGCGGGCGCCCTGAATGAGCTGCCGCTGAGCAGAGACCAAAGCCTGGTCCTTCGGCAACCCGGAACGGAGAGCGCCGTAGAAGCGCGCCATGAGTTGCGCGGTGGATCGGTCGGAGACGCTCCAGAGAGAAGCGAGAACGGAACGCGCTCCCGCGTATTGAAAGGCACGCGTGAGACCGATGAGGCCCTCGCCGACCAGAACGCGCCCGCGCCCCGAGGCGCAGGCCGAAAGAGTGACGAGCTCGGCGTCGGTGCGCACCGACTCAAAGACCTCCCAGGCTTGGAGGAACCCGTTGTCCTGGTCGGGGCCGGGATTCTCACGCAGCGTGAGGAGCAGTCCTGAGCTCAGGGGCGAGGCGTTGTCGAGCGTGCCATGGCACGCAAAGTGGAGATAGCGAGCTCGCGCCGCCAGCGACTTGGCGTTTTCTTCACTGGCCTCTGATCCCAGCAGGACCTTGGCGTCTGGGAAGAGACGACCAAGCCGCTCGACCTCCACACGGGTGTAGGGCAAGGGCCGAAGCTCGAGCCCGTTGCGCAGCGCCCTGCCAAGCTCGGCGTCCATCGGTGGACGTTCGGTGTTCGGGGCGCCGTCGCGCTGGGGGTACAACGGGTCACCGAAAGCAACCAGCGTTCCCGCATCGGTCCGCGCTCGTGGGCGTGATCTTCGCAGCTCGGCATAGACGGTGGCCGTGGGCGCCGTGTGAAGCGGTCGCAGCTCGGCCAGAAAACGCGGTCGGCGGCGGCCGCTGGGATTGTCGACAACCAGTGCGCCGAAGGGGAGGTCGAGCAGCGGACCGTCCGGGCAGAACAGGATTCTCCGGCTGGCTCGAATCTCGGGCCACGCAGGCCCCAGCAGATCCGAGAACAGCGCGTGTGCTTCGTCGACGAGGCGTCGTGGAATGACCCATCGGCGTGCGTTCGGCTCGCCCACGATGAGCTGACCGAAGCGGTTGACCCGGTCTTCCAGCGACGCGCGGCCGAGGGCGATTCTCGTGACGCGGAAGCCCTGCTTCGACACGACGAAGAGGTACGACTGGTCGGCGGTCACACAGTAGGAAAGCAAGACCGTGCCTTGATCGATGGCGGCCCGAGTTCTCGTCAGATCCAGGGGCTCCGGATAGCGAAGCGCCGCCAGACGCGGAGATCTCCGGCGAAGCTCCTGCCGGACTCGCTCGATCTTGATCGTCGTGTCTGCGAGCTGGCCGCGCAGCAGGCGCGCCTCATCGGCTTCATCGCCCGCCTTGCTCAGTCGCCAGAGCTGAGCCTGGACCTGATCGAATCGGCCTTCAAGGTGTCGCATCTCTCGGTCCAGATCGGGGACCAGATCGCGCGCGAACATGACGTCGCGCTCGGCCAGGAGCGCCAACAGCTGGCGCGCCCGAGCGCGCTCGCCGACGTGAAACGCCTGCTCTCCGCGGTCGAGCTCGACCAGGACATCGAGGCACTGCGCGTAGTAGTCGCCGAGCTGGTCGTTGAGGACCCAGCGCGCCTCCTGGGCGCCACCGGCCCTCGTCTTGGCCGCCTCCACGATGTCGACGAGCCGGCACAGGTGTTCCGCGGCCTCGGCGACCCGGCCCCTCTGACGATAGGTCCAGCCGAGCGCGAAGACCGAATCCGCCTCCGAGAGCGTGTCCGGGCCGTGTTGGCGCCAGCGAGCGATGGCCTGCTTGAGCAGATCTTCGGTCGCGTCGGGGTCGTCGTTGAGCCAGGCCAGGCGCGCTTGCAGGTCGAGCAGCGCTGCCCCTTGGATGCTGTCGAGCACCTCGGGGCTGGCAGCGTTTCGCGCGCGATCGAGCCGCGCTTGCGCCTTGGCGACATCGCCGACGTCGAGCGCCACCGTGGTCAGCTCGCTCAACGTCTCGATCATCGTCCGAGTCCCGACCGCCGCCGCTTCCTTGATCGCAAGTGAGCGGGAGAGGTGCTGCTCCGCCGCCTCGAAGTCGTTCCGCAGCCGCGCCGCAGCGCCCAAACCGTCGTAGCTGCGCGCCAGCTCCAGGCTGTCCGGCGCCAGTTGGTGCTGGATGGCCACCGCTCTCCGGTAGAGGGGTTCCGCGGCGGCGGTGTCCGAGCGCTGCATCGCCACCTCGGCGAGCCGGTACAACAACGTGGCCATGACGAGGTCAACCGGAGTGTCGTCCCCATACAGATCGAGCGCGCGCCGGTAGTGGATCTCCGCCGCGTCCCAGTCCCAGCTCCCCCAGGCCTGATGACCGAGCTGGATCAGTTCGTCTCTCCGGTCTTCCCTCTCCGCCGCGATCTCGCCGTCGCCGGCTTGCGCCGGGCGTCCCGGTCCCTGCTGATCTGCTTTGGCCGAAACGGGGCCGGATTGGCAGTCGACCTGCCTGTCCATCGGGCCCACGCAGAGCGGCTCGGGCGCTTCCAACTCGCAGTGGACGGAGTTCTCTGCGGCGGGGACTCTCGGCCCCGCCAAGGACGCGAATACGCAGAGGAGGAGGGCCCATCGTCCAACCCGCTTGGGCATCATGCCCCGGAGAATACCGTCGCCGAACTCAGCCAGTCAACGCGATTCGCTGTAACGTTTCAGCGGCTCTCCGACACTGTGGGATTGAGGACGCGTGGCTCCCCCAGGCGTCTGTCTGGATGGGGTGTTTCCGTCCCGCAACCGCGACGGCGGTGCCGTACCGTGGAGGCCACACCGAGCGCGCTGGCCTTCCGACGCCGTCCAAGGTCTTGGCGGAAGGAGAGGTGGCAATGAGGAAGAGACTTGTCTTGCGCCGGCTGCTCACGGCATCGGCGGTGACCGTTCTTTGTGGCGGTGCGGGATCTGTTCGCGCCCACACGGCAAGCGTGGCGGCCGATGCGTCGATCAATCTCGGTCAGCCTAACTCGACAAACGGGACTGCTGCGAACCTGGCTGTCAGGAACGTGGGCCTGGGAGGCGCACGCCATGCCTTCCTGCGCTTCGACCTGGCCAGCCTGCCCTCGGGAGTCGAGGTGTCGCGGGCGGTGCTCCGTCTGTGGGTCGACTCCCTCGAGAACAGCGGCTCGGTCGAGCTACGCGTGGTTCAGGGCTCGTGGGCTGAGTCCACGCTGAGCGCGAACACGGCGCCCCCAGTCGGTCCCCCGATAGCCACGGCTGCGATCGACGAATCCCATCGCGGGCAGTTCATCCTGGTGGAGGTTACGAAGCAGGTCGCGGATTGGCTCACCGGGGCCGTCTCGAACCGTGGCCTCGCCATTCTTCCAAGCGCCTCCGCCGACATCCGGGTGGCGTTCAACAGCAAGGAGAACACCGAGGCCAGCCATGCAGCCGAACTGGAGGTGACGCTGGCGGGCCCGGCAGGGCCTCCGGGGTCGGTGGGTCCGGCCGGCCCGATCGGCCCCCAGGGGGATCCAGGTCCTGCTGGGCCTGAGGGGCCCGCGGGCCCTCCGGGCGAGCCGGGAACGCCTGGCACCTCTTTCGTGAGCACGGTG
>Ga0209342_10008054_pt1 | contig 10569 bp, 12 predicted proteins | sample RifCSP16_2_FD_184023 | JGI IMG/M metagenome (GOLD analysis project Ga0209342, IMG submission 184023) | Soil microbial communities from Rifle, Colorado - Rifle CSP2_sed 16_2 (SPAdes) (version 2) | ecosystem: Environmental > Terrestrial > Deep subsurface > Rock core/Sediment | place: Rifle... | reverse complement strand
TCCGTTGATGTAGATCTTGCAAACGATGTAGAAAACATAGCAGATGGGATTTTTAGTCCACTTGAAGGATTCTTACTACAAGAAGACTTTGAAAGTGTAGTTAACAAAGGCAGATTATCGAATGATCTTCCCTGGACAATACCAGTCGTATTAGATGTTGACAAGCAGACTGCTGCAAAAATGAAGGATGCTAATGATGTCCTCTTGAAAAATCCAGAAGGTAGTGATTTTGCTATTTTACATGTAGAAGGTGTGTATGCATTTGACAAAACCATAACTGCAAAAGGTGTCTATGGAACAACCGATCCAAAACACCCAGGAGTGGCAAAGACCATGGCAATGCAAGATGTTCTTGTGGCTGGTAAAATTGACTATGTAAAAAGACCAAAAGAAATTCCTATACGAAAATATAGAAAAACTCCAACAGAAACAAGGACAAGTTTTGAAAAAGCTGGTTGGAAGACAATTGTTGCTTTTCAAACAAGAAACGTACCACACGTTGCTCATGAAATGCTTCAAAAAGAATCTCTTAATACACATGATGGCCTTTTTATCAATCCGCTGATAGGAAAGAAAAAGTCAGGCGATTTTACTGATGAAGTTATAGTCAGCTCATATGAAACATTGATCAAACATTATTATCCCGAAAACAGATGCTTTTTGGCAACACTTCACACAGAGATGAGATACGCAGGACCAAGAGAAGCGATTCATCATGCAATAATGAGGAAAAACTTTGGTTGCACCCATATAATAATAGGCCGTGATCATGCTGGTGTTGGAACTTTTTATGATCCATTTGCAGCACAGAAAATATTCAATGAATACCCTGATCTTCAGATAGAGCCTATTTTTTATCCTGCATTTTTTTATTGCAAAAAATGTCTTTCTTTTGCAAGTGAAAGAAATTGCCCACATGGAGCAGAATTTCGCGAAGAGCTAAGTGGTACTAAATTACGAACTATGATACTTGAAGGACAGACCCCTTCTGAATACATGATACGTCCAGAAGTATCTAAAATTATAATGAATTGGAACAAACCATTTGTTGACTAGATTTTTATTAATGCCAATTTCAGCCAAATTTGTGCAAAAAAGTATTGTTTTATTTTTTTTACTTTTAATTCCAATTCTTCCTGCATATGCGCAAATTGAATCAAATCCATCCGTGCGCATGGAATCCGTTGACGTTCCTTATGAAAAGTTCAATGTCATTAGCAGTAATGCAAATAGCGGTTCATTTGAAAATGAACATACAAGGAATTGGCAACTTAATATCAAAAACCAAATTGCATATGCAAATCCTCAAGGAAATGCAGTAATACGACTGTATGATGGTGAAGATAGAACAAAATTTATTGAGATTGGAATGAGTAGCCCACCTGACATGAAATTCTGGGTTGCAGTACAAAATCCTGAAGTTGGATATGCTGTTCTTCATGATCAAAAAGAAACAGGTTGGAATCGTGATGACGAAATAATTGCTGTATATGCTGATGACGTCGGTCTTACAATACACAATGGCAAAAGAATTGTGGTTTCTAACTTGAGTCTTGATTATTATAAGATAAAGGATTTTTCAGTATATGGAATGGAATCGTCAACCGATCCTCTTGCAACTAATTCAGGAGATTTCATATTAAATATTGTCTCTGGGAATCCTGCTGCTAATCCACTATTCTATCTACCATACATGCTTGCTGGAATTTTTGGAGTCATAATAGTGATATTGCTAAAAACTAAGAAACGAAATTAGTCTTATAGTATTTACACTCTTTTTTTATCTGACAAACATTACACATGGGAGATATTGGTTTACAGATGTTTTGACCATACATTACAAATGTATCATTTATCTGAAGCCAGTATTTTTTTGGAATTCTCTCCATAAGTGCAAATTCAGTTTCTTCAGGAGTTTTTGTTTCTACTAGACCCAGTCTGTTTGAAATTCTATGTACATGTGTATCTACAGGTATTGCTGGTTTTTCAAAAGCATAAACAAGTACACAATTTGCTGTTTTTCTGCCAACACCTGGAAGTTTCAGCAGTTCATCCAAATTATCTGGGACTTGACCATGATATTGTGAATCAATGATTGATGCAACTTCAATTATCCTTCTTGCTTTTACATGATAAAATCCTGTAGATTTGATTATCTTCTCAACGTCGGAAACTTTGGCTCTTGCAAGTGAACGTGCAGTCTTGTATCTTGAAAATAGTTTTTTGGTAACAGCTGAAGTGTTCTCATCTCTTGTCCTTGCGGAAAGTATAGTTCCAATAAGTATGCTAAGTGGACCACCAGTCTCTGCCTCATGCAACTCTTTGAGCGCAGTCATTCTGGGCGGCTTGACGGAATTCATCGTATTTATCATTCCACGCAGAATTTTTTCCATATGTTCTGATTGCATTTGTTTGTATTATAAGGATAAAGACCATACAAGTATTTTATATCGCTCAGATTAGAATACCTTGTTGGAATTAACAAAAGAAGAAGATGCATCTCTAAAAGGTGAATACGGAGAAACACTTGCACTTGCATACCGTGTTTTGGTAGCAATAGGCGAAGCGACAGATGCAGATCGTCTACTTCCAATTGAATGGGCACATCTTTCTGGTGTTAACTATAACACAATTGGAGATGCGGGAGAAGAATTTCTTGCAAAGCTTAGCAAAGATGCAAAATTCAAAGTAAGGACTACAGTTAATCCAATGGGATTTGATCCTGACACTGTCTCAAAATATGATATCTCTGAAGAGTTTATTAAAAAACAAAATAGCATAAAAAATTCATACGAAAAAATGGGCGCCATACCATCTTTTTCATGTATTCCATATGAAATATTCGAGTTACCAAAAAAGGGCACACATGTTTCTTTCGCTGAAAGTAATGCAGCAATTTATGCAAATTCACTAGCAAATCTTAAAACAAACAAGGAAGGTGCATTTAGTGCACTTGCAAGTGCATTAACTGGCAAAAGTCCATTTTCTGACTTACGAAAAGATGATTCTAGAAATCCAAATCTCACAATACGAATGAAAACTGATCAAAGAGATGAGCTGACATATGGTATGCTTGGATATTTTGCAGGAAAAGTTGCTGGAAGCTCTGTTGCTATTTCTGGTGTAAAGGAACTTGATAGGCGTAGCTGCAAGTCACTTTGTGCTGGAATGGGTACATCTGGTACATGTGGAATGTTCACTCTTGGTGACGCCAAAGGAGAAACGGTGGACTTTGGCAAAGAAGAGGCACAAAAAATCCATGACGAACTAAACACTACTGACTCTGGCGATATTATCACTCTTGGCAGCCCACAACTTGGCCTAGACGAGCTATCTGATCTTGCTGGAATGTTAAAGGAAAAAACATTCAAGAAAAGATGTATGATTTTTTGTCCAAGAACAGTTCAGGAACAGGCACGACGTCTTGGATATACTAACGATATAGAACGCGCAGGTGGTGAACTTCTTTCTGATTGCTGTATTTGTCTCACACCACTAATAGATAAAAAAGATGTTGATGGAGTAATTACAAACAGTGTCAAGGGAGCATATTATTTGAAAACCTCAAACAGTGTAGATGTAAATCTTAAGAGTCTAACTCAAATTATACAGGAAGAAACTACATGACATTAAAAGTAATTGTTAAAGGAAAAGCTCAGGGTCAAGTCATGATAGCAAAAAAACCAATCAATTTTCTTGGTGCAGTAGACAAAAAAACTGGCAAAATAAGAGATGAAAAACACGATCTTTTTGGCAAATCGCTTGCAGACAAAATTCTGGTCTTTCCCTTTGGGGTTGGCAGCAGTGTTGGAGCCTATACGATATACTCTTTGAAATCAAATAACTGTGCACCACGCGCGATGATATGTTCAAAAGTTGATATTACCACTGCATCAGGTTGTGCACTTGCAAATATTCCTCTTGTTATGGCAACAAAAGAAGAATATGATTCATTAAAAGATGGAAAAAAAATTCTACTTGATGCTGAGAATGGTAAAATACTATAACTGAACTAGTATTACATCTCCATTAGGACTAGTTTCCTTGAAAACAATTCCCTCAAACCTGAGTATTTTTGTACTCTTTCTTTTCCAATAATCTGGTGGTGCGCCTGCCTTTTCGCATGTGTGATTGAGAAACTCTTCTTCATTCCAGCCATATTCCACAGGTACTTGAGGCAGAAGCAGACCCGCGCCAAATTCCCATCTGACAACCAAACCGTCTCTTCCTACCCTTATTTTGCTTGGATATTCTGAGGTATTTTCTACACTAATCTCCACTGGAGGGGTTAGTACAGTTACTTCAAATGAAATATCTGATAATTCTTCATATCTTACAGAAGGAAAGCGAGGATCTTCGGTGGCAGAAGCAATCGCCGCATCCACAAGTGATTGATACAATTTTCTTTCGGGTGTAGGTAATCCAATACACCCCCTAAGTTTTTCGTCTTTGTTTAAAGTAACAAAGACACCAGAATTATAAGAAAATCTAGATTTGAAATCTTCTTCTAATATTATTTTTTTTCCTGTTTTAAGATGTTCTGTTACTGCCGATCTGGCTGTCTTTACCAAGATTTCGCCATCTTTATCTGAAAAGATCATCGTAATCTGTTGTTTAATTTATTAACAAATTCTTGAAGTTTTTCAAAATGAGTTCCCTGCCAGTAGATCTTTTTACATACGTCGCACATCCAAAACTTCTCTTCCCTTTCTAAAACGCCTTCTGGAATCTTACCTATGATCCGATATTTTTCTACTGGTTGTAATTTACCATTACAAACAATACATCTAGAATTGTTTGTGTCCATTACAAACTTTTCAAACTCTATACTTTGATGTATCTGCATAATTTGTTCAAGCTCGTCATTTCCTCTGATTAGTACGGCTACTATCCCACGATTTTGTGCGGTTTTGCAAAGCGGTTCATCTTTTGTTAGTATGATTCGTTTTTCATTTTTTGCAACTGTGACAAGTTTTTCATCTTCAATAGACGGGAAATATGTCGAGTCGTATCCCAAAACTCTGAGTTTCTTTGCAAGATTGCCCAGCATGGCATCTACTATGAAAAGTGGTTTTTTTTGGCTCATTTGTATCCCTGGCCGATGCCAGATTCAACTATGTGACTTTCGCCAGCAGGTATTACCCGTGTAAAATCATCCATGCTAATTGCTTTAACTACATTCTCTTTTTCTTTAAACTTGAGAAATTCCAGTTTTATCTTTTTGGCAATTTCTACCATGTCAAAACCTGATGGCTCGATTATAACATAATAGATAGAGTTTTTTTTAATAGCTTCAGGGGGTCCACACATAAGGGAATAACTGTCGTCTTTTTCTAAAAGGCCAACAGCCAAATGCATGCTACTTACTTTTACAAAATTTTTCTGACCGTTTACTACGAAAGAGCCTTTTGCAATAAATTGACCACTTGGAGCAGCAGTCTTTATCTGGTCTGGATTTACCCAGTACGAACCCAATCCGTATAAACCTTCTCTCCACGCTCTGCTAAAACAAACAGTTGCCTGTGCAGTTTCTAAAATGCTAGTTACATTATATTCAGAACTCTTTTTTAAGAGGAAAAATGGGGAACCAAAAATTTCTGCATGAAACACTTTGTCGTCTTTTTCAAGATGTTTTCTGATAACTGATGAATTAGATGACGCATCACGACCGCCAATTGCCAAAAGGCCCTCAGAGGTGAAAAACCATCTATATCTTTCATACCATTCTCTCTTTTTTTGTATTGTGAACACAACAGAATCTCTTGCAATGTCTTCTTGTTTTCTAAAGTTCTCAAGACTCTTCTCAGTTTTCTTTTTTGCCGATTCTATGAATTCTATGGCATTTATCTGTCGTTTTGATTCATTAAACAGCACAGAAGCAATGGCTTGTAGGGACGAATCAGGATTTATCTGAATTTTTTCACCGTTGACATCTATAAACAAAATGCCTCTTTCTTTTACAAAATCTGCATTTTGCTTTCTAAGCACATCTATAACCACAGGGCTCTCTAACGAGGTCACCCCTTTTGAAACTAAACCCAATAACGATTTTGCTACCCCAGAAATGGCACCAGCTTTTTCTTTAACTGTTGATATTGCTTTTATTTGATCTTCTAATTTATGTTCAAACTCTTCAATTTTCTGTGTGGCAGTATTTGCGTGTGATGACTTGCCGCGTTCAAGAAGATTCTGTGTAAATAACGAATCTAATCCTTCCATAAAACTTGCAATCTTAGTATAGTTTGTATTTTCTATATGGCCAAGTTTTACAGGAAAGACATCGGCACCGTTTTCAGTTTTTACTAATATTGGATCATGTACCCCATTTACAATTTTTTCTACCAGATCTTTAGTCACCACGAAAATTTTTTCTACATCTTTCTCAGATAGACTATTTCCAGGTTTTAATGGATCTATTTCTGCAAGTCGAACTATCTCTTCAGCATATTTTGCAGGAATGCCTAGGGTTCTACCTATCCATCTTACTGCAGGTGTTGATACGGATAGTATTACAGCAAGATCTTTTGGTGTAATATTAAAAATGTCTGATCCGCTTTGCGGTGGAGGTTCATAGTTAAATCCGACATTTAATTTTCTATGTCTTACGTCAATAGAATGTAAAAGAGCAAGTATCTTCATGTTTTTATCACATAAAATTATATTGCCATCGCCAAAAAATTCTCCAATTAGAACAAACTCTTGTTCTGATGTGTTAAATGTGACATAAGCAATTCTTTCTGCACCAATCTGTTTTATTGAAGAAATTTTTGATCTGAGCAGATCATTTCTTAATCTCTTTACCAATCTGTTTTCTTCAATTTGTTCTATTTTAATTGTAGTAATCCATAATCCCAATGTAGAAAACATTAGTAGAATGTCTGGCTTTTCTGGATGATGTAATTTGAAAAGCAGACTGTCGCGACTAATTCCGTAAATGTTACTTACGTAATATCCGTCAATTTTCCCAATGATCTCATTTACTAGATAACGTAATTCTATGCCGGCAAGTGTCATGATAGCGCATTATCGCTCCAAAATTATACTGTTACTATTAAGAAGCGAACCAAAGATTTTAAGCATGGTTTCCTATGAGTCACTTTGTAAATTTAATTGACCAGACATCCAAAGAAAAAAGAAGAAGAAAAATCCGCCCCTGATGATCCTAACGTAAAGAACCCATCTCCAAACGAACCAACCACTACACAAACGAATGGAATAACAAAAAATCCAATTGGTACTCTCTTTTGGGTTAGGATTGGTCTTGGTGTACTTGCAGGTATAATCTCTGCTTTTGTAGGAACCTCTATCGATGTAGATTCTAGACCATATGTAGGATTTGGGATCATGATTATTCTGTTTATCATATCTTATGGAATAGCAAAAGCAATGCGCATACCACTTCCGCCATCAGACAAGAAAAAACTAATCATGACAGGAATAGGAAGCTACTTTTTCATATTCATCTTTACTTGGATTCTTGTTAATACCCTGTTGCATCCAGCTGTAACAGGATTCCCTATCAAGTAGCACTAAAATATCTAGAGTATGCCATTGTGCTAGATGTGGAAACACAGTACACCTGGTATCCCAGACGAGTTATTTGAGAGAATTGAAGAAGTTCCTATAACAAAGGAAGAAGTACGAGCCATTCAGATAAGCAAAGCAAGACTATCACCAGGTCAAATAGTATATGATATTGGATGTGGAAGTGGTTCCGTATCTATCGAGTCTGCATTACAAGTCAAACCTGCTGGTAAAGTATTCTCAATTGATTTTGATCCAAAAGCTATTGAATTAACCAAGAAAAACATGGAAAAATTCCAGGTTTCAAATATTACGGTAATCTTGGGTAATGCAATAGAAAAAATTCCTGAATTACCAACTGCTGATGCAATTTTCATAGGAGGAACTGGAGGAGACACAAAAGACATACTCAAACTATGTGAAGGAAAGCTAAAACCGGGTGGCAGAATAGTAATTGGTACAATCCTGCTTGAAACACTGGTTGCAGTTTTGGATGCAATAGAAAAACTGAAATTTTCCTCAATAGATGTTACACAAATAACTGTATCAAAGAGTAGAAAGACCTCTACTGGAACAATGATGCTAGCAAGAAATCCTGTTACTGTAATATCTGCAACAAAAATCTAACTTTTAATTAGGCACAACTTGAAATCGCTTCTGATGACAGATCTAGTTTGTGTTGGTTGTGGTCCTGGAGATCCTGATCTCTTAACTGTAAAAGCTGTAAAGGCTATTCGTAACGCAGATGTAATAATATGTCCAACATCTAAAGAAGGAAAAACAAGCATAGCTTATTCTATCATAACTTCAGTAATTGATAATTCCAAAAAACCAGAAATTATAAACTTGGTTTTCCCAATGGTCAAAGACAAAGAAACGCTTGAAAATACTTGGGAAAGAAATGCTCAGGCTATAGCAAACGTGATAAAATCTGGTAAAAACGTCGTTTATCTTACTGTAGGCGATCCGTCACTTTACAGTACTTGGATCTATATTCAGCGTGAACTAAAATTAAAATACCCAGAAATTAAGATCACAATAATTCCCGGAATAGTATCGATGTTTGCTTTTGCGTCAAAAGTTGGCATAAGCATTGCAGAAGGTGATGAAACCGTGGCAGTAATTCCTGCCTGTTATGATCTTTCTAGAGTAAAAGAAACAGCAAAAAACTGTGACACAATGATATTTTTAAAGGATGGAAGATATTTCGATCAAGTCATTACGTTATTAAAAGAGGCAGGATTTTCTGACAATTCAATTTTTGCAATAGCACAAGACATTGGTACCGATGAGGAAATTGTTAAAAAATTAACACTTGGCGAAGTTACCAAAGATACTTTCACTAACAAGTATTTTTCAATCATGGTGGTAAAGCGTGTCTAAGGTTTACTTTGTTGGTTGTGGTCCCGGTGATCCTGAGCTTCTTACCATAAAAGCAAAAAAATTGATGCAAAATGCAGATGTAGTAGTTTATTCAGGATCTCTAATACCGCCAGAGATCATAAAATTATGTAAAAAAGCAAAACTACATGACGCAGCCAAGCTAGTTAGAGAAGAAATTTTTGACATTTTAAAAACTAACACAAGGAAAGGAAAGTTAGTAATTCGATTACATGATGGTGATCCAAGCATTTATGGTGCAATAAGAGAACAAACGGATAATCTTCAAAAAGCGGGTATAGAATTTGAAATCATACCTGGGATCACTTCCTTTTTGGCATCAGCTGCAGCTTTAGGTTCTGAACTTACACTACCTGGTGTTACCCAGACCATCATCATCACAAGGGCTGAATCACGAACTAAGGTTCCAAAACATGAGAAAATCTCTGAACTTGCAAAGCACAAGGCAACTATGATATTCTATCTCAGCATACATCTTCTCTCAGACATAGTAAAACAGGTCATTGAAGGAGGATATCCAAAATCGACTCCGGTAGCTGCAGTCTATCGCGCAAGCTGGAAAGATGAGAAGGTAATAACAGGAACACTAAAAGATATTGCAAAGAAAGTGAGAGAGGAGAAAATTACTCGTACTGCAATTATTATTATTGGTGACGTTATAAATCCAAAATCTTATGAATATTCCAGATTATATGACAAGACATTTAGTCATGGATTTAGAAAAACAAAAATCAAATCATAATTGTTTTACCGTATTTTCAATTCCTATTTGACGTAATTGCTTTTGAAAAAGTTTTACGTTTCCGGAAGTAAAAATTTTCATTGAATTTCGTTTTGATTTTTTTGTTTTCAATTTTTTTACAACTTGATTTACAACAAGATATGCTGGATCTAGAAACATAATATTTGGAAAGACTTGTTTTAAAATAGGTAAAAGAAATGGCAGATGTGTACTAGATAATGTTACGACATCAACATTATTAGTTATGATTGGTTTTAACAAAACTCTTTCTATCTTTTTCTTACAAAACTTCTTATCATAAATAAATTTGCCTGATTCAACAAGGTCTACAAGCGAAGAGGCATTTATTGGATTTACCTTAATTTTCTTTGGTACGTTTCTTTTAATGAAATTTTTTAGCATGTTACTTTCAATAACAGATTTGGTTGCAAGTATTGCTATAGAATCTGATTTTGTTTTGTTAACTGCATGTCTTAGCGGTGGATAGACTCCAATGATTTGTGATTTTATTAAATTTTTTAGTAACAATGATGGAGTATTTGATCCGATTATTATTAGATCAGGTTTAAAATTTTTTTTTAATCTAATAATGGTTGACTCTATTATTTTTCTAAGTTTAGAAACAGATTTTGTACCATATGGAAAATTTTTTTGGTCTGCAAAATAGATGATCTCTGACTTGATCTTTTTTTGTATGGGTTTAATGATAGAAAGAGAACCAAAACCAGAATCAAAAACTGCTATTCTTGGCATATTGACAACAAAATATGTGCCTGATTTACATTTTGTGAGCTAAATTTAGTCTAATGTTGATGATAATATACACCCGACATTAAGAAGCAAATTTTAAACTACCTCGCATGACAGGCTTCGATAAAACCTGGACTCGACAAGAGACTAGA
>Ga0209342_10008053_pt1 | contig 10570 bp, 9 predicted proteins | sample RifCSP16_2_FD_184023 | JGI IMG/M metagenome (GOLD analysis project Ga0209342, IMG submission 184023) | Soil microbial communities from Rifle, Colorado - Rifle CSP2_sed 16_2 (SPAdes) (version 2) | ecosystem: Environmental > Terrestrial > Deep subsurface > Rock core/Sediment | place: Rifle... | reverse complement strand
CGCGCAGGAAAGTGGCGATAGGGGCGGAGCTTGCGAAGATCGCCGAAGAAGGCGCGGCGGGCTCCCCACAAGATCTCGAGCAAAGGCGCCGCCTCCAGGATCACCACGTCCAGAACGCCGTCGTCCAGCCGCGCCCAAGGCGCCACCCGCGCGCCGCCACCGTACTGCCGGCCGTTGGCCACGCCCACGATCAGCGCCCGCCCCTCGAAGCGTCCGCCATCCGCCTCTGCCCTCCACTGGTTAGGCGCATAGGACAGCAGCATCTGGAGGCTCAACCTCGCGTAACTCAGCACGCCACGCCGGCCGCCCCGCTTCCCGTGCTGGTGGAAGGCGTGGGCCACGTCGGCATCGAAGCCAGCCCCGGCCACGTTCAGGAACAGCCCGTCGTTGATGAAGCCCACGTCCATGCGGCGGCGCTCGCCCGCCTGCAGCGCGACCAGCGCCTGTTTGAAACCCAGGGGAATGCCAAGGGTGCGGGCCAGGCCGTTGCCGGACCCGGCCGGCACCAGCGCCATGGCGGTGTCGCTCCCCAAGAGACCCGACGCCACCTCATTGGCGGTGCCGTCCCCGCCTACCGCGATGACCACGTTGTCGCCGCGCTTCACGGCTTCGCGGGCCAACGTTCGGGCGTGGCCGGGACCTTCGGTCAACCGGACCTCGATCGAGTCCCAGGCGCCGTGGCCCGTCTCCACCGCCTGGAAGGCCCGCCGAGCCTTGACGCCGGCCCTGGGGTTGACGATGGCGGTGACCCTCACACGACCTCCCGGTAGACGGCGAGAGTGCCGTGCACCATGCGTTCGGCGGTGAACTGCTCCTCGAAACGCCGCCTGCCGCCACGGCCCAGCTCGGTCCGCCGGGGCTCGTCGCCGAGCACCTGGATCAGCGCCTCGGCGAGGGCCTGCGCATCGCGCGGCGGCACCAAACGGCCGGTCACGCCGTCCACCACCGCCTCCGGAATGCCGCCCGCCGCCGTGGCCACCACCGGCCGGCCGAAGGCCATGGCATCGAGCAGGCTGGTCCCCAGTCCCTCCAGGTGGGAGGACAGGCAGAAGACGGTGAAGGCAGGGATCAGCCGATCGAGATCGGTCCGGAAGCCCGCGAAGACCACGGTTTCGGCCAGTCCCAACTCCAGGGCCCGAGCCTCGAGGCCGCGCCTCAGCTCGCCCTCGCCCACGATCACCAGGCGGGCCGTCGACGCCGTGCGCCTGACGATCGCCATGGCTTCGAGCAGCGTGCGGTGGTCCTTGTGATCGGTGAGGGCGGCCACGTTGCCCACCACCGGGGCTTCCGCGGGTACCCCCAAGGCGGTTAGGGCTTCGCGCCCTCCAGTGCCCGGCTCGCGCGAGGGCACGCCCTCATAGACGACGCGAACGCCGGCCGCGATCCCGTCGCTCGCCAGCACGCGTGCGATGGCGCGGCTGGCCGCGATCACTCGAAGGCACGAGCGGTACTTTAAGCGCGAGAGCGGGCCCTTGAGCCGGAAATCGACCCGGCGGCTGGCCACCAGCCGTGGACCGCGCGCCCAACGCATAGCCAGCAAAGAAGCGGAGACGGCGTGGGGGTCGTGGGCGTGGACGACGTCGGGCCGAATCCTCCGCAGGAGACGCCACAGTGAGGAGACGGCCGCCGGCGACAGATCGCCGCGAAAGCCGACCGGCTCGACCGAAAGCCCCGCCGCTAGCGCGCGCTCCGCGAGAACGCCGCCGCGCAGGCAGGCCACCACGACTTCATGGCCGAGCGCCGCCATGCCCTGGGCCGAGAGCAGCACCTGGTTCTGCCCGCCTCGCCAGGTGCGGGCGGAGTCCACATGAACGACCCTCATCGCCGCTGGCCGCCGTCGCGCTCGCACTCCCTGAGCTTGGCTAGCTTCAGGTAGGCGTAGTAGGAGTTGAGGGTGGAGACGGTGAGCCCGGTCGCGCCTAACCTAAAACCGCCCTTGAGCAGGTAGTTGCGAAGGAAGGCCCAACCGCAGGCGCCGGCGGCCTGCACGGCGCCGGCGCGTCGGCCTTGGGCGAAGGCCTGGCGAGCCCACAGCGTGGTGTAGTTGTCGATGGTCCGCAAGTGATGGCTCAGGTCTCGGTAGGTGAAGTGCTGCAGGTCGTGGCGGAAGCGGCCCACCGAGCCGTCGACTTGCACCGACTCGTGAACCAGCTGGCCTTGCCAGCGCCCGCGCCGGCGGTCGAACAGGCGGAGCTGGGGGTCCGGATACCAGTCGGTGCCCCGAATCCAGCGGCCGAGGTAGTAGGCCACCCGCGGGATCCGGTAGCCGGCGTGGGCGAAGCCGCGCTTCCGCTCGACCTCGATCTCGGCCCGCAGCTCCTCGGTCACCCGTTCGTCGGCGTCCACCGCCAGGATCCACGGGTGGCTGGCCTGGTCGGTGGCGAAGTTGCGCTGGCTCGTGAAGCCGGGCCAGGGGGTGTTGACCACGACACGCGCCCCGCGGGATCGAGCGATCTCGACCGTCCGGTCGGTGGAGCCGGAGTCCACCACCACCACCTCGTCGCAGAAGGCGACGCTGTCGAGGGCGGCGGGCAACAGCTCCTCTTCGTTCTGGACGATGAGAACGGCGGAGAGGGGTTCCACGCCGGGAGTATAAGGCGCCACCGCTTGCCGACAACCATCAGCCTCGATAGAGTCCGGGACCATGGACGAAGCGCTTCTCGCCGTGTTCAAGGAGCGGGGTGCCGTTCTGGAAGGCCACTTCCTGCTCTCCTCCGGCCTTCACTCCCCGCGCTACCTGCAGTGCGCTCGCGTGGTGATGGACCCGTCGCTGGCCACCAGGCTGGGGCAGGATCTGGCAAACGCCCTTCGCCCCCTGCTCGGAGGTGAACAACCCTCGGCGGTGGTGGGGCCGGCGCTGGGCGGCGTGCTGGTGGCCCACGAGGTGGCGCGCGGCTTCGGCTGTCGCGGCCTCTTCACCGAACGCCAGGAGAGCGCCATGACGCTGCGTCGCGGCTTCACGCTGGCGCCCGGGGAGGGGGTGGTGGTGGTGGAGGACGTGCTCACCACCGGCAAATCCACCCGCGAGGTGATGGAGGTGATGCGGGCCTTGGATGCGCGGGTGCTGGCGGTGGGCTCGCTGGTGGATCGCAGCGACGGAGTGGACCTGGGAGTGCCGAGAGCCAGCCTGCTTGAGCTCACGGTGCCGACCTACGCGCCCGAGGTCTGTCCCCTGTGTGCGCAGGGAAGCCGGCCCGAGAAGCCCGGCTCCCGGAAGTAGGGCGGTCCACCGCTCGCGTCATGCGCATACGCCTCACGCTGGCCTACGACGGCACCGACTTCGAGGGCTGGCAAGTTCAGGCCGGCGCGGTGCGACGGGGCGGGGTCCCTCCCCGGACCGTGCAGGGGGTGCTGGAGGACGCGCTGGCCCGGCTGGCCGGCGGGCAGCGGGTCAGGATTGTGGGCGCCGGCCGCACCGATGCCGGCGTTCACGCCCTGGGGCAGGTGGCCTCTTTCGAGCTGCCGCGAGAGATGGCGCCCGGGGCCCTGGTCCGGGCCCTGAACGGTCTCCTGCCCGCGGACGTCCGCGCCCTGGGGGCGGCGACCGCCCCCGCCGATTTTGACGCTCGGCGTTCGGCGACCTCCAAGCTCTATCGCTATGTGCTCGACTGCGGGCCGGTTCAGTTGCCAACCGCGCGTCGTTATGCGGGCCACCTCCCCACGGGTCTCGATCAAGCGAGGGTCCAGGAGGCCGCCGCCCTCTACCTGGGGCGCCACGATTTCGCCTCTTTGGCCTCTTCGGGCGGTTCGGTCAAGACCACGGTGCGCACCGTCACCCGGTCCGACGTGCGCTTTGACCAAGCCACCTTGACCTACGAGGTGGAAGCCGACGGCTTCCTGCGCAAGATGGTGCGCAGCCTGGTGGGCGGCCTGATCGCGGTGGGACGGGGGGTGCGGAGCCCGGACGATCTTCGCGCCGCCCTGGACGCGCGAGATCGGAGGCGTTGGCCGGCGCCGGCCGAGGCGCGCGGGCTCACCCTGGTCCGGGTCGAGTATGACGCGGCGAAGCGGGTGCTAAGATAACGGGTTCGAGCTCATGCCTTTCCAGGAACTCCTCGACGCGGTGGCCCAGGACCCGGAAGAACGTTCGCTGGCACGGGCCATCGACTGGACGCGGCTGCCCCGGCACGTGGCGATCATCATGGACGGCAACGGGCGCTGGGCCAAGCAGCGCCACAAGCGGCGGGTGGAAGGGCACCGCGCCGGCATCCACGCGGTGCGCGACGTGGTCGAGGCCTCGGCACGGCTGGGCCTCGAGGTGCTCACCCTCTACGCCTTCTCGGTCGAGAACTGGAAGCGGCCCAAGGCCGAGGTGAGCACGCTGATGGCGCTGCTCAAGCGTTATCTGCGTCTGGAGCTCAAGACCCTGCTCAAGAACAACATCCGCTTCCAGGTGATCGGGCGCATGGGGGAATTGGCCCCTGACATCCAGAGCGAGCTCTCGCGCGGCATGGAAGGAACCGCGGCCTGCAGCGGCCTGCGCTTCAACATCGCTCTCAACTACGGCGGGCGCGCCGAGATCACCGACGCGGTTCGCCGCCTGGTGGCCGACGCCCAACGCAACGGGCGCCAACCCGCGGAGATCGGCGAGGAGACCATCGCCTCCTACCTCTACACGGCGGGCCAGCCCGATCCCGACCTGCTGATCCGCACCAGCGGCGAGCTACGCATCTCCAACTTCCTGCTCTGGCAGATCGCCTACTCCGAGATCTGGGTGACCGAGGTGCTGTGGCCCGACTTCCGGCGCCGCCACCTCTTGCAGGCGATCGCCGACTACCAGAAGCGCGAGCGGCGCTACGGCGGGATCAGCCCCGCGTGAGCCAGAGCTTCAAGTCGAACCTGGCGCTGCGCACGGCGACCGCCTTCCTGGTGCTGCCGGCGATCGTCTACGGCCTTTTCCGGGGCCCGGTCTGGTTCTGGGAAGCGTTCGTTGCCCTGTGCACCCTGATCGGCCTCTACGAGTTCGGCGTTCTGCTCCAGGCGCGAGGGCTCAGGCCCTTCAAGGCCACCGGACTCCTCATCGGCGCCCTGGCTTTCGCCGAGGTGAATCACCCCGGCCTGTTCCCAGTGACCCTGTGGCCGGTCGCCGCCCTGGCCATCCTGGCCGCCATGCTGCACCGGGCGGGCGATCTCGCCGCCACCGTGCCGGCCGCCGCCGGAACCCTGTTGGCCGCGGTCTGGGTCGGCGGCCTCTCGGGCACCATCGCCGCCCTCCGCCAAGTGCCCTCGCCGGACCACGGCGCCTGGCGCGTTACCCTGCTGCTCTTCATCATCATGATGGGCGACAGCCTGGCCTACTTCGTCGGCAACGCCATCGGGCGACACAAGCTAGCTCCCAACCTGTCCCCGGGCAAGACCGTCGAGGGCGGGGTGGGCGGGCTCATCGGAGGGGTGCTGGGGGCGCTCATCGTGCGGGCCCTGGGCTTCTCCGCGCTCTCACTGACGGCGGCCGTCGGCTTGGGGGTGGTGGTGGCCGCGGCGGGGATTGCCGGCGACCTGGCCGAAAGCCTGCTCAAGCGCTGGGCCGGCGTCAAGGACTCGGGCAACGTCGTCCCGGGTCACGGCGGGATGCTCGATCGGGTGGACAGCTTGCTCTTTGGAGCGGCGGTTCTGTACTATTGGTTCATCCTCAACCAGTAGAGCGGCCCCGATGCTCGGGGCCGTTTCCGCTTGAGGGAGGCGGGCGCTCGAGCACATGAAGGGTCTATCCATCCTCGGCTCCACCGGTTCCGTGGGCATGAACGTGCTCCGGATCGTGGACGCCTTTCCGGGCCGCTTCGAGGTCGTGGGCCTGGCCGCGGGCAGCAACGCGCGGGCGCTGGCCGAGCAGATGGCGCGCCATCGCCCCCGGGTGGTGTCGCTGGCCACCGCCGAGGCGGCGGAGGAACTGGCCCGGCTGATCGACGTGAGCGGGGTTCGCGTGGGCGTGGGGGAGGCGGGCTCGGTGGCGGTTGCCACCCATCCCGAGGCCCGGATGGTGGTGGCCGCAGCGGTGGGCGCGGTGGGCCTGGTCCCCACCTATCGCGCGCTGGAAGCCGGCAAGGACGTGGCCCTCGCCAACAAGGAGACCCTGGTGATGGCCGGGGAGCTGATGGTCGCCAGGGCGAAGCACACGGGGGCCCGCCTCTTGCCCATCGACAGCGAGCACTGCGCGCTCCACCAGTGCCTCCACGGGCGGCGGCCGGAGGAGGTGAGGAAGCTGGTCCTCACTGCCTCCGGCGGACCTTTCCGCGATCGCCCCGGCGAGAGCTTCGAGCGCATAACGACAGAGGAAGCCCTCAACCATCCCACCTGGAACATGGGCCGCAAGATCAGCATCGACTCGGCCACCCTGATGAACAAGGGCCTGGAGGTGATCGAGGCGCGCTGGCTGTTCGACATCCCGAGCGAGCGCATAGCGGTCCTCATCCACCCCCAGTCGGTGGTCCACTCCATGGTGGAGTTCGTGGACGGAACGGTGCTGGCGCAGCTCGGGGTCACCGACATGCGCCTGCCCATTCAATACGCGCTGTCTTATCCCGAGGTGTGGGAGGCGGCCATCGCCGGCATGGACTTCACCCGGGGATTCGAGCTCAGCTTCGACACCCCCGACCACCGGCGCTTCCCCTGCCTGGGGCTTGCCTACCGGGCCCTGGCGGGCGGCGGATCGCTCCCGGCGGTGCTGAACGCAACCAACGAGGAGGCGGTGGCCTGCTTCCTCGACGGCAGGATCCCCTTCACCGCCATCCCCGAGGCCATCGCCGAGGTGATGGAGGCCCACCCGCCGGCCTCGGTGCGAACCCTGGAGGACGTGCTCCAGGCCGACACCTGGGCCCGGTCCCGGGCGCGTCAGGCCCTTTCCCGGCGCGCCGCGGCCCGGGTCGGCAGTTAGCGGCTCAAGAAGAACGGAAGGCCCATGCAATCGATCTTGCCCTTCATCGTCGTGCTCGGCGTCATCATCTTCGTCCACGAGTTCGGCCACTTCATCGTGGCCAAGAGCTTCGGGATGCGGGTCTTCATCTTCTCCTTCGGCTTCGGCCGCCGGCTGTTGGGAGTGAAGTGGGGCGACACCGACTACCGCATCTCCCTCATCCCCCTGGGCGGCTATGTGAAGCTGGAGGGAGAGCCCGAGGATCACCTGTCGGACGACACCACAACCTTAGGCGACGGCAAGGACTTCACGGTCCGGCCCCGCTGGCAGCGGATCGCCGTCTACCTGGCGGGGCCGGCCATGAACGCGGTGCTCACCATCGGCGTGATGACGGTGCTGTACATGATCGGCTTCGGAGAGCCCGCGAGCCTCTACGACCCACCCCTCGTCGGCGTCGTCGCCGCCGGCTCTCCCGCCGAGGCGGCCGGGCTCAAGCCCGGCGACCTGATCCTGACCATCGACGGCAAACCCCAGCCCAACTGGCAGTCGGTGCTCTACAGCATCGCCCTCCGGCCCTCGACCACCGTCCGCTTGCAGGTACGGCGGGACGGAGAGACCAGGGATCTGGTGGCTCAGTCCGGCGTGACCTCCGACCGGATCGGGACCATTGGCATCGGGCCAACCGTCCGCATCCAGGAGGTCAGGCCAGGGACGCCGGCCGAGCAGGCCGGGCTCAAGGTCGGCGATGCCATCCTCAAGGTCGGCGACAAGTACATAGCTCATGCCGACGACGTGTCGCCTGCGGTCCAAGCCACCGAGGGGCGCGAGATCCCGGTCCAGATCTCCCGGGCCGCGCAGACCATGACCTTCCCGATGGTGCCGGCCCGCCAGGATGGTGCCTATCGCATCGGCATCACGGTTGGAGGTGGGGACATCATCCCGCGCAAGTTCGGGCCGGCGGGCGCCTTCGTCGCCGCCTGTCGCTGGAGCTGGGAGCGGACGCAGCAGATCGGCGAGGTGCTGGGGCGCCTGCTGACGGCGCGGCTCTCACCCAAGACGGTGGCGGGCCCCCTGGGCATCGCCCAGGAGTCCGGCAAGGCCGCCCGCAGCGGCCCGGTGGCGTTCTTCTTGTTCCTGGCCTTCATCAGCCTGAACGTGGGGCTGCTGAACCTGTTCCCGCTGCCTCCGCTAGACGGCGGCCACCTGGCGATCCTGGCCGGCGAGAGCGTGATTCGCCGCGACTTCAGCGCCACCGTGAAGGCCTGGATCCTGAACGCCGGGGCGGTCGCCATCCTGCTGCTGGTGGCCCTTGTCCTCTACTCTGACTTTAGCAAGATCAGTCTGCTGAAGAAGTTCCTGCCGTAGGGCAAGGCGGTAGCGATCAGCAATCAGCGATCAGCACTCAGCAACGGATGCACCCGAAGCAGCGGGCGTTGTCGCTGACTGCTGACTGCTGACAGCTACCGCCTGGCCTATTTCCAGCTCGGCCGGAACGCGGGGTCCAGCTCGAAGGCGCGGGCGAACAGCTCGGCGGCCTTCTGCTTGTCGGGATGGAACGGCCGCTTGGGCTCGGTCCGCTTGTACACGACGTAGCCCAGGTAGAAATGGGCGGCCGCGCTCCCCGGGTCGGCGTCTACCGCCTCACGGAACGAGGCTTCGGCTCGGGCCAACTGCCGCCTCTTGTAAGCCAGAAGCCCGGCGGCCAGCCGGCCCTCCGCGGGGGCCGTAGAGGCGGGGGCGGCCGGTTGAACCTGCTCGGCCGCGGGCTGGACGGCCATCTTCTCCGGAGGCGCCTGGGGCGAGACGATGGCGGCGGCCAGGAGCAACATGGAAAGGGCCATGGGTCCTCCTTGATCTTGAACCGAAGAGGAGTCTAGTTCACTACACTCGGCCTGTGCACGGTGTGACCAGGCTCACCCCACTCTACCTGGAGTCGGCGGCCGGCGATCCTGCCGGCGCTAAACGCAGCAGGTGCAGGCCCCCGCTGGGCGGCGCCGCGAGAACGCCGGAAGAGGGCGGATCGATGGCCACCGCCCACACCCTCTCGGTTGCCAGACCGTGAGCCGGGAGCCGCCTCCAGGTGAGGCCCGCGTCGAGCGATCCGAAGACGCCACCCCAGGTGAAGTCGCTGGCGTAGAGTGTGCGCCCGTCGGCGGCCACGGCGAGACCGGTGATGTCGGAGACCGGCAGGCCGCCGGTGCCCCGGGCCCAAGTGGCTCCCTGATCGGTCGAGCGGAGCAAGCCGACCGGCGTGGCGGCAAAGACCACGCGCTGGTCGCCGGGCAGGAAAGCAAGGGCCCGCGGCTCGGCGGGCAGTGCGGACGACACTCGCGTCCAACGGAGGCCGAAGTCGTCACTCCGGTAGGTGCCCAAGGCGGTGGCTGCCAGAGCCAGGCCGGGGCGCGCCGGCGCGGCCGCGACCCGGAAGGCAGCGCCGGGGCCGAGGCCGGGTTGGGTCCAGGAAGCGCCGCGATTGGCGCTCCGCAGCAACCCCTGGCCGGTGGCTGCCAGAAACGTGCTCTCCTGGAGCACCGCCACGTCGTTCACCCGCGGGTGCAGATCGAGCCCACCCGGCGCCATCGGCAGGCGGCGCCAGGAGCCGGCCGGCGAGGTGAAGAGGTAAAGCCCGTCGTCGGTACCCGCCAGCACGTCGTCCCCAGCCAGGGCCAGGGCCAACACCTCGCGGCCCTCGAGCCCGGGTCCTAGCCTGGTCCAGGGCCCCTCGGGCGACGCAGCAACGTAGACGCCGCCCGTCAGGCGATCGCCCCACACCGCCGCCAACACCCGGCGTCCGACGGGATCGGGCAGCAGGCGGGTGACGAAGCGCTCGGAGAAGCCGTGGTTCGATTCGGTCCAGGTCCGGCCCCGATCCTCGCTCCGCAGCACCCCCACGCCGTCGGTGCCCAGGAGCACAAGCCCCCCGGGGAGGGTCAGGGCCGCGTTCACCACCAACTTGCTGCCGGTGGCCAGGCGCCAACTGGCGGTGCCGTCCTCGCTGATCCACAGCCCTTCGGTGGTTCCGGCGTAGAACGTCTGTGGCTGCTCCGAATCCTGAGCGAAGGCGCGGGTACGGCGGCTAGAGGCGGGAATCCCCTTGATCTTCGCCCAACGTGACCCGGCCTCCCCAGATCGGTAGATTCCGCTGCACGCGGTCGCGTAGAGCACGTCTCGGCTCCGGCGATCGACGCTCAGCGTCATCACATCCGAATCGTCGATCATGCCGCTGGCGATGGGGCGCCAGGTGCGTCCCCCGTCCTCGGTCTTCCAGGGCAGGTGCCAGGTGCCGGCGTAGAGGACCGACGGGTTCGCCGGGTCGATGGCCACCGACTCGACGTTGCGCAGGTCGGTGTGGCCGAGGGGACTCACCCGCCGCCAGGTGTCGCCGCCATCGTCGCTGCGAAAGACGCCGGAAATGGCGCCCGCCACCAACACCCGAGGCTGGCTGGGCGCGGCGGCCAGCGCACGGACCGACTCGCCCTCGATGCCGGGGAGCAGCGTGAAGGTCAGGCCGCCGTCGCTGCTGCGGGCCACGCCGCCGCCCCTTCCCGCCACCTCCCAGTAGCCGATCAGCACCGTGCCCTGTGGGTCCACCAGGATCTCGTCCAGGCTCATGCCCCGCCTGGGGAAGCCGGGGCTCAGGCGTTTCCAGCTCCGCCCTCCGTCGTCGGATCGGTAGGCGACACCGTCAGCGGTGCCCAGGTAGACGCGGTTCGGATCCCG
>Ga0209342_10008050_pt1 | contig 10571 bp, 6 predicted proteins | sample RifCSP16_2_FD_184023 | JGI IMG/M metagenome (GOLD analysis project Ga0209342, IMG submission 184023) | Soil microbial communities from Rifle, Colorado - Rifle CSP2_sed 16_2 (SPAdes) (version 2) | ecosystem: Environmental > Terrestrial > Deep subsurface > Rock core/Sediment | place: Rifle... | reverse complement strand
GGCGGTCGAGCGCCGCGCGCGCTTTGAGCCGGAAGAGATGAAGGTCGAGCTTGCGGGCGAGCGCATCCGCGCGATGAGCAAGCAGCTCCCGGCCGCGCGCGCCCACGCGGAAAACGTCGGCGTGCTGAAGTTCTCGGCGGAAGGCGCGGCGGCGCTTTTCCGGCGCATGGACGAGCTGCTCGCCGCCGGCGCCGAGCGCGAGATGTGCCCGTTCGCCTTCAACGCCCTCGCCGCCGAGCGCGCCTTGTACGCCGTCCCCGTCGAAGGGCTGCCCTGGATCGAGATAGATTTCGCCGAGGACCTGCTGCGCGCGCGGGAAAAAGTCTGGCCGGCCATCCTGGCCCGGCAGCCGGCGGCGCGCCTGTGCGCCCAAGGCGCATCCGCCTCGGGCGGAGCGGCGAACGAAGCGGCGCCGGCGACGAACCCCACAACGGTTTCCGGCAACTAGGCAAGAAAGGGGAGGGCAACTTCAAGCACGATGAGCGGCCGGTGATGCGAAGCGCCCCGACGACACCAGGCACTCCCCGACGGCTGCTGGCGCTGGCCCTGGCTTTGCTGGTTTCTCTCCCCGCCGCTGGACTCCCGGACTCCCCGTCAGACTCCCCGCTCCTCGGCCGCCTCCTCTCGCCGGAGGAAACCCGCGTCGTCGTCCGCCGCGAGGTCTGCCGCTGCGCGCCCGACGGGCTCACCGTCAACGGGCGCGAGCTCGTGCTGCTGACCGTGGGCAGCGAAGGCCCGCGCGAGGGTACGATTCACTTCCATCCCCTGGCCAGCCTGGCTTTCGATCCCGCCCTGGGCGAAGACGACCCCGGCCAGTGGATGGCGCTGTGGAGTTTCGGACCGTCGGCGGCCGGCTGGCGCCGCACGCTGCGCTCGACCCTGCCGATCCCGGTGGGGGCGCCGCGCGCCTCGGCCGCGGAATTGGCCCGGCTCGACCAGCGCCTGGCGGAGATTCGCGAATCCCCCGAGCAAGCCGACCTGCTCGTGCCCGGCCCGGTGGTTCACCTCGCCAGTCTCGGCCGGGCCTCGCGCGTGCACGGCGTGTGGATGGGCGTGCGCCGCGGACTGGCCTGGGCGGACGTCTTCAACCCGGCGCAGTTCGTCTTCCGCGCCCACGAGACGCGGCGCAAGGACCGCCGCGAGCGGAATTTCCAGCGCACGTACGTGGCGCTGCAATGGCTGATGGACGTCGGCTACACCGGGGAGGGCCAGCCGGCCTGGCTGGAGACGGTCAACGACCTGCGCTTCCACCTGCTGCGCAACCGGTCGTTCTTCGGCCGCTGGGTGCAGCACGCCGACTCGCTGGAACTTGTCTACAACTACGAAAGCGACGTCCGCCGGCAGCTGGGCAAGACCTCGTCCTGGCTGCAAAGCGCCGCCAACGAGCACGGCCTGCGCTACCAGCCCATCTACCGCTTCTCCGAAAACGGCGCCGCTTTTCCGCTGGGGGGCGTGCTCTACTACGACCCGCAGCTCGGCCTCGAGGCCGACCCCGAGTGGTGGCGCGTCGCCAATCCCTTCGACCTCCGCACCAACCCGCACACCGATCCGCGGGTGCAGGCGCTGGCGCGCGCGCATCCCGACGAGTTGATTCCGCTCGCGGTCTACACCTTCCAGACGCACCTCGCCCTGCGGCCCATCATCGCCATCGATTTCTTCGCCCCCTCGAACCCGCGCACCCGCGAGAGCACCCAGCAGCTGATGGTGCTCATCAAGAACTGGCTCTCCATCACCACCGGCTCGCTCTCCTTCGAGCGGATTCCCTACCGCGTGGTGAGCTGGGCGGCGAACAAGAAGGGCTTCACGCTGCTCACCGACAAGAGCTCGCGGCTCGGCATCGAGGAGCTGCGAGTGGCGCTGGAGGCGGGACTCTATTTCGACCCGGAGCGGCGCGCCCCGCTGCTCGAGCGGGCCGACCAGCGGGTGCTGAACCCGCTCATCAAGCCCGGCGAGGTGGAAGAGCGTCTGGCCCACCTCCAGTACGAAAGCCTGCTCGCCCGCGACGCCCGCGCGCTCTGCCGCGCGGTGGAAGAGGTCCGCGGGAAGATGGCCGAGCGGCTGCGGGTGCCGCCGGGGCTCGACCCCGCGGCCCGCGACCTCGAGCTGGCCCGCCGCCTCCGCACCTGGCAGCAGCAGGTCGTCCTCGACGACCGCGCCGCCCAGTCGCTCGACGATTACGGCGCGCTCGCCGCCCTCGAGCCGCCCCTGCGCTTCTTCCTCGCGGAGGAGCCGGTCGATCGAAAAGAGCTGGCCGAGCTGCTGGAAGAGCTGTACGCCAAGCTCTACTTCCAGCAGCTGCAACTCCCCGCCGGGAGCCGCGTGGCCGAGCTGGACGCCGTGTCCGCTCTGACCCGGCGCGTCTGGGAGCGCGTGGCCGCCGGCGACGCGCGCGCGCCCTTCGAGGAACAGGTCAGCCGCGTGGAGTCGCGCCTGCGCGCCCGCCAGGCGGAAGAGCAGAAGAAGTTTGCGAAGAAACGCCTGGAGCTCCTGCGAGAACTCCTCGAGGCCAGCCACCAACAGCTCGCGCAGGCGCAGCGCGCCGGCTGCGGAGCGGCCGGCGACGCCCCGGCCGAGTTGGACGCCCACCTGGCCCTGCTGCAAGAGGTGGCGCAGGCGGCCTTCGCTGACCCTAAGCTTCGCGCCGCCTTCGAGCGGCAGGTGCCCCGGCTCCGCCGCGACTTGGACGCGCTCGAAACCAGTTTGAGCCGCTGCCCGGCCCAGCCGCGCGATCCCTGGCGGGCAGAGTGGCAGCTCGCCTGCCTGGAACAGACCCGAGCTCTGCGGGCCGAGCTCGACCGCAACGGGACACGACGCACGGAGGCCAGCCAATGAACCGCCGGCTTCTGCTCCTGCTATCCCTTTTCTTGGTGGCCGCCCTCCCGCTCCTGGCCGCGGATCCCGAGCAAACCCCGCCGCCGCGCCCGCGCTTGATTGAAATCAAGGTGGACGGCTTGAGCCCGCTGCTGCTGGACGCGCTGATGGACCCGGACGACCCGGCCAAGCTCGCCCGCCTTCCCGACCCCGAAGGCTTCCGCCGGGCGATGGCGCTCTTCCGCCAGCAGACCGGCCAGCAGGACCTGCTGCCCAACCTGCGCCGCTACTTCTATCAAGGCGGGGTGCGCACCGAGAACATGGTGTCGGGGACGGTGACGCTCTCGGCGGTGGCTTGGAGCGTGATCGACACCGGCCAGCCCAGCGTCGTCAAGCGCCACATGACCTTCAGCCGCCAGACCGGCTACCTGCGCTCGCACCTCGACGGCTTCCGCGACACTTACGAGTTCGCCATGCGCCGCGGCCGCAAGACCAGCGCCCTGTGGGAGCTCGACCAGGCCGGCGTCAGCCTCTTCTCCGACGCCTTCCAGCCCTGGCGCCGCTACGAAACCCCGCAGATCTTCTACCGCCTCACCCCGCGCGACTACTTGGCCGGCATGGCCCGCGCCTATACCCTCGGCGGCCACAGCCTCTCCGACCCCTGGCAGATCATTCGCACCCACCTCACTCGCCGGGTGGAAGGCATGGACTACCCCGACTTCGCCGAAGAATTCCTGGCCACCCACCTGGCCGAAAAAATCCTTGAGCCCGACGTGGTGGCCGGGGAACGCTACGACTACTTGAGCGCCTTCTTCTCCATCGACCACCAGCACCACGTCGACCCCAACCCCGAGAACTTGGTGCACCGCTTGATGCGGCTCGACCACCGCCTGGGGCGCATCCTGGCCGCCGTCGAGCGCAGCCAGCGGCGCGACCAGACTCTGGTGGCCATCGTCTCCGACCACGGCTCCGAGTACCAGCCCGGCGCCATCAACCTCGCCTGGCCCATCACCCGCATGTTCCGCACCCGCGCCCTGGGTGGGCACACCGTGGCCACGGTGATGGCGGAAGACGCCGGCCGCGTCCTCTCCAACCCCATCCCCGGCGTGGACTTCCCTCGCGTTTACGAAAGCCCCTACTCGCCGTACGGGAAAGCCGCCGGCCCCGGGGGCGAAGACGATTACGTCACCGCCTTCCTCGACAACTTCGGCAACGCCCGCGCCGAGCTCCACCTGCGCAACAACGACCTCAACCGGCTCCACCTCCTGCTGCTCGCCCGCCAGCGCCCGCTCCGCGAAGAGCAGCGCGAGCGGCTGCGCCAGCTTCTGCGCGAAGCCGCCGGCAGCGTCCGGCAGTGGCTCGAGCCGGAGCTCGCCGACTACCGCGCCTACTTCGAGGGCGTGCACGCCTGGCTGCCCGCGCTCGGAAAGCGCGCCGACCCCTATTGGCGCGACGCCGCCGCCCGCTTGCGCGCCGAAAACGAGCGCGACGCCGCCCCGCTCCGCTTACTCGCCCGCCTGGCCGAGCTCTGCCGCGCCCCGGATCCGCTGGCCTGGCTCGACGAGCGCGACCCGAAGATCTCCGACCTCATCCCCAAGAAGTACCTGGGCCCGCGCAACTCCGTCTTCCAGCTCACCCATTACACGCTCGGCCTCGACGACAACCTCGCGTGGGTTGAGACCACCGGGGATACCGCCGGGCGGACAATGCCGATGGATTATGTGCAGGCCCTTTCGAGCTACCACGCGCCCAACCCGCCCGCCAGCGGCGAGCCCAACCCGACGGATTTGATTGTGCGCGCCCTGCCGGCGGCCGCCATCGCCGAGGCGCTGCGGGCGCGCGACTCCTCCGCTGCTGTGCCGCTACTGCGCAGCGCCTTCTGGATTGTTTCGACCGCCGAGAACAATCTCCGCCGGGGCGGCCAGGCCCTGCTCGTTGAAGCCGCCGATGGGAAGCTGCGCTACCTGCCGGTGCGCCGCCTGCGCCAGGACGCCGACGGGCGCTTCACCTGGGAACCGCACGACGAGCTCGACCCGCTCGGGCTTCTCTACGACCCGGAGTTCCGTGCAGAGTCCGGCGAGCCCGCTTTCCTCTGGCTCGAGCGCTTCCACTCGCCGCGCGAATGGCTGCGCGCCACCTACAACACCCGCTACAGCGCCGCCGTGCTCACCTTCGCCGACATCGCCGGCTTCCACGCCGATGAGTTCATCGCGAACCCGGAGTTCCAGGCCTCGCTCGCCGGCTTCCCCTCCGACGAGATGAAGCAGAGCTACCTGCGCGGGCTGCGCTGGAAGTACGCCGGGCAGCAGGCGGACCTGCTCGTGTGGTCGAGCTACCTGTGGAACTACTCTTCCAAGAGCCACACCTCCGGCGGCAGCCACGGCGGGCTGCCCCCGGCGGTTGCCCGCACCGCGTTCCTGCTCTGGGGCGGGCGCGACTTCGGCCTGCCCGCCGGCAGCGCGATTGAAGAGCCCGCCACCACGTTCGACATCGTCCCGACGCTCGCTCGCCTGCTCGGGATGCTCGATGGCGACGGTCGCGTCATTCGCCAGGCCGGCAGCGTGCGCGAGCGGCCGACTGCCCCCTTGGCCGGGCAGCCCCTGCCGCTCGACGCACAGTTTGCCAAGCGTCCCGCCCGTCCCCCGCTCGCCGCCGCCGCCAAGACCGACTGACGCGGGCAGCTCCCTCTCCCGGCAAAACCAACTGGGGTCTGGCCTGCGGATGCGTGGTATACTGGTGGGCGCTCGAAAGAAGTCGGATTGCGTCACCGCCTTCCGGACCGTGGTTCACACCCGGGTCCACCTGACCTATCCGGTTCCTTACGGCCGTTCCCAGCCAACCTGAATCCGGTTGGGAGCAGGATACCTGAACCTGGCAATTGTAGAGAGTGAGGGAGCGAGAATGAAGAGCCTGTTTGTGGGCAACATGAGTTTCCAGACCACGGAAAGCGATTTGCGCGCGCTGTTCGAACCGTTCGGGCAGATCACCCGCGTCCACATCGCCATGGACCGGGAGACGGGCCGGGCCCGCGGCTTTGCTTTTGTGGAAATGGCCAACGACGAAGAGGCGGCCAAAGCGATTGCGGCTCTCGACGGAAAAGCCGTGGGCGGGCGCAACTTGAAGGTTAACGAAGCGCGCCCCAAGACGGAACGGCCCGGGCCGCGCGGGGATGCCGGGTCGCGCCCGGGTGGCGGTCGCGGGCGCGGCGGGACTTCGAACGAGGATTACCGCGAAGCCGCGCGCCAGCCGCGCGAGCCCCGCTGGTAGCCTCCCGCGACGGCTTCGCCCGTCGCGGCGGGCTCTTCGCCCAATCACGATTTTAAGGAGACTCCATGGCAACGAGAAGCACGTTCCAGAAGCGCCAGAAGGAAATGAAGAGGATGGAGAAGCAGCGCATGAAGGCTGCGCGCCGGGCGGAGAGAAAACTCGCCGCGCGCGCGCAAAGCGAAGCTCCGCCCGAGACCCCAAACGAGGCCCCGCCCGAGACCCCAGCCGTGCCCGCCGATCCGGAACCGCAAGCCTGAGTGCGGGCGGTGGCGGCGCCGTTGACGCGTCGGCGGAATGCCGCTCCCGTCCGAGCCTGCCTGTTCACAACGCTCGATAAGTCGTTCCACGATTCCCTAAGCTACCCGCCAGGTTCCCCGGCTGTGCGGGAAAAAGTTAGGGGAGAGGCGCCAGGACAAAGTCGACCGCGCTCTTGGTCTTGCCATCGCCGATGCCCTGATGGGGTTTCTTCTTTGTGGTGTAACCGGCGAGAGTGGCCCGCAACTGGTAGGTGCCCTTGGTCACCGGCAGGCTGTAGCTGCCGTCAGCAGTGGTCGTGGCCGAGGCCACGACGACGCCGTCCTTGAGCGCCTCCACCAACGCCCCTTCCAGCGGCAGGCCCGTGCCCTTTTCCGTGACCGTGCCCAGGAAGAAACTGGGCCGGAAGAGCACGAAGTTGACCCCGGTCAAAGCCTGCCCGTCGTTGATGCTGAGCGTCTTCGTGGCGTCGAGGTAGCCGGCCTGCGAGGCGACCAGGTCGTAGGTCCCGGGGACGACTCCCAAGGTGTAGCGGCCGTCGGCCACGGTCGTCGTCGAGTGTTTCAGCAAGTCGCCCTGGTAGGCTGCCACCGTCGCGCCGGCCACAGGCGTCTGGTTGGCCTCCCTGACTTTGCCGCTGAAGGAGCTGTCGACGCCCGTCCCGGTGAGGGTGACCGTCTGCGGGCTGTCGGGGGCGTTGTCCACGAGGGTAAGTGTGCCGACCTGGTCTCCCGGACTCACCGGAGAGAAAACGATGTCAATGGCGCAGGAGTTGCCCACCGCCACGCCGGCAGTTCCCTCGCAGTCATTGGTCTGGGAGAATTCCCCGCTGATTGTCAAATGGACATAGAGGCGGGCCTCGCCGGTGTTGGTGAGGGTTACGGTCTGGGGCGGGCTGCTGGCCCCGATGAGAGTGGGAGGAAACGAAACCTCGGTGGCGGAGAGGCTAATGGAGGTGAGAATTGCAAACTCGTCGGCGCCCATGTCGACCCGAGGGGTGCCGTCGTTGTCGCCGTCGACTATGCGCGGCTCTCCGTCCATGTCGGTCGCCGGGAGTCCGCTGGCGTTGTTGTTGCCCGCATCCACCGCGGGGGAGCCGGCCGCCAGATGGAAATTGCCGCTCGCCGCGTCCACAAACTGGGGGTCGGCGGAGATGTTGCCGTCCGTCCCGGTTAAATCGAAACAAGTCCCCAGATAGCGGGGCCCTCCTCCCTCGGGGCTCACAACGTCGTTCGAGTTGAAGACGGGCGGTGCGCCCTCGCAGTAGATCACCGGCTGCGTGCTGTTGCCGACGAGGATGTTATTCACGACCCGGGTTTGATCGGCGCTGGCGTATGCATAAACGGCCGAGCCGCCCAACGGGGCATCGTTCCCAACAATAGTGTTGTTCAGCAGCGTGGGGCCATAGCCCAGCCAGAATACTCCGCCGCCCCGTCCCGCCGGCCCGGCGGAGTTGCCCACGATAATGTTCTGCACAATCAACGGCCTCGAGTCGTTATACATCACAATCCCGCCGCCGGCCGTGTAGGGAGAGACGCCGGAGGCGTGGTTCCCGATGATGAGATTGCCGCGAATCGTCGGCGTGCCTCCGCCGTTGAGGGATATCCCTCCCCCTGTGCCCGAGGTAATGGTGTTGTTCGAGATTACGTTGTCGAGGATTCGAGCGCCGGAAGCGCCCCCCATGTGGATGCCGCCGCCGTAGCCGCCGCTGCAACCCGAAGTCGTGTTGTTGCTGACCAGGTTTCTCTGAACCAAAGAAGAACCGCTCAAGAGGATTCCAATACCTTGGCAGCCGGTGTTGTCGATGATTTGATTGTCCGTGATGGTGGGCGAGGAACTGAGGAGCACAGCGATTCCTGCCCCGCCAAGGGCATGATTGTTGAGGATGCGATTGCCCGTGATCGTGGGCGAAGAGCGGGCCATTCCGATTCCCCCGCCCCACCACTGTGTCGTGTTGTTGACGATGGTGTTGCCCGTAATAGTGGGCGAAGAGTCGTTGACTTGAACCCCCCCTGCCTCCTGGGTGGGCCCGTTCCCGTTCTGCACGGTGAACCCGCTGAACACGGCGCCCGTCGCCCCGGAGATGAACCGCACGACCGTGTACAAGCCGCGACCATCAATGATCGTAGCCTCCGGCCCGGCGTCGCTGGTCACGGTGATGGCCTTGTAGATGGTGATGTTCTCGGTGTAGGTTCCCGCCAGCACGAGCACGGTGTCGCCGGGAAAGGCGGCGTTGATGGCCGCCTGGATGGTGGAGTAGTCGGTCGGAACCGTGAGCGTCAGTCCCTGGGCGCCAGCACGATGCGGTGCAGAGGTGCCGCCTAGGCCAAGGAGCAGCAGGAGCAACAGCGAGGCCGCCGGCCAGCGCCCGGGTGGCCCGGTGGAGCCGTGCGTCTTTGCCACAGCAACCTCTCTTGCAGCCTCCGGCGCCCCAACTGGTTGCAGCCTAACTCTCACTCCTGCCGGAAGTCAAGAAATCGGTTGTGGCTGCAACTTTCCCGTTTCGCTCTCGTGCGAAGTCGTTTAGGCTGCGGGTTTGCCCGTACGGGCGCGCGAGACGATGCGAAAAATCGAGTGGGTGCTGCTGGCGCTGGGACTGGCCCTCTTCGTGGTCTTGATTGACCGCGTGGGCTGGGGCGAGATCTACCGCCAGTTCCGACAGATCGGCTGGGTCTTTCTGCTCGTGCTCGGAGTCTCGACCGGCCGCTACCTCGCCCGCACCCGCGCCTGGCAGCGCGCCTTCGCCGGCCGCGACGATACCCCGCCCTTCTGGCAGCTCTTCCAGGTGCGCCTGGCCGGCGAGTCGCTCAACTACTTGACGGTGGCCGGGCCCATCCTGGGCGAGCCCACCAAGGCCACGCTCCTGCGCGAGCGCCTGCCGGTGGCCGTCGGCCTGGGCGGGACGCTCATCGAGGCCGGCATCTACGGGCTGACCTCCGGCCTCATCACCCTGCCCGGCCTCGTGCTCTTTCTCGTGCGGGTAACGCTCGACCCGGGCATGCAGCGCGCCGGCTGGCTGGTGGCGCTGTTGCTCGCGCTCCTGTTGCTTTTCTCCTGGATGATGCTGCGACGCCGCCTGCACGTGCTCTCGGCCGCGGTGCGCTGGGTGAGCCGCGGGCCGCTCGGGCGCCGCCTCGAGCGCGGCCGGCCCCATCTCGAGCAGCTCGAAGACCAGCTCTTCCTTTTCTACGCCGGGCACACCCGCGCCTTCCGCGCCGTCTTCCTCTGGGACTGCCTGGCGCAAGTCTTCGCCGTGCTGGAAATCTACGTCATCCTGGCGGCGCTGGGCGTGCGCGTGGGCCTGGCGGAGCTGGTCATCATGGAGGGGATGGGCAAAGTCATCAAGGCGATGTTCTTCTTCGTCCCCGGGCGGGTGGGGACGGACGAGGCCGGAGCGGCCTTCGTCTTCCAGGCGCTCGGCTACGGCTGGGCGCTCGGCATCGGCCTGGGACTGGTGCGGCGGCTGCGGGCGCTTGTCTGGTCGGGCGCGGGACTCGCCTTCCTCTCCCGCCACGTCCTGCGCCGGCCGGCCTAGGTGCGCTATAATGGCTGGCTAGGCATGGGCGAGAACGGCCACAAGCGGATCCTTTTCCACGCGGCGCTCCCGCACCATTTCGTCTTCTTCCAGTCCGTCTATGAACGGCTGGCCGAGGACGCGCGCCTGGACTGGTTCTGGTCGTCGAACTTCCTCGGCTGGCAGCTGAAGAAGCACCTCTTCGACCTCTTCCCGGTGAAGGGGAAGAAAGTGGCCTCCTTCGCCGCCGGGACGCGCCGCTACGACCTGCTGCTCTCGCCCGTTTATCTCAAGTGGGACGTGGCCCCGCGCGCCCGCCGGCGCGTGCAGATCTTCCACGGCGTGGCCATCACCAACTGCTTCTTGAAGCCCGCCATCAACGACTACGACCGCTTCTTTATGATCGGGCCCTACATGGTGCGGCGCTTCGTCGAGAAGGGCCTGCTGCGCGAGGACGACCCGCGCATCGAGATGATCGGCATGCCCAAGCTCGATAGGCTCGCGAACGGCGAGATCGACACGGCGGCGCTCCGCCGCGAGCTCGAGCTCGACCCCGCCCTGCCCGTCGTGCTCTACGCCCCCAGCGGCACCCACTCTTCCATCGAGGGCGAGGGCCTCGAGCTCATCGAGCGCCTGCGGCAGATGCCCATCAACCTCCTCGTCAAGCTCCACGACAAGAGCCGCGACTTCCGCCGCACCTTCGCCGACTGGCTCGGCCGGGTGA
>Ga0209342_10008048_pt1 | contig 10573 bp, 12 predicted proteins | sample RifCSP16_2_FD_184023 | JGI IMG/M metagenome (GOLD analysis project Ga0209342, IMG submission 184023) | Soil microbial communities from Rifle, Colorado - Rifle CSP2_sed 16_2 (SPAdes) (version 2) | ecosystem: Environmental > Terrestrial > Deep subsurface > Rock core/Sediment | place: Rifle... | reverse complement strand
CCCCGACGCGGTCGACATCATCGCGTTCTCCCAGGGCCCCGGGCTCGGCCCGTGCCTGCGCACGGTCGCGACCGCGGCGCGGGCGCTCGCGCTCACCCTGCGCGTGCCGATCGTCGGCGTGAACCATTGCGTGGCGCACCTCGAGATCGGCCGGGGCACGACGGAGTGCGAGGACCCCGCGCTCCTCTACGTGAGCGGCGGGAACACCCAGGTCATCGCGTTCGCGCGGGGGCGGTACCGCGTGTTCGGGGAGACCCTCGACATCGGGATCGGGAACATGCTCGACAAGTTCGGCCGGGAGGTCGGCCTGCCGTTTCCGTCGGGTCCGATCCTCGAGAAGCTCGCCCGCGACGGCTCGATCCTCTTGCCCCTGCCGTACAGCGTGAAGGGGATGGACGTCGCGTTCAGCGGGATGTTCACCGCGGCCCTCGGCCTCCGTCGGGACGGCGCGCGACTCGAGGAGCTCGCGTTCTCGATCCAGGAGGTCGCCTTCGCAATGCTCACGGAGGTCACGGAGCGCGCGATGGCCCACATCGGGAAGGACGAGGTCCTCCTCGGCGGCGGCGTCGCGCGGAACCGCCGGCTCCAGGAGATGGTGGGCCGGATGGCGTCGGACCGGGGCGCGAGGATGTTCGTGCCTCCTGGGGACCTGTGCATCGACAACGGCGCGATGATCGCGTGGACGGGGCTCGAGATGCACCGCGCGGGGGTGCGGATGTCGCTCGACGACACCGTGGTCGACCAGAGGTTCCGCACGGACGAGGTTGCGGTCACATGGCGATGACGACGTGGGTCCTCCGGGGGATCGAGGAGGGCGATGCGCCCGCGATTCTCCTCCTCGCGCGGTCTCTGGACAAGTGGTTCAACCAGGAGGGGCTGGAGAAGATGAGCCGGGATCTCGTGAGCCACGGAGGGTTCGTCGCCGTCCGCGAGGACCGTGTGCTCGGGTTCGTCACGTGGGCGCCCTCCGACGACGAGACGGCGAACCTCACGTGGATGGGCGTCGCGGAGGACCTCCAGCGCACGGGGATCGGGCGGGCGCTCGTCAAGGCGCTCGTACGGGGCCTGCGGGCGCGTGGCGTCCATACCCTCGAGGTGTCCACGGTCGCGGACTCCGTGGATTACGAACCATACGCACAGACCCGGCACTTCTACCGGGCGATGGGGTTCGTCGACCACCGCGTCGACCCGAAGTACTACGGTACGGGGGACGACCGGTACGACCGTCTCGTGCTCCGTCTCGCGCTCCCTGAGATGGACCCGAGGTCCGGATGAGGGGACGGCTCCTCTCCGGTGCAGTGCGCACCTCACGCGCGCTTCGCGATCGCCTCGACGCCGTCCCCACGGTCGAAGCGGTGGCCGAGCGCCTGGAGGGTCGCCTCGATTCCCGTGAAGCACGCGGCAAGGTCCCCGAAGGTGCAGATCCCCATCGTGCCGATCCGGAAGATCTTCCCCTTGAGGGGTCCCTGGCCGCCGGCGAGGATCACCCGGTGCGCCTCACGCAGAACCTTCCGGAACTTCGCGTCGTCGATTCCCGGCGGATACCGGATTGCCGTGACGGTGTTCGAGGCATACTTCGAGTCGGGGTAGATCGCGAGGTCGATCTCCTCGACCGCGGCCCGCGCGGCATCCGCGAGGCGACGCGTGCGCTCGATGCGGGTCTCGAGCCCCTCGTCCTTGAGCATCCGCAGGGCCTCGCGGAGCGCGAGGAACAGAGGGATCGCGGGCGTGTACGGGGTGTCCTGTTTGTTGAGTCCGTCGACGTGAGCCCTGAGGCTCGTGTAGAACGAGGTCTCCTCATGGAGGGACTCCGCCGCGCGCTTCGAGAGCGCGACCGCGCTCAGGCCCGCGGGCGCCGCGATGCACTTCTGCGAGCCGACGACCATCGCGTCGACCCCCCACACGTCGAAGCGGTTCTCGAGGCCGCCCACGGCGGTGATCCCGTCCACGAGGAAGAGGGCGTCCCGCTCCTTCACGACCTTCGCGATGTCCGCGATCGGGTTCGTCAGGCCCGTGGAGGTCTCGTTCCAGCAGAGGGTCACGGCAGCGTAGTCCTCTTTGTCCATCGCCTCCGCGACCTTCGCAGGGTCCACGGCCTTCCCCCATTCCGATGCGAGACCCGTCGGGGTGGCGAAGACTCTGCACAGGTCGTGGAACCGCTCGCTGAACTTCCCGTTCACGAGGTTGAGGACCTTGTCCGGCTTCCGGAGGAGCCCGGACACCGCGGCCTCGAGCCCCGCGGTCCCGGAGCCGGAGAGAATCGCGACCTCGCCCTGCGTCCCGAACAGGTACTGGACGAGGCCCTTGAGGTCCGTGAGGATCTCTTTGAACTCGGGCCCGCGGTGGTTCAGCGCCGGCACGGACATCGCCCGGAGCACGCGGGGATGCATCTTCACGGGACCCGCGAGCATGAACACGGTGTCTTCCGCGTCGGTCATCGAGGTGCGCGAAGGGCAGCCGCACGATAAACGATTCGTCGGGTCTCGACCGAGAGATCGTTGTCCGTTCCCCGCGCCGAACGCGTAGGAGGTTCCACGGGAAGCGGCGTTCCTTCCTGTGAGAACGTCCCAGCAACGCTTATATATTTCACAGGGGTTTCGGCCCGACAAGCGTCGGTCGAACGAGGTCATTTCGACCTACGCAGGCTGACCGGTGACCATGGAGACGGACTCGGAGAAGATCACACTCCGCCTCCCGCAGCGGTACCTGAAGGCGTTGGACTTCCTCGTGGACGTCGACGACTTCCCGAGCCGCTCGGAGGCCGTGCGCGCGGCGATCCGTGACTTCGTGTACGCGCGCGTCGAACTCGTCACGGACAAGCTCAAGAAGATCGAGGAAGCGGAACGCACCATGGCCTCCATGGACGCGTTCAAGCGGGAATACATGCAGAAGTAGCCGAAGAAGGGATGGGATGCCGCCGGAGGGGTGACCGGGCCGCGTTCCGACGTCACGATTACCTCCCCCCCAACTGGGTGGCCATCGAGCCACCCTCTTTTATTTTTGTCCTGGCAATCACGCGCGATATTCATCGGTGATAGGCGTCCCGCCACGGTCTTGACCTCGGGCCGTCGTGCGCCGCGCGATGGCGACGATCGCGGCGTCCTCCGGTCTCGCGGATCCCGTCCGCGCGCGCGTCGGCACGTTCCTGTGGCTCTCGAGCGGGATGTTCGGCGTCGCGGCGCTCACCCTCGCGGCAAGCGGCTACGTCGGCCTCGGCTCCCTGCAGCACGCGGGGACGAACTTCGTCGCCGGCCTGGTCGCCGCGGGCCTCTTCGGCCTCGTCTCCCTCCTGAAGTTCGGGCCGTCGTCCGCGTGACCTTGGCCGGGGTCAGCCGGACGCGTGCCCAACGTTTATCTTCGCACGCCCGTTTCTGCGCACCATGGAGTCGCAGGCGGTCTTCCGGGCCGCGATGGTCCTCACGATCCCCGCGCTCCTCGCCTTGATCCTCCTGACCCCGGGCCTGATCGGCCGCCCCCCTCCGGAGATCACGTCCCTCCCCCTCCTCGTCATCGGCATGTCCATCGACGAGCGGTGGATCGTCCTCGACGTGAGCGGCGCCTTCCAGGCGTACATGTACGAGGCGATCAGCCTGAGCGTCGTGACGGAGCCGGAACCGGACATCAACGCGTCCGGCGCGGAGAACTTCACGTACGATGTGCATCTCCGCGTCCCCGTGAACCTCACGCTCACGTACGTCGTGCACGCGTGGGTCCTCGACCGGACGGATAGCTACTTCGAGGTGAACGTGACGATGAGCGTCCTCGAGAACCCGAGCGGGGATCTCTACATGGCGTTCGGCATGATCGACGATCCGAGCCCGACGACGATCGTCCGCGTGCCCCCGGACGACCTGCGGGTGCCCGTGACGAGGAAGGGAACGATATGAGGATCTCCCGCTGGGCGCTCCTCTGGTTCCTCACCGTCGGGGTCCTCGTCGTGATCGAGCTCGGCATCCTGACGAACGTGATCACCCCGGGGAACCTGATCGGCTTCTTCGTCGCCTTCGTCTTCGCCCTCGTCGTGATCAGCGTCCTCGCGATCGTAGGCGCGGTGTTCGTCGGCATGTTCGTGAGCCACCGGATCCTTTCGACCCAGGGCTTCACGCCGTTCGAGCAGGAGATGCTCCGGATGCGCCAGGAGGTCCGGGACATCAAGGAGCGCCTCGACGAGATCGCGGCCCGGGTGAACGCGGACCCGAAGCGGAAGCCTTAGGCGAGCCGCTCCGGACACGCCGCCCGCCGAGAGCAGTGGACGCATTTCCCCGGCCGGTTGTGGTTCCGGTGCGCTTCGCCCCGCGCCGCGGCCGCGCGCATCTCCTGGAGCTTGCCGAGGAGCAGCCGCTTGAGGTCCTCGTTGTACTCGATCTCGTGGCTCGTCCCCTCGTACCGGATCACGCCGTGCGGGGGCGCCTTCCCGTACTCCTCCTCCATGAGGAGGCAGTACGCGGAGACCTGGAGGATGTGGGAGAAGAGGGGTCCTCGGGGCGTCCGCCCGGTCTTCATCTCGACGGGGATGTGATGGTCGCCCTCCACGAGAATCGCGTCCGGGCGGCCGGAGAGGCCGTGTCGCTGCGACACGAACAGCTTGGGCTTCCCTCGCTCCCGGTCGACGTACGCCAGCTCCCCGCGGACGCCGTACTTCGCGCGGGTCGCCCGGGCGATCTCGGCCCCTCGAAGGGACCGGTACAGGAAGAGGCTCGCACCGATGAGCCACGCGAGGGCGAGCGCCTCGAGGCCCTGCGCGAGGCTCGCGATCTGGGACCCCGGGAAGGAGACCGCAGCGAACGCGACGACGGAGGCCGCGATCGCGGACGCCACGAGGACGCGCTCGGACAGGTGGCGCTCGTCGGGGGTCGCGAGCGTCTCCGCGCGGTACAGGAAGAACACGGCCGCGAGGAGCCAGATCAGCGCGACCGCGGCCAGGGTCTCGGACACCTGCGCCGTGCGCCCGAGGATGAACGTGAGGCCGAACGTCGCGACGATCGTCGCCGCGACCGCGAAGTACAGGATCCCGGTCTCCGCCTCGTGGGAGCGGGTCTCATGGACGTCGATCCCCTGGAGTTCCTCGGACGCCTCCGCGTGCCGAGCCTCGCCCATCGCCAGCTCCTCCCCCTCCTCCGGTGCCTGGCCCCGGCTCAGCCACCAGCTCAGAGGGCAGTACCCGAACTTCTCGACGTCCGCGGCGGAGATCGGTTCGCCTGCGGCCACGCGCGCTCAACGGACGTCCGGACCTTAGACCTTTGGGGGCGTGTCTCAGGAAGCGGAGCGACGCGGCCGCGCCGATGGCGGTGATCGCGTAGAGCGCGGCGAGGACCGCGGGATCCTCGATCCGGAACGGCGAGGGGGCTCCCGCCCAGTCCGCCTCGAGCGCCGTGGCGAACCTCGCGGCGATCGTGGGATCCTCGAGGATGAGCCCGACCTCCCGGTTTTCCGTCGCGGAGGCGTGGACCCAGTTCAGGCTCCCGACGAACATGCGCCGGCCGTCCACGAGGATGCCCTTGTTGTGCACCCGGTCGATCCGGCCGTGGGGTCCGACCAGGCGGGCCTCGACATCGAGCCCCTCGAGGGCCGCCCGGGCGTTGATCCTCCCGACGACCTCGTCGTTGTCCCCCGCGTCGCCCTCCGTGCTCCATGCGCTGCCGTCGAGGAGGAAGCGCACGTGTGCCCCGCGTCGGGCCGCGTCGAACGCGGCCTCCAGGTACGGGCTCGGCGTCCCCCGCCAGAGGTCATCGAGGTACAGCGCCTCCACCCACACCGAATCGCGGGCGGAGGCGAGGAGCCCGAGGACCGCATCTTCGTCGAGCGACGTGTCGGGGCCCACCACGAGACGCGCGAGGCGGGGCGTCGCCATCGGTCCGGGCGTCCACGACGAGGTCGGGAGTGGGGGACCGATCCCTCCCGTCCCCGGGTCCACGCGGATGGAGTCCCTCCGCCGGGGGTCGAAATCCGCGTCGAACACCTCGCGGAGCTGTCGAGCGATCGTCGGGTCCTCCAGGACGACGGTCCACCCGCGGTTCCCGTCGTCCCCCGCGGCGGGGAACCCCGCGTTCCCGAAGTTCTCGGAACTCACGACGACGCGGGCTTCGTCGATCACCGCGTACTTCGCGTGCAGGTACCGGTATCGCTTCACGACGTCGTCCCCGCCCAGGAGCCACCGCACGGACGCGCCCGCGGATGCGAGGCCCATGGCGATCCGACGACCGTCGTCGCTCGCTCCACCCGCAGGGGAGCCGTCGAGAAGGAGGCGCACCCGCACCCCTCGCCGGGCCGCGTCGGCGAACGTCGCCGCGATCGCGTCGCTCGTGAGGGTGTACACGGACGCCTCGAGCGTCGCCGTTGCGGAGCCGAGCGCGGACAGGAGGAGGTCCCGACCGTCGTCCGGGGAGACGGCCACCGCGGCGGCCCCCGCCGTGAGCACGGCGTCGAACGCGAACTGTGACTGGCGGAGCCGATGGTCCCGCACGCCGTCCCAGTCGATCGCGGTGTCCGTGTCCGTCGTCGCCCCTCCGAGGCTCCCGCGGACGGCCACCTCCCCGCGTCCCAGGTCCCGCGCGGGCGGCCCGGTCCATCCTGGCCCCGCGTAGCCGGCGTCGCTCTGGACGTACGCGTCGAGGACATCCCCCGTGGGGGAAAGGAGGAGCACCTCGTCGCCCGCATCCGCGAGCCGGAGCGCACCGCCCTCCATGCGAGGCGCCTCGCCACTTCCGTATGTGAATGAAGCGCCCTCGAGGGTGTCCTCCGCGTACGCCGTCGCGTTCTTCGTCGCGACGACGCGGCCGCCCGCAGGGATCGACGCGCCCGCAGGGAACGCCGCGGATGCCTCGAGGTCCGTCAACGTCCACCCGGCGATATCGACCGCGTCGGTCCCGAGGTTCGCGATCTCAACGAACTCGTCGTCCCGCACCGCGTCCGCATAGACGCGGACGATCTTCACCTCGGACCCGCCCTCCCAGGAAAAAGGTGAGGACGTCGGCGCGGGATTCCGTGCCCGCGACCCGACGTCCGGTGGGAGGGGGGTCGGCGCGGCGAGGAGCCACGTCACGGCAACGACCGCCAAGACGACTCCTGCGCCGCGCATGCCCCGGAAGCCGCGTGTGTTCGGGTGAAGTCGCCGCCTACACGCACGCTACGTCCATCGGAGCCCGGGCCTGATCAGCGGAGGCCTCGGACGAGGTCTCGGAGCGCCTTCTCCGGGTCCTTCGCTTTCACGACGCCCGACGCGAGCAGGACGCCCACGGTCCCGAGCTCGAGGGCTTTCCGGACGTCCTTTGAAGTCTTCACGCCCGCGCCGCAGAGGACGCGGACCTTCGGGTTCGCCGCGCGGATCCGCTCGACGGCACCCGCCACGATCTCCGGCTTCGCGGTCGTCACGCTCACGTCCCCCCCGATGAGCTCGGGAGGCTCGATCGCGATGAGGTCCGGGGAGATCCGCGCGAGGGCCTCCGCCTCCGCGATCGTGTCCGCGCACGCGATGACCTCAAGGCCGAGCTCGCGGCAGCGCGGGAGGATCGCGCGAACGTTCTTGTTGGGGACCTTGCGCTCGCTGTGGTTGATCAGCGTGCCCGCGGCGCCCGCCTCGAGGAGCGCCTCCGGGGAGACCCAGCCCGTGTGCGCGCCCGCAGGGACGGCGTCGACGTGCTGCCCGAACACGGGCACGCGGACGAGCTTCGCGATGTGCGCGAGGTCCGGCGCCGGAGGCGCGATCGCGATCGACGCGCCCGTGTCCTCCGCGACGTCCGCGCAGAGTTTCGCTAGGTTCCAGCCGCGCCTTCCCAGGACCTCTGGATAGACCTTGAAGTTCACAACGATGGCCGGCGTGCGCATCCGCCGCGGCAACGCAAAGCCACCACAAATAGCCTTGGCCGCGCGAAGGAGTGGAAGTCGATCGGGCTTGCATCAATCTCGAGCGATCGTTACCCTCGTTCAAGGGTAACACGTCGAAACGAAGTGACTCGAGGCCCTCGGTCCCATGAAGTCTCATCTCCCGCGACGCCCCAACTTCAGGGAGTGGAGGGCGCCGACCCCGCTCGCGCGACAGGCTCAGCGCCGAAACTCGACGTCAGGGAGACGGCGGAATGCCTCGTCCCCCGTGAGGAAACGGGCCCCAACCCGGCGTGCCGCGGTGTATCCGATCGCGTCCGCGTACGACAGCGCGGGACGTCTTGCCTTGAGCGCCATCGCCTCGAACAACCACTCGTCGTCTGGATCGACGGCGATCGCTCGGAAGCGGCCAAACTGACGCCGAGCCTCCGCCTCCCCCCGGTCTCGAAGGATGGCCAGATACAGTTCCACGAGATTCCAGAGGCTCGTCCGCAACTCCGCGGAGAGGTAGCGTCGATATCGCGGGTTCCCTCTCACGATCTCGATCAGCGCGTATGTGTCGAGGAAGAATCGTGGCCTGCTACCAACCCCGGCGGAGCTCGTCCTTCAGCCTCTGCGGATCGACCGTCCAGTCTTTCAAGGACCCGAAGGCCTCCTCAATCCCCGCCTGGTCGATTTCGATGACGACCTCATCGCCCGCCCTGAGCCGAAGGCTCCTGGCGATTCCGCTGGGCACGACGATGCCGAGGGATGAGCCCCAGCGGCGGATTCGTACCCGCGTGCGTTGCATGGATTCTAGATGTTATATCTAACATATAACACTTGTCCCGGAGTGCCCGAACGTGATAAGAAGTCCCCTCAGGGCTTGGGAACCGCTGGACGATTCCCCCTTCATTGGGGACCGCGAGTTCGATGGGACACTACTCGCCGGGAGGCTACTTCACGCCCTCCCACTTGCCCTTGTGCTTCTCCATGAGCTCGGGCATCGTGGTGTACTCCATCTCGTCCATCGGGAGGCGGTGCGGTTCGAACGGCCCGTGCCGGCGCATGTAGTCCGCGAGCTCCGCGGCCTGCCGCCGCGCGGGCTCGAACGCGGGGTCGTCGAACAGGTCGACCCAGCCGACGAGCCGCGCGTCGCTCACCTGGGCGCCCAGCCCGAAGCAACGGGGCGGGCCGTCGAACCGGGACGTGCGGTTGTCCTTCATCCCGACGACCATGAGGGGACCGTTGTGGGAGCCGCGGTTCCAGCCGCTCACGAGGAACGGCCAAGCCCATGCCTCGAGGATCTCCCCCATCCCGGGAAGGCCGCTCTGCGCCCGCACGATCGCGACCGGGTCGTCCTTCCCGACGTACTTGCCCGCGATCTGGGACAGCTTGTCCGTCGACACGCAGGCGACGGGCTCGTCCTTCGGCACCTTCCCCGAGCGCGCGTACACGCGCTTGATCACGAACCGACCCTTCGCGCCGATGAACATGAGCAGGTCGTACATCTCCTCCGGGCAGTTCAGGAAGATCCGCCGGTGCTCCTCGATGTCCCAGACCTCGAAGCGGAAGCCCATGTGCATCGCGGGGTCGATCACGAGGCCCGCGGAGCAGAACGGGTCCGCGAACATCCGGAAGACCGGGAGGTTGAACGCTCCGGGCTCCGTCTTGTCCATCATGAAGAACGCGACGGGCTCCGCGGGCCGCTCGACGATCTCGATCTCCGCGCTCCCCGGGCCCATGCCCCGGATATTCCCGCTGAAGGCGTCCGCGAGGAGGTCCTGGCCCGCGCCGTACAGCTTGAGCTCCTTCGCGACCTTTGTCGCCTTCTCGAACGTGAGCCAGGCGAGCTCGTGAATCTTCGAGCTGTCGACGCCCTTGCGGTGCGTCATGATGAGCTGCAGGTCGTCCCCCACGTGGGTCACGTGGAAGTCCTCGATCACGCCGAGGGACTTCGCCTCCGTCAGGCTCGCCCGGGCGGTCTCCTCGAGGCGCGGGTGGACGATCTGGTGGCCCGCGATGCTCCCGACGTCGGCCTTGATCAGGGAGACGGTCGTCTTGTCGGCCATGGGAACCCCTTCCCGTGTCGGATGGTCGGTTTCCTTATTAAGATTCCCCAGCCGCGTACGGGTCAGCGCCGGCGGAACGTCGCGAAGAGCGCCCGGGGCGCGGGCTCGATCGTCCCCTGGAACGTCGTGTCCTCGATCGAGAGGACGTCGAACCCCTCCCGGAAGTAGCCGCGGAGCTCGCCGGGGGAGAGCCGATAGGGACCCTCATCGCCCGGCTCCTTGTCGGAGAACGTCTTGAGGAACAGGAGGCCGCCGGGCCGCAGGATCCTCCGGACCGCGAGGACGTACACGGGCCGGGCCTCCGGAGGGAGCACGTGGAACGTCCCCCGGTCGACGATCGCGTCGACGAACCCGCCCCCGAGCTCCGAGTTCAGGACGTTGTCCACGCGGAAGTCGATCGTGACGCGGTGTTTCCGCGCGAGCGCCTTCGCCTTCGCGATCGCCGTGGGCGAGATGTCCGTTGCGACGACGGTAAGTCCGCGGCCCGCGAGGGCGACCGCATGCGTCCCGGGTCCCGTCCCGAGGTCGAGGACCTTCCCAGCGACCGGGCCGTGGGCCTCGAACCCTGCCTCGATGTCCGGGTCGAGCGTCGTCGTGTACCAGGGGAGCTGCTCGATGTTCGAGGAGCGGTACAACCGCTCCCACCAGTCCGTCGGTGGGGGCACGCGGTCCCGAACCCGCCGGAGGGCTATCTGCTTTTC
>Ga0209342_10008047_pt1 | contig 10574 bp, 9 predicted proteins | sample RifCSP16_2_FD_184023 | JGI IMG/M metagenome (GOLD analysis project Ga0209342, IMG submission 184023) | Soil microbial communities from Rifle, Colorado - Rifle CSP2_sed 16_2 (SPAdes) (version 2) | ecosystem: Environmental > Terrestrial > Deep subsurface > Rock core/Sediment | place: Rifle... | reverse complement strand
CGGTCCGCCGATTGAAGACGTGAGTGTTGTGGCCGAAGCCTCCACTTCAGACTAGCCCACAGCCGGGACATCTTTCGGCATCATTCCCGAGACCCGCCCGAAGGCCGTCAACTTGCCCTTGTGGGTGTGAGACTTGGGGCTGTGGGCCAGGAGCAGAGCCGATCGTCCGATCTAGCGGGACACTCAGGGGGACAAGCTGGTGAAACCGCCGGCGAATTGACCGCTGGCGTAGCCGATTCCTGCGTCACCGGCGACCGCTACATCGTAGGTCACGATTTCTCCCGGGGTGAGACCGTCAATCGTCAACGTAACTGCGGTGAGGCCTTCCGGGTTGGTCAGTGGGACCGGAGGGTACATCTTGCCGCCCGGAGCATCGACCACGATCACCGGCGCCACGCCGGCCCAAGCAGAATCGTCGGTGGTTCGGACCTCGACGAATATCGTCTGATGAGCGCCCCGGGGCAAGATCGCCCACTCGACCCATGTCTTTACAATCGCCACACCGGTCGTGGTGGTTTCCGTCGCGGCCGGGGGAAGTACTGGACCCGTAGGAGCAAGGGTGGCGGAAGAGCCGGGTGCCAATCGCGCCAGGTATTCACGACCGAGTGGGGCCAGTTGGATCGCCAGCGACGATGGTAGGTCGAAGCGATACACTAAGACCATGTTCTCGAAGCGCTGGCTGAAAACCCCGTCGGTTGCGCTGGCCTCCCCGAGCGGCTTGCCGACAACCGCCTGCCCGCCGTGGTCCACAAAGAAGTCGGTAAATGCCAATCCGATGGAGTGGCCTGTCTCGGCGAAGTATGGGGCTTGAGGATCGGCCGGCCTCGGGTTGGCGGTATCGACAGGGCCCAGCGCGCGGCCGAGCGGACGCAAGTAGACCTCGGCCGGGGTACCAATGGGCGAGAACAACACCGCCCGCTCGTAGACCTGCTCCAACGAACCATCGGGGGCAAGGTGCGGGTCGCTGAGGGGAACCCCGAAGACCGCCTCGCCTCCGTATCGATCGAGGAACGTGCCAAAAGGGCGCGGGCGCATGCCCGGGGGCATCACGGCCTGGAACCCCGGCGGCGGCGACCGGACTGCTCCCGGCTTTGCCGCAAGCCCGAAGGCGAGCATATGGACCTCGGTCGGCGCGGCAGACTGCTCTCGGAACAGACCGGCGCTTTCGAAGTATTGCACGACCAATCCGTCGCGGAATGCGACCTCGGAGATTGGATCGCCCAGCACGCTCTCTCCGCCAAGTTGATCGAAGGCCTGGACAAAGCCCGTGAACAAGGTGTGCCCGGTTGACTTGAAATAGCGAGCGCCTGGCTTCGTGGGTTCGGGCACAGAAGGTTCCGCTAATCCCAGGCCCCGTCCGAGTGGAGCAAGATAAATGTGCGAAGGGGTTGTCGCCCGCGAATCAAAGACCAGTTCGGCGTTGAGGAATGTTTGGCGGAAAAGCGTGTTATCGTATTGGGCTGGTTCGAGTGGCGGGCCGAACGTCGCCAACCCGCCTTTGTCCGTCCAAAAAGCCTCGAAGGTATCGGCGACACTGATCTCGCCGTCCTCGAGTGAGGCGGCGGCCGGCGCTCCGGGAGTTGAGCAGCTGCTCAACACCGCTGCGCCAAATACGAGAATGGTCGTGAGGGTTGAGAGTTTGGAAGCCGTCACGCGGGACATCGAAGGCAACTATATCGGCTTTGCAGGGGACCGGCAAGGTGAGCCTTGGCCGACGGCTCGCTTTTAGCTACAATCCCCGCTCAATGGCTCAAGTCCGACCGATCGATCTCGAAGACCGCACCCAGGTGGCCAGCCTGCTAGACCGTCGTTCCGCGGCCGACGCGACTGCGGCCTACTACGCGCTTCATCATTCACCCTCGAAGGTGAAACTCTTCGGCTACTACGCCAATGACAGCAATCCCAGCGGCTTTTTGGCTGTGGCAAGCACAGGGTTGGACTTATTCCGGCCGGTTGCCATCCCCTTTGCGGCCCAGCCGTTCCCGCTTATCGCGCTGATGCGTGAAGGGCTTGGGTCCGGCAGACCGGCCCTGCTGTACCTGCCGGCGGACCAGCAGAGCTGGACGGAGGGGGTGCTCGAACTGGAGGAACCCCGCACGCTCGACTTGATGCGCCTTTCGCCGCCGGAGTTCGAGCCTCTGATTAACGTGTTGGTGGTCGAAGCGATAACGCCGACTGGCTGGCCGCGTTATGAGATCCGCTCGCGCGATACGGTTGTCGCCGCAGCAGGTCTAAATTGGATGGGGGAGTACTTCGCCGAAATCTATCTGGAAGTTCAACCGGAAGCACGGGAGAGGCGACTTGGCGAATCGGTGTTGGCGGCAATTGTCTCCCGGCTTCTCGGTGAACGACGCGTTCCTCTGTACCGCGTCGAGGCCGGCGACAATGAGGCCCAGGTCGAGGCTTCCGCGCTGGGATTCAGACCGACGGGCGTTCGAACCGTGATCGGCAATGCAGTGCTGATCAAGAACGCCTGATCGGGTGAGATCCGAGAGCAAGAGCATGATCCGAGCAGCGTATACATTCCCACGCGGCTTCACGTGGGGAACTTCGACCGCCGCGCACCAGGTTGAAGGGGGCAATACAAACAACGATTGGTATGCCTGGGAGCAGCAGTCGAGTCGGATCGCCCTCGGCCATACGTCCGGACAGGCCTGCGATTGGTGGGGCGGCCGCTGGCGCGAGGATCTCGATCGAGCCGCCTCCGGCGGGCAAACCGCGCACCGCCTTTCGATCGAGTGGAGCCGAATCGAGCCGACCCCGGCCACATGGGACGAGTCGGCCATCGAGTTCTACCGCGAGCTCCTGCAAGGCGCCCGAGCGCGCGGTCTTGTGCCCCTGGTTACCCTCCATCACTTCACAACCCCAATGTGGATGGCCGATCGTGGCGGATGGTCGAACGAAATCATCGTGACCCACTTCGAGCGCTTTGTTCGCAAGGCGGTCGGTGCACTCAAGGATCTTGTCGACACCTGGGTTACCATTAACGAACCCAATCTAGTTGCCTACCTGGCCTATCTAACGGGGGTGTTTCCGCCTGGCGGGCATTCGCTAACAGTCACGTTCGCTACGCTGCGCAATACCGCCCTGGCTCATGCCGCCGCCTACCACGCGATCCACGAGATCCAACCCGAGGCGTGTGTCGGCCTGGCCCATCATTATCGGGGGTTTCAGCCGGCCAACCCCAAGAGCCCGCTCGATCGGTGGATCGCCCGCTTTCGACACCGGATCTTCAACGACGTCATCGCCGAGGCCGCCTACACCGGAAGGTTGAACCTTCCCGGCGCGTCGCAGCGGCTTCCACAAGCGGCCCGAACGCAGGATTTCCTCGGACTGAACTACTACTCGACCGAGCAGTTCGCTTTCGACCTGCGGCACCCTGCGCGGGCATTGATGGTGGGTGAATATCCTCAAGACGCTGATCTAAGTCCCTCAGGTTTCATCGCCAACGCGCCGGAGGGGTTCTGGCTTGCACTGCAGTGGGCAAACAGGTTTGGTCGCCCGATTATCGTCACAGAAAACGGGATCGAAGATGCGGAGGATACGATCCGTCCGCGTTATCTTGCCGTGCATCTGCATCAGCTGTGGCGCGCGGTAAATTTCAACTGGCCAATACAGGGTTATTACCATTGGAGTCTTGTCGACAACTTCGAATGGGATCGAGGCTGGACTCAGCGGTTCGGGCTTTATGAACTGGACATTGAGACACAGGAACGAAAGGAGAGGCCGAGCGCTCGTTTCTATGCGGATATCTGTCGCGAGAACAGCATCTCATCCGAAATGGTTGAACGTTACGCCCCGGAGGTGCTCGACGAATTGTTCCCTACACCCGGCGACCCGGAGCTCTCGCGACTGGTGGGACAATGAGCCTCCCATCTTCTGCCAGGCGTTCGCCGGATCGACGAAAGGCATGTCGCAGCGCTGGAACCGCGCTGCTTGCAGCGGCCCTGCTGCTGTCCGCTCTCCCGGATGAACGGAGTGCCAGCGCAGCCGCCGGGCCTCCCCAGGAAGCCCGGCCGTTCATCCTTCCCTTCGAAGGCCCGCCCGGGCCGAGCACGTGGCTCCTATCCCAGCCCTACGGGAATACGACATTCGCCTATCGGAACCGGCGGGCGATCTATCCGGCAGGGCAGGGGCTCCACTTCGGGATCGATCTTGACGCCCGCTGTGGGACGCCGGTCGTTGCTATCGGGGATGGGGTCGTCGTGGTTGTCGACAATCCGTATCATGGCTCTGCCCCGCACAACTTGATGATCAACCATCCCAACGGTTACGCCTCCTTCTACGGACACCTGCTCACCCGGCCGAACTTGAAACTAGGGCAGGAAGTGAAGGCCGGGGAGGTTGTCGCCCTGACCGGCGATCCAGATCGGACCTGCGTCTCGAGGCCTCACCTTCACCTGGAGATCCGCAACGTCCCAGGACACCGTATCGGATACAACCCCATGCTTCTCATCGACGCCGATTGGGATCAGATCGCGCTCTTCGGGTCGACCGCTCAAGGATTCCAGCAAGATCTCGAAGACCCGCTGCGTTGGCAGAGCCTGCTCGACCAGCCGGATGTCATCTTCGGCGGGCCATTGCTGAACGAGTACGCGACGACTTGGCTACCCCCGCGATGGTAGCGAGATGCGCCGGCTGATATCTCTCCTGGCTCTCTTCGGTTGTGCCTCATGCGCGCCGCGAGTCGTCGCACAACAGGTCAAGTCCCCTATTGTTGGGGGAGGCTCCAATCGCGCCGCCCTCATCCCGTCGAGCCCCGGGCAGCCGCCAAGGCCGACCCCGACACCTACTCCGGGACGTTCACCGACTGCCGGACCTTCAACTTCCGCGGACGGATGGAGTCCGGTCAGGCTCACTAACGGCGGTTGCTGTCCGGATCCGTTCTGGTCAGCGGATTCGCGAGAGGTCCGTTTCCTGGCCCGCCCCGAGCCCACGCAGCCGGCCTCGATCTACGCGATTCCCAGGACGGGCGGACCGGCGAAGCTGGTTCGCCGGGAGCCGGCGCTCTTCTCGCCCGACGGCGCCTATACGGTGACCGCCGCCGGAGAGACTGTGGTCCTCGAGCGGAGCCAGGATGGAAAACGCTGGACAATCACCACCGACGGGCGCGGTGTTCGCTTCTCCAATACCATGCGATACATCGCCTGGACTGAATCATCCGACGCATTCACCAACCTCAATCTGATCCAACGGACGATTTGGATCGCCAATCTTGACGGAAGCCAGGGTTCGAGCGTCGTCACGGTCGTGGGGGGAGGTTTCCTGGGATGGACGAAGGACGATGCGGGGATTCTGGTGAGCGGAGGGCTGATCACGGGCGGCCCGCGGGGAGTGTGGCGGGTGAGTGCGGCCGGCGGTGAGCCGGAGCTGCTTTTCGAAGCGGAAGAGGTCCAGGGCTCCTTGGTCTCCCCCAAAGGCGGATGGCTGGCATTCTTCGTCGCTTTTGGGTCCGACCCCGATCGCAACGGCTTGTGGGTCATGTCCACTGAAGACGGATCGGCAAGCCTTGTCGAGTCGTTCGGTTCCTACCGTTGGCGCGATGAAGGTAGGCTTCTTATCGTTCCCCTTGTGATCAATCAGCCTGGGGATGGACTGTGGCAGTACGAGGCCACGAGCGACGCTCTGACAAAGCTATTCGGATCAGGCGAGGTCCCCTTCAAAGTCGCCAACAACGACTGGTCAGTTTCCCCTGACGGAGCGTATATCGCCTTCCGCTCGGGCATCGACGAAAACATCTGGACGCTTGCATTACCAACGCACTGAATCCCGCATGTTATAATCTCGCCGCCTGCCGGGCCCAACGGCCGGCGTAACGGAGAGGTTGCGTAGTCTGGTCTAACGCGCGCGCCTGGAGAGCGCGTGAGCCGCAAGGCTCCGTGGGTTCAAATCCCACCCTCTCCGCCTAGTGCTCTCTCATCGTCCCTGGACATCTTGATGCCAGATCGGTCCTCTACGGCCTCGCTGCTGTGTACCCCGGCCGGGTCGTGGCCTGCTCGATGCCGCCCGGATTCCAGTCTCGGCAGTTTCTCTTGACAGCGCAGGACTGGCCCGGTATGCTCCGGGCGAGCGTCCGGGACGACCCGGCGCGGCGGAGACCCTCCGAACCCCGTCAGGGCCGAGAGGCAGCAGCGGTAAGGTCGGCCTCTGGGTGCCGCCGATCGTCGCCCCGGGCGTTCGTGTTTCCTATGTCGTTCAGGCCCTGAAACTGCCACCCACTGCCCCCGATTCATCGGCCCCAGCGCTCATTCATCTGCGGGAGACCCGTGCCTAGAAGCCCTATCTCAGGCCTGTCCGGTCGGCTCTGGTATACTGGCTCGCCATGACAGCACTAGTGGCCAGGCTGGGCAGCGATCGTGCCAGGATTCTCGCAGGGATCCTGGCGCTGGCCGGCATGGGAGCCCTGTATTCGGCTACGGCCAAACACATCACTCTGGTGGTCGACGGAAGCGCGCGGCGGATCTCCACCCACGCCAGGACCGTTGAAGGGGTTCTGCGCGACGCCGGTCTGGCGCTCGCATCTTCCGACCGTCTCGAACCAGGTTCGGGCTCGCCCGCGCACGATGAACAGATCATCCAGGTCAGCATCGCCAATCCAGTGCTGATCGATGGGCCTGATGTGCAAACCTGGTATTTGACCGCCGAGGACACTCCGGCTGACATCCTGGCTTCCGCCGGCATTCGTCTGTACCCAGGCGACCGTCTGTGGGTCGACGGCTCCCCCACCGATGTAACAGCTCGCCTGCGCGGGCCCCGACCCTCTCGCTTAAGGCTCGTGGCCGGCAGGGAGATCATCGTCAGCGACGGCGGTGCGACGCGGACGATCCTGACTGCCGCGCCCTCCGTCGGTGAAGCCCTCTGGGAAGCAGGCATCTCGGTGTTCGCAGGCGATCAAGTCGAGCCGGTCCTCGAGAACTCACTCGATGACGTCGCCTCGATCACGATCACCCGTTCAATACCCCTGAGCATAAAGCTCCACGGGTTGACGCTACACACACGAGCGATAGGCCGAACCGTCGGGGAGGCATTGGCTGAAGCAGGCGTTTCGCTGATCGGGCTCGACTTCACCCAGCCACCCCTGAACGATGTCGTCCCCTCAGATGGGGCTATCCGTGTTGTGCGAGTCGAGGAGCGCGTCGAAGTCGAAGAGAAGCCGATCCCGTTCGATACGGCCTACCAGCCAATCGATGATCTCGAAATCGACAACCAGCGGATCATTGAAAACGGAGCATACGGCGTACTGGCGAACAGGGTGCGGGTTCGGTTTGAAGACGGAGAGGAAACCCAAAGGTTTGTCGAGGGCGACTGGGTTGCACGCGAGGCCGAACCGCGCGTCATTGGATACGGGACGCAGATCATCCCACGATCGATCAACACCGACGATGGCCCCATCCAGTACTGCAGGGCATTGAGCATGTACGCCACCTCGTACTCTCCCTCGCGCGCAGGTGTACCGGCCAGTGCCAAGAACTTCGGGATCACCGCCTCCGGCAAGCCGCTTACGCGTGGGCTGGTGGCGATCGACCGCAGCTTGATCCCCTTCGGAACACGTATGTACGTCCCGGGTTACGGTTTTGCCGAGGCAGCCGACACCGGGGGAGGTGTGAAAGGCCGCTGGATCGATCTCGGATACGACGACGACAACTTCGTTGCCTGGCATCAGTACGTGACCGTCTATTTCCTCTGCCCACTCCCAGGAATGGCCTGGATCTTTCCATGAGCGGCCCTCGCCGCGACTCTTATCTCCCCTCGGTCGCCCAAGTATCGACAGGATCGCCACCGGATGTCCGCCAGCTGCTGCGGCGGTACGGGCTCAGGCCAGACAAGGGCCTGGGGCAGAATTTCTTGGTTGATCCCGGCTCGCTCCGGCGGGTCATCGAGGCGGCCGACCTCACCCGCGAGGATGCCGTGCTCGAGATCGGCGCAGGCCTCGGTTCCCTCACCTCCCGGCTCGCGGCTGTGGCTGGGCGCGTCGTGGCGGTTGAATTCGATCGACGCTTGATTCCGCCGCTGGAAGAAACTGTCGCTGATCTGGCCAACGTTCGACTTGTGAACGACGACATCCTTTCGCTCGACCTGGCAAAGCTGATGGAAGGCGACGCCTACCATGTCGTGGCCAATATCCCGTATAACATCACTTCGACGTTGATCCGCCATCTGATGGAAGCGCCAGATCCGAGTCGGATAATAGTCCTCACGATTCAGCGAGAAGTGGCGGAAAGGATCGCATCTGGGCCCGGCGATATGAGTCTGCTTGCGCTGAGCGTCCAGGTCTACGGACAACCAAGCCTGAGGGGAGACATTCCCGCCAGTGCGTTCTTTCCTAGACCCAAGGTCGATTCGGCTGTGCTGCGGATCGATGCGGGTGAGAAGCCGAGAGTGGCGCAGGATCTGATCGACCCGATCTTCCGCCTGGCGCGGGCCGGGTTCGGTCAGAAGAGAAAGAAGCTCGTCAACGCGCTGGCATCCGGCCTGGGGGTTGTCCGGAGTGATATTCTCGACTGGCTTGAGTCAGCTGGCGTTTCGGCGGATGCCAGAGCCCAAGAGCTCGAGCTGGAGTCATGGGAGCGTCTCGCGTCGGCGATGCGGGACACGTTCGAGGCCTAGACGGATCCGCCTCGGGTGTCGGCTACAAGCGTCGGTGAGGTCGGAGATGTCGGTGGATGAATAAGACCTGCCAGATGCGTAGCGCGGCTTCGAGCTGTATCGACATGGACATCTTGGACTGCCCGATCCGCCTGTCTTCAAAATAGATCGGCCGCTCCAGCATCCGATAGCCTAGTCGCTGGGCCACATAAGCCATCTCCACTTGGAACAAGTACCCGTTCGATCGCACGGAATCCAAGGGCATTCCGCTAAGCGTCTCGGCCCGCCACATCCGGAAACCCCCGGTTGCATCTCTGACTTTCAAACCGAGGATAGTCCGGGCGTAGAAGTTTCCCCAGCGTGAGAGCAGCACGCGGCCAAAGCCCCAGCGCTCATCCAATCTGGCACCGGGAATGTAGCGCGAGCCGAGCACGGCGTCTGCCTGCTCCAGGTGTTCCGCGAAGTCCGGCAGATATGACGGCGAATGCGAGAAGTCGGCGTCCATTTGCACCACGGCCCGCGCGCCTTCTTTCAGAGCATGTTTGAAACCCGTGATGTAGGCTGAGCCAAGGCCGAGCTTCCCCTCTCGATGGATCACGGAGATTCGGCCCGGCTGCTCCGCCGAAAGGGCCTCGGCGAGTTGCCCCGTCCCATCGGGTGAAGCGTCGTCGACGATGAGGATCCGCAAGTCCGGTAGTTCGAGCGACCACAGGCTCAGCGCGACCGCGCGCAGATTATCGGCTTCGTTGTACGTGGGGATGACGACGGTCAGCGGCCGCATAGGGGATGTCGATCCATATTGCTCGAGTCTCGGCCGGCTCCTTCAGCGATAAGCCCCCCGCGCCGGACCACGGCGCCCCGTAAAGGGCAGTCGAGGATTTCCGGCCCTGCAACGCGCACATCTAGGAGAGGCATCGGATGGGTCAACGTCGGGCTCATCAGGAGGCATAACGCGAGTCGGGGGGTTCACGGGACGGGGCATCTCAAGCGAACTTGGTCCGTCCCAGGCGCATTCTGGCGATGACCGCAGGCTCCCTATAGGAGTTCTGCCAGATCTTCGGCGGCTCGTCGCATGTCCAGGAAGATCAAACCCAGCTTGGCCTGCTGACGAGCGAGGACAGTCAAGACGGCCTCGCTGCCAACAGACATGAGGATGACAAAGCCCGTCTCACCTTTGATGTAGACCTGGTCGAGAACGCCGCGGCCGAGTTCGCTAGCAATACGTTCCCCCAAGGAAAGCATCGCGGCCGACATGGCTGAGACGCGGTCCTCCTCGACATTGCTGGGGAGGGCAGACGCCATGGTAAGGCCGTCGACGCTGACGACGGCCGAGGCTTCAACATCCGGCGAGGAGGCCTGCAAATCCCTCAACCGATTGACCATGTATTCAGTTCGCGACTTGGCCAAATTGTGCTCCTGGCGATCGATCAGCAGTTTTTTTGTAGATGGGGGAAAGTGGCGGTAATGTAGCATAGCGGTAGGGGGGTGTCAAGCCGGCCGGGCTTCGACGAGCCTTGAGCAGCGCCGGGTGGGCCATGAGTCAGGGGGGACAATGCCAGGCCGATACGATATAATCCGAAAGTCGCGCGCCCGCCGGCCGGATTACAGCGGCCGCTTGGAGGCAATTCCAAGATATGCCAGCCTGGCTGGAGCATCAGATCATCGCGTATTTGACGAACCTGTTCCAAAGCATTGGATGGGGAGGTGTCGTCGGGATTATGGCGCTGGAAAGCGCTAACATTCCGATTCCGAGTGAAGTGACCATGCCCCTGTCGGGTTGGCTTCTCGTTCAGGCCCAGGGAGGCAGCGCGCTTGAGGCGATCTGGCAAGGTGGACTCTGGGGCGCGGTCGGTTGCACCATCGGTTCGCTTCTCTCGTATGCCTTGGGCGCGATCGGCGGTCGGCCTCTGCTCGAGCGCTATGGCAAGTATCTGATGATCAGCGAACACGATCTGGTCGTCGCCGATCGTTGGTTCGAGCGCTGGGGT
>Ga0209342_10008046_pt1 | contig 10574 bp, 10 predicted proteins | sample RifCSP16_2_FD_184023 | JGI IMG/M metagenome (GOLD analysis project Ga0209342, IMG submission 184023) | Soil microbial communities from Rifle, Colorado - Rifle CSP2_sed 16_2 (SPAdes) (version 2) | ecosystem: Environmental > Terrestrial > Deep subsurface > Rock core/Sediment | place: Rifle... | reverse complement strand
GCGCGCGTGAGCCTGGTGCGCCAGCTGATCCGCGAGGGCCGCCTGCACCAGCGCACGGTGATCCACCGCGAGCCGATCGACGACCCGGTGGTGGTGCTCGAGGTGGCACGCGAGGTGAGCCAGTTCCTGAAGGATGCGCAGATTCCGCTGCGGCGCTTCGTGCGTGAGCTCAACCAGGTGCACGCCCGGCCCGCGCGGCTCAAGAAGGCGCGGCGTCGGGCTTAGGTCGGACGAACGAACCAACGAACAACGGAACACCAACAACGAACCAACGAACGAGGCCAGGGTTCTCTGGACCGAGCCTTCCGGGGGGCTGAGCGCCTCCCGTGCCCCCGCTAGCGTGTCATTCCCAAGGGATGTCGGGCATCAGGAGGCGGTCGATCGGCGGGCCGCCTTCGGCGTGGGCATCGCAGATCGCCTCGAGGTCCGCGGCCCCGACGCCGGCGTACCAGACGTTGTCGGGCTGGATCGCGATCGCCGGTCCGCGGCTGCAGTGCTTCAGGCAGTAGCTGCGGTTCACCATCACCCGCTCCGCGAGCCCGCGCTCCCGCACGATGTCCTTGAGGCGGTCGAACAGATCCTGGCTGCCTTTCTCGCCGCACGAGCCCTTCGGGTTGCCCGGGGGCCGTGAGTTGACGCAGACGAGGATCTGTCGCTCGGGCTTGGGCACGCTCGCGCCTCCGTTGTGACCCGCCGCACGGGTGCTTCGAGTCGTGCGAGTATACCCTCCGTGAAGCGCCCACCCGGGCGCTTCCAGAGGAGGGTCAAGAGCCGATGACGAGAACGCAACTGCTGCTCGCCGCTGCCTGCGCCGCCAGCCTCGGTGCCGTCTCCACACCGGGAGCGGCCGCCGAGGACCTGACGCTGGTCTTCAAGACCACCACCAAGCAGGGGGCTTCGACCGCGACGAGCTACTACTCGACCGCGAAGATGCGGACCGGTGACGCGGAGAACGAGACCATCGTGGAGTACGGCCCGGCCAACATCATCTCGATCGACCACAAGAAGAAGGAGTACTCCGAGATCACGCTCGCCGAGATGGAAGCCGCGATGAAGCAGGCGGCGGCCAAGATGGAAGAGGCCAACAAGCAGATGGAGCAACAGATGGCCGCCATGCCGCCCGCGATGCGCGAGAAGATGCAGCAGATGATGGGCGGCGCCGCTGGCTCGGTGAGCGTCACGAAGGGCGGCTCGCGCCAGGTCGCCGGCTACTCCTGCCAGGACTACACGATCGCGATGGGCGAGACGATGACCACGAAGCTGTGTGCCACGACGGCACTCGCGTTCCCGGCCCCGGCCGTGGACTACAAACGCTTCGCGTCGTTCGCGACCTCGGCCGGCGCCATGGCGAACAACCCGATGTTCAAGGGCATGTCCAAGATGGCCGACGAGCTCAAGAAGATCGAGGGCATCACGATCGCGGAGGCGACCTCGGTCAAGATCATGGGCCGCAGCATGGACACCTCCAAAGAGGCGGTCGAGATCAAGAAGGGCCCGATCCCGGCCTCGGCCTTCGACGTCGCGCTCATCGCCAAGGGCTACAAGAAGGTCCCGAATCCCATCACGAAGATGAAGTAGGCCGCGGGCGCATGGACGCGGTCGTCTCCACCGCCTGGCTCGCCAGGGAGATCCAAAAGGGAGACCCGGGCGGGCTGCGCGTCGTGGACGTTCGCTACTACCTCGATCCCACCCGTCAGGGGCGTGACGCCTTTCGGGCCGGGCAGCTTCCGGGTGCCGTCTTCCTCGACATGGACCAGGACCTGTCGGCGCCCGGCGGTGGCCGGGGGCTCAGGCCGGGCCGGCACCCGTGGCCGAGCGAGGAGCAGGTGGCCCGCGTCATGAGCGCGGCCGGGATCGGCCCCGGCGTGCGCGTCGTGGCGTACGACGACGCGTCGGGCTCGACGGCGGCGAGGCTCTGGTACCTGCTGCGCGCGCACGGGCACGACGCGGTGGCCGTGCTCGACGGGGGGATCGCTCGCTGGCAGGCCGAGGGCCGGCCGCTCGCGACCGACGAGCCCCGGGTCGAGGCCGCCTTGTTCGTCGCCCGCCTGCGGCCCGGGTTCGTGGTCTCCAAGGCCGAGATGGTGCGCGAGCACGCCCGCCGGCTCGTGCTCGACGCGCGCGTGGCTCCGCGCTACCGCGGCGAGACCGAGCCCATCGACCCGCGGGCGGGCCACGTGCCCGGGGCCCGCAACGCGCCCTGGACCGAGAACCTCACCGACGACGCCCTGCCGGTGTTCCGCTCGGCTGAGGCGCTGCGGGCACGCTACGACGCGCTCGGCGCCGGTCGCGAGGAGGCGGTCGTCTATTGCGGCTCCGGAGTCACCGCCTGCCACGACCTGCTCGCGCTGCACCTCGCCGGCCTGCGCGGGACGCTCTACGCGGGGTCCTGGAGCGAGTGGTCTTCCGACCCGGAGTTGCCCGCCGCGACGGGCCCGGAGTGAGCCGCTCCAGGACATAGGCGACGCTCGGCGCGGCCGGGGTCGTCGCGACGTCGACCGCCGCGTAGCCGCGCGCGAAGGCTGACTCGAACGAGCGGCGCACGATGCCCTGCCACTCGCGCGCGAGGGCCGCGTCGGCGCGGCAGACAGCGTCCCAGTCCGACGGGACCTCGAGCAGCAGTCGCGGGGCGTCTCGGTCGAGGTGGGGATCCGAGCTCACCGGCTGGCCGCCCTGGAGGCGCACGTCGTTGAGGTGCGCCGCCCGCGCCCGCGAGGCCTTCGCGGCCCGGCCCGCGGCGAGACGTCGGACACGCTGGCTGTGGAGCTCCCAGCGGGCGAGCAGCCGGTCGGTCGCGAGGCCGTGGTGCAGCGCCGAACTGGTGCGGCCGTAGAGGTTCGGCAGGAGCTCGCGCGAGGTCGCGCCGAGGTGGCGCAGGTTCAGCCGCGCGTTCGTCGCGCGCATTGGGTCGAAGGTCCAGGTCACGAGTCGCAGGCCTCGGGCGAGCACCGCCTCGCGCTGCGCCCACTTGAGGCGCAGGCCGACTCCGCGGCCGCGCCAGGCGGGGAGCACGGCCAGCAGGTCGGAGTGCAGGTGTGGGGTGCCGTCGCTCCACGCCGCGAAGCCGTAGCTGAAGCCGACGATACCCTGGCCCGCGGCCTCGGCTAGAAGCAGCAGGCCGCCCGCGTGGACCGTGGCGATGAGCTGGATCGCCGACGTGATCTCGAGGTCGCTCAGGCCCCAGACCTCGCGCTGCAGGCCCACGCAGGCGTCGAAGTCCTCGCGCCCGCGCGCCTCGCGGACCGTGACTGCGGGCTCCATCGGTCCGGCAGTCTAGCAGAGGCTTGTCCCCCCGGAACGTTTCGGGAACTCCCCGCGCGTGTCGCGCGTTGTCCGCGGCAAGGGAATCCTCGTCCGACTGGGGGGCACTTGCGAAACACGCTGCTGGACCTGCGCTACGGGATGCGCGGGCTCGCCCAGAATCCCGGCGGGCGACCCGCGTCGATCCGATCCGGACGCTGAAGGCGGAGTAGGGCCGAGCGGTCGGTGCTTGTAGAATCCTGGACCGCACATGCAACGCAGGACGCGCGGGGAGCGAAAGAGCGGGCGTGGCGCGGTCTAGGCGCGGCCGGCCCGCGGGACCGGGGCTCGGCCAACGGCTCAAGCGCACGGGCGGGCTGCTGCTCTCGCGCGAGGTCACGGTCCTCAACAACGCGATCGCCTTCAACTTCCTGCTGTGCCTGTTTCCGCTGCTGCTGGTGGTGGTGGCCGCCGCGCAGCGACTGGCTCCCGGCGGGGCCACCGCGACGGCCGTCCGCTTGCTGCTCTCCGAGCTGATCCCGGTCGCCCCGGAGACGCTCGCGAGCTCGTTGCGGCAGATGACGCGGCTCGCGCGCGGCTTCGAGCTGCTGTCGCTCGCGCTCGTGGTGTGGGGCTCCTCGGGCATCTTCATGCCCGTGGAGCGCGTGCTCAACATCGTCTGGGGCGCGCGCGCCGAACGCAGCTTCTGGAAAAGCCGGCTGCTCGCATTCCTGCTGACCGCCGCCGGGGCCGCGCTCGCGCTCGTCTCGGTGGCGCTCACGCTCTTCGGCCGCCACCTCGGGCGCATGCCTTCACTCGATCCGCAGCTCGCCGGGCCCCTGGCGCTTCTCGGCGGCTGGGCCGCCAAGGCGACGGCCACGCTGCTGAGCTGGACGCTCTTCACGCTCGTGTACCGTGTGGCTCCGAGCGCCGGGATCCCCTTCGGCGTGGCGTGGCGCGCGGGGCTGTGGGCGGCGCTCGCCTGGGAGGCCTCGAAGTACGCCTTCGTCTGGAACCTGGGGCGGATGCAGCTCGCCACGTTCTACGGCCCGCTCGCCTTCGCCGTGGCGCTCGTGCTGTGGGCCTACGTCTCGAGCGTCGTGCTGGTGTTCGGGGCGGGCATGGCGGCGGGCGCGCCTGCGCGCCGCGACTAGAGTCCGATCTCGTCGGCGATCGGCTGGAGCGCCGCGATCACGAAGCCCACGTGATCCTCGAGCGGCCGGCCGAGCCCCTCGGCCCCGCCGTAGACGCAGGCGCGGTCCACCGAGCGCGCGAAGGCCTTGTCCTTGAGCTTCTTGGTGACCGACTCTACGGCCAGGTCGGCAATCTTCTTCGTCGGCCGCACCTTGACACACGCGCCGATGAAGCCGGTGAGCTCGTCGCAGCCGTAGAGGGCCTTGCGCAGCGGCGCGTCGCGCGCAACGCCCATGTAGTCGGCGTGCGACGCGATCGCGAGCACGATCTCCTCCGGATAGCCGCGCTCGCGCAGGATCCGACAGCCCACGTGCAGGTGCGTGTCCTCGGTGGGGTTCTGCTCGTAGTCGAAGTCGTGCAGCAGGCCGACGATACCCCACTTCTCGACCTCGGCTTCGTCCGTGATCCCGAACCAGCGCGCGTAGGCGCGCATCGCCTGCTCGACGCCGCGCCCGTGCTTGCGCAGAGCCTCCGATTGGGTGAACTCGAAGAGCAGGGCCTCGGCCTCGGCGCGCGAGGGATGGCTCACGGCCGGGTTCCGGGAGGCACGAACAGGATCGGACCAGCGTCGTCCATCGTCGCGGCGGCCCCGGGCAACGGCTGCGTGATCGCCCGGAAGAACGACTGCGACATGAGCGCGTAGCCCTGGTCGTTCGGGTGCAGGAAGTCGTCGAACAGCGCCGGCAGGCTCGGCTGCTTCAGGAAGTCGCCGTGGATCTCGGCGATCTGGGCGTGCTCCTGCGCGGCCATCTGCCGGATCAGGTCGTTCATGCGGCGCACCCAGTCGTTGCGCTCGGTCGCGTTGCGGTCGGCGTAGTTCGGGTTCACGGGCGGGATCGTCCCGACGATCGGGTGGGCGCCTGCGCTGCGGGTGTCCTGGACCATCGAGCGCAGCGCGTCCACGGTGTAGCACGGGAACTCAGAGCGGCACTCCGGCTCGTTCCAGTCGTTCGTGCCGTAGAGGATGAGCGCGTAGGCGGCGCGCGACTGCCCGAGGCTGCCCGCGATGCGCGCCTCGCCCGCGCTGCTGCGCGTCGCCGGCTCACCGTCGTTCACCATGTCGGCGCGGCCCCAGAAGCTCCGCAGCTGGGCGCGGAGGTCATCCACGTAGCCTTCCTCGTCGCTCGAGCCGGTCCCGAAGGTGATGCTGTCGCCGAAGGCCAGGTAGACGTTCGGGCGAACGCGGGCACCGAGTGCGAGCCGGGCCGGCACCGGCACGTCGCCGCCCGGGGGCACGCTCACGCTCACTCCGGGGGAGGTGAAGTAAGCGGGAAGCGTCTCGGCCCGCGCCTGGGCCGTCTGCGCGCCGTTCGGCACGCTCGGCAGCGAGAAGCGGCCGCCGGTGGTGGTCGTGCCCGTCTGGCCGCCGATCGAAACGCCCACGCTCGGAAGGCGGACGAGCTCGCCGCCGTCGGCGATGCCGTTCGAGTTCTCGTCGTAGAAGAGGAAGCCGCTGACGGGCGAACCCGGCGGCGTGGGTGTGGCGCTCGGACCGCCGCCTGGGGAGGTCGGACCGCCGCCGCATGCGGCACTGAGGGTGGCCAGCAGGAAGAGAGTGCGCGCTCGAGTCGGCATCCGGACGAGTCAGATTAGCACAGGATTTGCTTCCCAAACGGCAACGGCGCTATACTCGCGCATCCCTCCGGACCCGGGCGCCGCACGACCTCTTCAAAAAGAGAAGAATGGGTGAAACTGCAGTCGTAAGCCGGAGCAACCGCCGCATCACGGCCCGCAAGGCGTGCCTGCTCACCGTCCGCTATCGCGCGGAAGGCGACTGGCGTCCCGCCACGGCGATGGACCTCTCACCCTACGGCTGTCGCCTCAGGGTCGGCGAGGACATCCCGCGCGGAGCCCAGGTCGCGGTCGTCTTCGAGGCCCCGATCCAGGACGGAGCGCGGACGCCTTCGGTCGAGGTCCCGGGCACGGCGATGTGGGCGCGGCTCGAGGGCCTCTCCTTCCAGGTCGGCGTCCACTTCGAAGACTCGCCGATGGGGCTGCTCGAGATTCTCTCGGTACTCTCGTAGCGGGGGTCTGGGGGGCGCGATGCCCCCCAGTCAAGGCCGTCGGCTCGTCGTCCAGCATCTCTGCGACGTGCGATCCAACGCGCCAGTCATCCAACATCCCTGGGACTTGCGACGCAACGAGGCTTCGGCCGTGCCTCGGCTTTCTTTGAGACGAGGGAGCTCCGCCCCCTCGAGCACCCCCGGGGTGCCTGACGCCGACGGATCGGTCGTGGATCTAGTGGCTCGGTGCCGTTCCCAGGTACTTGCCGAGCCAGGCCAGGACCTCTCCGTACCAATGCCGCGAGTTCTGGGGCTTCAGGATCCAGTGGTTCTCGTCGGGGTAGTAGACGAGGCGCGCGGGGACGCCCTTCGCCTTGAGGACACCGTAGAGCTCGAGCCCCTGGGTCACCGGCACGCGGTAGTCGCGCTCGCCGTGGAGCACGAGCATCGGCGTCCTGAAGGCCGACGCGTAGCGGTTGGGGCTCCAGCGCTCGGTGTTCGCCAGGTTGCTGAAGGGATAGCCGCCGTAGGAGTGGTGGCGGCCCCAGGTCGCGTCCGAGGCCCACTGAGCCAGCAGGTCGTAGACGCCCGCGTGGCTCACGAGCGTCTTGAAGCGATCGGTGTGGCCGGCGATCCAGTTCACCAGGAAACCGCCGTACGAGCCCCCCGCCGCCGCCATGCGCGCTGGATCGACGAGGCCCTGCGCCACGAGCGCGTCGGTCGCGCGCATCACGTCGGTGAACGGCTTGTCGGGGTGCGCGCCGAGGATCGACTCGAGGAACGGCTGCCCGAAGCTCGATGAGCCGTGGAAGTTCACCATCGCGACCACGTAGCCGGGCGCGGCGAAGGCCTGTGCACTCCAACGGAAGTGGAAGGTGTCGCCGAAGGTGCCGACCGGGCCGCCGTGCACGAGCTGAACGAGCGGGTAGCGCTTGCCGGGCTCGTATCCCGGCGGCAGCACGACGAACATCTGCACGTCCGCTCCGCCGGCGCCCTTGAAGGTCTGCTCACCAACCTCGCCGAGCGCGAGCGCGGCCATCCGGGAGTCGTTGACGCTCGTGAGATGCCGGAAGCCGGTGCCATCGAGCGCGACGCTCGCGAGCTCGGGCGGCCGTGAGATCGTGTGGTGCTGGAATACGACCGCCCCGGCCGGAGTCACCTGCGCGCCCGACGTCGTCCCGCCGCGGAAGACCTCGCGCGGCGTGCCGCCCGTCACGCGAAGACGGTAGACGTTCACGCGGGCGCGCGCTTCCGCGTGGAACACGAGCTCCCTGCCGTCGGGGGTGAAGGTCCAGTCTCCCGCCGAGTTGTCCCAGCCCTCGGTGAGGACCGTCGTCTTCCCGGTGGCGAGCTCGAGGAGCGCGAGCCGCGCGTAGTCCGGCCAGCCGTCGGCCTTGTGCTCGCGGCCGTAAGCCACGACGCGGCCGTCCGGGCTGAAGACGGGTCCGCGGTCCTCGGCGGGGTTGTCGGCCGTGAGATTGCGCACGGGGCCGCCTGAGGTGGACACGGCGAAGAGGTCGGTGTCGAGCGCGAGGTGCGGCGACTCCGTGTGGTTGGCCGCGAAGACGACGGTCTGGCCGTCCGGGCTGACGTCGAAGTCGGGGGCCCCGTCCTGCAGGCCGAAGTAGCGCTTCGAGCCGGGCAAGAGGTCGAGCACGGCCTTCGTCTCGAGGTCCACGACGAAGAGGTGCGGGTACTCCTCGTCGGTCAGGAAGCGGTCCCAGAACCGGTAGAGCCGGCTCTCGGTCGTGCGCGCCTTCACTTTGGCCTTCTCGCGCGCCTCGAGCGCCTTCTTCGTGTCGGCGGGCGACTCGGCCCCTGCCACGACGTGCGCCGCGAAGACGATGCGCTTGCCATCGGGGAGCCACTTCGGGCTCGAGACCGAGGTCGGCAGGTCGGTGACACGCTCGGCCTCGCCTCCGTCGAGCGGCAGCACGTAGAGCTGCCCGGCGGAGTCCGAGTCCCGTCGCGAGACGAAGGCGATGCGGCGGCCGTCCGGGCTCCACGCGGGCGAGCCGTCTGAGGCCTTGCTGGTCGTGAGCCGACGCGCGGGCCCGCCGGCCGCCGGCATCACCCAGATGTCCGCGTTGCCGCGGTTCTCCTCCATGTCGTAGCTCGTGACGGTGTAGGCGAGCTGCGCGCCGTCCGGAGACAGCACGGGCGTGCTGACCCTCTGGATCACCCAGAGATCCTCGACCGTCAGCGGCCGCTTTTTCGGGTCGGCACCCGCCGCGAAGGACGCGGGCGCGAGGGCGGGCGCGGCGATGAGGGCGACGAGGGCGATCGTGGCGGCTTTGGCGCGGCGCATGGTCTTTCTCCTCGAGGAGTCTGGCTGCGAAGGGTGGCGAGCACGCGCTCGAAATCGGCCGGGAGCGGGCTCGTGACCACGACCCGGGCACCGGTGACGGGGTGAGCGAAGGCGAGGTGCGCGGCGTGGAGCATCGGGCGACGCGCGAGCGGCCGGCCGCGCCCGGGCCGTCCGTAGACGGGGTCGCTGAGGATCGGCAGACCCAGGTGGGCGAGGTGGACGCGCACCTGGTGCTGCCGCCCCGTCTCGAGCGTGAGCTCGAGCAGCGCGGCATCTGCCAGGCGCTCGCGCAGGCGCCAGTGCGTGCGGGCCGATTGCGCGGCTTCGCCCGGTGAAGCGACGCCGCGGCGACCCGACACCCACGCCTCGCGCACAGGCGCGTCGATCGTGCCGCTGTCGGTCTTCGGCTGACCGACCACGATCGCCAGGTAGCGCCGCTCGATCCGGTGGTCGCGGAACGCCTGGATCAGGCCGGCCCGCGCCTCGCGCGAGAGCGCGAACGCCAAGGCACCCGAGGTGTCGCGGTCGAGGCGGTGCACCCGCTCGGCGTAGCCGCCGTGCGGCTTGAGGCGTCGGGCGTAGTCCTGCACGCGGCCGAGCGCCGTGTCTTCCTCGCCCGCGCCCCGCGTCGCGGGGACGCTCAGCAGCCCCGCCGGCTTGTCGATCACGATCACGTGCTCGTCCTGGTACAGCACGGGCAGTGTCGAGCGCGCCTTCGGCAGCGCCTTGCGGTTCGGGTCGAAGGCGATGGCGGCGGACTCGGGCAGGTCACGACCCGCCTCGCGCACGAGCTCGCCCCCCACGCTCACCTGGCCCTTCTCGATCACGTCCCTGGCCTTGCGGCGCGACAGCGCGGGGTACTTGCGGATCAGCAGCAGGTCGAGGCGCATGCGGAGAGGCCTAGTGTAGACTCTCGCTCCGTCGCCAATCCAACCGGAGGTCCCGATGCTCGCGCCCCTCGCTCTGCCGCTGCCCCCGTCGTCACGAAGCACGAGCTGCGGCTCGCGAGCGGGCGCGTGCTGCGCTACAGCGTCACGACCGGCCTCATGCCCCTGAAGAGCGACACCGGCCAGGTGGAAGCGCGCATCTTCTTCATGGCGTACACGCTCGAGCGCCCGGGCGGTCCCGAGACCCGCCCACTGATGTTCTCGTTCAACGGTGGACCGGGCTCGTCATCGGTCTGGCTGCACCTCGGGGCGCTCGACCCGAAGCGAGTGAAGATGCGCACTGACGGCGCCATGCCGTCTCCGCCCTACCGCCTGGTGGACAACGAGCACACCTGGCTCGACGACACCGACCTGGTGTTCATCGACCCGGTGGGCACCGGCTACAGCCGGCCCGCGAAGCCCGAGCTCGGGAAGAAGTTCTGGGGCGTGCAGGGCGACATCGAATCGGTGGGGGAGTTCATCCGGCTCTTCACGGTGCGGAAGAACCGCTGGGCCTCGCCCAAGTTCATCATCGGCGAGAGCTACGGAACGACCCGGGCCTCGGGGCTGGCCGGGCACCTGGCCGACGTGCACCAGATCTACCTCAACGGCGTGATCCTCGTCTCCATGACCGGGCTCGACGGCGTCCCCGACGAAGCTGGTGAGGCTCTCGCCCGACGCGTCCAGCAGTTGCCGCCCTACCTGTTCGCCCAGATCTCGAAGAAGATCGCCGCGAAGCGGGAGCAGGGCGTCGATATCATCTCCTTCGGCGTGGGCGACCCCGACCTGCCGACGCCCAAGCACATCATCGACGCGCTGGTCGAGGCGGCGCGCGACCCGGCCAACCACCGCTACCCGGAGACCGACGGCCTGCCGGAGCTGCGGCGCGCCATCGCGGGCTTC
>Ga0209342_10008045_pt1 | contig 10575 bp, 9 predicted proteins | sample RifCSP16_2_FD_184023 | JGI IMG/M metagenome (GOLD analysis project Ga0209342, IMG submission 184023) | Soil microbial communities from Rifle, Colorado - Rifle CSP2_sed 16_2 (SPAdes) (version 2) | ecosystem: Environmental > Terrestrial > Deep subsurface > Rock core/Sediment | place: Rifle... | reverse complement strand
TCAAAATTCTAGACGGGTGGGTCTGAGACCCACCCCTACGGAAAATGACGGGGGAGTTTTATGTTCGAATCAAATTTTGTAAATATCCATCGCTCGTCATTCCGAGGGAGCAAAGCCGACGAGGAATCCCTTTATGGAAACTTGCATTCGAATGGAATGTTTGAACAAAGGGATTCCTCGCTTCGCTCGGAATGACAGATGAGCGGTGAGGGAGAGAGCTGGGTCTGCTACGCAGACTCGCAATGACAGTTAGCTCGGAATGGACAAGCTTTGCTCGGAATGACAACGAAAACGGGTGGGTCTGAGACCCACCCCTACGGAAAATGACGGGGACTATTTATTGAATCACACGCAATCACTCTACCCGACTAATTGACTAAGCGACTATCTACTCCACTTCCAGGATCTCGAAAACCAACTCGCCCCCCGGAGTTTGCGCTTTCACGGTTTCGCCGGCCTTGTGGCCGAGCAGTACGCGGCCGATGGGCGACTCGTGCGAGATCCTGCCATTGCGCGGGTCAGCTTCTTGTGCCCCGACCAGGAAATACTTCACCGGCTCGCGGCCCTTCTCGCGGATCAGCACCACCGAGCCCAGGCCGATGACCCCATTGGGCGAGCCGCCTGCCAAAATGATCTCGGCGTTCTTCAGCAGCATCTCGATTTGCTGGATGCGGCCTTCGAGGAAAGCTTGGTCTTCCTTGGCCTTGGAGTAATCGGCGTTCTCCGAAAGGTCGCCCTGCTGGATGGCGGTGCGCAGCCGCCTGGAAAGCTCGATGCGGCGAGGCCCCTTGAGCTCGGCCAACTCCTGGCGCAGGCGTTCGGCGCCTTCGGCGGTGAGATAGTGGGACTGGTTGTTCATGGCAAGCTGTGCGGGTCGAATAGATTTCCGTATTCCTGGATGGCGTAGCGATCGGTCATGCCGGCAAGGTAGTCGCATACCGTGCGCTGCAGGCCGCGTTCCTTGACCAGCGCCTGGAAATCATAGGGCAGCATGGCGGGCGCTTTGAGGTAGGCGTTGAAAATATCGGAGAGCACGCGGGAGGCTTTTTCGGCCATGCGCACCACGCGGGGGTGATTGTACAGTTTTTTGAATAGGAACTTCTTTAATTCTGTGTTGCGGCGCTGCATGTCGTCGGTGTAACCGATGACGTTGTGGTCCAGTTTTTGCAGGTCACGGGCGCTGTGGGCCTGGCTGGCGGCGATGCGTTTGTCGGTGGCCTCGAGCACGTCGCTCACCAGCAGGCCGATCAGGCGGCGGATCAGGCGGTGGCGGGTGAGGTCATCCTGCCCCTGGCCATCCCAGCCCACGCTGTCCAGCAGCAGCTTCCAGAGCTCCAGGCCGGCCAGGTCGGCCGGGGTGATCATGCCGGAACGCAGGCCGTCATCGAGGTCGTGGGTGGTGTAGGCCAGCTCATCGGCGACATTGGCGATCTGGGCTTCCAAGTTGCCGCGCAGTTCGGGTTCGTAGGCCGAGGCATCGGAGATGTCGTATTCGGTCTCGTGCTTGACGACGCCTTCGCGCACTTCCCAGGTCAGGTTGAGCCCGGGGAAATGGGGATAGCGTTGCTCAAGCTCGGTGATGATGCGCAGCGACTGGCGGTTGTGGTCGAAGCCGCCATAGTCGGCCATCAGCGAATTCAGGGTCAGCTCGCCGGAGTGGCCGAAGGCGGCGTGGCCCAGATCGTGGGCCAGGCAGACGGCTTCGACCAGGTCTTCGTTGGCGCCCAGGGCGCGGGCGATGGAGCGCCCGATCTGGGTGACCTCGAGGGTGTGGGTGAGGCGGGTGCGGAAGTAATCGCCCTCGAAATTGATGAAGACTTGGGTCTTGTATTCCAGGCGGCGGAAGGCGGAGGTGTGCAGGATGCGGTCGCGATCGCGCTGGAAGCGGGTGCGGTAGCTGGGTTCTTTGTCGGGGTAGGCGCGGCCCTGGCTGTCGCGGCTGCGCATGCCGTAGGGCGCCAGGATGTGGTCTTCGTGGGCTTCCAGTTGTTGGCGGGTGAACATTGAGAGGAGAGTTTAATGTAGGCAGGGGGCAAACGCAAGGGCTTGTGCCGGCAAAAAGCGCCGACACGTTGGAGAAGCTACTCGGCTAGGCCGAGTAACGCTTCTCTGGGGAGCAAAGAGGATGGGTGAGACTGGAGATTGGAGATTAGAGTCTTTCAGGCGTGAAGCAGGGTGCCCAGAGAGGCGCCGGCGAGCGCGTTCTGAATATTGCCGGGTACCAGACCGGAGAAGATACGTACCTGGCAATCAGCAAGCTGATTGACTAGGTTTAGCATGGCCTGGACTTTGCCGGCCATGCCGCCGGTCACATCCGCAGGCGCAGAAGAAGCGCCTGCTTGGGGAGTTCCACCTCGGCTTTGCCGAGTAACGGAACTCCACACTTGATTTGCTGTCGAGGGGGTGATCTCGGGGATGAGTTGTGGATCGGCGGGATAGTTGGCCAGCACGCCTTCTTCGTCGCCGGCCAGCAGGATGCGGGTGGGCTTGAGATGGGCGGCCAGATGGACGAAGAGATCTTCGGTAGAGAGGATGGTGCCGCCGCGCACCGAGTCGAAAGCTACGTCGCCATAGACCACCGGCAGCAGGCCGACGTCGAGGGCGGCGCGGATGGGTTGCAGGTCCCAGGCGGCGATGGCGCCGTCGGCGGCCAGCACGGCGGCAGAGGGCGGGAATGCCAGAGCGGGCAGCCCGGCTGCCTGCAGCGCAGCCATGACCAAGCGGTTCAGGGCGGCAGCCTGATGCCAGACTTCGACGAAGCCGCGCCACTGCGCGGGGCTGGCGACCCCGGCGCGGGTGCCATGTTGCTTGGCGGGCACATGCCCGAAGGAGCCAGAGCCGTGGCCGAGGAGCAAACGCAGGCCAGGGTGGGCGGCGCGGGCGGCGGCGATCTCTTGGCTGACCCGCATTAACGTGTTGGCGCGGACCGTTGAAGGTTTGTCTTTTTCGGTAATGAGAGAGCCGCCGAGTTTAAGGAAGAGCATCGATGAGTTGGATAGCGGGAATGAACAGGAAGAGCATGCAGCAAAATAAGGCCATTAGGGAAAAGGGATTCCGAGGCGAACGTTGTGAGCCGAGGAATGACAAAGATTTATTTGGAAACGGCATTCCGAGCAAAGTTATCTCACTTTTTGTCAACCGTTGTGACGATTGTACTTAGCGCCCCCGCGCTTTGGAGCGCGTCGGAGACCGTGTTTGATCTGTCTGGCTCTACCAGGGCGAGTATATTACCGCCACGGCCGCCGCCGGAGAGCTTGGCGCCCAGGGCGCCGGCCTGGCTGGCGGCGGCCACCAGTTTGTCGAGTTCCGGGGAGGAAACCTCCAGCTGCTGCAGGATTTCGTGGTTGGCATCCATGAGAGGGCCGAGCAACTCAATGTCGCCGGACTCAACGGCACTGCGCGCCTGGATGGCCAGATCGCCGATCTGGGCGAAAAGGCGTTCGTAGCGCGGCGGGTTGGCCTGCCAGGCGGCGCGTACTGCAGCCACGGCCTCGCGGGTGGGCGTAGCGACGCCGGTATCGGCGATCAACAAGGTGAAGGGTTTGGCAACCTGCAGGAAGTCCGGCGGCTGCCCTTTGACAAAGAAAATGGGCCGGGCATAAGTGATCACGGTGTTGTCGATGCCGGAGGGCGTGCCGTGATGTAATTGTTCGATCTCAAAGGCCAGGGCGGAAACTTGTTCGTCGTTTAGCGGATGGCCGAGAAAGGCAGACACGGCGCGCAGGATCGCCACGCTGACTGCAGCCCCGGAGCCCAGGCCGCCGGCGATGGGGATGGTGGAGCTCACTCGCACGTTGAGGGCTGGCGGCCGGATAAGACCGAGAGCTTGCAGGGCGGCGCGCACGGCAGCGGCCAATGGATCGGACTCGGGCAGGGCGCCGAGGTCGGCGTCGATGCCGATCTGGGCGGCTTCGATGTGCACCTCACCTGGGGGCGCCTTTATCGCCGGGGTGACTGCCGCTCTGGCGGACACTCCGTGGACGGGAACGGCGATGGCGGGATGGCCATAGACCACGGCATGCTCGCCAATCAGGATGGCCTTGCCTGGGGCGCTGGCGGAGATGGCCGGCATGGCTAGTAATAATAGAAGATCAATAAAACCGCAAAGCCCCACATGAACAAGGCGGCTTGCAGCGGGCGATCATTGAACAGGATCTCTTCGGGGGCTTCGCCGATATTCCTGACCTGCACCAGATACAGGTAGCGGAAGAAACCGAAAATGACGAAGGGGATGGTAAGCATCATGGCATGGTTCTCGGGCAGGTTGGGCGCCAGAAAGGTGTACAGGCTATAGGTGACGATGGAGAGGCTGAGCACGATCATGAGCAATTGCTCCAGGAATGTCACCGTGTACCCTTCCAATACCCGGCGGGTGTGCGAGCCGGGCTTGTTGCGCAGGATCTCGGCGCGGCGTTTGCCGATCCCCAGGAACAGGGCCAAAAAGGTGGTGAATACATAGATCCAGGGTGAGAAGCGCTGCACTTCGATGAGAGAGACGCCGGCAAAGACGCGCAGCACGTAGAAACTGGCCAGCACCAACACATCGATGATGGGTAGGTGTTTGAGCCAGAAAGAGTAGGCTATGTTGAGGGCGGCATAGGCGAGACAGGTGAGGCCAAACAAGGGAGAGAGCCAAAATCCGAGACCTACGGAAAGAAAGAACAATAGAATGGCAGCCGCCTTGGCCACCCCCGCGGGAAGCGCCCCTGAAGCTAGTGGCCGCAGCTTCTTCTTGGGATGCTTGCGGTCGTTGTCCAGGTCGATGAGGTCATTGATTAGGTAGATGCTGCTACTCAACAGGCAGAATAAGGCAAAGCCGGCCAGAGTGCGTTCGAGGGCGGGCTGGTAGGTGAGCTGGCGGTCAAAGACCAGGCCCGAAAAAAGGAGCAGGTTCTTAGCCCATTGTCGAGGGCGCATATTCTTTATAAGGGCCTTCAGCATGGGCGGAATCATAGCAGGAAACTGAGAATAGAGATTGGGGACTAGAGACTGGAGACTAGAGATTAGGGACGGGAGATCGGGTGCCGGGGAGCTAGGGAGAGGAGGAGGAACAAAGGCAACTGAGAATGAGGAATTGAGAATGAAGTATGGGAAGGCAGAATAAGGGATAACCGAACTCCGAGATAGAATGCCAGCATGGTGAAGCAACGTGCCGATGAGCTGTTGGTGGCGCGCGGGCTGGCGGAAAGCCGCAATCAGGCCCAGCGCCTGGTGATGGCTGGCCAGGTGCGCGCCGATGGGCAAGTGGTGGCTAAACCCTCCAGCCGGCTGGCGCCCGAGGCGGCTTTGGTGGTGGACAAGGGGCCACGGTTTGTTTCGCGCGGCGGCGACAAGCTGGCGGCCGCCATTGAGACATTTGGGGTCAAGGTGAGCGGCCGGGTGTGCGCCGACGTGGGCGCCTCCACCGGGGGCTTCACCGATTGCCTGCTGCAGCAGGGCGCGGCCAAGGTGTATGCCATCGACGTGGGCAAGGGGCAGCTACATTGGAAGCTGCGCCAGGACCCGCGAGTCGAGGTAATGGAGGGGACCAACGCGCGCTATGTGGGCAAACTGCCGGAGCCGGTGGATGTGGTCACTATCGATGCCTCCTTTATTTCATTGAAGACCTTGCTGCCTGTGGTACGTAATTGGATGGCAGTAAAGGGAGAGTTGCTGGCTTTGATCAAGCCCCAATTCGAGGCGGGCAAATCCCAGGTGGGGAAAGGCAAGGGAGTTATCCGTGACCCGCAAATCCATCGCCAGGTCTTGACTGAGATACTCGCATATGCCAGGGAGCAGGGATTCAACGTGGTGGGCCTGACGCGTTCTCCACTGCTAGGCCCCAAGGGGAATACAGAATTTTTACTGTGGGCAAACAATTCAAAGGCGACTGCGCTTGACGCCGGACGGTTTATTGAGCCTTTGTTTGAGAACGGAAAGGTGGACGAAAGATAAGGATGCCGGCGGTGACGCGCAACCCGGTCTTCAAATTGCTTTGGTCCTTGCACACGTGGATCTTGCAAATCAGCGGGGGACGGGTAGGCGCAAGAATCGTGGGATTGCCTGTGCTGGTGTTGCATACACTGGGCCGTAAGACGGGGCAGCCACGTACTAACCCGTTGTGCTTTGTGCGCCAGGGCAAGGCTTTTGTCGTGGTAGGCAGCAACGGGGGTGCGGACGAACATCCCGGCTGGACTATGAATTTGAAGGCGCACAAGCAAGTTTGGATCGAGGTGCGCGGAAAAAGAATTGAGGTGAAAGCGCGCGAGCTGGCAGGTGAAGAAGCCAAGCAGCTTTACCAGAGATTCGTGAAGGTATACGCGGGTTATGCAAACTATCGACGCAGGACGAAGCGCGAGATACCCGTGATTGCCTTGGAACCGGTTCGAAACGGTGAGTAGTGAATAGTGAGTAGTGATTAGTAATTGGTAATTGGTAATTAAGAAGCCGCAGTGCAAGACGGGCTAACACAGCGCAGCAATTGTTGTGTCATTTCAAGCCAGCAAAGGCCGCAGTAGGCGGCCGTGCGCCGCGAAGAATCCACCCGGATCACGCCTTGCAAAAAAAGCTCGTGTTCGAGATCATCTAATGGGTGGATGCTTCGCTAACGCTCAGCATGACAAACAAAACCTTAGTGTCATTCTGAGCCAGCAAAGGCCGCAGTAGGCGGCCGTGCGCCGCGAAGAATCCACCCAAATCGTCGAATTGCTTTCCCCCTTGTTCTTTAAACAGGCTTTAGGGTGGATGCTTCGCTTAAAGCCAATCCATTGAATTGGGACAATTCAATGGATTGGCTAGCTCAGCATGACAACAAGCGGTGATTACTTCGTAGAGGGGGTTTGCCTCTGAGCGAAACTATTGCGGGGGTCGCAAAGTCGCAAGCGCAGCATGCTGCGCCCATACGGAGTTACTTGGAGCGGAGATAGGGGGATTGAGCACGAAGCAAAACAACGGGTACAGGTCTCAGTTATACTTCGCTGGTTATGCAGCAGATCCGCAACTTTTGCATCATTGCCCATATCGATCACGGCAAATCCACGCTGGCTGACCGCATGTTGCAGCTCACCGGTACGATCTCGGCGCGGGATATGACCGAGCAGGTATTGGACACTATGGACCTGGAGCGCGAAAAGGGTGTCACGATCAAGGCCTCGGCGGTGCGCATGCAATACCAAGCCCAAGACGGCCAGCCCTACGAACTCAACCTGATCGATACGCCCGGGCACGTGGATTTCGGCTACGAGGTCAGCCGCGCTCTGGAAGCCTGCGAAGGGGCGCTGCTGGTGGTGGACGCCACCCAGGGCATCCAGGCGCAGACGCTGGCCAACCTGTATATGGCGCTGGAATCCGACCTAGAGATCATCCCGGTGATCAACAAGATCGACATGCCCGCAGCCGACCCGGATGGGGTGGCCAAGGAAATCAGCCAACTGTTGGGCACCCCGGAAGAGAGCATTCTGCGCATCTCGGCCAAGTCCGGGGTGAACATCGAGGCGGTGCTGGAAGCCGTGGTGCAGCGAGTGCCTGCGCCCAAGGGCGACCCGGATGCGCCCCTGAGGGCGCTTATTTTCGACTCGCATTACGACGCTTACAAAGGCGTGGTGGCTTATATCCGCGTGGTGGATGGGCGCATTGAGGGCATGGAGACGCTGCGCCTGATGGTCACCGGCGCCGAACTGAAGCCGATCGAGATCGGCACCTTTTCGCCCGGGCTGACCCCGGCTAAATCGCTTGAGGCGGGCGAGGTCGGCTATGTGGCCACGGGGCTGAAGACGGTGGCCGAATGCCGCGTGGGCGATACCTTCACCTATAAAGCAAGGCAGGCTGACGGACCGCTGCCGGGCTACCGCCAGGTGAAGCCCATGGTGTTTGCGGGCATCTACCCGGTGGAAGGCGACGATTACCCCGAATTAAAAGAATCCCTTGAAAAACTACAATTGAACGATGCTTCATTGATATACGAACCAGAAGTGTCGCAGGCGCTGAACTTCGGCTTCCGCTGCGGCTTTCTAGGCATGTTTCACATGGAAATCATCCAGGAGCGCCTGGAACGCGAATACGACCTGGACATCATCGTCACCGCGCCCTCGGTGGCCTATGAGGTGCTGTTGCAAAATGGGGAACTTCTTCGCATCGCTTCGCCGGCGGCTTTGCCAAACGAGGGCAGCATTGCCGAGGTGCGCGAACCGTGGATGGATATCCAGATCTTTACTCCCACGTCTTACTATGGACCCGTGATGGACCTGGTGACCAAGCGCCGCGGTATTTATATCGATGAGGCTTATCCAGCTACCGAGCGGGTGCAACTGAGCTTCGAGATCCCTCTGGCCGAGATCATCGTTGATTTCTTTGACCAACTCAAGTCGGTCACGCGCGGGTATGCCTCACTCGATTACCATTTCAAGGAATACCGCGCCGATGAGCTGGTGAAACTGGAGATCCATGTCAACCAGGAGCCGGTGGATGCTTTCACCACCATCGTGCATAAGGACGCGGCCTATCACAAAGGACAGGCCGTGATCACCAAGCTCAAGGATTTGATTCCGCGCCAACTCTTCGTCGTGCCGATCCAAGCGGTCTCCGGCGGGCGGGTGATCTCGCGGGCCAACGTAAAAGCCATGCGCAAAGACGTGCTGGCCAAATGCTATGGCGGCGACGTGACCCGCAAACGCAAATTGCTGGAGAAGCAGAAAAAGGGCAAGAAACGCATGAAGATGGTGGGCAGCGTAGAAATTCCGCAGGAAGCCTTTTTGGCGGTGCTGCGCCTGGGCGATGAATAACGCGAAGCAAGCCACCAAGCGGCCAAGCGCCATTTGGCTGCGCCTGCTGCCCGGATTGCTGGTCAGCGTGGCGGCGATCGCGGCGTTAGTTGCGTTCGTCGATCTGAGCGAAGTTCAGAAAGCGTTTTTGCAGGTGGAATTAATCCCCGCCCTGCCGCTGGTGGTGGCGCTCTTTCTTGGCACGGTGGGAGCGCGCGCCATGGCCTGGCGGACGACCTTGCAAGAGCAGCCCAGTTTTCGTGACAGTTTCTTCGTACTCAACCAAGGATATTTGCTCAATAACATCCTGCCGTTTCGTCTCGGCGAACTAGGCAGGGCGCTGCTGCTTGGCGGGCGGACCGGCTTGAGCTTTTGGCGGGTTTTACCCAGCATCGTCGTGGAGCGTCTTTTTGACCTGGGGTTTGCCGCCATCTTATTGTTTAGCTCGCTGCCTTATGTCATTGGCGCCGAATTTGCAAGTACGAGCGGAGTTGTGGCGGTCAGCGCAGTGGTCATCGTTTTTGTGGTGTTATTCGTTATGGCCACGCGTCCAGCCTGGGTCTTGCGGGCGGCGAACTTTACGACGCGCCCCTGGCCCAAGTTCCAGGCCTGGGTGGAGGTGCAGCTTGGGCACTTTTTAGAAGGGCTATCTTCACTCAAAGAACCGGCGCGCTTCCTGCGTATCGCTTTATGGATGTTGCTTACCTGGGTTTTCAACCTGGCCTGGTATTACACACTGCTGAGAGTATTCTTTGGCGAGGCTACCTGGCTGTGGGCGAGCTTTAGCATTGCGGTTGCCTCGGTGGGGGTTGCGCTGCCGTCCACGCCTTCCTATATTGGTGTATTGGAAGTAGCCCTGGTTGGGTCGCTTAGTTTGCTGGGGGCGGATGAGAGCGTGGCCCTGGCCTATGCGCTGGTAGCCCACGTTATTTACTTCGTGGTCACGGCTATCCTCGGCATCATCGGTTTTTGGCAGCAGGGGCAATCTTTGGGATCCATCTACAATCAACTGCTTTCGCGTTCTGAGGCAAAATAAGCGCATGCCTGACCGTTATCTGATCACGGGAGGCGCCGGTTTTATCGGCTGTAACTATGCCGATTATTTGCTGGGGCGCGGCGCCCAGGTGACCATCTTCGACAACCTTTCGCGGCGCGGCGCGGACAAAAATCTGGCCTGGCTGCGCGAGGAGCACGGCGGCGACGCATTCGAGTTGCTGATCGGGGATGTACGTGACCCCGGCGCCCTGGATGAGGCCGCGGCCGAGGCGGACGTTATCGTGCACCTGGCGGGGCAGGTGGCGGTGACCTCTTCGGTAGTCGACCCGCGCATCGATTTCGAGACCAACGCCCTGGGCAGCTTTAATGTGCTGGAGTCGGCGCGCAAAAGCGGGCACAAGCCCTTTGTGATCTATTCCTCCACCAACAAAGTCTACGGCGAAATGACGGAGCATCGCCTGATCGAGCAGAAGACACGCTACCGCTATGCACGGCTGCCCCACGGCTTGCCCGAAACGCAGCAGCTGGATTTCCACTCCCCTTACGGCTGCTCCAAGGGCACCGCAGAGCAATACGTACGTGATTACGCCCGGATTTACGGCATTCCCAGCGTGGTGCTGCGCCAATCTTGCATCTATGGCCCGCGGCAGTTCGGCATTGAAGACCAGGGTTGGCTGGCCTGGTTCGTGATCGCAGCGGTGTTGCAAAAACCGATCACCATCTACGGCGACGGCAAGCAGGTGCGCGACATGCTGCACGTGCGCGACCTGATCGCTGCCTACGAAGCGGCGGTGGCCCGGCGCAAAAAAGTGGCCGGGCGCATCTACAATATAGGCGGGGG
>Ga0209342_10008044_pt1 | contig 10575 bp, 8 predicted proteins | sample RifCSP16_2_FD_184023 | JGI IMG/M metagenome (GOLD analysis project Ga0209342, IMG submission 184023) | Soil microbial communities from Rifle, Colorado - Rifle CSP2_sed 16_2 (SPAdes) (version 2) | ecosystem: Environmental > Terrestrial > Deep subsurface > Rock core/Sediment | place: Rifle... | reverse complement strand
CACGTTTGTGACAGATTTGAAAGCTATCCAAATGTCGGAGTCGCAGTCAGGTTTTACTCCCCTACTCCAACCTGCTGGATGATGATTGTAGATAACACGGCTCATTTTCAACCATATACTTTTGGACGAAGCGTAAGCCAACATTCATCGAATTTGTGCATAGGCGCTAATATGCCGGTGTTCAAATTTCAGATGCAACCAAACGGAAGACCCTTTGAGATACTCGAAGACCATTTCTTGAAGTTGTGGCTGACGTCCAACGTGGACTTATTTCACATAGAGGCTCGAATAGCAGACCGCAATCGCATTATTAAAGATATATTCGATTCCCAGTCTTCATGATTTAAACATGTTTTCGAGGTACTTCATGCGCCTAATGGCAATATGCCATTTACAATTGACCGACGCAAATTCCCGCGTCAAACCTGGGAATGGAACCAACCGCCGCTGAATGTTTGTTTGCAGGATCGTAAAACTATAATAAGAGCCACCATTTGCAATTGTTCCCGTGAAGGCATCTCTTTAAAATTAGAGGCTACTGATCTTCCACTGAACGAGGGACAGATCGTTACTTTACAAGGTACGTCTCCGAAGGAACCACTGGTAGCCAAATTCATAGTAGATCATTTCCTGGAAAAAAAGAGGTTCATGGTCAGGCAGATAGCGAATGGATCACTACCTATTATCGGATTACAGGCAGTTCCAGAAGGAGAGAGACACAATGAACCGAATTGAATTGACGGTGTTTTAACAGCTTCTTCCCGGGTATCGTACTAATATTACCTATAGCGAATTTTCAATATGGAAAGCCTACAGATAAATATCAATCATGTCTGGGTTATGGTTGCAGCCTGTATGGTATTCTTTATGCAACTGGGATTTACCTCTTACGAAGCAGGCTTTTCACAATCAAAAAATGCTATTAGCATTTCTATCAGAAACCTGGTGGAATTCCTCGTATCCTCTCTAGCGTTTTATGTCGTAGGATTTGGGTTGATGTTTGGCGCAAGTCATATGGGCTGGATTGGTACAAACCACTTCTTTGCCTGTGGGGTGGCGACACATACCGGTAGTCTATCATATACCTTTTTCTTTTATCAATTGGTCTTTGCCGCTACAGCCTCTACCATATTGTCAGGCGCCATAGCCGAACGTTCAAGTTTTATTCCCAACGTCATAGGTCCCGCATTTACAGTGTCTGTTATCTACCCAATTTTCGGTCATTGGGCATGGGGGAATCTCTTTTATCCGGATCAGTCCGGTTGGTTAGGAAGATTGGGATTTATTGATTTTGCAGGTTCTACGGTGGTACATTCCATTGGCGGGTGGTTTGCCCTGGCCGGGGCCTTGGTTTTAGGTCCAAGAATTGGTAAGTACAATCCTGACGGTTCTTCAAATCCCATGGGGTTACACAACGTTCCGCTGGCCACATTAGGTACTTTTTTCCTCTGGTTTGGCTGGTTTGGCTTTAATGGTGGAAGTCTTTTGCGTGCCAGTGCGGATATTGGACTTGTTATTACAAACACAAACATGGCAGCGGCTGCAGCAGGAGTTTCAGCGCTAATATTTAATTACTCGACTGAAAGGAGACTCGATGCTGGAAAACTTTTTACGGCAGTACTGGCTGGCCTGGTAGCAATAACGGCAGGTTCAAGTAGGGTAAACCCCGATGGCGCTGTTTATATTGGCCTTATTACGGGTGTCGTTGCAATCCTGGCTCAGGACTTTATTGAAAAGATATTAAAAATCGATGACCCCGTTGCCGCTGTCGCAGTGCATGGGGTAGGCGGTGTTATAGGCACCCTCTGTGTTGCACCCTTTGCTGAAAAATCAACCCTCTTGGTAGAAAATGGGAATCGGTTGCATCAACTTGGTATACAGGCACTAGGCGTTGGAATAGCCTTCGTATGGGCATTTGGGCTGGGAATGCTCTTTTTCTGGTGCGTCAAAAAGACCTTGGGCATACGGGTAAGCCCTGAGGAAGAAAAAAAGGGACTCAATGTCGCCGAATACGAAGATGTGGCTTCCTGGCTTGATTTTATGCGTATTTCAAGACTTCAAGACCTGAACATTCTGTTAGAAAGAAGGGTTGCAGAAAGAACAGATGAACTTCAGAAGGCAAACATTGCGCTTGAAAAGGCTAACAGACTTAAATCAGAGTTTTTGGCAACTATGTCACATGAGCTTCGCACCCCGCTGAATGCCATCATCGGTTTCGCAGAGGTTTTAAAGGATGAAGTCGTCGGAACTCTTAGTACTGAGCAAAAAGAATACCTGGGTGATATTCACGGCAGTGGTCAACACCTTCTCAATATGATTAATGGCATCCTTGATCTTTCAAAGATTGAGGCTGGGAAATTAGAACTTCATTATGAGGAGTTCCCAGTACAAGAGGCTATCAACGAGGTGTTAAATACGATCATTGGATTTTCCAATAAGAAAGGTATTCACATACATACTCATATCCATGAGGACGTCCCTTCTATAACTGTAGACAAAGTAAAGTTTAAACAAATTATGTTTAATCTGTTATCCAATGCCGTCAAGTTTACGCCAGAAAATGGCAGGGTAACCATCAATGCAAGCCTTATGAATCAGCATGTCCAGATTGCCGTAAGTGATACGGGTATTGGCATCAAATCTGAAGATATGGATAAAATATTCGAGGCATTTCGTCAACTAGACGCTTCGTATGCACGCCATTATGAAGGGACAGGACTTGGCCTGACACTCACAAAACGCCTGGTCGAGTTACATGGAGGCAAGATATGGGTAATAAGCGAATTTGGGAAAGGGAGCGCCTTCACCTTTAGTTTACCCATAAAACCGCAAAAAAATCTTTCTAATTAAATAATCTAAGAAATCTGTTTATCTGTGAAATCAGTGCAATCTGTGGTTTCAAAGGCTTATTACAAATCAGGCATTCTTTCTTTTTTCCCGTATTTTTCATAATAAACAATCTTATCAAGACCAAATCGCGGCCTCTGTGGCGGATCTTCGGCAGGATAGCCTATGGGAAGTAATGCTATGATCTCTATGTTCTTTGGAATTTCGAGTATCTCTTTGACCTTATTATCATCAAACCATCGTACCCAGCACGTTCCCAATCCCAACTCTACGGCATGAAGAACCATGTGTTCAATGGCAATGTCCGTATTCCCTGTGGCGGCAATCAGCAGATGCCACTTTATATCAGCGCTTATTCCACCTTTTTTTAACGATGGAACAAAGACCTCACGGGTCTTCGCCGGGAGAGCGCCAGCAGCTATGAGCTCATCGATCCGTTCCGGGAATTCACCAAATGCCTTTATGTCGGCACAACAGGCAATAATTACCGGGGCTTGTCCAACATGACGCTGATTATAAGAAGCAGCCTGCAACTTCTGCCTTGTTTCAGCATCTTTTATCACGATAAATCTCCACGTCTGTGTGTTGGAACCCGATGGGGCAAGCCTTGCACTCTCCAAAAGTTGCTGTATCAAATCATCGGATACAGGGTCTGGCTTGAATCTTCTAATGCTGCGTCGTTTCTGAATAGCCTCTCTAACGTCCATAAGTTTTTAATCCCCCTTTTTTACCCTCCCTTAATTCCTTCCTATCAAGGGCAATGTCATCAAGTTAGAAAGTCCCCTCTTGGGAGGGGATTTAGGGGTGGGTAAGTCAGTAATTCGTATGATATTCACTAAGATTTCACGACCAATGGACCCACCCCTAACCCCTCCCAAGAGGGGAATATTTCGTATCAACACTATAAAAATAAACACATCAGATTATTTCACAAGCCTTTTAATATTTCAAGGTTTTTATGCTTGACAATCACAATTAAAGTGTCTTTCGTATTTAAGTTGAAAGCTTAGGGTCAAGAAGTCCGCAATGCTGATGAATCTTGAGTAAGAAGTATTTAACATCTCGATAACCGTATGCCATGCGCTTTAGCCTCTTTATCTTATTATTGATCCCTTCTGATATTGCTGATGTTATTTTGCAAACAAAATAGTTCAGAACATAATGCCTCTTCCTGAAAAACTTGTATCCTAGCTCCACAAATGATACTATCCCAGACCTTATTGCTGCTCCTATCCATGCCCTAAGATTTGCATATGCCACCCTTCGATTCCCTGATATATACAGAGAAAGAAACTGCTCCTTTAACAGCATCGCCTTATATATCCTCTCATTGAGTGTTGAGAGTTTATCTAACATATCCTTCTGCTTATTCGTAACCTTATTTTGCATCAAAATAAACCTCTTGTTGCAATGAAGCATTTGACTCAACTCCTCATGGCCTTGTTGCCTGGCTTTTCTGATCTCTTCCTTTCTTACCGTATCTACTGCTTCGTTCAGGTACTTCTTCACATGAAAATGATCCAATACTATCAAGGCATTCTTCAAATGCTCTCTCGTTGACGCAAGAAAACCCTTTGCCCCATCACTTGCCACCGCTTTTATCCTCTTACAACCTTCCTTGCCTATCTTATGATAAAATCTATCTAGCGTACTCTTGCCCCGTCCCTCGTAATTCCAAATTACCTTGCGCCTGTCCACATCAACAACATTGGTAACATACTTGTGCCACTTCTGCCATGCTACTTCGTCTACACTCATATGACGCGGCGCCTTCACTTTCTCAATCTTCTCCAACGATAGCTCTTCTAACATCCCCTTATCTATCCGATACACGGTCTCGTCGTCTATCCCAAGAAACCATCCAGCCTCTTTATTCGTCGTTATTGAGGTCAACCGATACACCTGCTCTACAAAACGCCTCGTAAATCTGCCCCTTATCCACTCCAACTCCTCTACCCGTATACTCCCGTCTTCAAGGCAAACCGACTTCCTCTTCGGCACATGCAAATATACCCTCTTGCTACTCATCGGTAAGTCCTCTACAATAACTCTTCCCTTACTATGTACCGCTGTATTGTGGACTTTACCACACCCTGAACATATACTTGCACTTTCTTCCTCCCTCTCCAATAAATACTCTCTACTGCTTTCCGTGCTGCTTATCATATGCGTTACTTTAAAACCTGGAATTTGTAATAATTCTGTGATAGTATCTAATTGCATCGAATTTCTCCTCGTGTAGTAGTATGATCTTGTCTCTCACAAAACCATATTACACACGGCTGAAATTCGATGCTACTCTTTACTTCCTTATTACTACTCTACTTCACAGTTTATATTACAGGCTTTCAACTTTTTTACGAAAGAACCTAAATTTAACAACCAGTTCTATTTTGGGGAAATTATGGTAAAAGTTACTATTAACAAATCAGTTCTGGAACTTATTGAAGGTGATATTACAGAGCAGGAGACAGACGCCATCGTCAACGCGGCAAATTCCAGTCTTCTGGGAGGTGGCGGCGTGGATGGGGCAATCCATCGGGCAGGAGGTCCAAAGATATTGGAGGAATGCAGGAAGTTGGGTGGATGCCCAACAGGGGAGGCGCGAATTACTACAGGTGGAAATTTAAAAGCAAAATACGTAATTCATACGGTGGGTCCTGTTTATTCCGGCGGTAAAAAGCGTGAAGCAGAACTCTTATCCAGCGCTTACAAAAACAGCCTCGGTCTTGCCTCTCAATACAAGCTGAAGAGTGTTGCATTTCCATCCATTAGTACTGGCGCTTACGGGTATCCAGTTGACGAAGCAGCCATGGTAGCCTTAAAAACAGTAATAAACCATTTTAAAATCCACACCGACATTGAACTGGTGCGTTTTGCTCTCTTTGGCCAGAAAGCATATCAGGCTTACGATAAGGCATTACAGGAACTCGTGAAATAGTAATGGATTAGATATCTCAGATTTTCATTTATCTGTGTAATCTGTGGTTTCAAGTTTTTCCCTATAAGATTTAACCCCATAGTTCTATGTTTACCAATAAAAAAGAAATTATTCTCAATATCAACCGGATTATCTTTTCGAGTCTGGATATCCGGGAAGTTTACCAGACGATGAGCAAGGAACTGCTAAAAGTAATTGATTTTGACCGAATGAGTGTTACTCTCATTACCGAAGATAATAACTTGTACGAGACCTTTGTGCTGTCAAAGGATTATGAATATACAGAACTAAAAGAAGGCGTCCAGTATCCCATGGAAGGAAGCTTGATGAAAAGGGTGGTTCAATTCCGTCAGCCAGTGATCGTGGAAGATACGTCCAAAGGCGGATTTCTGACGGATTCCGTATTATATAAAGAGGGAATTCATTCAAGATTGGGGTATCCACTTGAGCATAAAGGATGCGTAATCGGCAGTGTAAATTTTGGGAGCAAACGAAAGGACTATTACTCAAAAAAACATATCACATTTTTTTCGCAAATTGCCCCTCAATTAGCCATGGCAATCGAAAACACGCGGCTGTTCAACGGAATTAAAGAGGCTGAAGAAAAATACAGAACAGTCATTGAGAGTTCGCCGGATATTATCTTTGAATGTACAAAGGATGGAGAATTTCTCCTGATGAGCCCCTCCGTAGAAAAGATCACAGGCTACCCTGCAAATCAATTTTATGAAAATCGAGGCTATGGACTCTCCCTATGTCACGAAGAAGATCAAGAGAGTATGCAGCGTGAGATTTTACAAATACTAAATGGGCAGAACAATAGTCTAATGGACATTGAGTTTCGGGTCATTCACAAGCAAGGTCATGTTGTATGGTTGTCCCTTGAAATGGTTCCTATGAAGCAGAATAACGACATAATTGGCATCGAGGGATTCTGTCGCGACATTACCGAAAGGAAAAAATTGGATGAATTAAAGGACAATCTGGTCCGTGACGTTACCCATGAACTGAAGACGCCTGTCGCTAAAATAGAAATGGCTATCGACATGTTCGAACGTTCTATCACGTTAGGGAATAAAGTATCGTTGGGAAGAGGCTCTCAAATACACGAAATCCTCAGGAACAATGTCAAACGATTAAAAAACTCCATAAAAAATATCCTCGATATATCCAAGTTAGAGTCGGGAGTGGAACCATTAAAACTATCTGATATTTCAATTGCTGCTCTAGTCAAACAGATAGTTTATGAACAAAAGGATTCGGCCAGTACAAAAACAATTGTCCTCACGCACCAACTGCCTTCCAGTATCCCAATTATTAAGGCAGATCGGGATATGATATACCATTTGATAAATCACCTGGTAAACAATGCTATAAAGTTTACGGAACATGGGAAAATCATCATATCGGCCAATGTACTTCCAGATGTTGTAGAAGTAACAGTGGAAGACACAGGCAGGGGATTAGACGAGAAAACACGAGAACGGGTATTTGAGAAGTTTTACAAGGAAACGCCTTCGGCGTTTGGATCGGGAATCGGCCTAGCCATCTGCAAGAATATTGTACAGAAGCATAGAGGCAGGATTTGGGTAGAATCCGAAGGAAGAGGGAAAGGGGCGCGGTTTAAATTTACCTTGCCTATAATTACAAATAATCTTTTCATGGGAGCGAGAGAAAATGAAGGAATTGTTAATTGTAGAAGATGACCTGGAGATGCAGGAATTTTATAAGGACATGTTACAAGGAGAGCCATTTACCGTTACCATTGTTTCAAATGCAGAAGAAGGAATTAAAAAGACAAAAGAAAAAATATACGATTTGGTAATATTGGATATTCTGATGGAAGGGGTAACAGGAGATAGATTTTTTGCCTTACTGAGAAGGGATAGCCGTTATAAAGAAGTGCCTGTTATTATGGCATCTGCGTTGGACGAAAAGACGTATCGATGTTTCCGGGCATTAGGAAACGTCTCATTTTTAGAAAAACCGTTTAACAAAGAAAGGCTTTTAAGTGAGATAACAATGAGGTTTAAAAGTAAGAAATAGAAATGAAAAATTATTCCTTTGAAGAGACGCACGGCAATGCGTCTCTACATGTTTTATTCATTCTGTCTCTTTCTTAAGTTTTTCAACTGCTTCTTTGACGACCTTAATTGCCAAATCGACTTCATCCTTGTATGGTGCGCTCTCATTCGTTTCCATAGACCACAGAACCTTACCTTTTCTCGTATCAATACATTCCGCAGCAAAAGACACGTTCCCCCGCGCATAGACTGTCATGTTTGATAGCCCAAACTTGTATATCTTACCAATGACCACAGCATCCACATTCAATATCTTGCCTAATGCGGCGTAATCTTTCAATTTGACCAGTTCTTCTTCCTTAATATCTCCAGCCTTTATTTTATTTTTGACCTCAGAACGGCTTAAAATTCGGTATTTCCCCCATTTGAGTAATTCGCTAGTCATCATATCTGCAAGCATCTCCCCTCCATCAGGATTGCTTATTGTCTTCATTATTAATCCCTTTACTGCTTCACTCTGGATAAGCTTGTCGTCAAAGCGCATGACAGCCAATGTTTTTACACTGCGGTCAGATGAATCTAAGTTTACATTTATCGTACTCCTGGAGATCGTCTTACATCCTGCACATAACACTGCCATCGACAATATGGCCAACCCGATTTGTCTTATCATAAGGGCTCCTTGATGTATAGTAATTTCAAAGTTTTTGTAGAGACGCATCGCATGCGTCCCCTCATTCCGCTCGCAGACAGGTTGCCGTGCCATCAGGGCTAAAGCCCCGGTAGAACGTGTATCCACTAACCCCAGCCTTAAGGCTGAGGTTAGTGACGGTCTTGTCCCCGTTTTCACGAGGACAAGTCTGAATTGGGCTCTTGTCCTCGTGAAAACGGGGATTAGCCCTGACAGCGCCTGTACTGAGCCTGTCGAAACGCCTGATCTTCAAAGTTGTCGGACAAGTAGAGACGACCCTACGGGTCGTCTCTACGAAATCCCCCTTAGAAAAGGGGGCAAGGGGGTTGTAATTCTGTATGTATTCCGAGTCGGCTGAACTGGCACTGTTTGCTGTAGTTATAACTGCCCTTTATAGCCACCTTTTCCGAACAAGGTATCGGAAAAGGCGTAGACCCTTATTTTCTCTTTTTCTTACAAAATGCTTTTAGTTTATCGACTGAAAATGTATTGATTATATCCTCTGCCTCCAACCATCCTCTGCGTGCTATCCCCACCCCTAACTCAATCATCCACATTTGATCCAGATGGTGGGCATCTGTACTAATCGCAATCAGGACGCCTGCTTCCTTTGCCTTCCTGCAGTGAATATCATTCAAATCGAGCCGATCATAATAGCAATTAATCTCGAGCGCCGTCCCCGTTTCTGCACATACATCTATGACCTTATCCAGGTTGACTTCGTACCCTTCTCTTCTGCTGATCAGTCGCCCTGTGGGATGTGCAATTACATTTACATAGGGATTGCGAATGGCAGCAACCATCCGTTCGGTAATCTTTTCTTTTCCCTGTTTAAACCCGCTATGAATGGAAGCCACAACAATATCCAGTTTTTCTAATAATTTATCGGGAAAATCCAAAGACCCATCGGCCTTAATGTCCACCTCTGTTGCCTTAAGCAAGGTAAATCCTGTAAATATTTTATTAAGCTTATCTAACTCTTCTATCTCTTCAAGCAGTTCTTCATCCTTCAGACCATTAGCCACATGAAGTGATTTTGAGTGATCTGAAACCACAAGATATTTATAACCCATTCTCATGGCATGTTCTGCCATCTCCTCAAAGGTGGGTGTGCCATCACTCCAGTTAGAGTGGTTGTGGAGGTCTCCCTTGATATCTGAAAGTTCGATGAGCTTTGGCAATTTCCCCTCCAGGGAAGCTTCTATTTCCCCTCTATTTTCACGCAATTCCGGTGGTATCCAATCCATGCCCAGTGTCTTATAGATATCTTCCTCCAGTTGACCCCCAATTTTCTTATCTCCCTTGAAAATGCCGTATTCACTGATTTTCAACCCTTTCTTCTTTGCGATCTCACGGAGATGGATATTGTGTTCCTTTGAACCGGTAAAGTACTGCAACGCCGCACCAAACTCATCTTCATGGACCACCCGTAAATCCACTTGCACCCCCTCTTCTACACGAACGCTACCCTTCGTATCTCCTGCCGCTAATATTTGTGTTACTCCTCGCATGTTCACAAATGACTTTACAATATCCGCACAGGCAGTACCCGAAGCGAGTATATCGATATCTCCAATGGTCTCCTTCATTCTGCGTAATGAGCCTGCGGCCTGAATTTCCTTGATCTGGGGATTATGCTTCAATACTTCTATAATCCTTTTCACAACAGGAAATGCCATTCCGATAGATATTCGTTGTTGACTCGTCTTAAACAACCCAATCCCTTTAATGATATTTTCAATCTTTTTATCCCCGATCCCAAACAAACCTTTCAATTTGCCTTCTTGTAAGGCCTTTTCAAGGTCGCCCAAACCGACGATCCCTAGTTCCTTGTTTAACATGGCCACAGTCTTTGGACCCAAACCCGGTATCTGCATGAGGGTTATTGTTTCTTCAGAAACCCCCTTCATTACTTCCTCATACTTGGACATCTTCCCCGTGTTAATATACTCAATAATCTTTTCAGCCGTGCCTTCACCAACACCTGGGATGTCCGTTAATTTTCCTTCCTTTGCGAGTTCCTCTATGTCCTCAGTCAAATCACCGATTACCCGGGCGGCCTTGCGGTAAGA
>Ga0209342_10008042_pt1 | contig 10576 bp, 9 predicted proteins | sample RifCSP16_2_FD_184023 | JGI IMG/M metagenome (GOLD analysis project Ga0209342, IMG submission 184023) | Soil microbial communities from Rifle, Colorado - Rifle CSP2_sed 16_2 (SPAdes) (version 2) | ecosystem: Environmental > Terrestrial > Deep subsurface > Rock core/Sediment | place: Rifle... | reverse complement strand
GGCCGGCGGCTGGCGTGAGGAAGGCCGACCATTTCTTCGCGTCCGGTCTCGGCGGGGGCGCTTTCTTCCTCGCGGCCAGCATCCCCTTAATGAGGCTGCCATGCTCCAGTTCGGCCTGGCGCAGTTGCGGGAAGGTCGCCGCCAGGCTTAACTCCTCGCCGTTGCCCGCGTAAATGCCGCTCATCAACGGCTCGATCATCCGCTCGTACAGTTCACGCCCTAAGCGCCGCTCCACAAAAGCGGCCAGCGTTTCGTCGCCGTTCAAGGAACGCGGCGGGATAAAGTAGTCCAGCCCCATCCGCAGTTTGCCCAGTGGCGAGATCAATCCGGTCTTCGCCATGGGCTCAAAACGCGAGGGGATCAGGCCGGTCAGCCCTTCGGGGAGTTCGTAGAGTTTGCCGCTGCGCATCACGTAGGTGCGGCGGATTTTCTCGTTCGTGCCGTGCAGCCGGTCTTCAAGCCCCAGCTCGCGGCACAGTCCGAGGCCGCGCGGCTTGTACGCGAGGAACGTATCCGGCCCGCCCTCGATGACGAACCCCTCCACGCGCTCGGTGACGATCTTGCCGCCGAGGCGCGCCTCGCCCTCGATCAGGGTGACGGCCAGGCCTGGCGCAGTTCGCGTCAACCGGTAGGCCGCGGCCAACCCGGCAATGCCCCCGCCGATAATCACGGCGCGCTTCATAGCCAACCTGCCTCGACTGCCTTCCGCCGCACGAGTTGCGCCAACCCGGCGATCATGGCCGGCGCGGTGTTGAGCATCTCGATGCGTTCGAGTCGCACACCCAGCGCCTCGGCCTGCTGCTTGAAGACGATGTCCACGTCGTACAGGATTTCGACGTGCTCGCACACGAAGCCGATGGGTGCGATGAGCGCGCGTCTGCGGCCCTCGGCGGCCAGCCGCGCAATCACCTCGCCCGCGTCCGGCCCCAGCCAGAGCTCGGAGGTCAGGGCGGCAGACTGATAAGCGAACTCGCCCTGAGGGGGATGCGGCCCGACTCTCTCCATCACGCCCGCCACCGTCGCCCGCAGCTCGTCCGGGTACGGATCGTTCCATTCCAGAATGCGCTGGGGCAGGCTGTGGGCGGTGAAGAGGATGAGCGTTTCACCACGCGCCTCCGCCGGGAACTTTTCCAGCGCGGCGCGCACGCGCTCGGCCAGGGCGTCGAGGTAGCCGGGGAGCACATGCCAGCGTTCAATGCGGGCGATCTCGATGGGGGCAGGTGCAAGGGCAGGCGCAAGGCCTGCCCCGACGTCCACTTTTTGGAAATACGCGCCGATGCTGAGGCGCGAGTAGTGGGGAGCCATCACCAATCCGACGGCGCGGACGATCCCGGCCTCACGCATCTGCGCCAGCGTATCTTTAATGAATGGATGCCAGTGGCGCATGCCCACAAAGGTTTTGAAGAGGCGTCCGTTTTCGTTGAGCGCGGCTTCGAGGGCCTTGGCCTGGGCCTGTGTGCGTTCCAGGATGGGCGAGCGTCCGCCGATCGCCCGGTAGCGTTCACGCACCTCGTGGACGATGTCCGGCGCGGTCGCCCGATGCCCGCGCACGTCGAGCAGGTACGGCTCGACGTCCTCCAGGCGGCCTGGCCCGCCATAGGCCATGACCAGCACGCCGATGGTCATGCGGCAACCTCCTGCACGGAGGCAGGGACAGGCACAAGAGCAGGCACAAGGGCAGGCACAAGGCCTGCCCCTACTACTACGGAAAATTCGTGCACCATTTCGACGACAGCCTTCACGTTGTCCACCGGCGTGTCCGGCAGGATTCCGTGCCCCACGTTAAAAATATGGCCGGGCCGGCCATTGGCTTGTGCCAGGATCGCCCGCACGCGCCGTTCGAGTTCTGGTCGGGGCGCGAACAGGGCCGCCGGGTCGAGGTTCCCCTGGACGGCGACGCCGTCCCCAAGCGTCGCCCATCCCTGGTCAAGTGGGATGCGCCAGTCCAGGCCGATGACGTCGCCGCCCGCTTCTTTCATCAGAGGCAGCAGGGTCGCGGTGCCTGTGCCGAAGTGGATCACTGGCGCGCCCGTCGCGCGCACCTCGTTCAGGATGAGGCGCGAATAGGGCAGCACGTAATCGCGGTAGTCGTCCGGGCTGAGCGCTCCCACCCAACTGTCGAACAACTGAACCGCCTGCGCGCCAGCCTCCACCTGGGCCGCGAGGTAATCGGCGACGATGCGCGCCAGTTTGCCCAGGAGCGCGCGCCAGGTTTCTAGGTCGCCGTACATCAGGCGCTTGGTCTTGACGTAGTTGCGCGACGCGCCGCCCTCGACGAGGTAACTGGCGAGCGTGAAGGGCGCGCCGGCGAAGCCGATGAGGGGCGTCTGGCCGTCGAGTTCGCGGCGCGCCAGCCGAACCGCCTCCAGCACGTGGCCGAGCGACTCGCGCGGATCCACCCGACGCAGCGCGGCCACGTCGGCCGGGGCACGGATGGGATTGTGGATCACCGGCCCCTCACCCGCCGCGAATTCGAGCTGAACGCCCATGGGGATGAGGGGCAGGAGGATGTCGGCGAAAAGGATGGCCGCGTCCACGCCGAGCGCGCGCACGGGCTGGAGCGTCACTTCGGCGGCCAGGTCCGGCTGCCGGCAGATGTCCAGCAGCGAATGCCTGGCGCGGATGGCGCGATATTCGGCCATGTAGCGCCCGGCCTGCCGCATGAACCACACGGGCGTGTGGTCCACCGGCTCGCGCCGGCAGGCGCGGAGGAAACGGGCGTCGGCGTGAGCGTTTGGAGCGGGGGTCAGCGCCATAGGGCGAGCGTCTCCTCGGCGGGATGATAGATGGCTGTATGCAGGGGCGCGTCGCGCAAGGTATAGCGCCGCGCTTCGGTCGAGCGCAGTTCGTTCACAAGCGCGGAGAAGCGCTGCAGGTCGTCGGTCTCGTAGACCACGACAAATTCCTGGTCTTGCACGCCGAACGAGTAAAGGAGCAGCTGGGTGATGTCCTCGAACTGCTTGCCGATGCGGATGTGCTCGTTCATCATCCCCTGCCGCGCCTCGCGGCTCGTCAGATACCAGTCGGTCGTCTTCGCAAAGGGGTAGATGACCAGGTATGGCTTGCGCGTCTCGGCGAAGGGGTCAATTTCCTGGGCCGAGCGCGTCTTGGCGTACGGCGAGGGGCGCGTGTACCCCCACAGGGTTGTGGCCGTGTGCAGATAGGCGCGGAAGGGATTGGTCGCGCGCGCGAACCGTTCAAAGAACTCCGCCGTCCCGCATTTTTCCTCGGCGGGCAGGGCGCTCCACACCAGCACGTCCGCGCCGCTCTCGGCCGGGAAGATTTGATAGACGTCCACCTTGTTTGCGGCGGCGCACAGTCCCGCCAGCCACACGCGGTGGAAATCGGCGCGCGCCTCCGAGTCGAGAGGCCAGTACGCTTCTTTGAAGGCAAACAGCGCGAAGTGATTGAGGGTGCGAGGGGTTTCTTCGGGCATCTCAGTTCGGCTGATAGGCGCAGGCCGGATCGCTTTCCAGGTAGTCGCCGGTGAGGGCGTACGCTCGCCCGCGCTGGCCGCCGCACACCACGCGATACTTGCAGATTTGGCACTTGCCCTTGAGTTGATCGGGGTCACGCAAGGCCGTGAAAAGGGGGTGGTGACGATACACGTCCACCACGTCCGCCGTGCGGACATCCCCGGCGGAGATGGGCAGGAACCCGGAGGGCATGATCTCGCCGACGTGCGAGATGAAGAGGAATCCGCGTCCGTCGTTCACGCCCTTGATCGGGCGGTTGAGGCCGTCGGCGTACTGAAAGCCCGCGCCCTGGAACGCGATTTCCCCGCGCGCGCCCCCTGGCGCGGCGCGGGCGCGCTTGCGCTCAATCGCCACGCGCCGGTACATCGGCGCGGCAGTGGCTTTGACGTCGAACGCGCCGCGCTGCGAGAGGTCGAACAGCCAGTGGAAGACGTGCTCGTGCTCTTCGGGCGAAATCATGTGCGCAGCCTGGCCGCGGCCAATGGGCACCAGGAAGAACACGCTCCACTGCACCACGCCGACTTCTTCCACGAACTTCACCATGTCCGGCAGCAGGTGAACGTTGTGCCGGGTGACCGTGGTGTTGATTTGGGCGCTTAGCCCGACCGTTTGCGCGTTGCGCAAAATTAGCATCGTGCGCTTCCACGAGCCAGGTACCTGGCGGAAGGCGTCGTGTACCTCGGGCGTGGGCGCGTCCAGGCTGAGGGCGATGCGCCGCACGCCCGCCTGCATGGCCTGCTGGAGGCGCTCGACGGTGGGAAGCGCCGTGGCGGTCGGCGTGAGCGAGGCGCGCAGCCCGAGTTCGGTCGCGCGGCGTATCAGGTCAAACAGGTCGCGCCGCATCATCGGGTCGCCGCCAGTGAAGACGACGATGGGACTGCCGAACGCCTTGAAGCGCTCCAGCAGGCGGTAGCCTTCTTCCGTCGTGAGTTCGCGCGGGTCGCGAGTATGCTGGGCGTCGGCGCGGCAGTGGACGCAGGCGAAGGCGCAGGCGCGGGTGACCTCCCAGGCGATGGTGAACGGCGCGAGGTCAAAGTCGGCCTCCAGCATGTGCCGGTCGTGCAGTTGCCGCTCGGCGGCGGCGCGCGGGGCGAGATTTACTTGAGCCATCGGGCGGCATCCTTTGCATGGTAGGTGATGATAAGGTCAGCCCCGGCGCGCTTGATGCCGGTCAGGATTTCGAGCACGACACGCGCTTCGTCCAGCCAGCCGTTCGCGGCGGCGGCTTTGACCATCGCGTATTCGCCGCTCACGTTATATGCGGCCAGGGGCAATTCGGGGAAGTGGTCGCGCGCCTGCCGGATAATGTCGAGATAAGGCAGCGCAGGCTTGACCATCAGCATGTCTGCGCCCTCGGCCACGTCGAGCGCGGTTTCGCGCAGTGCTTCGCGGGCGTTAGCTGGGTCCATCTGATGCGTCTTGCGGTCGCCGAACTTGGGCGCGCCCTGCGCGGCCTCGCGGAACGGGCCGTAGAAGCCGGAGGCGTATTTGGTCGAATACGAGAGGATGGGCAGATGCTCGAACGCGGCGGAGTCGAGTCCGGCGCGGATGGCGGCTACCATCCCGTCGATCATGCCCGACGGGGCGACAATGTCGGCCCCGGCCTCGGCGTGGGAGACCGCCACCTTCACCAGCATGTCGAGCGTTTCATCATTGAGGACGTAGCCTTCGGGCAGATGCGGGTGAGGGCGAGAGCCATTGCCTGCGTTCAACACACCGCAGTGACCGTGGTCGGTGTATTCGCACAGGCACACATCGGTGACGGCGATCAGCTCCGGCACGGCGTCTTTGATCACGCGCACAGCCTGCTGGACGATGCCGTCCGGTGCGAAGTTCTCCAATCCAAGTGGGTCTTTTTCCGCTGGAATGCCGAACAGAATAACCGCCGGGATGCCGAGCGCGGCGATGGCCTCGACCTCGCGCGCCAGCAAATCGGGCGACCACTGGAACACACCGGGCATGGATTTGATTTCGGCCTTCACGTTGCGCCCGTGGGTGACGAACAAGGGATAAATAAAGTCGTCAGGCACAAGTTGTGTTTCACGCACCATGCGCCGGAGTTGCGGGTTCAGCCGCAGGCGGCGCGGACGGGCGGCTGGGATCGCCGCGCCGGAGCGCGGGCGAACCCGTTCCGAGGTCAGAGTGATCTCGCGGGTATCCATCGGTTCTCCTTCAGTTGATATTCGGGCTGCGAAAAGTAAGCGGCCAGCGCGGCGACGAGGCCATCCATCGTGTACTCGCGCGCCATCACGTCCACTGGCAACCCCGCCTCACGCGCCGTCTGCGCGGTGACCGGGCCAATACAAGCTATCGCCGCCCGGTTAAGAGAGGGCATGGGAACGCCGTCGCGCCCGGTGCGCCGAATATTGGCGGCATCCACATACTTGTCGCCGCCGCTCACCAATCTGACAAAATTGCGGACCGTGGAAGAACTGGTGAACGTGATTGCGTCCACGCCGCGCCGTAGCTCGGCCAGACCGTGCGGGTCGGGGGCGGCAGGCAAAGTCCGGTAGGCCGCGATTTCGTGAACGACCGCGCCGCGCCGGCTCAACTCGCTCGCGAGGGCCTCGCGGGCGATGTCTGCGCGCGGCATAAGAATCCACCGGCCGCTGACCTCGCCGATTTTGTCGAGGATGGCTTCGGCCACGTATTCGTCGGGGATGAGGTTTGGCCGCACACCGCGTCCTTCCAGGGCGCGCGCAGTCGCCGGCCCGATCGCGGCGAGTTGGGCGGGGATGAACCCCGCCCCCACCAGATCCAACCGCTCCCAAAACGTGGCGACGCCGTTGACGCTGGTGAAGATGACCCAGTGATAGTGCGAGAGCGCGCGGATGGCGTTGTCGAGCGCGGTGTAATCGTCCATCGGTGCGATCTCGATGGTGGGGAAGAGGACCGGCTGCGCGCCGAGGGCGCCGAGTTGGTCGCACAGCTCGGCGGCCTGCGCGCGGGGGCGGGTGACGAGGATGCGCTTGCCTAAAAGGGGGGATTCGAGACCGGAGATTGGGGATTGACTCATCTTAATAACTCTCCCGCGCCCAGGGCCAGGGCCTCTTGAGCCAGGTCGCAGCCTAGCGCTTCAGCCTCATCGTCTGAGCCAGAAACGTGAATCACAAAGCGGCCATCGGCGGAGGCTACGAGACCTGTCAGTTGGATTTTTGATTGCGGACGACTGTCTCCGGAGCGAAGCGGCGTGGGATGGCTGAATCTGGATTGCGCATACGCCGCAACCGGCGCGGAACAGCCGCCGCCGAGCGCCCAAAGAAAGGCGCGTTCGGCGGTGACGGCGGCGCGGGTGGGCTGGTCGTCAATCGCCTGGAGCAGTTCAAGCACAGCCGCATTTTCGGCGCAGCATTGGACGGCCAGCGCGCCTTGTCCTGGCGCGGGCAGCATCACGTCGAAGGGCAGGTATTCGGCGACGTGTGCTTGCAGGCCCAACCGGATGACGCCCGCGGCCGCCAGCACGATGGCGTCGAAATCGCCTTGCATGGCTTTGCGAACGCGCGTGTCCACGTTGCCGCGCAAAGGCAGGAGGGTCAGGTCCGGGCGCACGGCGAGCAGTTGCGCCGCGCGGCGCAGGCTGGAGGTGCCCACGCGCGCGTTTGGCGGGAGCGTGCCGAGCGTGCACCCGTCGCGGGAGATCAGCACGTCGCGCGCATCTTCGCGCGCGCAGATCGCGCCGATGGTCAGGCGGGGCGAGTCTTCAATCGGCAGGTCTTTCAGCGAGTGAACCGCGAGGTCAATCTCGCCAGAGCGCAGGGCGTTTTCGAGCTCCTCGGTGAAGAGGCCCTTGCCGCCGACCTCCGGCAGCGGTTTGTCGAGCATCCGGTCGCCGGAAGTCGTAAAGAGTTTGGTCTGGATCTCAAGGCCGGGCCAGGCGGCGGCGAGGCGCGTCAGCGCCCATTCGGTCTGCCAGCGGGCGAGGGCCGAGCCGCGCGTGCCCAGCGTGAGAGTCCGGGTCAGTGTCGGCATAGGTCATCCGTTGAGAGCAAAGAGATAGCGCAGGGCCGCGGCGTATGCGGCGGCGTGGCCGTTGCCCGCTTCCGCTTTCAGGCGCACCGTGGGGTCGTGGAGCAGCTTGTTGACCAACGCTTCCGTCAGGGTTTCGATATGCTGGCGCTCGATCTCGCCGATGTGCGGCAGGCGGCGGAGCGTCCGCTCGACCTCGGCCCGGCGGATCGTGTCGGCCTTGGCGCGCAGGTCGGCAATCAGCGGGGTAATTTCCAGGCCTTTCAGCCAGGCCAGGAAGGCCTCGGTCTCTTCGGCCACGATCACCTCGATCCGGGGGAGTTCCTGTTTCCGCTCGGCCAGCGCGCCGGTTAAATAGGTCTCAAGATCGTCAATGTCGTAATAGTGCACGTTCGGGAGATAGCGCGCCTCGGGGTCAACGTTGCGCGGCACGGCGATGTCAATGAACAGGAGGGGGCGCTCGGCGCGCCGGGTCATCGCCGCTCGAACGGCGTCGGGGGTGACCACGTAATGCGGCGCGCTGGTGGAAGTCAGGACGATGTCGGCGGCGCTGAGCGCATCGGCCAACTGCTCAAACGGAAAGGCTTGCGCCCCCCAGCGCCGGGCCAGTTCCGCCGCGCGCGCGTGGGTGCGATTGACTACGGTGAGGCAGGATGCGCCGCGCGCGCGCAGGGCCTCGACGGCCAGTTCGGCCATTTCGCCCGCGCCCAGAATCAGCACCTGCGCCGAGATCAGGTCGCCGACCACGGCCGCGGCCATTCTGACGGCGACCGAGCTGATGGTGGCCGGATTGCGGCTGATGCGGGTCTCCGTCCGCGCGCGCTTGCCGGTGTGGATGGCCGCACGGAACAGCGCCGAGAGGACCGGCCCGGCGGCCCCCTGTCCCAGCGCAAGGTGGTAAGCGTCGGTGACTTGCCCAAGGATTTGCGATTCGCCAAGGACCATCGAGTCTAAGCCGGCGGCGACGCGGCAGAGATGCTCAACGGCTTCCCGCCCGGCGAGCCGGTAAAACTTGCCCTCCAGCGCCTCCGGCGGCAGCCCGCGCGTTTCCGCCAGGAAATTCAGAAGCGGCGCGAACAGCGCCTGCCGCTGGTCGTCGTCAACGTCCTGGCGCACGTCGGCGGCGGGGACGGCGGCGTAGAGCTCCAGGCGGTTGCACGTCGAGAGGATGACTAGCTCGGCCACGCCCGGTGGGCGCGCGTCCTGCCCGCAGCCGAAACGGGCCAGCGCCGCCTTGAGCGCGGAGGCCGGGTAAGTCACTCGTTCGCGGAGTTCGATGGGTGCGTTGTGGTGGCTAAGTCCAAGACAAAGGATTTGCATAGGCGTGCGAGGATGAAGGGATTCACTTTCTGGCTTGCTCGTAGGCGTCGGCAATGGCGAGCTGCACCGCGTTGAGGAGGGTGTTGATGCGGCGCAATAGGCGCTGATTGGCCTCGGGCCGGACGTGGGCGACTTCCGGCAGTTGCATGGCGACTTCGACCATTGTGTCGCGAAAGAAGAGCATGGCCTGCAGCGCCTCGACCAGCGACAGGCCTAACCCCAGCGCGTTCTCGGCGTGGGCGCGTCCGATGACGCGGGCTTCTTCTAAAAGAATCTCCCCTCCCTCATTCACCGCCACGTATCGGAGTATCAGCCCCATCAGCCGGCGGCCCAGTTGACGCTTCTGCTCGCGGTCTTGCTCGTCAAAAATGGCCAGCCAATGCTCGCCGCGGTGAGCCACGATCTCACGGCGGGCCTGGGTGAGCGCCTGTTCGGCCCAAAGTTGCTCCAGGCCGGGCATCGTCCTCAACCGCCGCCGCTCCTCGGCGAAGCGTTCTACATCTGCCATTGCGAACCGCCGATGGCCGCCGGGCGTCAGCATGACGAGGATTTCACCCGCATCGGCCCACCGACGCAGGGTGGTGGGATGCACACCCAGCTTGTGCGCCGCCTGTTTTAGGGTGAGCCAGTCCACAAGGGTTTCGTTATGTTTACTTTCCATTTTTCTAAAAATACGCACATCGAAACAAAAGTATGCATAACTATGCAATTGTTCCCCAACATACTATTCACAGCGACAATGGTCAAGTGAGTTTTATCCAGGTTTTCGGTGACAATTGGTGCAGATTTCACTACCGTTCAGACCGGGCTGCTTATCCTCAGATCACGCAGATTTTCACAGAGAAAATCCGTGGCAATCTGCGGGTTTCTCGGATGATGGTTTTCGAGAAACCCGGCTACTCATATGAAGCCGGGTTTCTTTATCGGCTCATCTTCAAAGAGTGTAAGCCAGTAGCGTCATCTCTGCCGCCGAGGCTCGTCGCGCACGTAAGAGCGAAGCCTCCGCCAATGGCCGTCTAGTGAGTTCAGGGTCTCGTGTAGCGGATTCTTCACCCCTACTCCTAATCTGTGCGATAATATCCGCCGCATCCCCATCTTTGGAGAGGCCATGACTCTCGAACTCGATTCGCTCTTGCACGATCGTTACCGCATCCGTGAGGAACTGGGACACGGCGGCATGGGCGCGGTCTACCGGGGCTACGACGACAACCTGGGCGTCGAGGTCGCCATCAAGGAGAATCTGTTCGTCTCGCCCGAGTCCGAGCGCCAGTTCAAGCGCGAGGCCGTCCTGCTGGCCTCGCTGCGCCATCCCCATCTGCCGCGCGTCACCGATCACTTCGTCATCCCCGGCCAGGGGCAATACCTGGTGATGGATTTCGTCGGGGGCGAGGATGTGCATCAGATCCTGGAGCGCGCGCCCGGGCCGCTGCCTGAGGATAAGGTCGTCGGCTGGGCGCTCGAACTCCTCGACGCGCTGAAGTACCTGCACAACCGCATCCCCCCCATCGTCCACCGTGACATCAAGCCGGGCAACATCAAAATCACGCCCGATGGCCGCGCGGTGTTGGTGGACTTCGGCCTCGCCAAGATTTACGACACGTCACAGTCCACGACCGTAGGCGCGAAAGCCCTGACGCCAGGGTATGCGCCGCCCGAACAGTATGGCATGGGGCGCACCGATCCGCGCACGGATATTTACTCCCTCGGCGCGACGCTCTACACCATGCTCACCAAGCAGATGCCGGTGGACAGCCTTGAGCGCGCGATGGGGACCAAGGACCTCATCCCTATCCGTGAGTTGAACCCCTCTATCA
>Ga0209342_10008041_pt1 | contig 10577 bp, 8 predicted proteins | sample RifCSP16_2_FD_184023 | JGI IMG/M metagenome (GOLD analysis project Ga0209342, IMG submission 184023) | Soil microbial communities from Rifle, Colorado - Rifle CSP2_sed 16_2 (SPAdes) (version 2) | ecosystem: Environmental > Terrestrial > Deep subsurface > Rock core/Sediment | place: Rifle... | reverse complement strand
CCCCGCGTCGGCCCGGCCGCACGCTCCTCGCGCCTCGTTGCCCGGCCTCGGCCGGCGCTTCCATCACCGGTTCGGTGGCTTCGTCGATGTCGAGCGTAATGAAATCGTGATGGACGAGGTAGCGCAGCAAATGCCGCGCGCACGTTTCCGCTGAGCCGGTCACGACACGAGAATCCTCGGAGCCTTTGCCGCGAGAAGCAGCGATACCGAAGAGCTCGTTTCTCCGTGTCGTTGCCGAGCCCTGGACCTTGGACGGGTGATTGCCGAGGCGCACGCGCGGGATCGTGCGCTGCCAGGGGATCCCCAAGGACTCGCTGGACGGAGCGCTCGCCACCGCGTGCGTCGTGGCAGCGGCGAGCAGGCGGCGTCTCGAGATGTAGCCCGCGCGGCGGCGGGCGGAGTCGGCGACTACCAGCACCACCGGTCCACGCACCAGAAGGACGTCGCGCGCACCCCGCCCCAAGTCCCTCGTCACTTCCAGCCCTTGCGCTTTTCGACGGACGTCGACGACTTCGTAGGCGAGGGCCGCGCCGCGCCGCCCCGCCAGCATGGCCGGCAGCAGATCGCCGGCATCGCCGCAGCCCCCGCGCCCCAGGAGCGCGACGTCGAACGCGCAGTCCTCGAGAGCTTCCGGCTTCAGGAAACGATCGACACCGGCTGCAGCGGCGTAGTGCAACGCATGCGGGTCCGTCGCCCGGGCGCACGCCGTTACCGTGCCCTGAAGCTCGGAGAGCGCCAGGCCCAAGGCCACGCGGTCCGAGCCCGGCAGTTGCCGGTGTCCTTCCGTACCGAGGATGACGAGAACTTGCGGTCTCATCGACTCGTGAGCCTCTCCATGGCGAGCTCGGCAAGATCCTTGACTTGCAAACGTTCGTCGGCGCCGAGCGACTGCTGTCCTGATTCGAGCATGACCTTGCAGAACGGGCAGCCGGTGACCAAAGTGCGTGCGCCGGTCTCGGCCGCTTCTTGCGACCGGAGATTCTCGACCCGATCCTTTCCTTGGATGTCCAGCCACATGGCACCACCGCCCGCACCGCAGCAGAACGACCGGCGGCCGTGACGAGCCATCTCGCGGCGCTCGCCGCCGGCGACGGCGTCGATAACGCGGCGTGGTGCTTCGGTTTCGCCGTTGCCGCGTCCCAGGTAGCAGGGGTCGTGGTACGTCAACGGTTGCGAGCCGCCCCGAGCCACCGGCAGTGTCCCGCTCTCGATCAGACGATTCAGGAATTGACTGTGGTGCTCGACGTCGAACACACCGCCCAATCGCGGGTACTCGTTCTTGAAAGTGTTATAGCAGTGCGGGCAATGGGTGAGCACTTTTTTCACGGAGTGCCCCGCCAAAAGCTCGATGTTCTCGCGAGCTCGTTCCTCGAACAAGCCTTCCTCGCCCATCCGGCGGGCTGGATCTCCGGTGCAACGTTCCCGGCACCCCAGGATGCGGTAGGGGACGTCCGAACGCTCCAGGATCGCAATCATCGCACGGCTCACCGACTGACCGTCCGGGTCGAAGCTCCCCGCACAGCCAACCCAGTAGAGAAGCTCGATGGCTTCGCCGTCTCGCGCCACCTTCGGCTGAAGACCGTGTGCCCAGTCCATCCGCTCGACATTGTCCCGATGGAACGGGTTGAAGTCGGCGGCTGTGCCCTCGAACAACACCGCGGCGGCTTCGGGCACGACGCCTTGCTCCACCAGGCCGCGGCGGAGCTCCACGATCTCGTCGACCACATCAATCCCCACCGGGCAGGATTGGTTGCACGCACCGCAGGTCGTGCACGACCAGATCACATCGTGCGTGAAGAGTCCGAACCGATCGGCGACCGCGGCCTGGCGAATCCCGAGGACGATATCGCGCGGCGCCAGGGGCTGTCCCGCCGCTCGGGCCGGGCAGGCGTCGTTGCATCGACCGCAGGTCGTGCAGGCGTCGATGTGCAGGTAGTCGGTCCACGAAAGAGACGGAGCGGCGGTTCGGAGCTCGGCCAGCGGACGCGTACGCCGCCGTGACAGGCTCGCGGCGCCGTACACCAGGTGGCTGAAGAGCGGCCAGGGCAGCAGAGCGAAGAACAGGGCCGACACGGCCGCGTGTCCTACCCAGAGGGAGCGATGCCATGCGAGGGCCGTGCGGTCTTCGATACCCGCCGCGCGCAGCGCGCCGGCGGTGGTGTAGCCGACGACGCTGAAGCTCTCGAATGAGGGCATATCAACCGCAATCCGCGATCCCTCGAGGAGAAAGCCACTGACGGCGATGGCGAGCAGCAACCACGTGAGGCCGGCGACGCACCAGCCGGAGAGAAGACGCTCGCGTTTCGCAACGTATCGCTGCCACAAGAACATCAGGAGCCCGGCGACGAACGCGAGCCCACCGAGATCGACGAAGAGCGACGCCCACAGATAGAAGGAGCCGTAGAAGAAGTGCAGGGGAGTACTGTGTTCCAGGAAGACGATCGTGGTGCCGATGAAGAGCACGACGAAACCGTAGAACGTGCAGAGATGGGCGATGCCGGCGAAGCGGTCTTCCAGGAGTTTCTGCTGGAAGGTGAGATACCTGACGACATCGAGAACGCGCGCTCGGTTGCCCGAAGGCGCTCCGCTTCGTCGGGCGCGAAATCGCAAAAAGAAGGCGACCGCGCTCCACGCGCAGGCGCCTAGCACTACGCCATAGAACCAGGGCAAGAGCCACTCTGGCACGTTGCCCAGGATCTCACGCGTGACGTGGTCCGAGCTCATCCCGAGATGCGCTCGTCGAGCGCTTCCAGCACGGCGTAGAGGTCCGCGACGAGGCCGAGATGGGCCACTCGAAAGATGGGTGCCGCGGGATCGTTGTTGATGGCTATGATGTGGTGCGCACCGGACATGCCTGCCAGATGATGGCTGGCGCCACTGATTCCGCATGCCACATACAACTCCGGAGTGACGGTGCGCCCGGTCTGCCCAACCTGGCGCTCCCGTTCGATCCAGTCGAGGTCCACCGCAGCACGGCTTGCCGCGATACCGGCGTGCAGAGGATCGGCCAACCGCCGGAGGGCCGTAAACCCAGCCGCGTCTCCAAGCCCGCGCCCGCCAGCCACCAGTCGGTCCGCGTAGCGAATATCGACGGTGCGCGGATCGGGAGGAATGCTCGCCTCGACCGAGACCGTCTCGTCCGCCACCGAGGGTTCACGGCGGTCGACGTCTCCCGTGCGCTCCGGGATCGGCGTTATCGCTTCGGCGACACCGGGCTTCAGCGTCAGCACGGCGGTCTCCTTCGTCGCCACGACGACTTTGCGACAATAGCGACCGGACGCGTCGAGTACCGAGACGGTGAGCTCGCCACGGATCACTTCGGCGAGCAGGGAGGGCGAGCACAGAGTCCAGCCGGCGTGCACGGCGAGCCGCGCGGCCCACTCGCGTCCGTCCGGAGTCCCGGCCGCCAGGACGAGCCGCGGCTTCAAGGGGCGGAGATACCGAACGGCGGTGGCCGCGCGTGTTGCCGGGCCTGCCGCATCGGAGACGGCTTCGAGAACCTGGTCCGCGCCGTGCTCGAACAACCGCGCGCTCTCGCACCGCTTTCTTCCAACGAGAAGCACGCCCACTTTGCAGGAGAGCCCGTCGGCTACTCGCCGGGCGTCGCCGAGGCGTTCGAGCGTCTGCTCGCGGACGCCGTCATCCAGGACCCAGACTTTGTGCTCGTCGGTGCTCATTCGTACCCGCGCAAATCGAGCGCCGGCTGAGCATACACCCGAGGCCCGCGAGGATCATCCCAAAGCTGTCGAAGGTGGTGATCTGCACCTTGTTGAGCTGCAGGTCCTCCCGCTGCTGCACGTTGCTCGTACGTCCGAACGCGTTCGTGTAGGTCGGGTCGAGGCCCGACTGGTTCAGGCAGCGGAGGTAGGTGAAGACCCGGATGTTCAGCTCGCCGAGCTCTGTCTTCGCGACCCGGAAGCCGGCGCCGGGAGTGTACTGACCGACGATCTCCTCCGGTTCTTGAGGAGGTGTTGAAGCCGGCTTCGGCTCCGATTCCCGGGCGATGCCGGGGAACGGTCCGGCAAAGAGACACGCAAAAACGAACGCGGCACAAAGGTATCCTCGCATCCTTAGAACAAGCATGATCCCCCCGGAAGGTCGTCCGGTCAGGCTCTCGTGAATCCCATCTCCTCGAGACGCATTTCCGTCGGGTGGAACTTTTCCCGGTCGCCCGGCTTCATCGCTTCATTGTCGGGATGGAAGACGCGGACGGTGCGGGTGGCCATTGGATTCTTCCCCGCGCCCTTGGGAAAGCGCACGGCGCGGCGGAAGGGAGCGCGCTCGATGCGGGCCTTCGTGTCTGGGACGCCGAGTGCGAGGACGGCGATCGGATTTCGGTTCTCGTCAACGGCGTTCCAGTGATCCAGAACCGCACGTTGTTCAACGGGAAAGAGTCGTTCGAGGTTGATCTGCCGTACGAGAGCAACACCATCGAGGTTTACGCCGAAAATGGCGGCACCGATTGCCCGCCCGGCCGCACGCCTCCCGACGAGACCGTCAACAGCGGTGCCATCAGCATCTCCAACGCCGTCCGCGGCGGCCAGCAAAGCTGGAGGCTCCGCCAGCGGGGGGGCTCGACGGCCAGACTCATCGTCCAACCATAGTCCGTACGACCCGTCGAATCTGCGAGATTCGCGTCCTCCGTGATTCTGGTGGCCCTCGAGCGACCCCAGAGGAGCGACGATGCGCACCGGATGTCGACGCTCGTCGCTCGCTGTCCTTCGGAGTCTCGAATCTCGTTGAGGCGCCGGGGACGAGCATCACCTGGCAACGGCCTCGCCACCCTGCTAGCATCCCTGCCAATGAAATCGACGCTGCATCGGCTCATCTCCTTCCGAGCGGCCTTCCCGGGCCGTGGCGACTTCCGGGTTCGAGGGTGGCTCTGACCGTGGGCGCACGCGAAAAGCTCGAGGCTGACTTCGTTCTGGTGGTCGAGATCCCCGTGGCCTGGGGCGACATGGATGCCATGGGCCACGTGAACAACGCCGTCTACTTCCGTTACTTCGAGACCGCCCGGATCGCGTATTTCGAGCGTGTGGGCTTTCTCGAGGAGATGAAACGATCGGGCACGGGCCCCATCCTCGCTTCGACCCGCTGCCGGTTCCGAAGGCCGTTGACCTATCCCGATCGCGTCTTCGTGGGAACGAGCGCATCCGACCTCCAGGAGGATCGATTCCTGATGCTCTACCGCGTCGTGAGCGAGGCTCTGGGAGACGTGACCGCCGAGGGCGACGGCCTCATTGTCTCCTACGACTACTGCAAAAACGAAAGAGCGCCCCTGCCCGCAGGGGTGGTCCTCCAAATCGACGATCTCGAAGGAGGAAAAAGGCGTTCCTGACGAATCTCCTCACGTACTACCGTCGGATGAGAACAACCTCCGAGCTTTGAGTTATTCTTCCCCCCCTATGGGCAGGCTCGCTCGCCTGACGCCCCGCATGCTCAGTGACTAGAAGAACACGAGCGTCACGACGACGAACACCGGGATCAGCACCGCCCCGCTGTACATCATGTACCCGCCGAAGCTCGGCATCGTCACGCCCCGCTCCTCCGCGATCGAGCGGACCATGAAGTTCGGGCCGTTGCCGATGTAGGTGTTCGCGCCCATGAAGACGGCGCCGAGGCTGATCGCCGTGAGGAGGGCGTCGGGCACGCCGACGACGTCGGCGGGCAGGTGAAGGCTCCGCGCGAGAGCGAGGAACGTCAGGTAGGTCGGGGCGTTGTCGAGGAAAGAGCTGAGGGTTCCCGTCGCCCAGAAGAACTGCCAGGGCTCGCGCACGCCGAGCTCGGCGCCCCGCGCCTGCAGGATGTGAAGGGCGGGCAGCATGGTCACGAAGATCCCGGAGAAGAGCGCGGCGACCTCGAGGATGGGGTGGAACGTGAAGCGGTTCGTCTCGTGCAGCTCAGGGTCGGTGCGGAACCAGGAGAAGACGGCGAGGGCGACGATCGCCGCCTCCCGCCAGGGGGCCTTCAGGAAGGCGACGGACGCGAGGACGCCCGCGAGAAGCAGAAGGTTCTCCTTGCCCGCGACCCTCAGGCGGCGCACCTCGTAGAAATCGCGCTTCAGGTCTGCTCTTGCCTCGCGGGCGTGGGCCCACCGGTCCCAGGCGACGTAGACGGCGAGAACGAGCGCGGTGGTGAAGAGCCACGGAACGAAGAGGCGGAAGGTCCAGGTGAACGGCACGCCCAGGAGGTAGCCCAGGAAGAGCGGCGGGTCGCCGAGCGGAGTGAGGCAGCCCCCGATGTTGGAGACCAGGAAGATGAAGAAGACGACGGTGTGGGCGACGTGCTTTCGCTCGCGGTTCGTCTGCAGCAGGGGCCGGATGAGCAGCATCGAGGCGCCGGTCGTCCCCACGAACGACGCGAGGAGGGCTCCTGTGCCCAGGAAGGCGGCGTTCGTCCACGGTGTCGCCTCGAGGTCGCCCTCGAGGAGGATCCCTCCCGAGATCACGAAGAGCCCGCCGAGGAGCACGATGAACGAGACGTAATCCACCGCCGTGTGGACGAGCGCCTGCGGGTAGGCACGCAGGTACAAGACGAGCACCGGCGCCGCCAGCAGCGCGCAGACCGCCAGCTTGCGGAGGTTGCACTCCCAGAAGTGCGGTGCGGCGAGGGGAAGGACGGCAATCGAAAGGAGCAGCCCCACGAAGGGCAGCGCCCACCCGAGGGCGGGGACGAAGGGCTCGGCGTGCATGAAAGCCGCAGTCTATCCCAGCCGCCTCCCGTTAGAATGGGGCTCTCCGAGGAGAAGATGGCGCACTGGTGGGCGGCAACCGGGTCAACTGGGGCACGATCCCCTCGAAGACCCCTGCGCGAGCATGCCGAAGACGATGACCGCCGGAGCAAATCCTGGACCGCGGTCTCCGCCTCGGAGGTCCAGCCTCGGAGCTTTCCGTCGAGCGCCCATGGACGACCTTCAGGTACTCGCTGCCTCCGATCTCCTCGGACGTTGCGCCCAGACGATAGATGCCGCGCTGGCCCAATCTGTGCAACACTAACGTTAATCGGTCGCCGTCCCAGGGCACGGGCAGGGTGAAAGTGCCGGGCGGCAGCAACCGAACGGAAACCACGTGCCATGACTCAACCTCTTGCTGCGTCGCGCTCTACCCTTGCGCCCGCGGAACGGGCCGAACCGTCCGTGATTCGCGTTGCGGAGCACACCGTCGAGGTGGTGTCCGACTCTGGCGAGGGCGCCCAGAAGTGCGGGCAGATTTTCGGGGCGGTGTCGGCAAAAATGGGCAACGGCGTGTGGACCGTGGAGATCATTCCCGCCGAAGTTCAGCCGCCCCCGCGGATCCCTGAAGGCGCCAGCGGCAACCGCATCCGGCTCGGCACCGGGCCGGTGACCAACTGGGGCGACGCCGCCCACCTGGTGGTGGCCTTCAACGAGCAGGTACTCCTGGCGCGCCACCGGGTGGGGGCGCTGGCGCCCGGCGCCATTCTGTTGCTCGAGAACATGTGGGCCACTCATGAGGACCCCTCCATCCAGTCGGCCTGGAAGGCGGCCCTCGAGGAGCTCTCGAACTCGTCTTACCAGATCATCCCGGTTCCCATGGAGGAGCAGTCGCTCACCCTGGTGGAGAATGCCCGGCGCGGCAAGAACATGTTCGCGCTCGGCCTGCTGGCGTGCCTCTACGCAAGGGACCTGGAGCGGACGCGGGAGCAGATCGCGCACAACTTTCACGGCAAGTCGGCGGAGGTCTATCGGCGCAACGTGGCGCTGCTGGCGTTGGGGCACCGGTGGGCGGAAGAGCATCTCGACTTTCGAATCGAGGTGCCGACCCAGCCGCCGACCAGGCCCATGGTCGTGATGAACGGAAACGAGGCGATCGGGATGGGCGCCATTGCGGCGGGCATGGACGTCTGTGCGATGTACCCGATCACGCCGGCCACGTCGGCTTCTCACTACCTGGCCGAGGTGTTCGAGCGCTTCGGCGGGACGTTGCACCAGGCAGAGGACGAAATCGCTGCGGTCGGCGTCGCCATCGGCGCATCCTACGCAGGCAAGGTGGCCTTCACGATCACATCCGGACCGGGCCTGGCGCTCAAGACGGAGTTCCTCGGGCTTGCGGCCATGACCGAGACGCCGCTGGTGCTCGTGGACGTGCAGCGGGGCGGCCCGTCGACCGGGCTCCCGACAAAGGTGGAGCAGTCGGATCTGCTCGCGGCGGTTTTCGGCCAGCCGGGCGACGCGCCGCACGTCGTGCTCGCGCCCGCGACCATCGAGGAGTGCTTCCATTGCATGATCACCGCGCGGCGCATTGCCGAGGCGTTTCGCATGCCGGTCATGGTCCTCACCGACGCGAATCTGGCGACCGGCGTGCAGCCGTTTCCGCGCCCCGAGCTGGATGCGGCGTGGCAGGCCAGGGCGCCCGATCAGAGCCCGGTGCCCGCCGGGTTGCGTGCCTACGATTGGGATCCGCGAACCGGGCTCTCGCGCCGGATCATCCCCGGTCAACCCGGCGGCATGCACACGTTGACCGGGCTGTCGCACGACGAGTCGAGCCGCGTGGCCTACAGCGCCGACGTGCACCAGCGCGGGGCCCAGATGCGCAGCCGGAAGATCGCCGTGTTCCAGGACACGCTCATGCCGCCCAGTGTCTACGGCGACGATGCGGGCGAGATGCTGGTGGTGGGCTGGGGCAGCACGAAGGGCGCCATCGAGGAGGCCGTAGACCGGGCCCGGGCCGAAGGCCTCTCTGTCTCGTCGCTCCACTTGACGTTTCTTGCGCCGCTCGAGCCGGGCCTGAAGGAGATCTTCGGCCGGTTCAACAAGGTCATGACGGTCGAGATCAACTACAGCGATGAGCCGGGCGACCCCTTCATCACCGACACCAGCCGGCGTCGCGGCCAGCTCTCGTGGCTGCTGCGCGCGCAGACGCTGGTGGACGTCGACTGCTGGACGCGGATCTACGGCGAGCCGCTCCGGCCTGCCGACATTCTCGACGGTATTCGTCAGCGGTTGCCGGCGCGAGGCAACGCATGAGCGAACTGAACTGCTCGCTGCTCTCCTGTGGCAGCGAAGACGACCGCATCTTCGAGCGCGACGACTACGCGAGCGCGCGGGCTCGCTGGTGCGCCGGCTGTGGCGACCACTCCGTGCTGACGGCCGCGCAGCGCCTGCTGGCGGCCGAACAGCTGCGGCCGGAGCGGACCGTGTTTGTGTCGGGCATCGGCTGCTCGAGCCGGTTCCCGCATTACATGAAGACGTACGGATTCCACGGCCTGCACGGGCGCGCGCTGCCCGTGGCCACCGGCATCAAGCTGCACCGGCCGGACCTGGACGTGTTTGTCGTGATGGGCGACGGCGACTGCTGCTCGATCGGCGCCGGCCACTGGATCCACGCGGTCCGCTACAACCTCAATATGGTCGTGCTGATGCTCGACAACAACATCTACGCGTTGACCAAGATGCAGACCTCGCCGACCACGCCCATCGAGCAGGTGAGCAAGACGCAGCCCCACGGCGGCTATTTGCCGCCGCTGAACCCGCTGACTGTGACGCTCGGCGTCACCAACGCGTCCTTCGTGGCGCAGACGGCGGAGTGGTCGCCGCCTCACCTGTTCGCGACCCTCCAGGCGGCGTATCGGCACCCAGGCTTCGCCTTCGTCCGGATCCTCCAGCGGTGTCCTGTCTACATGCCGGAGAGTTTCCGGGGGGCCATCGACGACCGCGCGCAAGTCGAGCTTCTGGACCACGAGAACGGCGTGCACGTGCCCGAGCTGTCGAAGGCCTACGCACGCCAGCGCGCGCACGACCCGCGCGATCTTCATGCGGCGCGGCAGCTGGCCGAGGACGGAGACGCGGTTCGGCTCGGCGTCTTTTTCAAGGACGAGAGCCGGCCGCGCTACGAAGAAACGCGCTGGCGCCCAGCTCGCTCGGCCCAGGAGAAGATTGCGCTGCTTGACACGGAACTGGATTCTTATGCCGTCTGATACACGCCTCGCAAACGCCGTCGGCGCCCTGGCCGCGCCCATCGAGCACTATCGCTCGGCGGTGGCGACCACCCTGGAAGAGGTGCGCGGCTACCTCACCGCGCACCGCTCGGGAGTGGACGGCCGCGCCACGCGGTTGAAGGCCGAGCTCGGCCGGTTTGCCGAAGGCCGGATCGACGTGCTCAAGCTGGCGGGTGTCCTCGGCGAGGAGCAGGCGCTCGATCCCGCGGCGCTCCGCGATTTGGAATGCGCCTTCGAGACGTTGACGGCGATTGCCAACAGGGGCGCTGGCCTGTTCCACGTCGAAGTGGCGCCGGCGGGCGACGTCACCTCGGCGGTGGCCGCGCGGCTGGCGGAGGCCGGTCGCGCGTTTGCTGCCGCCCGGATGGCCGCGCTTGCCAGCAGGCGTCAGGCGCCACCCGAGACTGGCAGCGCCCCGGCGCTCGACGCGTTTGGTTTCTTCCGTTGGAACGCCGGCGAGCGGCGGCTGGCGCCACCCCTCGTGGTGTCGGTTGGCGGCGGGGATCTCCGCGTCGGCGGCCTGGCCGACTTCCTGGACGGCGGCCAGAAGATCGTACTCGTCGTTGACGGCGAGTGCGCGCCCGCACCGCTCGCGCGGCTGATCACACCGAACACGCTCGTGA
>Ga0209342_10008040_pt1:2500-10579 | contig 10579 bp, 9 predicted proteins | sample RifCSP16_2_FD_184023 | JGI IMG/M metagenome (GOLD analysis project Ga0209342, IMG submission 184023) | Soil microbial communities from Rifle, Colorado - Rifle CSP2_sed 16_2 (SPAdes) (version 2) | ecosystem: Environmental > Terrestrial > Deep subsurface > Rock core/Sediment | place... | reverse complement strand
CTTAATGGCAAAGGCCGGTATTCGTGAGATCCGTGAGCACCTGACCCGTTATCTGCAAAGGGTTACGAAGCGTCGCGAGGAAATCGTGATTACGGATCGTGATCGCCCGGTGGCGAGACTGGTGCCGCTGGCGGGAGTCGCGACGCGCCTGCAATCGCGCCGTGCGTTGCGCGACTCGATCCAACCGCGCGGACTGCCGCTCTCGCAGCATGTCATTGCCCAGCGCGACGAAGAACGTTTCTGAGCGCTGTTTACCCGCATCGTTAATGAGCACGCTGTTCGTCGATACCAGCAGTCTGGTCAAATTCTACTACCCTGAGCAGGATAGCGACGCGGTGGAGGTCGGCCTGCTGGGCGCCGAGCGCGTTTATCTCTCGGAGCTGACGCGCGTGGAGTTTGTGTCCGCTATCGCGCGCAAGGTGCGGGCGGGCGAGATCGGCAAAAGCGAATTCGCCCGCCTCACGGCGGCGTTCAACGAAGATTGTCTGGCGCTCAGGTTTTCACTGGTAGCGCTCGGTGAGGACATCCTCATCGAAGCCCGCTCCCTGGTGGAACGTCTCGGTCTTGATTACGCGTTGCGTACCCTGGATGGCTTGCAGCTTGCCTCCGCCATGCGCTCGGGCGCGGATGGCTTTCTGTGCCATGATGAACGATTGGCGCAAGTTGCCGCGACGATTGGATTCAAGGTGGTTGCTTCATGATCAAGATCGGCGTCATCGGCGGCACCGGCTATACCGGCGTGGAACTGCTGCGCCTGCTGGCGGGGCATCCGCAGGCGGACCTGCGGGTGATCACCTCGCGCGGGGAGGCGGGCAAGAACGTGGCGGACCTGTTCCCGAACCTGCGTGGCCACGTGAAACTCGCCTTCACGGAACCGGACACGCAAGCGCTCACCGGATGTGATTTGGTGTTTTCCGCCACGCCCAATGGCGTGGCCATGACGCAGGCGCGCGAGTTGCTCAAGGCCGGTGTGAAGTTCATCGATCTGGCCGCCGATTTTCGACTCAAAGACGCGAAGGTTTGGGAGAAATGGTATGGCGTGCCCCACGCCTGCCCCGAGTTGCTGGCCGAGGCGGTTTACGGACTGCCGGAAGTGAACCGCGCGACAATCAAGAAAGCCCGGCTGGTGGCCAATCCCGGTTGCTATCCGACCGCGGTGCAACTGGGTTTTCTCCCGCTGCTGGAAAATAATCTGGTGGACGCGCAGCATCTGATCGCCGATGCCAAATCCGGTGTCAGCGGCGCGGGCCGCAAGGCCGGGGTGCACACGCTGTTTTCCGAGGCGGCGGATTCGATGAAGGCCTATGCCGTCACCGGTCATCGCCACTGGCCGGAGATTCGCCAGGGCCTCGATGCGGTGCATGGGAAACCCGTGGGGCTGACCTTTGTGCCGCATCTTACGCCCATGATCCGCGGTATCCACGCCACGCTTTATGCCCGGCTCACCCGGCCGGGCGCGGATCTGCAGGCGGTGTACGAAAAGCGTTATGCCAACGAGCCGTTCGTGGATGTCATGCCGGCCGGCAGTCATCCCGAGACGCGCTCGGTGCGTGCCTCCAATGTTTGCCGTATCGCGGTGCATCAACCCCAGGGCGGCGACACGGTCGTGGTGCTGTCCGTCATCGATAATCTGGTCAAGGGCGCCGCCGGTCAGGCGGTCCAGAACATGAACATCCTGTTCGGCCTGGATGAACGCACCGGCCTCCGTCAGGCGGGCGTTCTGCCCTGATGAGATTTGGGCTTTCAACCGGCGGCTGATGCGGCTATATTTCGGCATGTCCCGCAGGCCTACCTCATGATCGATCTCAATAAACCCGGTGAACTGGTCATCAAGCAGCGCTATTCACCGCGCATCAAACTCCTGCTGGCGGTGATTCTGACGCTGGCGCTCCTGGCTTCCGCGGGATTTATTTACAATTACGGACTCAACCGCGCCGGGTTTGAACGCCAGTCGGCGCAGCAGACAGAGCAGACCTTGCAGGACGAGATGCGCAAGCTGCGCGATGAAAATCAGGGGTTCCAGGAATCCCTCGCGCGCGCGCAACGCACCATCCAGATGGACCAGGCGGCCTACCAGGACCTCGACAAGTCGCTCAAGGCCTCGGCGCAGGAGATCGTGAAACTGCGGGAAGAGCTTGATTTCTACCGTAACATCATCTCGCCGGCCGACAAGAAAAGCGGTCTGCGCATCCAGAACCTCTACATCGAACCGGCCGGCGGCGCCAATCAATATCGTTACAAGCTGGTGCTGATCCAGGCGCTGAAGCACGAGAGCGTCATTCAGGGCCGGGCGATTCTGGAGATCAGCGGCATGCAGGTGGGGGAGGATACGTTGCTGCGATTCCCGGCCACGAACGAGCGCCCGATTATGGTGAATTTCAAGTATTTTCAGGATATCGAGGGCAAGCTGGAATTGCCTAGGAATTTCCAGCCCAAGCGCATCAAGGTCTATATCACGACTTCCGGCGGGACTTCCATGGCAGAGGCGACCTACGCCTGGCCGCTGGGGTAGAATCCTGACTTTCGGGTTTTATTGCCGTGGTCCTGTCACACCATGCTCCCGGTTGCCGGGGCGACTACAATTTGAACATGGAGGATATGCCAATGCTGAATGCGCTGGGAAAGAAGTCGACCGAGAAACCGTGCAATACCATCGACACGCTGGTCGGCGTGAAAACCGATTTGAGGGGCGATATCGTGTTTTCAGGCGGCCTGCGTGTTGACGGAAAAGTCCGTGGCAACATCACGGCCAAGGGCGAGGGCAATAGCACATTGGTGCTGAGCGAGCATGCCGCCGTGATTGGTAATGTGACGGCGCCGCATATCATTACCAACGGGTCGATCAAGGGAAACGTCCGCGCCGCCGAGCGCATTGAGCTTCAGTCGAAGGCGGAGATATCCGGGGACGTATATTACAAGGTCATTGAAATGTCCCTGGGGGCGGTGGTCAACGGTAATCTGGTGCGGGAGACGGTTGAAACCGGCCGCGACAACACCAATAAAGGAACCGTAACCAGGCTGAAATCAGCGGGGGAAGGCGGTTTGGATAATGAAGACTAGCAATTCTTGACCCGCCGGGTCAGGAATAGGATAATGGATTTATTGAAAGTGACTGTAATTTGTGGAGGTTCAAATGAGTGCTGCCATGCCTGAAATGCCGTCCCCCCTGTTGTTTACCGACAGCGCGGCTAAGAAGGTGCAAGACTTGATCGAAGAGGAAAAGAATCCGGCGCTGATGTTGCGGGTGTTTGTCTCCGGCGGCGGGTGCTCGGGCTTCCAATACGGTTTTACGTTCGAAGAGAACGCCAACGAAGACGATACGCGCGTGGTGAAAAACGGCGTCACGCTGCTGATCGATCCGCTCAGCTTCCAGTACCTGGCCGGCGCTGAAATCGATTTCCAGGAGGGCGTACAGGGCGCGCAATTCGTGATCAAGAATCCCAACGCCAAGACGACCTGCGGCTGCGGTTCTTCTTTCAACACCTGACAACCGGCAGAGAAAAGAACAAAGAGGAAAGAGAAAATCTTTGGTTTTTTTGTGAAAGGGCGCGGCATGCGCCCTTTTTCTTTTCTCTTTGCTCTTTTCTCTAAGCCTTATAAATCCCGCCCAATATCACCGGCCTCCGTGCTCCGGTAACGGAAGGAAGGTTTCCGGGCATCCCCTCCAGCGTCTGATGCGCAAGCCAGGCAAAGGCCGCCGCTTCCACCCAGTCCGGAGACATGCCAAGGGCGTCGGTGGTGGCGACCGTCATGCCGGACATGTTCCCCGCCAGCGCCGACATCAACTCACGGTTGTGCGCACCGCCGCCGCAGACATAGGCCTCCTGCGTCTGCGGCAGAAACCCGCGGATCGCCTGGGCGATGGTCTGCGCCGTAAGCTGGATGAGGGTTGCCTGCACGTCGGCCGCGGACGGCGGTGTAGCAAGTTTTTTCAGATGAGTTTGCAGCCATTCCATGTTGAAGTGTTCGCGCCCCGTGCTCTTGGGGGGCGAAGCCGTGAAATACGGATCCGCCAGGAGTTCCCCCAGCAGTTCCTGGGCGGCACGGCCGGAGGCGGCCCATTGTCCGGCCTCATCGTGCGCGCGCGCGTGGTGATGGCCGATCCAACGATCGAGCAAGGTATTGCCCGGGCCAGTGTCGAATCCCATCACCGGCTGCGATGCATCGGCCGGCAGGCAGGTCACGTTGGCGATCCCGCCGATATTGATGATGGCGCGGTTGCGCCGGGAGGAATGAAACATCTGGTGGTGAAACGCCGGCACCAGCGGCGCGCCCTGGCCGCCGGCGGCCATGTCGCGTGCGCGGAAATCCGCCACGGTGGTGATGCCGGTGCGCTCGGCAATTACGGAAGGATTACCGATCTGGAGCGTGAAGGGATGGGCCGCACGCGGCCGGTGCCGCAGCGTCTGACCATGGCTGCCAATGGCACGGATGTTTTTATTGGCGAGCCCCGCCTTTTTGATCACGGCATTCGCGGCCTCGGCGAAGAGCTCGCCCAGCGCCATGTCGAGTTCCCCCAGCCGTTCGATTTCATTGGGGCCATCGCGCATCAGGGCCTGAATCTCGCCACGGGTCGCGGCAGCGATCGGATGGGCGTGGGTGCCGACCAGAACGGGCCGGCTTCCCGCGGAGAGGGAAACCAGCGCGGCATCGATGCCATCCACGCTGGTTCCCGACATCAACCCGATGTAATGCATAACAACAGTGTCAAGTAGCAAGTATCAAGTAGCAAGTGGTTTTTCTTGTCATTCATTGCTTGCCACTTGCCACTTGAAAATTGTGACCGATGACATCCAGGCGTGCGGTCCAGTTATTGGCGAGTCGTGCAAACTCGTCGCGGTTTTGCGAGGCAATTTTTCCGCCGCCCGTGAACTTGAAAGTCAGAGGATTGCGGTGTGCCCCGTTGACCTGAAACTCGTAATGCAGGTGGGGGCCGCTGGCGAGGCCCGTGGCGCCGACATAACCGATGGTCCGGCCCTGGTCCACGAAACTGCCAACGCGGAGATCGGAATGGAACCGCGAGAGGTGCGCGTAGACCGTGCTGTACGTGGCATTATGGCGGATGACGATGCGCTTGCCGTAACCGCTATTCCAGCCGATCGACAGGACGCGCCCGCTGGCAGTGGCGCGCACCAGCGTGCCGACGGGGGCGGCATAGTCCACGCCCTTGTGCGCCCGCCAGGCCTTGAGGATGGGGTGATAACGCCCGCTCGTGAAGCGTGAGGTGATGCGGCTGAATACCACCGGTGTGCGCAGGAACGGCCGGCGCACGCCCGTGCCATCGGGCGCGTAATAAGACGTATAACCATTGGCGTCACGAAAGGCGATGGCGCGGAACACATGACCCTGGTTGACGAACTCGGCAGCCAGAATCGCCCCGTCAGTGACTTTTTGCCCGCGCCAGAATTTTTCCTCGTGAATGACGGAAAAACTGTCGCCGCGGCGCAGATCGAGGGCAAAGTCGATGTCCCAGCCGAAGATTTCCACCAGCTTCATGATCAGGGCATCCGAAAGCCCGGCATCCTGGCCGTCCTCGAACAGCGAGGACTCGATGGTGCCGGAGACATGGGCCACGCGCGTTTCGAAGGCGCGTTGTTCCTTGGTGAGCTCAAAGTGGTCCGCGTGGCGCACCAGATGAAATGCCTCGCCAGGATCGGTTTCATAAACGAGTTCCTGCAGCGGTCCACCGGCCTCGGCGCGCAAACGCAGTCTCTGTCCCGGATACAGCTGGCGGAAAACACGGGCATCGGGATTGGACTGAATCAGACGGTGAACATCGCTGCTGTCATGGCCTGCGCGCTTCAGGATATCCGAGAGCGTGTCGCCTTTGCGGATTGTGACCTCGGTCCATCGCTCGCGGTCAGGTGTTGTCGGGGGCGCATCCGTCTCGGCGGGTGATTCTGTCGCCAGATTGGCGTTGGCCGGAAGACCGGTTTCGCCCAATTGAACCGTTTGTGGCGGCGTGGAAGGAACCAGCGCATTCGCCGGCAGCGAGTCGCTTCCGCGCGGTATGATGGCCGCGATCGTGACCGAGGTCAGGAAAATCGCTAGCCCCAGCAGCCACACGCCACGCCCTGAAAAGCGGTGGGCATGTGCCTTAGCTGAAAGGGGAAACGCGGAGGCAATTTTTTTAAGTAATCCTTTGGGCAAGGGAGACGCTTCCTTAATAAAAAGCCGTACGTCAAAGTTTAGACCATTTGATTATGACAAGACGAACGAAGCAGGGCTCCATTGATATCGTGGGCGGGGCTGTTGCTTGCCGACATGCCATGACGGGACGCCTATGGTACGCTTGGCGGCGCCCGGGATCACCTGCCTTTCAGGAACATTCATGACACAAGCCACCGAAGCGCTGCACCTCATCAAGCGCGGTACCGAAGAAATTCTGCTTGAGGCGGAGCTCGCCGAACGACTCCGCACCGGGAAGCGGTTGCGCGTGAAGGCCGGATTCGACCCGACTGCCCCCGACCTGCATCTGGGGCACACCGTTCTCATCAACAAGCTGCGCCAGTTCCAGGATCTCGGGCATGAGGTCCTGTTTCTGATCGGTGATTTCACCGGCATGATCGGCGACCCGGCGGGCAAGAACAGCACGCGTCCGCCGCTGTCGCGCGACGAGGTGATCGAAAACGCGCGTACCTATGAAAGCCAGATTTACAAGATCCTGGATCCGGAAAAAACCCTGGTAATGTTCAATTCCAGCTGGATGGGCGAGATGCGCGCCGCTGACCTGATCCAGCTGGCCGCCACGCACACGGTGGCACGCATGCTCGAGCGCGATGACTTCAGCAAACGCTACAAATCCGGCCAGCCGATCGCCATCCATGAATTTCTCTATCCTCTCATTCAGGGTTATGACTCGGTGGCGATGCGCGCGGATGTCGAACTGGGCGGCACCGACCAGAAATTCAATTTGCTGGTCGGACGCGAGCTGCAGAAGCTCAAGGGACAAGCGCCTCAGGTCGTGATCACGATGCCGTTGCTCGAAGGCACCGACGGCGTGAACAAGATGTCGAAGTCGTTCGGTAACTATATTGGCATCGATGAGCCGGCAGATGAAATGTTCGGCAAGCTCATGTCGATCTCCGATACCTTGATGTGGCGTTATTTTGATTTGCTCTCGTTCGAGCACCCCGACAAGATTGCCTTGATGAAGCGCAGTGTCGAAGCAGGAGCCAATCCGCGCGACATTAAATTCGAACTGGCCAAGGAAATCGTCAGCCGTTTTCATGGCGGATCGAAAGCGGGCTACGATGCGATGCAAAACTTTATCGCGCGCTTCCAGCAGCGGGAGATGCCAACGGACATTTCAGAAATCGAACTGGCCGGCAACGGCAAGGGACTCGCTCTGTCCCGGATTCTCAAGGAAGCGGGCCTTACGGCCAGTACCTCCGAGGCCATGCGTCTCATCAAGCAGGGGGGCGTACGCATTGACGGCGCGAAGGCGGATGACCCGGCGCTTGAAATCCCTCCGGGCCAGGCCCATGTTTTCCAGGTTGGCAAGCGCAAATTCATGCGCGTGCGTATCCTGTGAAGGCTGTTTAGGCGGCTTTATTCTCCACTTGTCCAAAAAATGGCATAAAACTGCTTATTTTGGTCCCTCGAAACAGCTGTTTTTTGATTAATTTTCCGGTTCGCCCGACTCGCTTCAGAAGCGTAAAATAGCTGAAATCAAGCGTTGACGCGGGGAGTGGCGCGCGTATAATGCGCCTCCCTTGGGCCGGTACCCGGTATTGGCCTGCGTTCTTTAAAAATTCAAGATCAAGTAATTTGTGTGGGCGCTCTTGTCGAGCCTGGTCATCCAATGAAAGGTGACTGATGCCCGCCTTAAACAGCGGCGCGTTCAGTCACATGAAGTTTTAGTTCCGGAAACGGAACAGTAAGTTTATTTGGAGAGTTTGATCCTGGCTCAGATTGAACGCTGGCGGCATGCCTAACACATGCAAGTCGCACGCGAAAGGGGGCAACCCTGAGTAGAGTGGCGGACGGGTGAGTAACGCGTAGGAATCTACCTGGTAGTGGGGGACAACCCGGCGAAAGCCGGGCTAATACCGCATACGATCCACGGATGAAAGCAGG